>OHAH01000082.1_pt1 | contig 69134 bp, 66 predicted proteins | sample 1577071 | NCBI WGS metagenome assembly OHAH01 (sample SAMEA3541520, study PRJEB24748) | human gut metagenome | biome: human gut; feature: human-associated habitat; material: faeces | place: China | collected 2012 | reverse complement strand
TGTTCCGAACTTCGTTTCTCGGTCTTCCGGTTCGAAGTTGTAGTGATTATCAGAGTCTTCGCCAGCGTGTTCACCGCTTTCTTCGGTGATAATGGTGTGCTGCGGGTAAGATTTGCGAATGGTTTCGATAATAATCGCTTCGGCGGCTTTATCGACGTTGGTCACAAAATCATTGCTGCCTTTCTGGCTGGTTTCTACGGTGTCTGGCGTTTCGTAGTGTTTGGCAATTAAATTACCCGCCTTGCGCGCGGCGCGCACGGCGATGTTCAGCATCGGATGCATCGGTCTCTCTCACTGGATGTTAAAGAACGGGAAAACGGCGCAGAGTATAGCAGCGAGATCGGCATCTGTCTTCGTTTTATGATAAGATGCGTGAATAATCTTTAGATGAAGAAAGACAATGCTGCAAAATATTCGAATTGTGCTGGTGGAGACGTCACACACCGGCAATATGGGTTCTGTTGCCCGTGCCATGAAAACAATGGGATTAACCAATCTGTGGCTGGTTAATCCACTGGTGAAACCCGACTCCCAGGCGATTGCCCTGGCAGCAGGGGCCAGCGATGTGATTGGTAATGCTCACATCGTCGATACGCTCGACGAAGCGTTAGCCGGTTGTAGCCTGGTGGTGGGCACCAGCGCACGTTCCCGCACGCTGCCATGGCCGATGCTCGACCCGCGCGAATGCGGCCTGAAAAGCGTCGCTGAAGCGGCAAATACCCCGGTGGCGCTGGTGTTTGGTCGCGAGCGCGTCGGCTTGACCAATGAAGAGTTGCAGAAATGCCATTATCATGTCGCGATTGCGGCTAACCCGGAATACAGCTCGCTGAACCTGGCGATGGCGGTTCAGGTTATTGCCTATGAAGTGCGCATGGCCTGGCTGGCAACTCAGGAAAACGGCGAGCAGGTCGAGCATGAAGAGACGCCGTATCCGCTGGTCGATGATCTGGAGCGTTTTTATGGTCATCTGGAACAAACGCTGCTGGCAACCGGTTTTATCCGTGAAAACCATCCGGGGCAGGTGATGAATAAATTGCGCCGTCTGTTTACCCGTGCGCGCCCGGAAAGCCAGGAGTTGAATATCCTGCGCGGGATTCTGGCTTCTATTGAGCAGCAGAATAAAGGTAACAAGGCCGAATAACAGCCGTTGCCTGATGCGACGCGTAATGCGTCTTATCAGGCCTACAGTGAACAGAACCGTAGGTCGGATAAGGCGTTCACGCCGCATCCGACAGCCGTTGCCTGATGCGACGCGTAATGCGTCTTATCAGGCCTACAGTGTACAGAACCCCAGGGCGGATATGGCGTTCACGCCGCATCCGACAACAGGTACAAACGCCACGATAAAAAAATGGCACTGAAGGTTAAATACCCGACTAAATCAGTCAAGTAAATAGTTGACCAATTTACTCGGGAATGTCAGACTTGACCCTGCTATGCAATACCCCCACTTTTACAATAAAAAACCCCGGGCAGGGGCGAGTTTGAGGTGAAGTAAGACATGAGACTGACATCTAAAGGGCGCTATGCCGTGACCGCAATGCTTGACGTTGCGCTCAACTCTGAAGCGGGCCCGGTACCGTTGGCTGATATTTCCGAACGTCAGGGAATTTCCCTTTCTTATCTGGAACAACTGTTTTCCCGTCTGCGTAAAAATGGTCTGGTTTCCAGCGTACGTGGACCAGGCGGTGGTTATCTGTTAGGCAAAGATGCCAGCAGCATCGCCGTTGGCGAAGTAATTAGCGCCGTTGACGAATCTGTAGATGCCACCCGTTGTCAGGGTAAAGGCGGCTGCCAGGGCGGCGATAAATGCCTGACCCACGCGCTGTGGCGTGATTTGAGCGACCGTCTCACCGGTTTTCTCAACAACATTACTTTAGGCGAACTGGTTAATAACCAGGAAGTGCTGGATGTGTCTGGTCGTCAGCATACTCACGACGCGCCACGCACCCGCACACAAGACGCGATCGACGTTAAGTTACGCGCTTAATAAAAAGAATTCAGAATCAGGCCGGAGTGCTAAATACTCCGTAAACACGGTCGTACATCCAGCCGGTAGCCTGATTCCTTGCATTGAGTGATGTACGGAGTTTATAGAGCAATGAAATTACCGATTTATCTCGACTACTCCGCAACCACGCCGGTGGACCCGCGTGTTGCCGAGAAAATGATGCAGTTTATGACGATGGACGGAACCTTTGGTAACCCGGCCTCCCGTTCTCACCGTTTCGGCTGGCAGGCTGAAGAAGCGGTAGATATCGCCCGTAATCAGATTGCCGATCTGGTCGGCGCTGATCCGCGTGAAATCGTCTTTACCTCTGGTGCAACCGAATCTGACAACCTGGCGATCAAAGGTGCAGCCAACTTTTATCAGAAAAAAGGCAAGCACATCATCACCAGCAAAACCGAACACAAAGCGGTACTGGATACCTGCCGTCAGCTGGAGCGCGAAGGTTTTGAAGTCACCTACCTGGCACCGCAGCGTAACGGCATTATCGACCTGAAAGAACTTGAAGCAGCGATGCGTGACGACACCATCCTCGTGTCCATCATGCACGTAAATAACGAAATCGGCGTGGTGCAGGATATCGCGGCTATCGGCGAAATGTGCCGTGCTCGTGGCATTATCTATCACGTTGATGCAACCCAGAGCGTGGGTAAACTGCCTATCGACCTGAGCCAGTTGAAAGTTGACCTGATGTCTTTCTCCGGTCACAAAATCTATGGCCCGAAAGGTATCGGTGCGCTGTATGTACGTCGTAAACCGCGCGTACGCATCGAAGCGCAAATGCACGGCGGCGGTCACGAGCGCGGTATGCGTTCCGGCACTCTGCCTGTTCACCAGATCGTCGGAATGGGCGAGGCCTATCGCATCGCAAAAGAAGAGATGGCGACCGAGATGGAACGTCTGCGCGGCCTGCGTAACCGTCTGTGGAACGGCATCAAAGATATCGAAGAAGTTTACCTGAACGGTGACCTGGAACACGGTGCGCCGAACATTCTCAACGTCAGCTTCAACTACGTTGAAGGTGAGTCGCTGATTATGGCGCTGAAAGACCTCGCAGTTTCTTCAGGTTCCGCCTGTACGTCAGCAAGCCTCGAACCGTCCTACGTGCTGCGCGCGCTGGGGCTGAACGACGAGCTGGCACATAGCTCTATCCGTTTCTCTTTAGGTCGTTTTACTACTGAAGAAGAGATCGACTACACCATCGAGTTAGTTCGTAAATCCATCGGTCGTCTGCGTGACCTTTCTCCGCTGTGGGAAATGTACAAGCAGGGCGTGGATCTGAACAGCATCGAATGGGCTCATCATTAATCGGTATCGGAATCAGGAGAATTTATAATGGCTTACAGCGAAAAAGTTATCGACCATTACGAGAATCCGCGTAACGTGGGTTCCTTTGACAACAACGACGAGAACGTCGGCAGCGGCATGGTGGGGGCACCGGCCTGTGGCGACGTGATGAAGTTGCAGATTAAAGTCAACGATGAAGGTATCATTGAAGACGCGCGTTTTAAAACTTACGGCTGCGGTTCCGCTATCGCTTCCAGCTCCCTGGTCACCGAATGGGTGAAAGGGAAGTCTCTCGACGAAGCGCAGGCGATCAAAAACACCGATATTGCTGAAGAACTTGAACTGCCGCCGGTGAAAATTCACTGTTCTATTCTGGCAGAAGACGCGATCAAAGCCGCCATTGCGGACTATAAAAGCAAACGTGAAGCAAAATAAGAGTTGAGGTTTGGTTATGTCGATTACACTGAGCGACAGTGCAGCAGCGCGAGTAAATACCTTTCTGGCTAACCGCGGTAAAGGGTTTGGCCTGCGTCTGGGCGTGAGAACCTCCGGGTGTTCAGGTATGGCTTATGTACTGGAATTTGTTGACGAACCGACGCCGGAAGACATCGTGTTTGAAGACAAAGGCGTGAAAGTCGTGGTCGATGGCAAGAGCCTGCAATTTCTGGACGGTACGCAGCTGGACTTCGTAAAAGAAGGCCTGAACGAAGGGTTTAAATTCACCAACCCGAACGTCAAAGATGAGTGTGGTTGCGGCGAAAGCTTCCACGTTTGATGCGCATACCGATAACCCCACCGTGGTCGCCTGCGCGTGGGGTTTGTTTTACCTGATTCGCCGTTATCGCGGCGGATCGCAGCCCTGAGAATGTTATGGATTACTTCACCCTCTTTGGCTTGCCTGCCCGCTATCAACTCGATACCCAGGCGCTGAGCCTGCGTTTTCAGGATCTACAACGTCAGTATCATCCTGATAAATTCGCCAGCGGAAGCCAGGCGGAACAACTCGCCGCCGTACAGCAATCTGCAACCATTAACCAGGCCTGGCAAACGCTGCGTCATCCGTTAATGCGCGCGGAATATTTGCTTTCTTTGCACGGCTTTGATCTCGCCAGCGAGCAGCATACTGTGCGCGACACCGCGTTCCTGATGGAACAGTTGGAGCTGCGCGAAGAGCTGGACGAGATCGAACAGGCGAAAGATGAAGCGCGGCTGGAAAGCTTTATCAAACGTGTGAAAAAGATGTTTGATACCCGCCATCAGTTGATGGTTGAACAGTTAGACAACGAGACGTGGGACGCGGCGGCGGATACCGTGCGTAAGCTGCGTTTTCTCGATAAACTGCGAAGCAGTGCCGAACAACTCGAAGAAAAACTGCTCGATTTTTAATTTCTGGAAGCTAAACATGGCCTTATTACAAATTAGTGAACCTGGTTTGAGTGCTGCGCCGCATCAGCGTCGTCTGGCGGCCGGTATTGACCTGGGCACAACCAACTCGCTGGTGGCGACAGTGCGCAGCGGTCAGGCCGAAACGTTAGCCGATCATGAAGGCCGTCACCTGCTGCCATCTGTTGTTCACTATCAACAGCAAGGGCATTCGGTGGGTTATGACGCGCGTACTAATGCAGCGCTCGATACCGCCAACACAATTAGTTCTGTTAAACGCCTGATGGGACGCTCGCTGGCTGATATCCAGCAACGCTATCCGCATCTGCCTTATCAATTCCAGGCCAGCGAAAACGGCCTGCCGATGATTGAAACGGCGGCGGGGCTGCTGAACCCGGTGCGCGTTTCTGCGGACATCCTCAAAGCACTGGCGGCGCGGGCAACTGAAGCCCTGGCAGGCGAGCTGGATGGTGTAGTTATCACCGTTCCGGCGTACTTTGACGATGCCCAGCGTCAGGGCACCAAAGACGCGGCGCGTCTGGCGGGCCTTCACGTCCTGCGCTTACTTAACGAACCGACCGCTGCGGCTATCGCCTACGGGCTGGATTCCGGTCAGGAAGGCGTGATCGCCGTTTATGACCTCGGTGGCGGGACGTTTGATATTTCCATTCTGCGCTTAAGTCGCGGCGTGTTTGAAGTGCTGGCAACCGGCGGTGATTCCGCGCTCGGCGGCGATGATTTCGACCATCTGCTGGCGGATTACATTCGCGAGCAGGCGGGCATTCCTGATCGTAGCGATAACCGCGTTCAGCGTGAACTGCTGGATGCCGCCATTGCAGCCAAAATCGCGCTGAGCGATGCGGACTCCGTGACCGTTAACGTTGCGGGCTGGCAGGGCGAAATCAGCCGTGAACAATTCAATGAACTGATCGCGCCACTGGTAAAACGAACCTTACTGGCTTGTCGTCGCGCGCTGAAAGACGCGGGTGTAGAAGCTGATGAAGTGCTGGAAGTGGTGATGGTGGGCGGTTCTACTCGCGTGCCGCTGGTGCGTGAACGGGTAGGCGAATTTTTCGGTCGTCCACCGCTGACTTCCATCGACCCGGATAAAGTCGTCGCTATTGGCGCGGCGATTCAGGCGGATATTCTGGTGGGTAACAAGCCAGACAGCGAAATGCTGTTGCTTGATGTGATCCCACTGTCGCTGGGCCTCGAAACGATGGGCGGCCTGGTGGAGAAAGTGATTCCGCGTAATACCACTATTCCGGTGGCCCGCGCTCAGGATTTCACCACCTTTAAAGATGGTCAGACGGCGATGTCTATCCATGTAATGCAGGGTGAGCGCGAACTGGTGCAGGACTGCCGCTCACTGGCGCGTTTTGCGCTGCGTGGTATTCCGGCGCTACCGGCTGGCGGTGCGCATATTCGCGTGACGTTCCAGGTCGATGCCGACGGTCTTTTGAGCGTGACGGCGATGGAGAAATCCACCGGCGTTGAGGCGTCTATTCAGGTCAAACCGTCTTACGGTCTGACCGATAGCGAAATCGCTTCGATGATCAAAGACTCAATGAGCTATGCCGAGCAGGACGTAAAAGCCCGAATGCTGGCAGAACAAAAAGTAGAAGCGGCGCGTGTGCTGGAAAGTCTGCACGGCGCGCTGGCTGCTGATGCCGCGCTGTTAAGCGCCGCAGAACGTCAGGTCATTGACGATGCTGCCGCTCACCTGAGTGAAGTGGCGCAGGGCGATGATGTTGACGCCATCGAACAAGCGATTAAAAACGTAGACAAACAAACCCAGGATTTCGCCGCTCGCCGCATGGACCAGTCGGTTCGTCGTGCGCTGAAAGGCCATTCCGTGGACGAGGTTTAATATGCCAAAGATTGTTATTTTGCCTCATCAGGATCTCTGCCCTGATGGCGCTGTTCTGGAAGCTAATAGCGGTGAAACCATTCTCGACGCAGCTCTGCGTAACGGTATCGAGATTGAACACGCCTGTGAAAAATCCTGTGCTTGCACCACCTGCCACTGCATCGTTCGTGAAGGTTTTGACTCACTGCCGGAAAGCTCAGAGCAGGAAGACGACATGCTGGACAAAGCCTGGGGACTGGAGCCGGAAAGCCGTTTAAGCTGCCAGGCGCGCGTTACCGACGAAGATTTAGTAGTCGAAATCCCGCGTTACACTATCAACCATGCGCGTGAGCATTAACAGAGGTTAGTATGGGACTTAAGTGGACCGATAGCCGCGAAATTGGCGAAGCACTGTACGATGCGTATCCCGATCTTGATCCGAAAACGGTTCGATTCACCGATATGCATCAGTGGATTTGCGATCTGGAAGATTTCGACGACGACCCGCAGGCATCCAACGAGAAAATCCTCGAAGCGATTTTGTTAGTCTGGCTGGACGAGGCCGAATAATTTCCGCGTCATGCTTCACGCCGCAGATGCGTTGGCTGCGCTCGTTCACCCCAGTCACATAGTTATCTATGCTCCTGGGGCTTCACTCACTTGCCGCCTTCCTGCAACGCGAATCATTTAGCGGAAAAATCCTGGGGCTGCCAACTGGCGGCCCTTTTACAAAGAAGGATAACTAAAATGACAGAAGCGATGAAGATTACCCTCTCTACCCAACCTGCCGACGCGCGCTGGGGAGAAAAAGCAACTTACAGCATTAATAATGACGGCATTACCCTGCATTTGAACGGGGCAGACGATCTGGGGCTGATCCAGCGTGCGGCGCGCAAGATTGACGGTCTGGGCATCAAGCATGTTCAGTTAAGCGGTGAAGGCTGGGATGCGGATCGCTGCTGGGCATTCTGGCAAGGTTACAAAGCCCCGAAAGGCACGCGTAAAGTGGTGTGGCCGGATCTGGACGATGCCCAGCGCCAGGAACTGGATAACCGCCTGATGATCATCGACTGGGTGCGTGACACCATCAACGCACCGGCAGAAGAATTGGGACCATCGCAACTGGCACAGCGTGCTGTTGATCTGATCAGCAACGTCGCGGGCGATCGTGTGACTTATCGGATCACCAAAGGCGAAGATCTGCGTGAGCAAGGTTATATGGGGCTGCACACAGTCGGACGCGGTTCAGAACGTTCTCCGGTATTGCTGGCGCTGGATTACAACCCAACTGGCGATAAAGAAGCGCCAGTGTACGCGTGCCTGGTAGGTAAAGGTATCACTTTTGACTCCGGCGGCTACAGCATCAAACAGACTGCGTTTATGGACTCGATGAAGTCGGACATGGGCGGCGCGGCAACGGTTACCGGGGCGCTGGCATTTGCCATTACGCGCGGACTGAACAAGCGCGTGAAGCTGTTCCTCTGCTGTGCGGATAACCTGATTAGCGGCAATGCGTTCAAGCTGGGCGATATCATCACCTATCGCAACGGTAAAAAAGTTGAAGTGATGAACACTGATGCCGAAGGGCGTCTGGTGCTTGCCGATGGTCTGATTGATGCCAGTGCGCAGAAACCGGAAATGATCATTGATGCGGCGACCCTCACCGGGGCGGCGAAAACTGCGCTGGGTAATGATTATCACGCGCTGTTCAGTTTTGACGATGCGCTGGCCGGTCGCTTGCTGGCGAGTGCCGCGCAGGAGAACGAACCGTTCTGGCGTCTGCCGCTGGCGGAGTTCCACCGCAGCCAGCTGCCGTCTAACTTTGCCGAACTGAACAATACCGGAAGCGCGGCGTATCCGGCAGGCGCGAGCACGGCGGCGGGCTTCCTGTCGCACTTTGTTGAGAACTATCAGCAAGGCTGGCTGCATATCGACTGCTCGGCGACTTACCGTAAAGCGCCGGTTGAACAGTGGTCTGCGGGCGCTACGGGACTTGGTGTGCGCACGATAGCTAATCTGTTAACGGCGTAAACTAATATGCCGGATGCGGCGTAAACGCCTTATCCGGCCTACAAATTCTGCAAATTCAACAAATTGCGAATCCCTTGTAGGCCTGATAAGCGTAGCGCATCAGGCATTTGCGCCCCGAACGTTGAATGAATTGTGGTTCTTATGTCCGAAACAAAAAACGAACTTGAAGACCTGCTGGAAAAAGCAGCAACTGAACCGGCGCACCGCCCGGCCTTTTTCCGTACTCTACTGGAATCCACCGTCTGGGTGCCTGGTACGGCGGCGCAGGGCGAGGCTGTGGTTGAAGATAGCGCGCTTGATTTACAGCACTGGGAAAAAGAAGACGGCACCAGCGTCATTCCTTTTTTCACCTCGTTAGAAGCACTTCAACAGGCGGTTGAAGACGAACAGGCATTTGTCGTAATGCCCGTTCGCACGCTGTTTGAGATGACACTTGGCGAAACGCTCTTCCTTAATGCCAAACTGCCAACCGGTAAAGAATTTATGCCGCGTGAAATCAGTTTGTTGATTGGTGAAGAGGGAAATCCGCTGAGCAGCCAGGAAATCCTGGAAGGCGGTGAATCGCTGATATTATCGGAAGTCGCAGAGCCGCCAGCACAAATGATTGATTCACTCACCACCTTATTTAAAACCATTAAGCCGGTGAAGCGTGCTTTTATTTGTTCAATTAAAGAGAACGAAGAGGCACAGCCTAATTTACTTATTGGCATTGAAGCCGATGGTGATATCGAAGAAATTATTCAGGCGACGGGAAGTGTAGCGACCGATACATTACCTGGCGATGAACCAATCGATATTTGTCAGGTGAAAAAAGGGGAAAAAGGAATTAGCCACTTTATTACCGAACATATTGCGCCATTCTATGAACGTCGCTGGGGTGGTTTTTTGCGTGACTTTAAACAGAATCGGATAATCTAAAATATGCCGCCCAAAGGGCGGCATTCGGGCTTACTTGCTGCTCTGAAGGTTGTTAACCACCAGTAAATTGTCGCCGGAGAGACTCCGGTTATTATTTACCTCGGTTAACAGCGCACCAGAAACAATAAGTACGATACAAAAGCACCGTATCTTCATTGTGCGGTCCATGCGAAGACCGCATCACGACAGCACCACTGGCGATATTGCCGCGATAGCAAGCGCTGTGAAACACCTGCATTTACGGCCACGGAACATCCTTTCCTAAAGCCAGCGCCCGTTTGCGAGACGGCGGAAAGGGCCGCAGTGGATAATACACTAACAGAACAATAATAACTCTCTTTTGCTTGACAAAAAGAGAGTTACTGGCGAGTATTGTCTCCGCTGAGACGCGCTTGCATTACTACGGTAATACAACCTGCTGGAAAGGCCGCGAACCGGACCAGCAACAAAAAACCGCCTGATTTTGGCGGTTTTTTGTTTTTTAAAGGAAAGTGAATTTACATGTTTAAGTAATATCTTTTACCGGTTAGAATTTTTAATTTTGAGCAGGATTTGTTTATATTTGTCTGAATTCGGACTAATAAGCCAGGTTATTTTATTACCGAACACGGCGGAAAGGGCCGGTGTCGATAATACGCTAAATAAACAATAATTACTCTCTTTTGCTTGACAAAAAGAGAGTTACTGGTGAGTATTGTTTTGCTGTGAAGCACCTGCGTTGCTCATGTAACACAAGTCAACCTGCTGGAAAGGCCGCGAACCAGACTAGCAATAAAAAACCGCCAAATTCGGCGGTTTTTTATTGCCTGTAAAATACTTATTTCACTGGCTCAACCGGTAAATCTGCCCGCGCGCCCCATTCACTCCATGCGCCGTCGTACAGTTTCACGTTTGGCACATCCAGCGTCGCGAGTGCTAACAAAACCACGGCTGCCGTTACACCAGAGCCGCAGCTGACGATAATTGGTTTGTCGTAGCTGACGCCGCGACCAAAAAATATCGCATCCAGTTCATCGGTCGTTTTTAGTTCGCCTTCGCGCACCAGTTCCGTCCACGGAACATTCAGTGCTCCGGGAATATGTCCGCGACGTAAACCTGGGCGAGGTTCATCAACTTCTGCGTTAAAACGTGCAGCCGGGCGGGCATCAATAATTTGCGCCGTATTTTCATGGCTTGCCAATAATACATCGGTTACTTTCACCACGGCTTCAGGATTAAACGCGGCGTTAAACTCTCCTTCCGGCAGCTCTACTGCACCTTCTTCTAACAGCAGATCATCGCGCTGCCAGCCTGCAAGTCCACCCCCCAGAATCGACACTTTCTCTACACCAAAGGTGCGCAGCATCCACCATGCTCGTGGGGCTGAGAAAAGATTACCTTCGTCATAGACAATCAGGTGCTTATCCTGGTTAACGCCTAATTCACGCATCGCCACGGCGAACGTTTCCGGGCGCGGCAGCATGTGCGGAAGCGGGGAAGTGTGATCAGAAAGCGCTTCGATATCAAAAAACACTGCGCCGGGAATATGTCCATTCAGATACTCCTGAGCAACGTTACGATCCTCCTGTCCAGGCGACGCCATGCGGGCATCGATAATCTGAATTTCCGGGTCATCAATATGTTCGGCGAGCCAGTCGGCTCCTACAAACCATGTCGTGGACATAGGCATCTCCATTTTTGCCGGGGTTAGGCTAAATTGTCGGATGTTTAGTGAAAAGCGACAAGCAAAAGAGGCTGATTTGGCTGTCTGAGCCACAATTCTCACTAAAATTCGGATTGTATGGGCGTGATACTGAATTACATAACGTAAATTCTCACGCATAATAATTATTCGACGTTGCTAACGGGCCATTGTGGCAGGGATGAAAAATGAAAAAGTTACGCGTAGCCGCCTGCATGCTAATGCTGGCGCTGGCAGGGTGCGACAACAACGATAACGCGCCAACAGCGGTGAAAAAAGATGCGCCTTCTGAAGTTACTAAAGCGGCCTCTTCAGAAAACGCGAGTTCAGCAAAACTCTCCGTGCCGGAGAGACAAAAACTGGCCCAACAGAGTGCCGGTAAGGTGCTGACATTGCTGGATCTCTCTGAAGTCCAACTTGATGGTGCAGCCACGCTGGTGCTGACGTTCTCCATCCCTCTCGACCCGGATCAGGATTTCTCACGCGTTATTCATGTCGTCGATAAAAAAAGCGGCAAAGTGGATGGTGCCTGGGAGCTGTCAGATAATCTTAAAGAGTTACGTTTACGCCACCTCGAACCGAAACGTGATTTGATCGTTACTATTGGCAAGGAGGTCAAAGCACTCAACAACGCAACCTTCAGTAAAGATTACGAAAAAACTATAACTACCCGCGACATCCAACCCAGCGTCGGTTTTGCCAGCCGTGGTTCGCTGCTGCCTGGCAAAGTCGTTGAAGGGCTGCCGGTAATGGCGCTCAACGTTAATAATGTCGATGTTAACTTCTTCCGCGTTAAGCCAGAATCTCTGCCAGCATTCATTAGCCAATGGGAATACCGCAATTCGCTGGCGAACTGGCAGTCAGACAAACTGCTGCAGATGGCGGATCTGGTCTACACCGGACGGTTTGATCTCAATCCTGCGCGTAACACCCGTGAAAAATTATTGCTGCCGCTGGGCGATATCAAACCGCTTCAGCAGGCGGGCGTGTATCTGGCTGTGATGAATCAGGCTGGACGTTACGATTACAGTAATCCCGCGACGCTGTTTACGTTAAGTGATATCGGCGTTTCAGCTCACCGTTATCACAATCATCTGGATATCTTTACCCAAAGTCTGGAAAACGGCGCGGCCCAGCAAGGAATTGAAGTCTCTTTATTAAATGAGAAAGGGCAGACTCTGACTCAGGCAACCAGTGACGCTCAGGGGCATGTGCAGCTGGAAAATGATAAAAACGCGGCATTACTGTTGGCGCGTAAAGACGGTCAGACAACGCTACTCGATTTAAAACTACCGGCGCTGGACTTAGCAGAATTTAACATTGCTGGCGCGCCAGGCTATAGCAAACAGTTTTTCATGTTTGGCCCACGCGATCTTTATCGCCCAGGTGAAACGGTAATCCTCAATGGTTTGCTGCGTGATGCAGACGGTAAAGCGTTGCCCAATCAACCCATCAAGTTAGACGTGATTAAACCCGATGGGCAGGTACTCAGGAGCGTCGTTAGTCAGCCGGAGAATGGCCTCTACCACTTTACCTGGCCACTCGATAGCAATGCGGCAACCGGTATGTGGCATATTCGCGCTAACACGGGCGATAATCAGTATCGGATGTGGGATTTCCACGTCGAAGATTTTATGCCAGAGCGCATGGCGCTGAATCTGACCGGTGAGAAAACCCCGCTAACGCCGAAAGATGAAGTGAAATTCTCCGTGGTGGGGTACTACCTGTATGGTGCACCTGCTAATGGTAATACTTTGCAAGGGCAACTTTTCCTGCGCCCACTGCGTGAAGCTGTGTCAGCCTTACCTGGTTTTGAATTCGGCGATATAGCTGCCGAAAATCTTTCCCGCACGCTGGATGAAGTTCAGTTGACGCTGGATGATAAAGGGCGCGGCGAAGTTTCTACAGAAAGCCAGTGGAAGGAAACGCATTCCCCATTACAGGTTATTTTCCAGGGTAGTTTGCTGGAATCGGGCGGTCGCCCGGTGACGCGCCGCGCTGAGCAGGCTATCTGGCCTGCCGATGCATTGCCGGGGATCCGTCCGCAGTTCGCCTCGAAATCGGTTTACGATTATCGTACTGACAGCACGGTGAAACAGCCCATTGTTGATGAAGGCAGTAACGCCGCTTTTGACATCGTTTATAGCGATGCGCAAGGCGTGAAAAAAGCCGTGTCGGGCTTGCAGGTGCGCCTGATTCGCGAACGCCGCGATTACTACTGGAACTGGTCAGAAGATGAAGGCTGGCAGTCACAGTTTGATCAAAAAGATCTGATCGAAAATGAACAAACTCTGGATCTGAAAGCGGACGAAACCGGCAAGGTCAGTTTTCCGGTAGAGTGGGGCGCTTATCGTCTGGAAGTCAAAGCGCCGAATGAAGCGGTCAGTAGTGTTCGTTTCTGGGCTGGCTATAGCTGGCAGGACAACAGCGACGGTAGCGGCGCAGTGCGACCCGACCGTGTCACGCTGAAACTGGATAAAGCCAGTTATCGCCCTGGCGACACCATTAAGTTGCATATCGCCGCGCCAACGGCGGGTAAAGGTTATGCGATGGTCGAGTCCAGTGAAGGGCCGCTGTGGTGGCAAGAGATTGATGTTCGGGCTCAAGGGCTGGATCTGACGATTCCGGTCGATAAAACCTGGAATCGTCATGATCTGTATTTAAGTACGCTGGTGGTACGTCCTGGCGATAAATCTCGCTCCGCGACGCCAAAACGCGCGGTTGGTGTGTTGCATCTGCCGCTTGGCGATGAAAACCGTCGCCTCGATCTGGCGCTGGAAACACCAGCAAAAATGCGTCCCAATCAACCATTAACCGTGAAAATTAAAGCCAGCACTAAAAATGGCGAGAAGCCTAAACAGGTGAATGTGCTGGTGTCTGCCGTTGATAGTGGTGTGCTGAATATTACTGACTACGTCACGCCAGATCCGTGGCAGGCGTTCTTTGGTCAGAAACGCTATGGCGCAGACATTTACGATATTTACGGTCAGGTTATTGAAGGTCAGGGGCGTCTGGCAGCTCTGCGTTTCGGTGGCGATGGTGATGAGCTGAAACGTGGTGGTAAACCGCCGGTCAATCACGTCAATATTGTCGTGCAGCAGGCGCTGCCGGTAACGCTCAACGAACAGGGCGAAGGCTCGGTTACACTGCCGATTGGCGATTTTAACGGTGAATTGCGCGTCATGGCGCAAGCCTGGACGGCAGATGACTTCGGTAGCAACGAAAGTAAAGTGATAGTTGCCGCACCGGTGATTGCTGAACTGAACATGCCGCGCTTTATGGCGAGTGGCGATACCTCGCGTCTGACGCTGGATATCACTAATCTTACCGATAAACCGCAAAAACTGAACGTTGCCCTGACCGCCAGTGGTTTGCTTGAACTGGTCAGCGATTCACCCGCAGCCGTTGAATTAGCGCCAGGTGTGCGTACTACGCTGTTTATCCCGGTGCGAGCATTGCCGGGTTATGGCGATGGAGAAATTCAGGCCACCATTAGCGGGTTAGCGTTACCGGGTGAAACCGTTGCCGATCAGCATAAGCAGTGGAAAATCGGCGTCCGTCCGGCGTTCCCGGCACAAACGGTTAATTACGGTACGGCGTTACAGCCTGGTGAGACATGGGCGATTCCGGCGGATGGATTGCAAAACTTCTCGCCTGTTACGCTGGAAGGGCAATTGTTGTTGAGCGGCAAACCACCGCTGAACATCGCACGTTATATCAAAGAGTTAAAAGCGTATCCGTACGGCTGTCTTGAGCAAACCGCCAGCGGCCTGTTTCCGTCACTTTATACCAACGCAGCCCAACTGCAGGCGTTGGGCATCAAAGGCGACAGTGATGAGAAACGCCGTGCATCGGTCGATATCGGCATTTCCCGTTTGCTGCAAATGCAACGTGATAACGGCGGCTTTGCGCTGTGGGATAAAAACGGTGACGAAGAGTACTGGCTGACGGCTTACGTGATGGATTTCCTGGTCCGCGCAGGCGAACAGGGTTACAGCGTGCCGACAGACGCCATTAACCGGGGTAATGAGCGTCTGCTGCGCTATTTACAAGATCCGGGCATGATGTCGATCCCGTACGCGGATAATCTCAAAGCCAGTAAATTCGCCGTACAGTCTTACGCTGCGCTGGTGTTGGCCCGTCAGCAAAAGGCTCCGCTGGGTGCGCTGCGTGAAATCTGGGAGCATCGTGCAGATGCCGCTTCTGGTTTACCGCTGCTGCAACTTGGCGTTGCGCTGAAAACCATGGGTGATGCGACGCGTGGTGAAGAAGCGATTGCGCTGGCGCTGAAAACGCCGCGTAATAGTGATGAGCGGATATGGCTGGGTGATTACGGTAGTTCACTGCGCGACAACGCGTTAATGCTCTCCTTGCTGGAAGAAAATAAACTGCTACCCGATGAGCAGTACACTTTGCTGAACACACTTTCGCAGCAGGCGTTTGGTGAACGCTGGCTATCGACGCAGGAAAGTAACGCGTTGTTCCTGGCTGCCCGTACGATTCAGGATTTACCCGGTAAATGGCAGGCGCAAACCTCTTTCTCAGCTGAGCAGCTGACAGGCGAGAAAGCGCAAAACAGCAATCTGAATAGCGATCAACTTGTCACCTTGCAGGTGAGCAACAGTGGCGATCAGCCGTTATGGTTGCGTATGGATGCCAGCGGTTATCCGCAATCCGCACCTTTACCGGCGAACAATGTGCTGCAAATCGAGCGTCATATTCTTGGTACTGATGGTAAGAGCAAATCGCTGGACTCGTTACGTAGCGGCGATCTGGTGCTGGTGTGGTTGCAGGTAAAAGCCAGTAACAGCGTGCCGGATGCGTTAGTCGTGGATCTGCTGCCTGCGGGTCTGGAACTGGAAAACCAGAATCTGGCGAACGGTAGCGCCAGCCTGGAGCAAAGTGGTGGCGAAGTGCAGAACTTACTGAACCAGATGCAGCAGGCGAGCATTAAGCACATTGAGTTCCGTGACGATCGCTTTGTGGCGGCGGTTGCCGTTGATGAATACCAACCGGTAACGCTGGTGTATCTGGCGCGGGCGGTGACGCCGGGAACGTATCAGGTACCGCAACCGATGGTGGAATCAATGTATGTTCCCCAATGGCGGGCGACCGGCGCGGCTGAAGATCTGCTGATTGTCAGACCGTAAATGCCTCGCTTGTTAACCAAACGCGGCTGCTGGATAACGTTGGCAGCCGCGCCCTTTCTCCTTTTTCTTGCAGCGTGGGGAGCAGATAAACTCTGGCCTCTACCGCTGCATGAAGTCAATCCCGCACGAGTGGTCGTGGCGCAGGATGGTACGCCGCTCTGGCGCTTCGCCGATGCTGACGGCATCTGGCGTTATCCGGTAACAATCGAAGATGTTTCTCCACGTTACCTTGAAGCGCTGATCAATTATGAAGATCGCTGGTTCTGGAAGCATCCGGGGGTGAATCCATTCTCGGTGGCGCGCGCAGCATGGCAAGATCTCACTTCGGGACGGGTTATTTCCGGTGGCAGCACGCTCACTATGCAGGTTGCTCGTCTGCTTGATCCTCACCCCAAAACATTTGGCGGCAAAATTCGCCAGCTCTGGCGCGCGTTGCAACTGGAATGGCATCTGTCTAAGCGTGAAATTCTGACCTTGTATCTTAACCGCGCTCCGTTTGGCGGTACGTTGCAGGGGATCGGTGCGGCAAGTTGGGCTTATCTCGGAAAATCGCCTGCGAATTTAAGCTATTCCGAGGCGGCAATGCTGGCGGTTTTGCCGCAAGCGCCCAGCCGTCTTCGCCCGGATCGTTGGCCGGAGCGTGCCGAAGCCGCGCGTAATAAAGTGCTCGAACGGATGGCCGTGCAAGGTGTGTGGTCCCGTGAGCAGGTAAAAGAGTCAAGGGAAGAACCCATCTGGCTGGCCCCCCGACAAATGCCGCAACTGGCACCGCTGTTTTCGCGCATGATGCTCGGTAAAAGCAAAAGCGACAAAATCACTACTACGTTGGATGCCGGTCTTCAACGACGTCTGGAAGAACTGGCGCAAAACTGGAAAGGGCGGTTGCCACCGCGCAGCTCACTGGCGATGATCGTGGTTGATCATACCGATATGCGTGTTCGCGGCTGGGTGGGATCGGTTGATCTCAACGATGATTCACGCTTTGGTCATGTTGATATGGTCAATTCGATCCGATCGCCAGGATCAGTGCTCAAACCGTTTGTTTATGGTCTGGCGCTGGATGAAGGCTTGATCCACCCGGCATCACTGCTGCAAGACGTCCCCCGGCGCACCGGTGATTATCGACCAGGTAACTTTGATAGCGGTTTTCATGGCCCGATCAGCATGAGCGAGGCGCTGGTGCGCTCGCTGAACTTACCTGCTGTGCAGGTGCTGGAAGCCTATGGACCGAAACGGTTTGCGGCAAAGTTACGCAATGTTGGATTGCCGTTATATTTGCCCAACGGTGCTGCGCCGAATCTTTCACTCATTCTCGGCGGCGCTGGTGCAAAACTGGAAGATATGGCGGCAGCGTATACCGCGTTTGCTCGCCACGGCAAGGCAGGCAAATTGCGCTTACAGCCTGACGATCCGCTGCTTGAACGGCCTTTAATGTCGTCGGGGGCGGCGTGGATCATTCGCCGGATTATGGCTGATGAAGCGCAACCCTTGCCGGATAGTGCCTTGCCGCGCGTCGCCCCACTGGCATGGAAAACGGGCACCAGCTATGGCTATCGTGACGCCTGGGCGATTGGGGTTAACGCTCGCTATGTCATTGGGATCTGGACTGGCAGACCGGACGGCACGCCCGTTGTTGGTCAGTTTGGCTTTGCCAGTGCCGTACCATTGTTGAATCAGGTCAATAATATCTTACTGTCGCGCAGTGCGAATCTGCCGGAAGACCCGCGCCCGAACTCAGTCACTCGTGGCGTTATCTGCTGGCCGGGCGGACAGTCTTTGCCGGAAGGTGACGGTAACTGTCGCCGCCGCCTGGCAACCTGGCTGCTGGACGGGAGTCAGCCGCCAACTCTATTACTGCCGGAGCAGGAAGGCATTAATGGCATTCGTTTCCCCATCTGGCTGGATGAAAATGGCAAACGTGTTGCCGCTGATTGCCCGCAAGCGCGACAAGAAATGATAAATGTCTGGCCGCTACCGCTGGAACCCTGGCTGCCCGCATCAGAACGTCGCGCTGTGCGCTTACCACCGGCCTCGACAAGTTGCCCGCCATACGGTCACGATGCCCAGCTCCCGCTGCAGCTGACAGGCGTTCGCGATGGCGCGATTATTAAACGTTTACCGGGCGCAGCGGAAGCGACTTTGCCGTTGCAATCAAGTGGAGGGGCAGGTGAACGCTGGTGGTTTCTGAATGGCGAACCGTTAACTGAACGCGGGCGCAACGTGACCCTGCATTTGACGGATAAAGGTGATTATCAATTGCTGGTGATGGATGACGTGGGGCAAATCGCGACAGTGAAATTTGTCATGCAATAGTCTGTTTTGTCCCTGATTGTTGCTAAAACTCATTTTATTTTAAAAAAATGTTACCTTCATCAATAGTCAACGGCCCTGTTGCTCATTATAATCCGCGCCATCTCGTACGCTGGTACAGACAACAACAGAACAATTTACAGAGGTAAAAATGGCTATTGAACGTACTTTTTCCATCATCAAACCGAACGCGGTAGCAAAAAACGTCATTGGTAATATCTTTGCGCGCTTTGAAGCTGCAGGGTTCAAAATTGTTGGCACCAAAATGCTGCACCTGACCGTTGAACAGGCACGTGGCTTTTATGCTGAACACGATGGAAAACCGTTCTTTGATGGTCTGGTTGAATTCATGACCTCTGGCCCGATCGTGGTTTCCGTGCTGGAAGGTGAAAACGCCGTTCAGCGTCACCGCGATCTGCTGGGCGCGACCAATCCGGCAAACGCACTGGCTGGTACTCTGCGCGCTGATTACGCTGACAGCCTGACCGAAAACGGTACCCACGGTTCTGATTCCGTCGAATCTGCCGCTCGCGAAATCGCTTATTTCTTTGGCGAAGGCGAAGTGTGCCCGCGCACCCGTTAATAATTTCGTAAATGCCGCGTGCAAACGTGGCATCCGTGCGCCAGAATTTGTACAATGCAGCGCCCCCGGACGAGCAGCCGCTCACCGGGGCGTTTCTTTTTTCAACCCTCCAGGGGCCATAACGTGTAATAACGAGGCCGGAATAGCATATGTCTGAACAATTAGTCACACCTGAAAACGTCACCACGAAAGATGGAAAAATCAACCTGCTGGATCTCAACCGTCAGCAGATGCGGGAGTTTTTTAAAGATTTAGGTGAAAAACCCTTCCGCGCCGATCAGGTGATGAAGTGGATGTATCACTATTGCTGCGACAACTTTGATGAGATGACCGACATCAACAAAGTGTTGCGCGGCAAACTGAAAGAGGTGGCGGAAATCCGCGCACCGGAAGTGGTTGAAGAACAGCGTTCATCTGACGGCACCATTAAATGGGCGATCGCCGTTGGCGATCAGCGCGTCGAAACGGTGTATATCCCGGAAGACGACCGTGCCACGCTCTGCGTCTCTTCGCAGGTGGGGTGTGCGCTGGAGTGTAAATTCTGTTCCACCGCCCAGCAGGGCTTTAACCGCAACCTGCGGGTGTCGGAAATTATCGGCCAGGTGTGGCGTGCGGCGAAAATCGTCGGCGCAGCAAAAGTCACCGGTCAGCGTCCGATCACTAACGTAGTGATGATGGGCATGGGCGAGCCGCTGCTCAACCTGAACAACGTCGTTCCGGCGATGGAAATCATGCTTGATGATTTCGGTTTTGGCCTGTCTAAACGTCGCGTCACGCTTTCCACTTCCGGTGTAGTTCCGGCGCTGGATAAACTGGGCGATATGATCGACGTTGCACTGGCAATTTCCCTGCACGCGCCGAACGACGAAATTCGTGACGAAATTGTGCCGATCAACAAAAAGTACAATATCGAAACGTTCCTTGCTGCGGTGCGCCGTTATCTGGAGAAATCCAACGCCAATCAGGGCCGAGTCACTATTGAATACGTGATGCTTGACCACGTTAACGACGGCACTGAACACGCGCACCAACTGGCGGAACTGCTGAAAGATACGCCGTGTAAGATCAACCTGATCCCGTGGAACCCGTTCCCGGGTGCGCCGTATGGACGCAGCTCGAACAGCCGTATCGACCGTTTCTCAAAAGTGCTGATGAGCTACGGTTTCACCACTATTGTGCGTAAAACTCGTGGTGATGATATCGATGCTGCCTGTGGTCAGTTGGCGGGCGATGTTATCGACCGTACGAAACGTACCCTGCGTAAACGGATGCAGGGTGAAGCCATCGACATTAAAGCGGTCTGATAGCCATTACGCCACGGTTACTTTATGTACCGTGGCGTAATGTTTTATGAATGAAGTATTAAGTTGCAATTGTCTGGTCAATATTAACGGTGCGTTTTTGCTGACTTTAAGGCAGTATGTAACGATGCAACAGTAAGTTAGCCTTAGTGAATGTGGGCTTTGTCACGAGCACACAGACGGTCTTATACTGTATGATAACGGTTAACTTAACGGATGTTTCGCGGTGTGGGTGAGCATGATGGTTCACCGGCATCTCAATTCTCATTTAAACGTACCTGCAGCGAATGAATACTGAAGCCACGCACGACCAAAATGAAGCACTTACTACCGGCGCTCGCCTGCGTAATGCTCGCGAACAACTAGGACTTAGTCAGCAGGCCGTTGCCGAGCGACTTTGCCTGAAGGTTTCCACGGTACGCGACATTGAAGAAGATAAGGCACCCGCCGATCTTGCTTCAACATTCCTGCGCGGATATATCCGCTCTTATGCGCGTCTGGTACATATTCCAGAAGAAGAACTGCTGCCAGGGCTGGAAAAGCAGGCTCCACTTCGGGCTGCAAAAGTTGCGCCGATGCAGAGTTTTTCCCTCGGTAAACGCCGCAAAAAACGCGACGGCTGGCTGATGACCTTCACTTGGCTGGTGTTGTTTGTGGTTATCGGCCTGAGCGGTGCCTGGTGGTGGCAAGACCACAAAGCTCAGCAGGAAGAGATCACCACTATGGCCGATCAATCTTCGGCGGAACTGAGCAGTAATAGCGAGCAGGGGCAGAGTGTTCCATTAAATACGTCGACAACTACAGACCCGGCTACAACGTCCACGCCGCCAGCGTCTGTGGATACTACCGCAACCAACACGCAAACACCTGCCGTAACTGCGCCAGCACCAGCTGTTGATCCGCAACAGAATGCGGTTGTTTCGCCTTCGCAGGCAAATGTTGATACCGCCGCGACCCCGGCACCAACGGCAGCAACAACGCCAGATGGTGCTGCGCCGTTGCCAACCGATCAGGCTGGCGTGACCACGCCGGTGGCTGATCCGAATGCGCTGGTGATGAACTTTACTGCCGATTGCTGGCTGGAGGTCACTGATGCTACCGGTAAAAAATTGTTTAGCGGTATGCAGCGTAAAGACGGTAATTTGAACTTAACCGGCCAGGCACCGTACAAACTGAAAATTGGTGCGCCAGCCGCAGTACAGATCCAGTATCAAGGGAAACCTGTCGATCTGAGTCGTTTTATCAGAACTAACCAGGTTGCGCGTCTGACCCTCAATGCCGAACAATCACCGGCGCAGTAACAGACGGGTAACGCGGGAGATTTTTCATGCATAACCAGGCTCCAATTCAACGTAGAAAATCAACACGTATTTACGTTGGGAATGTGCCGATTGGCGATGGTGCTCCCATCGCCGTACAGTCCATGACCAATACGCGTACGACAGACGTCGAAGCAACGGTCAATCAAATCAAGGCGCTGGAACGCGTTGGCGCTGATATCGTCCGTGTATCCGTACCGACGATGGACGCGGCAGAAGCGTTCAAACTCATCAAACAGCAGGTTAACGTGCCGCTGGTGGCTGACATCCACTTCGACTATCGCATTGCGCTGAAAGTAGCGGAATACGGCGTCGATTGTCTGCGTATTAACCCTGGCAATATCGGTAATGAAGAGCGTATTCGCATGGTGGTTGACTGTGCGCGCGATAAAAACATTCCGATCCGTATTGGCGTTAACGCCGGATCGCTGGAAAAAGATCTGCAAGAAAAGTATGGCGAACCGACGCCGCAGGCGTTGCTGGAATCTGCCATGCGTCATGTTGATCATCTCGATCGCCTGAACTTCGATCAGTTCAAAGTCAGCGTGAAAGCGTCTGACGTCTTCCTCGCTGTTGAGTCTTATCGTTTGCTGGCAAAACAGATCGATCAGCCGTTGCATCTGGGGATCACCGAAGCCGGTGGTGCGCGCAGCGGGGCAGTAAAATCCGCCATTGGTTTAGGTCTGCTGCTGTCTGAAGGCATCGGCGACACGCTGCGCGTATCGCTGGCGGCCGATCCGGTCGAAGAGATCAAAGTCGGTTTCGATATTTTGAAATCGCTGCGTATCCGTTCGCGAGGGATTAACTTCATCGCCTGCCCGACCTGTTCGCGTCAGGAATTTGATGTTATCGGTACGGTTAACGCGCTGGAGCAACGCCTGGAAGATATCATCACTCCGATGGACGTTTCGATTATCGGCTGCGTGGTGAATGGCCCAGGTGAGGCGCTGGTTTCTACACTCGGCGTCACCGGCGGCAACAAGAAAAGCGGCCTCTATGAAGATGGCGTGCGCAAAGACCGTCTGGACAACAACGATATGATCGACCAGCTGGAAGCACGCATTCGTGCGAAAGCCAGTCAGCTGGACGAAGCGCGTCGAATTGACGTTCAGCAGGTTGAAAAATAATAACGTGATGGGAAGCGCCTCGCTTCCCGTGTATGATTGAACCCGCATGGCTCCCGAAACATTGAGGGAAGCGTTGAGGGTTCATTTTTATATTCAGAAAGAGAATAAACGTGGCAAAAAACATTCAAGCCATTCGCGGCATGAACGATTACCTGCCTGGCGAAACGGCCATCTGGCAGCGCATTGAAGGCACACTGAAAAACGTGCTCGGCAGCTACGGTTACAGTGAAATCCGCTTGCCGATTGTAGAGCAGACCCCGCTATTCAAACGTGCGATTGGTGAAGTCACCGACGTGGTTGAAAAAGAGATGTACACCTTTGAGGATCGCAATGGCGACAGCCTGACTCTGCGCCCTGAAGGGACGGCGGGCTGTGTACGCGCCGGCATCGAGCATGGTCTTCTGTACAATCAGGAACAGCGTCTGTGGTATATCGGGCCGATGTTCCGTCACGAGCGTCCGCAGAAAGGGCGTTATCGTCAGTTCCATCAGTTGGGCTGCGAAGTTTTCGGTCTGCAAGGTCCGGATATCGATGCTGAACTGATTATGCTCACTGCCCGCTGGTGGCGCGCGCTGGGTATTTCCGAGCACGTAACTCTTGAGCTGAACTCTATCGGTTCGCTGGAAGCACGCGCCAATTACCGCGATGCGCTGGTGGCATTCCTTGAGCAGCATAAAGAAAAGCTGGACGAAGACTGCAAACGCCGCATGTACACTAACCCGCTGCGCGTGCTGGATTCAAAAAATCCGGAAGTGCAGGCGCTTCTCAACGACGCTCCGGCATTAGGTGACTATCTGGACGAGGAATCTCGTGAGCATTTTGCCGGTCTGTGCAAACTGCTGGAGAGCGCGGGGATCGCTTACACCGTAAACCAGCGTCTGGTGCGTGGTCTGGATTACTACAACCGTACCGTTTTCGAGTGGGTGACTAACAGTCTCGGCTCCCAGGGCACCGTGTGTGCAGGCGGTCGTTATGACGGTCTTGTGGAACAACTGGGCGGTCGTGCAACACCGGCTGTCGGTTTTGCGATGGGCCTCGAACGTCTTGTATTGTTAGTACAGGCCGTTAATCCGGAATTTAAAGCCGATCCTGTTGTCGATATATACCTGGTGGCTTCAGGTGCTGATACACAATCTGCGGCTATGGCATTAGCTGAGCGTCTGCGTGATGAATTACCGGGCGTGAAATTGATGACCAACCACGGCGGCGGCAACTTTAAGAAACAGTTTGCCCGTGCTGATAAATGGGGTGCCCGCGTTGCTGTGGTGCTGGGTGAGTCTGAAGTGGCTAACGGCACAGCAGTAGTGAAGGATTTGCGCTCTGGTGAGCAAACGGCAGTTGCGCAGGATAGCGTAGCCGCGCATTTGCGCACGTTACTGGGTTAAGGAAGGAGAAGGACAGCGTGGAAATTTACGAGAACGAAAACGACCAGGTAGAAGCGGTTAAACGCTTTTTTGCTGAAAATGGCAAAGCACTGGCTGTTGGGGTGATTTTGGGCGTTGGCGCACTGATTGGCTGGCGCTACTGGAACAGCCATCAGGTTGATTCTGCACGCTCCGCTTCTCTTGCCTATCAAAATGCGGTTACCGCAGTGAGCGAAGGCAAACCGGATAGCATCCCGGCGGCGGAAAAATTTGCTGCTGAAAATAAAAATACTTATGGTGCGCTGGCTTCTTTGGAACTTGCGCAGCAATTTGTTGACAAAAATGAACTAGAGAAAGCTGCCGCCCAGTTACAACAGGGGCTGGCAGACACGAGCGATGAAAATCTCAAAGCCGTGATAAATCTGCGTCTTGCTCGCGTTCAGGTACAGCTCAAGCAGGCTGATGCCGCGCTGAAAACCCTTGATACCATCAAAGGTGAAGGGTGGGCTGCCATTGTTGCCGACCTGCGTGGTGAAGCATTGCTGAGCAAAGGTGATAAGCAAGGTGCGCGTAGTGCATGGGAAGCAGGCGTGAAAAGCGATGTTACTCCGGCACTGAGCGAAATGATGCAGATGAAAATTAATAATTTGTCCATCTGAGAGGGACCCGATGCAATTGCGTAAATTACTGCTGCCAGGACTGCTTTCCGTTACCCTTTTAAGCGGCTGTTCGCTGTTTAACAGCGAAGAAGATGTGGTAAAGATGTCCCCATTGCCAACCGTTGAAAACCAGTTTACGCCGACCACGGCGTGGAGCACTTCCGTTGGTAGCGGCATTGGCAACTTCTATTCCAATCTTCATCCGGCACTGGCGGACAACGTTGTCTATGCAGCGGACCGCGCTGGTTTAGTAAAAGCGCTGAATGCGGATGATGGCAAAGAAATCTGGTCTGTCAGCCTGGCCGAGAAAGATGGCTGGTTCTCTAAAGAGCCTGCATTACTTTCTGGCGGTGTGACCGTGTCTGGTGGGCATGTCTACATTGGCAGCGAAAAGGCGCAGGTTTACGCGCTGAATACCAGCGATGGTACTGTGGCATGGCAAACTAAAGTCGCGGGTGAAGCACTTTCGCGCCCGGTGGTCAGCGACGGTCTGGTGTTAATCCACACCAGTAACGGTCAGTTACAAGCGCTGAACGAAGCTGACGGCGCTGTCAAATGGACAGTTAACCTCGATATGCCTTCGCTCTCTTTGCGTGGCGAGTCTGCGCCGGCAACGGCTTTTGGTGCGGCCGTCGTGGGGGGCGATAATGGTCGCGTCAGCGCAGTGCTGATGGAACAGGGCCAGATGATTTGGCAGCAGCGTATTTCCCAGGCGACCGGTTCTACCGAAATTGACCGTCTGAGCGATGTTGACACGACTCCCGTCGTTGTTAACGGCGTTGTTTTCGCGCTGGCCTATAATGGTAACCTGACGGCGCTTGATCTGCGCAGTGGTCAGATTATGTGGAAACGCGAACTGGGTTCGGTGAATGATTTCATCGTCGACGGCAATCGCATCTATCTGGTCGATCAAAATGACCGGGTGATGGCGTTGACCATTGATGGCGGCGTTACGCTGTGGACACAAAGCGATCTGCTGCATCGCCTGCTGACTTCTCCGGTGCTGTATAATGGCAACCTGGTGGTCGGTGACAGTGAAGGTTATCTGCACTGGATTAACGTCGAAGATGGTCGTTTCGTTGCCCAGCAAAAAGTTGATAGTTCCGGTTTCCAGACTGAACCGGTTGCCGCTGACGGCAAACTGCTGATCCAGGCAAAAGACGGAACCGTGTACTCTATTACACGTTAATCGTCTCTGTCGTTCACTTTGAAAACGGCTCCTGGACAGGGGCCGTTTTCCTGTTTTTAACAACGACGCGAATATAGCGTGCGTTGTCTGATGATTTATAAAAATGAGGCTTTAAACATGGTACCTGTGGTCGCGCTTGTCGGGCGCCCTAACGTAGGAAAATCCACGTTATTTAACCGTCTAACTCGCACCCGAGATGCGCTGGTTGCGGATTTCCCGGGTCTGACTCGTGACCGTAAGTACGGTCGTGCGGAAATTGAAGGCCGTGAGTTTATCTGTATTGATACCGGCGGGATTGATGGCACAGAAGACGGTGTAGAAACCCGCATGGCGGAACAGTCGCTGCTGGCGATTGAAGAAGCGGACGTCGTACTGTTTATGGTGGATGCGCGCGCGGGCCTGATGCCGGCAGATGAAGCGATTGCCAAACATCTGCGCTCCCGTGAAAAACCGACCTTCCTGGTGGCAAACAAAACTGACGGTCTGGATCCCGATCAGGCAGTGGTTGATTTCTACTCGCTTGGTTTAGGTGAAATCTACCCGATCGCCGCGTCTCACGGTCGTGGCGTATTAAGTCTGCTGGAGCATGTGCTGCTGCCGTGGATGGAAGATCTCGCACCGCAAGAGGAAGTCGACGAAGACGCTGAATACTGGGCGCAATTTGAAGCGGAAGAGAACGGCGAAGAAGAAGAGGAAGACGACTTCGACCCGCAAAGTCTGCCGATCAAACTGGCGATTGTGGGTCGTCCGAACGTAGGTAAGTCTACACTCACTAACCGTATTCTTGGTGAAGAGCGCGTTGTTGTTTACGACATGCCTGGCACGACGCGTGACAGCATCTACATCCCAATGGAACGCGATGGACGTGAGTATGTGCTCATTGACACCGCTGGCGTACGTAAACGCGGCAAAATCACCGATGCTGTAGAGAAATTCTCCGTAATCAAAACGTTGCAGGCCATTGAAGACGCCAACGTGGTGATGTTAGTGATTGATGCGCGCGAAGGTATTTCCGATCAGGATCTCTCGCTGCTGGGCTTTATTCTCAATAGTGGGCGCTCACTTGTCATTGTGGTGAATAAGTGGGATGGCCTGAGTCAGGAAGTGAAAGAGCAGGTGAAAGAAACGCTGGACTTCCGTCTGGGCTTTATCGATTTTGCTCGTGTGCACTTTATCTCTGCCTTGCACGGCAGTGGTGTTGGTAACTTGTTTGAATCAGTACGTGAAGCGTATGACAGCTCCACCCGTCGTGTGGGGACCTCTATGCTGACGCGCATCATGACGATGGCTGTTGAAGATCACCAACCGCCGCTGGTACGCGGTCGTCGTGTGAAGCTGAAATATGCCCACGCCGGTGGTTATAACCCGCCGATTGTGGTGATTCACGGTAATCAGGTGAAAGACCTGCCTGATTCCTACAAGCGCTACTTGATGAACTACTTCCGCAAATCGCTGGACGTAATGGGATCGCCGATTCGTATTCAGTTCAAAGAAGGGGAAAACCCGTATGCGAATAAGCGTAACACCCTGACGCCAACCCAGATGCGTAAACGTAAGCGTCTGATGAAGCACATCAAGAAAAATAAATAATTATCCGTAAGTATTTTATCTGCCATTCCCTCTATGAATGTAGAGGGAATGGCTACCGGAGGAATTCATATGGAACTGCATTGTCCACAATGTCAGCATGTGCTTGATCAGGATAACGGCCATGCGCGTTGCCGATCCTGCGGGGAATTTATTGAAATGAAAGCTCTTTGTCCAGACTGCCATCAACCGTTGCAGGTGTTAAAAGCCTGTGGTGCAGTAGATTACTTCTGTCAGCACGGGCATGGCTTGATATCGAAAAAACGCGTTGAATTCGTGCTGGCTTAATGCACCTTTTTACGCGATTTTTTTACTGGCTGGATGTTTTTTACTTCACTTTCTATCCAGCCGTCTTCCAGACGTGTGGTTAGCATTTCACCCGCTTTAACTTGCTTCACTTTTTTCAGTACATTGCCGTCAGTAGCAGTAGTAACGCTGTATCCACGCGCCAGCGTTGACAGTGGGCTTACGGCTTCGAGGTGCGTTACTGCATTACCGAAACGTTCACGCGTGGCGCTAAGCTGTGCGCGCAGGGTTTCTGCTAAACGATATTCCAGTTGCTGAATGCGCGTTTGCGCGCGATGAATCTTCGGCTGTGGATTTTGCTGATTCAGCCGCTGTGTTAACCGCTGCTGCTGTTGCCCGGTACGCTTAAGTTGATTTTCCAGCGCAAAGCTCATTCGCTTTTGCAGGCGCTCAAGCATGGTTTGCTGGCGTGCCAGCCGGAGCTGCGGATGCTGTTGCTGTAATCGGTGATGAATTTGCGTAAAGCGACGTGTGCGGTTGGCGAGATAATAATCCATCGCCATCTCCAGCCGTTGACGGGTCGATTGCACCTGGCGCAGTAACTCTTGCTGATTACGGCTCACTACTTCAGCGGCGGCAGACGGCGTTGGCGCACGCAGATCGGCAACAAAATCGGCAATGGTCACATCCGTCTCATGCCCGACGGCGCTGACAACCGGAATGCGGCTGGTAAAAATCGCCCGCGCTACGCGTTCGTCGTTAAAACTCCATAAATCTTCCAGCGAACCGCCGCCGCGCCCGACGATCAATACGTCGCACTCATTGCGCTGATTCGCCAGTTCAATGGCGCGAACAATTTGCCCCGGCGCGTCATCGCCCTGAACGGCGGCAGGGTAGATGATCACCGGCAGAGAAGGATCGCGACGTTTTAACACATGCAAAATATCATGTAGCGCAGCACCGGTTTTTGAGGTGATCACACCAACGCAATGCGCAGGGGAGGGAAGTGGTTTTTTGTATTGCTGATCGAACAAACCTTCAGCCTGCAACTTCGCTTTGAGCTGTTCGTACTTCTGTTGCAGCAGCCCTTCACCGGCCGGCTGCATACTCTCAACGATTATCTGGTAGTCGCCGCGCGGCTCGTAGAGCGTAATATTGGCGCGAACTAAAACTTGTTGCCCATGCTGTGGGCGGAAGGTCACCCGGCGGTTGCTGTTGCGGAACATCGCGCAGCGTACCTGGGCGGTGTCGTCTTTGAGTGTAAAGTACCAGTGACCGGAAGCTGGTTGCGTGAAATTAGAAATTTCGCCGCTGATCCAAACCTGTCCCATCTCATGCTCAAGCAGCAGACGAACCGTTTGATTCAGGCGACTAACGGTAAAAATTGCAGGGGATTGAGAAGGTAACATGTGAGCGAGATCAAATTCTAAATCAGCAGGTTATTCAGTCGATAGTAACCCGCCCTTCGGGGATAGCAAGCATTTTTTGCAAAAAGGGGTAGATGCAATCGGTTACGCTCTGTATAATGCCGCGGCAATATTTATTAACCACTCTGGTCGAGATATTGCCCATGCTACGTATCGCTAAAGAAGCTCTGACGTTTGACGACGTTCTCCTCGTTCCTGCTCACTCTACCGTTCTGCCGAATACTGCTGACCTCAGCACCCAGCTGACGAAAACTATTCGTCTGAATATCCCTATGCTTTCCGCAGCAATGGATACCGTAACGGAAGCGCGCCTGGCTATTGCTCTGGCTCAGGAAGGCGGTATCGGCTTTATCCACAAAAACATGTCCATTGAACGCCAGGCAGAAGAAGTTCGCCGTGTGAAAAAACACGAATCTGGTGTGGTGACTGATCCGCAGACTGTTCTGCCAACCACGACGCTGCGCGAAGTGAAAGAACTGACCGAGCGTAACGGTTTTGCGGGCTATCCGGTCGTTACCGAAGAAAACGAACTGGTGGGTATTATCACCGGTCGTGACGTGCGTTTTGTTACCGACCTGAACCAGCCGGTTAGCGTTTACATGACGCCGAAAGAGCGTCTGGTCACCGTGCGTGAAGGTGAAGCCCGTGAAGTGGTGCTGGCAAAAATGCACGAAAAACGCGTTGAAAAAGCGCTGGTGGTTGATGACGAATTCCACCTGATCGGCATGATCACCGTGAAAGACTTCCAGAAAGCGGAACGTAAACCGAACGCCTGTAAAGACGAGCAAGGCCGTCTGCGTGTTGGTGCAGCGGTTGGCGCAGGTGCGGGTAACGAAGAGCGTGTTGACGCGCTGGTTGCCGCAGGCGTTGACGTTCTGCTGATCGACTCCTCCCACGGTCACTCAGAAGGTGTACTGCAACGTATCCGTGAAACCCGTGCTAAATATCCGGATCTGCAAATTATCGGCGGCAACGTGGCAACAGCTGCAGGTGCACGCGCTCTGGCAGAAGCTGGTTGCAGTGCGGTTAAAGTCGGCATTGGCCCTGGCTCTATCTGTACAACTCGTATCGTGACTGGCGTCGGTGTTCCGCAGATTACCGCTGTTGCTGACGCAGTAGAAGCCCTGGAAGGCACCGGTATTCCGGTTATCGCTGATGGCGGTATTCGCTTCTCCGGCGACATCGCCAAAGCTATCGCCGCTGGCGCAAGCGCGGTGATGGTAGGTTCCATGCTGGCGGGTACTGAAGAATCTCCGGGTGAAATCGAACTCTACCAGGGCCGTTCTTACAAATCTTACCGTGGTATGGGTTCCCTGGGCGCGATGTCCAAAGGTTCCTCTGACCGTTATTTCCAGAGCGATAACGCTGCCGACAAACTGGTGCCGGAAGGTATCGAAGGTCGCGTAGCCTATAAAGGTCGCCTGAAAGAGATCATTCACCAGCAGATGGGCGGCCTGCGCTCCTGTATGGGTCTGACCGGCTGTGGTACTATCGACGAACTGCGTACTAAAGCGGAGTTTGTACGTATCAGCGGTGCGGGCATTCAGGAAAGCCACGTTCACGACGTGACCATTACTAAAGAGTCCCCGAACTACCGTCTGGGCTCCTGATTCTCTTCGCCCGACTTCATGTCGGGCGATTTATATTATCTGTTTCACTTGCCTCGGAATAAGCGTCAATGACGGAAAACATTCATAAGCATCGCATCCTCATTCTGGACTTCGGTTCTCAGTACACTCAACTGGTTGCGCGCCGCGTGCGTGAGCTGGGTGTTTACTGCGAACTGTGGGCGTGGGATGTGACAGAAGCACAAATTCGTGACTTCAATCCAAGCGGCATTATTCTTTCCGGCGGCCCGGAAAGTACTACTGAAGAAAACAGTCCGCGTGCGCCGCAGTATGTCTTTGAAGCAGGCGTACCGGTATTCGGCGTTTGCTATGGCATGCAGACCATGGCAATGCAGTTGGGCGGTCACGTTGAAGCCTCTAACGAACGTGAATTTGGCTACGCGCAGGTTGAAGTCGTAAACGACAGCGCACTGGTTCGCGGTATCGAAGATGCGCTGACCGCAGACGGTAAACCGCTGCTCGATGTCTGGATGAGCCACGGCGATAAAGTTACCGCTATTCCGTCCGACTTCATCACCGTAGCCAGCACCGAAAGCTGCCCGTTTGCCATTATGGCTAACGAAGAAAAACGCTTCTATGGCGTACAGTTCCACCCGGAAGTGACTCACACCCGCCAGGGTATGCGCATGCTGGAGCGTTTTGTGCGTGATATCTGCCAGTGTGAAGCCCTGTGGACGCCAGCGAAAATTATCGACGATGCTGTAGCTCGCATCCGCGAGCAGGTAGGCGACGATAAAGTCATCCTCGGCCTCTCTGGTGGTGTGGATTCCTCCGTAACCGCAATGCTGCTGCACCGCGCTATCGGTAAAAACCTGACTTGCGTATTCGTCGACAACGGCCTGCTGCGCCTCAACGAAGCAGAGCAGGTTCTGGATATGTTTGGCGATCACTTTGGTCTTAACATTGTTCACGTACCGGCAGAAGATCGCTTCCTGTCAGCGCTGGCTGGCGAAAACGATCCGGAAGCAAAACGTAAAATCATCGGTCGCGTTTTCGTTGAAGTATTCGATGAAGAAGCGCTGAAACTGGAAGACGTGAAGTGGCTGGCGCAGGGCACCATCTACCCTGACGTTATCGAATCTGCGGCGTCTGCAACCGGTAAAGCACACGTCATCAAATCTCACCACAACGTGGGCGGCCTGCCGAAAGAGATGAAGATGGGCCTGGTTGAACCGCTGAAAGAGCTGTTCAAAGACGAAGTGCGTAAGATTGGTCTGGAGCTGGGCCTGCCGTACGACATGCTGTACCGTCACCCGTTCCCGGGACCAGGCCTTGGCGTTCGTGTTCTGGGTGAAGTGAAGAAAGAGTACTGTGACCTGCTGCGCCGTGCTGACGCCATCTTCATTGAAGAACTGCGTAAAGCGGACCTGTACGACAAAGTCAGCCAGGCGTTCACTGTGTTCCTGCCGGTACGTTCCGTTGGCGTAATGGGCGATGGTCGTAAGTATGACTGGGTTGTCTCTCTGCGTGCTGTCGAAACCATCGACTTTATGACCGCACACTGGGCGCATCTGCCGTACGATTTCCTCGGTCGCGTTTCCAACCGCATTATCAATGAAGTGAACGGTATTTCCCGCGTGGTGTATGACATCAGCGGCAAGCCGCCAGCTACCATTGAGTGGGAATGATTAACAGCTAACTCATAGCAACTCATTCCTATTCAGATACTAATTTAACCCTCTGTTTTTACAGAGGGTTTTTGTTTTTATGTATTCATTTCTATTCACTCTACACCATATTTTTCGTCGGTACAGGTGACGGTATTACCTTAAAGGTATACTCTCATACCGTCATGAAAATGGTTTCTATACGGGTGAATTGTGCTTACCGATACAAAATTAAAAAACCTCAAGCCGCAGGACAAACTGTACAAGGTCTCCGATCGTGACGGGCTGTATGTAGCTGTGCTTACGTCAGGCACGGTCTCGTTTCGCTATGACTACCGTATCAACGGTCGCCGCGAAACACTGGTAATCGGGCAGTATGGGCGTGACGGTATCAGCCTGGCAGAAGCGCGGGAAGAACTGATTGCTGCAAAGAAGCTGCTTAAAGCAGGCCAGTCACCGGCTGCGGCTAAACGTGACGGTATCAAAAAGATTCGTGGTGCCGAGACGTTTGCGGTACATACCGACAGTTATATGAAACACGTTATCCTGGCTGACAGTACCCGCGCAATGAAGCAGGCGGTGATCGACCGTGACATACTTCCGGTTCTTGGCAACAAAATGATGGCTGAAATTACCACATCGATGGTTCGTGATTTGTGTGACCGGATTGTCGAACGCGGTGGTCGGGCAACAGCAGTACAGGCCAGGGAGATCATCAGCAGCGTATACCGTCACGCCAATGACCGTGGTCATGGTTTGTTTAATCCTGCGGCTGACATTAAACCTTCGTCTATCGCCATATTTAAACCACGAGAGCGAACACTGACACCAGAAGAAATTGGCCTGTTCTTCCGCACGCTGGATGCCATTGGTGCTATGGGCACTATGAAAATGGCTTTAAAGCTGGTGCTTATCACTATGGTTCGTAAAGGCGAATTCACCAATGCAACGTGGGATGAAATAGATTTTAAAAAATGGACATGGACAATTCCTTCAGAGCGCATGAAGGGAAGCCGGGCGCACGTTATTTACCTGCCTAAACAGGCACAGGATATATTGGTTGGGTTGCAGATGTGCGCTGGTGGAAGTGAATATCTGGTTCCTGGTCGTTACAATTTCCGGAAGCCATTATCTAATGCCGCGCTGAACTCTCTGATCGACAGAACGGTGAAAATAATAAATGAAGATGGTGAGCATATTCAGGGCTTCACCGTACACGATATGCGCCGTACAGCCAGTACGTTGTTGCATGAGGCTGGTTATCCTTCAGACTGGATTGAAAAGGCTCTGGCACATGAGCAGAAAGGTGTGCGCGCCGTATATAACAAAGCGGAATACGCCAGACAGCGCGCCTACATGTTGCAGCAGTGGGCCGATATGATTGATTCCTGGATTAACGGGGAGCATACGGATCTGATTCCGTTCTCCCCGTCGAAGTTTGAGAAGTGGATGGCGGGGGAATAACGTTTAATTATTCTGCTGATTTTCTTCCATCTCGGCTTCTGCTGCCAGTGATTCAATTTTGTTTTCGAATATTGCTGACAGTGTTGCAAATTCAGCATCAGTGACAGCGGGAATTGGAACAAACCTGATCCCGCTGTGTGCAAGCATGTTTGCAGTTTCAAGGCATTTTCTTAAATCTGCTGGTGATGCCCTGTTCATGCAGCACGCTCCCGCCCCTGGTTGTCTGTTGGTGACAGCGGAGCATTGCTGAATGCATTTGTTAATCTGGCAATATCCAACGCGTATCCAGGGTGTAGTTGCACTGCCGGGTCTTCGCACTGATTACCCCAAACATCGAAACCATGAGACGACTGGCGGGCGAACAGTTCAATGCGAGAAACATCGCCTAACAATTGCACAAGTTTTTCACGAACGATATCTGGCTTTCTTGAATGCTCAAGCCGCGGTGCGGTAAATGACTGAACGATCCCTGCATTAATGCGCGTAGGTAGTTTTCCATTTACCGCAAACAGGCAATCTTCACTATTGGCGCGAGTCATGTGTCCCATACCCATAACCAGTTTATCTGGTTGTCGACTACCACATTTTATCCACGTGAAGCCCTTCATGGTCATCAGACGGAATCCCCAGGCTTCAACAACTTTTAGTGCTTCGAGTGGTTGTGTTGGCACCCACCACATGGCCAACAGACAGTTTTCATCGGCCAAATCCCACACAGGAAGGCGGCAGATATCCAGCACACTCATAACCGGATATTTAAAACCGGCACCGCGATTACCATCTGCGGCTTTGTCCCGGTATACCCAGGGTGGATCTGCATAGATTAGTGTGTATTTCTTAGTCATAAACCACCCCACAACATCCTATGCCGCTATAGTCGCCACGGCGAAGGCCGTTACCTTTTGTGATACATTGGTCCCTGCGAACCGCGATCCTTGCACGTTCAACATCACCAGAAGCAACATCCATACACTGAAGCCAAAGGTGAGCGGCAATGCGGAACTGCCCTTTTTTCTCTCTTTCAATCGCGCGTTTTTCGATCTCTATCGCCGCAGGAGTAACGGCGATAACCTTTGAAGGACGGCGCATTGAAACCTTGTTCATGTGATATTTTTCAAGTCGGCTTAACTTTCTCACTTAATCCAACCCTCTCTGAAAATTAATGCCAGCAGATAAAGCCATGCTGAAACAGAGGCCAGGAATAAGTACCATCCTGACCATTTGCTCCAGTGCCTTAGCAGCACACTCATGCAGCGTTTCTCACAGGACGATATACACGTTGCTGAACAGGAGGCTTTTTACCCTGGAACTCTGCCGGGCTTGCTGCCTGACGTTCATCAAGCCAACGCTCAACTTCGTCACGGTTCCATGCGCAGCGTTTGTCAGTGATATACCAGCGTTTAGGAAATTCACCTGCGCGCTCCATACGGTCGATAGTGCTCCATGACAGTGGCACCACCGCCAGGAGTTTCTTCTTATCTAATGCACCTTTCATAAATACCTCTCTTGGTTGCAGTGCGGCGCGTGTGGCGCCGCGGTGGTGGTTACATAGATGTTTCGTTTAATTCTTCCCGACGAACGCTGTAAACGTCGGTGGCTTTTGCCAGCAGTTCGTCATCATCTGAAAGTTTTTGTGCAATGTATTTGTAAGCCTTATCCAGTTCGGAGACAGTGCTGTAATTCATCGCTGCGCTGGTAAAGGCCATCAGCATTTCTTCTGGATCACGGCTATCCGCTTTACGCGTTTGCTCATCATGCTTTTTCACTGGTTTAGCGTTGATCAGACTGTTCATGCTGGATGCTGTGCCGTGCTTTGCCTGACTTCTTGGAGTTACGTCACGTTCAATAATGTCAGGTGAGTCGATATATTTACCTTCCATTTCCTCAGCTGTGGCTTGTTGACCAATCTCCGGCCATGCTTTACGTAATGCCTGTGCCTCTGCGCATTTTGCCAACTGCGCATAAGGGCGCTTTTTCCACATGGCATTTGGTGCCGATGTGTCACGCCCCCCAGTTGCATAGTTCTCAATCCAGTATTCTTTGGCGCTAAACTCTACGATTTCCCCGCTTGCCATTCGCTTGCTGACGGTGTACTTACACCACTGAGGGAAGGTAACCTCCACGCCTGAAAGCGTTTGTGTTACATCTGGACCGAACTCAGGTTCATTAGCGCCTGCGTAATCGCCGGAACGGTAGGCCTGAATGCGATAAAGTCCAATGCCAGGCATGACCACGTCGCGCCATTCATTCTTTCCACTCTTCGAGTCTTTAACACTCATTGGTACCAGGTGTACCGGCTTAAGAAGAGGATCGAGTTGACGCGCCCGGCAGTAATCGACTGCCATCATTACCGATTCATCTTTTGCCCCAGGGTAAATACTGTTTTTCAGAGCGCTCCATGTAACTTCATCGATTCCCCGAATAGCCAACACATCATTGGTGATTGCAATTTCGTTGCTCATACGTACATATCCTGTTTGCGTGCCCACTCAGGGCGTTTAATAATTTCCACGCCGCCCCATTCATCGCTGATGCGGCATTCGTGATAGGTATTCAGATCCCGGCGGAACAGAGCGTGCCCGGCATCGACATCCGGCGCATCCAGCCCGAACACGCGTACCGGATACCGACCACAATCAATGCTTTCGCTCACGGCAAGAAAGAAAAAACCATGCGGCTGACCAGTAACCCTCATTGCGCCTTCGCGGTACATTGCGTCCTGCACGTGGTAGCGGAATTCCTCGATGTGACGTGCAAAACGGTCCATATCTGCAACCTTTTTCACGTCGACGATCACGTTGTGCTCGTTCAGCCATTTGTCTGGACGAATTCGGCACAACTCACCCGTCTCTTCATCGTTCCAGTACATTGATGCTTCGCAGTAACCAGGTGCTTCCAGCATCCAGCGTGCCGCCGGGTGAGCCATTGCGCTATCACGCATCAGCTCCAGTTTCCGCCACTGCTCGGCATCAAGTACCGTAATCCCCATATCCGCTACATCACGAAGAAATGCTTCTTCGTCAGCTTTACCTTGTTTCGTCCGACGATCGAACTTCGGTGAAACAATGAAGCGTTTGTCGAATTCTCCAGGCTCCAGAAGCAGACAGTGCAATGCGGTTCCCATATCCAGTGCAGACTTTTTCTCTTCGTCTTCTGGTGCTGCCTGAACCCATTTAAGAAGCGCCGGATTCTTGGCAACCATGTCCAGTTGCGACTTACTCACGCCGTCACCGGCGTGGTAGTCTTCGTTGCTGATGTCGAAATAAATTCCCGGTTTCATGCCGCGTCCCTCTGTCCATCAAGCTGATCCGCCAGATCCCAGCGCGCTATAATTGCCATTGCCTCGCGCCGGTAGGCATCCATCAGTTCTTCGAACTCAGGGCTGTCTTTAGCAGCCTCCAGCACTTCCTGACGAACGCCTTTGCCTGTTACAACGTCGAAAGTTGAGGACAGTTGATGAAGTCGGATGCTCTCAATCAGTTCAACTTGTCGGTCATATAGCTGTTCTGACAGGCGGTAGTCCTTGTCGAATGCCAGCATGATTTTTTGAAGATTTTTCTGCTGATTAACGTTCATTATCAGCCCTCCCATATCTCGTTATCGTTGGCCACATCGCGAGCTTCTTTGCTGACGAAAGCCCACTTAATGCCTTCCTGTAAGGTGCGGAACTTCCAGCTCATGAATCCGCATGCAGTAACGCAGTACCAACCGTTGATGATTTTCCACTGCATAACTTGTTACCTCGGTCTGTTACCGTTGAGGTAATAATTATGCGTATTTGGTTTGATGTCAATAGATATGAGTTAAAAAAATTACCCATCAGGTAATAGTATAGGCAATAAAAAAGCCGCCAGAAGGCGGCTTACTTACTGAAAAGTATGATTTTATTGTTTGTTTTTTTCGTTCTGGTTGATGACAAATTCAATGTAACTTTCGATCTTTGCTTTCTCGGTTTCGGGTAACAATGCGTAGCGCGAGCGGTCATAGTTGATGGTCGCAGGGTCGTGCGGGTGAATCAGTAATTCATAGCCGTGACGCCCGAATGCGGATGCAACATTCTCCAGGGTGGAAATGGAAACGCTGACCTCATTGTTTAACAGGCGACTGATTGTCACCTGGGCGACGCCGGATGCGCGGTGAAGTTTTCCCTGCGTTGAAAGGTCGCGGCTTTCGCTCATCCAGCGTTCCAGGTTGTGAGCCGCCAGCTGACCAATGTCGCTTGGGCCGACAGGCTGAAAACCTTCCTGAGAAAGCGAGCGATCGATATCAAGCCAGTTACGGGGTTTATTGGCGGCAGCTTCAATTTTTCGCGCAACCTGGTCGCCGATAACCTTCTTGCCAAGAGCCCAGCGGTTTACCAGATTTGCCTGAGTTCCAAGTTTTTCTGCCATCCGCGTCTGAACACCATTGAATTCACGGTCGATCAAGTCGTTGAGATTTTGCCTGCGGACGTCCTGGATACTTTTCATTTTCTGGAAAATCGCCTCATATATGAATCAGTAGATGATTCAATTTAAAGCAATATTACCCAACAGGTAAATGCACCTCATAGGTAACTATCCTTGATTTTTGTTACCTTATGGGTGAATATTTATTATCTGAAATAAATATCAGGCAATAGCTATGAGCGATAACGGACATTTCGATTTCAAAAAGCACTGGCTTGCACTTACTCCGGATGAGCGTGAAGCCTTCGCACAGGAAGCCGGAACGACGAGTCACTATATCCAGACTCACTTAACAGGTAAGCGCAAAATGCCAGGTAAAGTATTGATGAATGGGCTTTTTAAAGCCTGTAAAACAAGACAATGGCTGCGCTCAAAAGCAGAACTGGCATACTTCTTCTACTCATGATATCCAGCTACAACCCTCTGTAGACCGCCACCCGGCGGTCTTTTCATATCTATTCGTACCTCAAAGGTAATAAATAACCAAATCTGGTTGATCTTTTTTTTGTGTCAGCACAAAATGACCGTAATCCCAATACTAATAACAGGGCTTACCATGGAAATCATTACACGTATTGATGCCGCAAAGCGCGGACTTAAACGCTACTACACCGGAAAACCATGTAAGCATGGACATGACAGTGAACGCTGGGTTTACAACGGACACTGTGTTGAGTGCACCATGGAATCAAACCGTCGCATCAGGGCAGAGATTAAGCAGATCATGATTAATTCCTCCCCACAACACTCAAGCTGATAGCGGAGATTAATCATGAGCAGACATGCAACAGATTGGGCCTGGGAGACAGATCCAGGTAGCTCATCATTAAAGCTCATACTGCTCTCGATGGCTGACAGAGCCGATGAATATAACCTCTGCTACCCCAGCATAGAACGCCTCGTTAAAGACACTTGCCTGAATAAAAAAACCGTGCAGGCCGGGCTTATATCGCTCATGAAAATGGGGCTTATTTCAGATACCGGAGAGAGAAAGGGAGCGACAAAAAGAGTGCGGGTTTTCTCTCTTAATATAACCAAAAACGGGAACATTAAAGGCAACCGGGAGGGGGGCAATGAACCCGAAAACGGTAATGTTACCGAAAACGGGAATATACCCAAAAACGGGATGTTGAATGATCCCAAAAACGGGATGTTGAATGATCCCAAAAACGGGATCCAGAACCAGTCATATAACCAGTCATTTAACCAAGAGAGGGAGAGCAGGACAAAAACCGGGGATTCTGTGCCTCATGACCCCGTCGCAAACAACGCCGTGATGAATAACTTTGTTCCTCCTGGTGGGCCAGGGCAATTAGGTAAATTTGTCATGCATGAACAATGGCAGCCATCAGATGACTTTCTTCGGAAAAGCTCATTGCAGGGAATCTACCTGGACAGTCTGCCAACGGCACAGGAACTTGCAGAGTTCAGAATTTACTGGATGGCTGAGGGTAAGGCATACCATCAGGCACAGTGGGAGCAGAAGCTGGCAAGGAGGCTGCAGATTAGCAGACAGAAGCAATCAACATTACCTGATAACAACGTTCCGCACTGGAACAGCCCTGAAGCATGGGAGGATTTCTTGTGAACAACGTTTTTACCGCGATACAAAACCGTGACGGAGAAGCCCTTTCTCGCATGTCAGGTTATGAGCATCAGTACACCAACAATGACAACGTGGTGAACATGTCAGCAGAGAGGCTTGTTGATGCCCTTTTCAAACAGCTGAAACAACTGTTTCCGGCGGCAGTGGTAACCAACCTGAAGACGCAAGAGCAGGAAGTTGCTGCAAAACAGCAGTGGATTGCTGCGTTTGCCGAAGGGGGGATCCGAACCCGTGAACAGGTTTCTGCTGGTATGCGCCACGCCCGCGCCAGTGAATCTCCGTTCTGGCCGTCGCCAGGGCAATTTATCAAGTGGTGTAAAGACAGCAAGATGGTTCTTGGCGTCACCATTGACGATGTGATGGCGGAGTTTCACCGGTACAGCAAGGAAAAAAGTTTATATCCTGGTGGTCCCGAAAGATTCCCGTGGCGACATCCGGTTATGTACTGGGTCGTATGTGATACCCGCCGTGCAATGTATCAGCGCCAGCTTAGCGAGATTGAGGTTGAGAAACACGCGCGCAGGCTGCTCGATGATTGGGCGAAAAAGGTGGCTTCCGGACAGCAGATACCCGATCCGGTGATCAGCATACAGGCAAAGCCAGAACCCATGAGTACACCTCCGGACACAGGGAGAGACGTTTACCATCCACCAGGGCGAAGTTTCGGGTGCATGCCTAACGCCGCCACCCTGGGGGGAATAACACCGGCGCAGTGGCTGATGGAGGAATACAGGCGGGGAAAGGCGGCAGGATTTATCAAGTAATACCAGCGCGATAGCGCATTTTTTTACGTTTCAATGATTACCTGGCGGGTAATAAAATATTCTAAAATCTATTGATTTCGTGTCTTATGTGGTTTTTAATTACCTCAAGGGTAAATCATGAGAAAACAGATACAGGCTCTTGGTCGACTCAAAACAGGCCAGATGAACAAAACAGAATCTGCGTATTGCCAGCACCTTGAGCTGCGTAAACGTGCAGGGGAAATCGCCTGGTATCGATTCGAGGGTATCAAGCTGCGGTTAGCTGATAACACGTTCTATACGCCAGATTTCGCTGTGATGCTCGCCACCGGAGAGATGGAACTGCACGAAGTGAAAGGTTTCTGGACCGACGACGCCAGGGTGAAAACCAAAGTCGCCGCAGATCAATATCCGTTCCGAATCATCGGGGTAACTGTTAAGCCAAAGAAAGCAGGTGGTGGCTGGAAAATCGAAGAGTTCTGAATCGACGATCTTTTTAGTTATCAATGTAATCAATAAGTTATGTGGATAAGCGAGGATAAAGATGGAAAGTAATATCAAAGGGTTAGTTGCCGCCGGGCATGAGATGGCTTCGGAACTGAAAGCAGAATGTGGTGCCGTTGATATGCGCAGTGTGGCAAAGCTGATCAGCGATTTGGCAACGCAACTGGAAGTGCAACTGGTGCGTGCTAATGCGCTGGCCGAAGACCAGCAGAAAGCGATTGAGTCAATTAAGCAGGCTGATGCGGCTGTTAAGTTGGCACACGAGAAGTTTTCGGCGCTGGCGGCGGAGAATGCGGGGCTTAAGGCCTTCAAAACCGCCGTTTATCAGCAGATGGGCGTCGGATGTGATGCTCCTGAATTCTCCATTACGACAGGTTTGAGTAACTTACGTCGTTTTGCTGACACACTCCACGCCATTGAACGTGAGTTCTTTACCAAAGAGCTACCTGATGAAGAGCACGAAGGCGAAACATTCAATGAATGTCCACTTAGCTGGGGAATGAGCGTCGAACAGTACGTTTCCGAGTTTCGCAAATGCCTGGCTGAAGTGCGGGCGCAGGGATTGGAGATGTTTGCACAGAAATGTAACTCAAAATCCGAACAGTCGCTTGCATCTGATATACGCGATAACTGGAAACTACTCGGTGAGCATGCGACTGACTTTGCCGCAGAGCTTCGCAAAGGAGGCAACCAGTGAGCGAAATTAATTACCAGGCACTGCGTGAGATAGCAAAACAGGCAACACAAGGCGAATGGGTCGCATTTATTTCGCCGGGCAAATACGGCACGTACGCCGTGCACACACCAGGTGATAATCATCACGGAGATATTGTCGACTGGCCAGGATTCGACGAACAGAAAAACGCAGAGAACAACGCTCGTTATATCGCAGCTTTCAACCCTGAAGTAGTGCAGGCGCTTCTGGAAGAACGGGAAAGAAACCAGCAATACATCAAATCCCGCGACCAGGAGAACGAGGATATTGCGCTAACGGTAGGGAAGCTGCGCGTTGAGCTTGAGGAGACAAAATCAAAACTCAACGAGCAGCGCGAGTATTACGAGGGAGTTATCTCTGATGGGTGCAAGCGTATTGCTGAACTGGAAGCGCGGGAAGTTCAATTACCGACTCGCTACGACCTTCGATATGGACACCCCATAAATGCAGATGAGCGACAAGTCATGATACCTAAAGAAAATGGCAGTTGGCTTTACCTGATTGACCTAGAACACGCATTACGCGTCGCTGACATTCGCATCAAAGGAGAGTGATATGGCGTTAACACACCACGAACTCTGTCAGATTGCGTACAAGTTCCTTAAGCGCAACGGGTTCAAGGTTTGCTTTCATGACCGCTTTGTTGCTGTAACCAGTACCGGAGAACAGCCAGATGCTATGGGATTCAGAAATTCAGCATCATGCCTGATAGAGGCGAAGTGTTCTCGTGCTGACTTGTTGGCAGATAGAAAAAAGCGTTTCCGTAAAAATCCCTCACTTGGCATGGGCGACTGGCGATTCTTTATTAGTGAGCCGGAAATTATTTCAGTTGAGGATTTACCTCCCGGCTGGGGATTACTTCACGTTGTTAACGGAAGAGTACGGAAAGTACATGGATGGCCCAGGGGTAATTGCTGTTGGGGTAATCCTGACGATAAGCCATTTACCGGGAATAAGCAGGTTGAATGCGATTACATGTTATCTGCATTAAGGCGCATGGAGTTGAGAGGGCACCTTAATGAAATATATGACGGTGTGATTGTTAATAAGAAAGAAGGAAACGCGGCATGATCACTATTACCAAAGGGCGACTGCTGACAATCAAGCAGTGGCGCGAAACATACGGACCGGGTAGCAACGTTGTACTGCCAGCAGAAGAAGCGGAAGAACTGGCACGGATTGCACTGGCATCGCTGGAAGCAGATCCCGTTAAACGAGTTAACTCAGATCAGATGCACCGAGTCTGCTTAGAAGCTAATCGCTATTTAGATAAATATGACGCGATGGCGAAAGAGGTAAATAAGTTGCTTGGACGCATCGCCCCGCCAGCGCCGGTATTGCCTCATGAGTGGAGGCTGTCAAATGCACAGGCGTTTATCGAGCGATACTCTCCGCCTTCAGTGGAAGAAGCCGCACTATTTGCCTGGAACTCCTGCCGCGCCGCCATGCTTCAGTCCGGAAACTTTCGGGAAAACAAGAATTCGTCAACCAATAATTTTCGGGAAATCGCGGAAACGTCAACCAACTATCCGGCAATTCCTAGTGAGGTGTTGTCCGCAATCCTGAAGGTTGCCAGGATTCGTGCCGATTTCGATGATTTTGACGGTGACAGGCGAGGTATCGGTGATTGTCTGGATGAGGCTGAGCAAGAGCTTATCGTTACCATTAACAAATATGCCAGTCAGTTGGCAGCAGAACCTATAGCGCCTAATGACGTTCGAGAGCAGACAGCCATTCCACAAGTTCCGGTAACTCCGGATGGTTGGATAAGCTGTAGTGAGCGAATGCCAGAAATGGGAGAGCGACAATGCTATGTGTTAGCTGCTGACTTTAAAAACAACTACCTACCAAGCATCCCCAACACTCAGGTCGGCGTATATGGCGACTGGTTTAATGATGGCAAGCCCACTTGGGATGACGGTGGTGGCGAAGACCTGTATCTCAAGGAGGTAACCCACTGGATGCCGCTGCCAGAACCGCCGCAGGAGGTTAACCGTGGCTAACCTGCAACTTGCCGTTAAAGGTGAATACTTCGATGCCATGATTCGCGGAGAGAAAACGGAAGAGTATCGCCTGTGTAATGACTACTGGAATAAGCGAATTATGTTCCGCGAGTATGACCGCCTGATTATCACAAAGGGATATCCGAAGCGCGACGATTCCAGCCGCAGAATTGACGTCCCGTATGACGGATATGAAATCAAGACAATCACACATCCGCACTTCGGCGATAAGCCGGCAAAGGTGTTCGCGATAAAGGTGAATATTGATGGCTAAATCAGCAGCAGAGCGCAAAGCCGCTCAGAGAGCCAGACAAGCTGCATCTGGTGTGCGTAAGCTGGAAATTGTGCTTGATGCTCAGGAAATTGAAATGCTGGAGCGTAACTGTGCCACGCGTCGCCCCGGGCGTGCGCCTTACGAATTTGGTGAGTATATAGCGTTACTGATCCGCCAGGATGATGCACGCGTGCACGGGCGTATAAAATCGATCAGCAGAAACGTTGCGGTAAGTGCGGCGAGAGAGTTCCCGTTAATTCATGCCCGTGTAATGGTGACTCGGAATGCTGGGTGACTAAAGGCTGGCATGAAACGAAATTAATAGCGTGACATGTCACGAGTAGATTATGCATGATGAATTTGATGGGTTTTGAATACTGCCGCCAACTATGGCGGCTTTATTTTGCATGGTACTATTACCACAACGGTAACTATTACCACGGTGGTTATGATGCCTGCTGAACCTAAAACCTATAAACGCAAATCAACGCAATTTAAGCCACTAACAGCAATGCAGGAGGCTTATTGCCAGTCATACATCAAAACGCCTGAAAACCAGACTCAGGCAGCGATTAACGCAGGATTCTCCCCAAATACAGCGGCAGTTAAAGCCAGTCTCATGATGCGCGATGAACGCATTCAAAAACGGATTGCCGAGCTGATGGAAGAGCGCAACAAACGAATGCGCGTCAGTGCTGATTACGTTCTCATGCGCCTGGTGGAGATCGACCAGATGGACGTGATCGACATCCTCAACGACGATGGGAGCCTTAAGCCAATCCGCGAGTGGCCGAAAATCTGGCGCACTACGCTTAGTGGCTTTGATCTGTCATCGACCATCATGAACATGAACGAGGATTCGATAGAGACAATCCTCAAAAAAATTAAATGGCCTGACAAGGTGAAGAACCTCGAACTGATTGGTAAGCACGTCGACGTCAACGCATTCAAAGAACGCCTGGATGTTAATGTGAATGTGACAATTGCTGATCGCATAGCGGCAGCCAGGAAGAGACTGAAAGAACGTCAGGATGGCAATCAGTGACAGATACAGCGTTATCTCCTGAAGAGCAGTTAATCGAGGATATTGCAGGGTTCACTCACGATCCGCTTGGCTATGCCCTCTATGCGTTCCCATGGGGGGAAGAGGGGACTGAACTGGCACATGCCACCGGCCCACGTCAGTGGCAGGCTGATGCGTTCCGAGAGATACGTGATCACCTGCAGAATCCAGAGACGCGCTATCAGCCGCTTATGCTGGCACGCGCTTCTGGTCACGGTATTGGTAAATCCGCATTCATCTCAATGCTGATCAACTGGGGCATGTCCACTTGCGAGGATTGTAAGGTCGTGGTGACCGCCAACACCGACAACCAGCTACGAACGAAGACCTGGCCGGAAATTATCAAGTGGTCGAACCTTGCTATCACGAAAGACTGGTTTACCTGTACCGCTACCGCGATGTACAGCAATGACCTAGGGCACGACAAGCGGTGGCGGGCTGACGCAATACCCTGGTCTGAGCACAACACCGAGGCATTCGCCGGACTACACAACGAGCGCAAACGCATCATCGTGGTGTTTGATGAAGCGTCGAACATTGCGGATCTGGTGTGGGAAGTTGCCGAGGGTGCGCTTACGGACGAAGACACTGAGATTATTTGGGTGGCGTTCGGAAACCCTACACGTAACACCGGGCGTTTTCGCGAATGTTTCCGCAAATATAAACACCGCTGGAAAACTGCGCAGATTGACAGCCGGACGGTGGAAGGCACTAACAAACAGCAGTTGCAGAAATGGGTTGATGACTACGGGGAAGACAGCGACTTCGTTAAAATCCGTGTGCGTGGCATATTCCCTGATGCATCTGAATTGCAGTTTATCCCTACCGGTCTTACTGACGAGGCAATGAAACGGGTGGTAACCGCTGCGCAGGTTGCACATGCTCCGGTGATAATCGGCGTTGACCCGGCATACTCCGGCGTTGATGACGCTGTGATATACCTGCGGCAGGGGCTACACAGTAAGGTGCTGTGGACTGGCAACAAGACTACCGACGATCTGATTATGGCGAAGCGTATCGCTGACTTTGAAGACCAGTATCAGGCTGACGCGGTGTTCATCGACTTCGGTTACGGAACCGGTTTGAAGTCAATCGGTGACGGCTGGGGTCGTACATGGCAACTTGTTCCGTTCGGTGGCGCGTCTACTGACCCGCAGATGCTCAACAAGCGTGGGGAGATGTTCAATTCATGCAAGACATGGCTGAGGCTGGGCGGCATGCTGGATGACCAGGAAACAGCAGACGACCTGTCGGCGGCAGAGTACAAAGTTCGAGTGGACGGTAAAATCGTTATCGAACCGAAGGAAGATATCAAGGAGCGGCTTGGGCGTTCACCGGGTAAAGGCGATGCGCTACTGCTGACGTTTGCGTTCCCTGTGTCTAAGCGTCTGCGAATTCCCGGTCAGCAGAACCAGCAAGGCAAGGCCATCACAGATTACGATCCCTATGCTTAATCCGCTGGTGGGGATAATGTCGTTGATATCCTCTGGTGAGGATAAAACAAAGCCAGCTCATAGGCTGGCTGTTTGTGACATGTCACGGTGTTATTTCGGTAGATTGTGTTTGGCATTCGACTCGTCTATCACGTAACGCATTGCAGTTCGACCGAGATTACCAGGATCTTCATGCAGACTCACTCGTGCCTTTAGGAGCACACATTCAGCCTTGACATAGTTTGCTGGAATTATTCCTACCTCGGCATTTTTAAATGCCTCCTTCACCGCCTCACCGTTGTACTGACCGCCAAGCAACTCTGTACATGTCAGGTTGTTATGGATAATTGCAAGGAGATCTTTAATCTCTTCACGCAGGTTTACAATCGCCATCGCGGCATTGATAGCTGCGGCATAGCGCTCAGCTGCAGTCTTCTCTTTCATGATTTTCACCTTAAAAAAATGCCCGGCGAATCGGCGGGCTGATTGTGACATGTCACGGCGTTAGAAGGTTATTTTATCGAATGCGGCGTTGATTGCCTTGGCGTCCTGCTCAGCACCAACCACATCAAGTAAAGATCTTTTACTAAGCACTTCAGCCAGGCATTGTAACTTCATGTTGTATAAGTTTTCGCGCATGTAATCATCATCACTTTTTTCTTTGGCGTATACAGCGCGAGAAATATCAAACACATTGCCTTTTTCCATTTCAGTTTTCTGCGCTGAAATCCAGTCATGGCAAGTAACTCCTATTCCATGGTCATCGCTAAGCGTTAACCCGGCAAGTCGCTCACCTGGAATTGCTTCACAAAGCATTTCATTTCCTGCAAAAACACCATAAAAAATTGAGTCATCACCCTGAACAATGCGTACATATTTGCACGGCCATTCATTTAGATATTTAGCTAGCATGTCGGCTGTTTTCATGATCTCACCTAAAAAAAATGCCCGGCGAATCGGGCGAACTGGAAGCAATGAGTTATGCCTTCCGTGGCTGTACTGGTTTACAGCATGAAGCCATCGCAATGGCGTCATGCTGTAAAAAGGGCGGTGATAGTCCTTCAAGGGAAACCATCACCGCCAAGCCCCTGGAACTTCTGGCATCACGGTCCTTAGGCGTGATTCTGGCGTGGCATGCAGGATTCGAACCTGCGACCAACCGCTTAGAAAGCGGTTGCTCTGTCCAGCTGAGCTAATGCCACAACGCTGAGAGCACTTAGCCTGTTAAGGCGCCACACTTTGTCGCGGCTCCATAAATGCTCTCATCGTTGTACCCTCGTCTCTTCCGAGGCGTCACACCGAATCGCCGGGATGGTGAATCCCCGTGCGCGGAATAAAACCGCTCGACTTGCACATTCCGGCTACCTGGTTCGTTTGCCACAGCCAGGGAGGGTGCCCCTTAAACGTATCCAGACCGCTATCGGCGCATGTGCCATACGCCGTACTGCTCAAAATAAAAGCTCACTCCACCTGTTCAATTTAACGACAAGCCAGTCAGGTTAGTAACCGGAATGAACTCTTTGGTTACCTGAAAGGTAATAATTTGTGCGTTAAATGTCAACTACCTACGATAAATAAATCATATGTGGTTAAATTGGTAATAATTTAATTGCGTACGGAGTCATTGATATGTGCATGGGTAGCTCACCATCAGTGCCTGCAACACCAGAAGTTCAGGCAGCACCACAGGAGCAGGATGCCGCCGTTGTTGATGCCCGCGACGAAGAAACTCGTCGCCGTCGCGCTGCTGCTGGTCGTAGTTCTACGCTGCTTACCGGTTCTCAGGGCGACACATCAACCGCTAATACCAGCGGTAAAACGCTGCTTGGTCAGTAACCGGAGTCATTGAAATGGCGGAAACAACTAAAGAGCGATTGAACAAACAGTTCGCACAACTTGAAAGCGAGCGTCAGTCGTTCGAGCCGCACTGGCGCGAGTTGAGTGATTACATCAACCCGCGTGGTTCCCGCTTTCTGACTTCTGAGGTCAACCGTAACGATCGACGCAATACACGCATTATTGATTCGACCGGGACTATGGCGGCGCGCACTCTCGCCAGCGGCATGATGTCAGGCATCACAAGCCCCGCGCGTCCGTGGTTTCGCCTGGCTACGCCAGATCCTGAAATGATGGATTATGGCCCTGTTAAGTTGTGGCTTGAGGCGGTGCAGAACCGCATGAACGATATGTTCAATAAGTCGAATCTCTATCAGTCGCTGCCGCAGTTATACGGAAGCCTCGGCACATACAGCACTGGTGCAATGGCAGTGCTGGAGGATGACGAGGACATCATTCGCACAATGCCATTCCCGATAGGCAGTTACTACCTGGCTAACTCACCTCGTGGCAGTGTGGACACCTGTTTTCGCAAGTTCTCTATGACTGTTCGTCAGCTTGTTCAGGAGTTCGGGCTAAATAACGTCAGCGAATCCGTAAAAAGCATGTGGGAAAGCGGAACCTACGAGAAGTGGATTGAAGTGATGCATTCGGTTTACCCGAACATTGACCGCGATACATCGAAGCTGGATAGCAAGAACAAGCCATTCAAATCGGTTTATTACGAGGTTGGTGGCGATAACGACAAGTTGTTGCGTGAGTCCGGATTCGATGAGTTTCCAATTATGGCTCCGCGCTGGGAAGTTAACGGCGAAGATGTTTATGGATCATCATGCCCGGGTATGCTGGCGCTTGGACCTGTTAAGGCATTGCAGCTTCTCCAGAAGCGCAAGTCGCAGTTGATTGATAAAGCCACCAATCCGCCGATGGTTGCTCCGACTTCCCTCAAGAATCAGCGTGCCTCCCTTCTTCCTGGCGACATCACGTATATCGATCAGATTACTGGTCAGGATGGTTTCAGGCCTGCTTATCTGGTTAACCCCAGTACAGCAGATTTGGTGGCAGACATTCAGGACACCCGTCAAATCATTAACAGCGCCTACTTTGTCGATCTGTTCATGATGTTGCAGAACATCAATACCCGCTCGATGCCTGTTGAAGCGGTGATCGAAATGAAAGAAGAAAAACTTCTGATGTTGGGGCCGGTTCTGGAGCGTCTGAACGACGAATGTCTTAATCCTCTCATTGACCGCGCTTTCTCGATGATGGTGCGTAAAAACATGCTGCCGCCACCGCCTGACGCGATGGAAGGTATGCCCCTGAAGGTCGAATACATTTCCGTCATGGCTCAGGCGCAGAAGTCTATCGGCCTGTCCAGTCTGGCGTCTACGGTCAACTTCATTGGTCAACTTGCGCAAGCGAAACCAGAAGCTCTCGACAAACTCAACGTTGATCAGGCGATCGATGCATTCGCTGATATGTCCGGAGTGTCTCCAACCGTCATTGTTCCGCAGGAACAGGTTGAGCAGGCTCGCCAGCAACGGGCACAGCAACAACAGCAGCAACAAATGATGGCGATGGGGATGGCGGCGGCACAGGGTGCCAAGACGCTAAGCGAAGCTAAAACTTCGGATCCGAGTGTTTTGTCAGCTATGGCGAATGCAGTTAGTGGTCAGGGTGGGCAATCACAATGACAGATTACGAAGACGATCAACTGAAAGAAGAAAACGCCCGTAAGCAACGTGACATGGCACAGCGTGAAATTGATGACATTTGCTTTGTCATGAGCAGTGAACAGGGGCGTCGCGTTGTCTGGTCGGTGCTGGAGAAAGGCCGTGTGTTTTCCGCTATCTCACCGATGGACGCTATGGCAATGGCATTTAATGAGGGGCAACGCAATCTGGCGCTGGAACTGTTTCAGCGCGTTATGGCGCATTGCCCTGAACAGTATTTGAAGATGGCCAAAGAGGCCAGTGAACAGGAGTGATCATGAATTTATTTGAGCGTTTGCTGTATCGCCGTCTTTGCAATGAGCAACCAGTCGATGGTGGAGCAGCTCCGGCTGCGTCAGAACCGTCAGCGCCTGCAGGTGATAACCCTGCTCCAGTTGGTGATCCATCACAACAGGAAGGTGATAAGCCACAACCTGTTGCTGATGGCGATAAACCTGCTGATGACAAAAAGCCTGAAAACGATAAGCAGGATGAAAAAAAGGACGGCGATAAACCAGAGGGTGCGCCTGAAAAGTACGAGTTTCAGGCTGCCGAAGGCGTAGAGCTGGATACAGAAGCGTTGAAGGAATTCGAGCCGGTGGCGCGAGAACTAAACCTGACCAACGAGCAAGCGCAAAAGCTGGTTGATGCTTATCCGAAGATTCTGGCAGGTGTTCAGCAGCGCCAGGCAGAAGCCTGGCAGAAAACAACCGAGCAGTGGGCAGCGGATGTAAAAGCCGACAAAGAAATCGGTGGCGACAAGTTGATTTCTAACCTTAGCGCCGCACAGCGTGCGCTTGACCAGTTCGGGACACCTGAACTCAAAGAATATCTGAACACCACCGGGCTGGGTAATCACCCTGATCTGGTCAAAACGTTCGTGAAAATCGGAAAGGCGATGTCTGAAGATGGCATGGTCACCGGTGGTAATGAAGGCCAGCGTAGTGCGGCCGAAGTGCTCTATGGCAAATAAGAGAGGAAATGACAATGGCTGTTAAAGGCTTAACTGCGCTAACGCTGGCTGACTGGGGTAAGCGCGTCGATCCAAACGGGAAAGTCGATAAGATTATCGAGCTTCTCGGTCAAACTAACCCGATCCTTCAGGATATGCCTTTTGTCGAAGGGAACCTTCCTACCGGACACCGAACCACCATTCGTTCTGGTTTACCTTCAGCTACCTGGCGTTTGCTGAACTATGGCGTACAGCCAAGCAAATCAACCACAGTGCAGGTAACCGATTCCGTTGGCATGCTGGAAACCTATGCGGAAGTCGATAAGTCACTGGCTGATCTGAACGGCAATACCGCCGAATTCCGCCTGTCTGAAGACCGCGCATTTATTGAAGCGATGAATCAGCAGATGGCGCAGACGCTGTTTTATGGTGATTCCAGCGTTAACCCTCAGCAGTTTATGGGACTGTCCTCCCGCTATTCCAGCCTGTCTGCGGGTAATGCTCAGAACATCATTGATGCTGGTGGCACGGGTACAGATAACACCTCAATCTGGTTAGTGGTGTGGGGCGAAAACACCGTGCATGGCATCTTCCCGAAAGGGCAGAAGGCTGGCATCCAGATGGAAGATAAAGGCCAGGTGACACTGGAAGATGCTAATGGCGGCAAGTACGAAGGCTATCGCACCCATTACAAATGGGATAACGGACTTGCTCTGCGTGACTGGCGTTATGTTGTTCGCATTGCAAACATCGATGTCAGCAATATTTCAGAACCATCCTCTGCCGCAAATATTGCGAAGTTGATGGTTAAAGCACTACATCGCATTCCAAACCGTGGCATGGGCCGCCCGGTGTTCTACATGAACCGCACTGTAGGCCAGGCTCTTGATCTGCAATCTCTGGAGAAAACATCTCTGGCTATCAGCGTAAAAGAGACTGAAGGCGAGTGGTGGACTTCATTCCGTGGTGTACCAATCCGTGAAACTGATGCGCTTCTGGAAACAGAAGCCCGCGTGGTGTAACGCCTGTTATTAACCTGTGGGTCGTAACAGACCCACTAATGGAGAAAGAAGATGATCACCGACAAACTGTTGATGTTCTCCGAAGCTCAGGCGGTTACGAATACCGCGGCTTCTACTGACGTAATCGATCTCGGTCCAATTGACGGAAAACGTCGTGATATCGGCGTGGGTTACCCGCTTGAGTTTTGGGCGCTGGTTAACGCAGCCGCCGCGGCAAGCGGTGATGCAACTGTAAACATCCAGTTGCAGACGAGTGAGAATAACAGCTCATGGACCACTATTTATGATAGTGGCGCACTGGCAAAGACCGCCCTGACAGCAGGTAAACGAGTTGTTTCTGCAAAGGTGCCTGCCGGTGTTCAGCGATATCTGCGTGTTAACTACTCCGTCGCAACTGGCCCACTAACGGCTGGCAAATTCACTGCGGGTATCAGTCTGGATGTTGATGCCAATACGCCGTACCCGATCCGCTCAAAAGTAACTGGTTAAGGTGATATCGATGTCAGGTGAGAAACCAAGATACCGCGTTCTGCGCCTCTCTCATATCCATAACACTCTGTGGCCGGAGGGGGCAGAAATCGAATACGAAGGTGAGCCTGGTAGCGCACTGGAACCTGTTAACGATGCAGCCAGACAGGCAAAAGCAAAAGTTGCAGGAAAGGTGTCAATGGCAGCAACCAGCACCAAAATCATCAACGATGTGTCAGATGATGGTGAACTGGATAAGCTCCGTGAAGAGTACGAATTGCTCTTTAACGAGAAGCCACACCATAACGCCAAAGCCGAAACGCTACGCGAGAAGATCGCAGATAAGCGTAAAGAACTGGGCGTGTAAGCCTCGCGAATCAGACAAGGGGCTTCGGCCCCTTTATTGCAGGAGTATAGAAACTTATGGCCTCTGTAGTAGAGATCTGCAATCGTGCGCTGTCCAATATTGGCAACAGCCGCAGCATTAACAGCCTGACGGAAGCCAGCAAGGAAGCGGGGGAATGTTCGCTGCACTTTGAGGCCTGCCGTGATGCTGTGCTTTCTGATTTTGACTGGAACTTTGCTACCAAACGCGTGGCGCTTGCAGATACGAGCAATCCACCGCCTGACTGGGAATATGCGTACCAGTACCCGTCAGATTGTCTGCGCATTACTGAAATTATGCTTCCTGGTGTACGCAATCCAACAGCAGCAATGCGCGTTCAGTACGAAGTTGGTGCAGACACCAACGGAACAGGAAAATTGATCTACACAGACCAGCCGCAGGCATGGCTCAAGTATGTCTCTCGCGTTTCAGATGTAAACATGTTTGATGCCATTTTTATGGAGGCGCTGGCCTGGCGTCTTGCGGCAGCCATTAACATGGCGCTGACTGGGAATGCGGATCTCGGTACATTTGCTCTCAATATGTACAATCGCGTGATTCTTAGTGCTGGCTCGCATAGCCAGAATGAATCACAGGAACCACAGCCACCGGTTGACGAGTTTACCATTGCGAGGTTGTCCTGATGGCTATCAGTTGGATCCAGCCCAGCTTTGCCGGTGGTGAGATTGGACCGTCGTTGTACGGGCGTATTGACATGGCGAAGTACCAGGTGGCATTGCGCAAGTGCGATAACTTTATCGTGCGGCAGTATGGCGGCGTTGAGAATCGACCAGGTACGCGTTTTGTCGGTGCCGCCAAATACCCAAATCGGAAATGCCGCCTGATCCCGTTCCAGTTCTCGACGGTTCAGACCTATGCTCTGGAGTTCGGACACCAGTACATGCGCGTTATCAAAGATGGTGCGTTGGTGCTGAACAGCAGCAATGTTATTTATGAAATTGCCACGCCATATACTGAAGCCGATCTGTTCCGAATTAAATTCACGCAAAGCGCCGACGTGCTTACGCTTGTTCATCCGGCATACCCGCCGAAAGAGTTGCGTCGCTATGCGCATGACAACTGGCAACTGGTTGATGTGGTAACGAAGAACGGACCATTTGAAGATATCAATATTGACGAGTCAGTGACGGTTTATGCCAGCGCCAGCACCGGGACAATTACGTTAACGGCAAGCGCCTCTATTTTTGGCGCGGAGCAGGTAGGCAAATTGTTCTATCTGGAACAGCCTGCAGTGGATTCTGTGCCGGTATGGGAAACCAGTAAGAGTACGTCAATTGGCGATATTCGCCGTGCAGACAGTAACTACTATCGCGCCGTTACAGTAGGCAAAACAGGCACTTTGCGCCCTTCGCATACAGAAGGCACATCATGGGATGGCTGGGGCGGATCCGGTGATGATGATACCGGCATTGAGTGGGAGTATCTGCACAGTGGTTTTGGCATTGCCCGTATCTCTGCTGCAAATGGAACTACTGCAACTGCCGAGGTGATTTCCTATATCCCTTCGCAGGTAGTTGGCGAGGATAATGCCAGCTATAAATGGGCTAAATATGCCTGGAACAGTGTTAATGGTTATCCTGGCACTGTTGTTTATTATCAACAACGTCTTTACTTCGCCGCATCGACTGCGTTTCCTCAGACTATCTGGGCCAGCCGTACCGGGGATTATAAGGATTTTGGCAAAAGCAATCCTACGCAGGATGACGACAGAATTATCTACACCTATGCCGGGCGTCAGGTTAATGAGATCCGCCACCTGATTGATGTTGGTTCGCTGGTGGCGCTGACTTCCGGAGGTGAGTACGTCATCACTGGCGACCAGAACAAAGTGCTTACCCCATCACCATTTGCATTCAGCTCTCAGGGATCAAATGGCTCGAGCAATGTCCCACCAATTGCCGTGGCGAATATTGCTCTGTTCGTCCAGGAGAAAGGCAGTGTTGTCCGTGATCTGGCCTACTCATTCGATGTTGACGGCTATCAGGGGAACGACCTTACTATCCTTGCCAATCATCTTTTTCAGAAGCACAGCATTGTTGACTGGTGCTTCTCAATAGTCCCTTACTCCAGCGCCTTCTGCATCCGTGATGACGGTAAATTACTGGTGATGACCTATTTGCGTGATCAGCAGGTTTTTGCATGGGCACCACAATCCAGTACCGGAAAATATGAAAGCACATGCAGTATCAGCGAAGGCAATGAAGATGCGGTGTATTTCGTCGTTAACCGAACCGTTAACGGGCAAACAGTGAGATACATCGAGCGACTGTCCAGCCGTTTATTTACCAGCGATGAAGATGCTTTCTTTGTTGATTCTGGCCTTAGCTATGATGGAAGAAATACGTCTGACAGAACGATGATCATCACTGGTGGTTCTGGCGAATGGGATTACCGCGCGGAATATACAATCAGTGTTTCTGGTGGTGCGTACTTCACCAGTAGTGATGTCGGCGCGCAACTACAGTTCCCTTATACCGGAACTGATCCTGATACTGGCGATGAGGTGTCAAAAGAATTACGTTGCGACATTATTTCTGTAACCAGCAATACCGCTGTAGTGGTTCGTGCTAACAGGAACGTCCCGCCATCCCTCAGGAATGTGGCCACCACGAACTGGCAGATGGCGCGCCGGACATTTGGAGGCCTGTCTCATCTTGAAGGCCAGACCGTAAACATTCTCTCTGATGCGAACGTGGAACCACAGAAAGTGGTTTCCGGAGGTGCCGTCACGCTGGAATCACCGGGGGCTGTAGTGCACATCGGCCTGCCAATAACTGCTGAATTCGAAACACTGGATATCAACATTAACGGACAGGAAACGCTGCTGGACAAAAAACAGGTGATCCCGTCCGTTACTCTGGTTGTGAATGCCAGTCGCGGCATCTGGGCGACTACGCCCGGCGGTAAATGGCACGAATATCCACAGCGTGAATTCGAGTTCTACGATGATCCTGTTGATGATGCTACCGGAAAAGTAGAAGTGAAACTGGACAGTAACTGGGGCAAAAACGGGCGTGTAAAAATCCGTCAGCTTGACCCGTTGCCGCTGTCTGTTCTTGCCGTTATTCCTCGCCTTACTGTTGGGGGATTCTGATGATCGATGTTCAAATTATTCCCGCTACCGAAGAGCATCTTCAGATGATTTTGCCGGATGTTCGTCAGGCTGATATTGACGAACTGTATGCGGTATCGCTGATGACTACCAAAGATGCGCTGCGTGTTGGTCTGCGTACTGCGACTATGGCCTGGTCAGGGTTCGCGAACGGAGAACTGGTAACCATGTTTGGCGTATCTCCGGCGTCAATGATCGGTGGCAATGGTACGCCCTGGCTGGTCGGAACCAGCCGTATCGAAAAATATCAGAAGACATTTCTTCGCCACTGCCGCCCTGTATTGCAGCAGATGCTGGCAGTTTATCCGCGCCTGGAAAACTATGTCGACGAGCGAAACCATGTTGCCAAAGCATGGCTGCACTGGCTTGGATTCAGGCTTGAAGAAGCCGCGCCTTATGGTGCTCTTGGTCTTAATTTCCACAGATTTCACATGGAGAGAAAATAATGTGCGATCCGGTTATTGCTGGTGGCGCAATGCTCGCCATGAGTGGCATTCAGGCATACACCCAGTACCAACAGGGAAAGTATGCCTCGAAGGTTGCAGAAGCGAACGCAGATATAGCCACAGCTCAGGCAAATGATGCAATAAACAGAGGTAACGCTGAAGCTGAGCAACGACGCAGAGAGACCCGACAGCGGCTTGGTACACAGGCGGCGACAATGGGGGCTACCGGCGCTGATTTATCTACAGGTAACGCGCTGGATATATTTGGCGACACTGCCCAGTTTGGCGCTCTTGATTCGCTGACGACGGTGAATAACGCGCAACGCGAGGCTTACGGTTATCAGGTTCAGGCTGCCAACTATAAAGCAGAAGCCAGTTCAGCCCGTAAACAGGGGAATGTGGGAGCAGCAACAACATTGCTCACTGCGCCTCTGAAGGCATACGGTGCGTACCAGATGTTTGGTGGGACGTGGAGTCCGTTTACTCAAAGCACTCCTGCGCCAATCGGGGCAGCAGCAGGAACCAGATTACCCGGAGGATTATAATGCCAGTCGTACCAACAGTATCCGGACGTCAGGTTGAGAGTCGTGGAGTTCAGTCAGCAGGCTTGCAGACGTTTTCTCAGCAAGGTATTGGTGATGCTTTTGTTCGGGCAGGGACAGAGGCAATTGATGTTTTGGGGCAGGCAAAACAGCGTGCCAATATTGCTCTGGCTCAGGAGGCATCTCTTAACCTCAGTCAGATAAGCAGCGATCTGCTGAATAATCCTGAAACAGGATTGCTTAACCTGAAAGGGAAAAATGCTATTGGAAAAGGCCATGAGTATACGCAGCAGTTTGATGCTCAGGTCGAACAACTGGCTATGTCGCTGCCGGATGAACAGGCTCGTAATGCTTTCATGCAGCAGGCGCAGCAGCAGCGCATTCAGTTCACTACGCAGGCCGGGCGACACGAGATAGGGCAAATTAATGCCTACGAAGAAGGCCAGTTTCAGGCGACACTGCTGAACAATGGTAAAAATGCCGCAGTATTGTATGGCGACAACGCCGCATACGTATTGGCTAACAAACAAACTTTCCAGCAAATTGAGGAGTACGGTGTTGCACATGGCTGGAGCAACGAGCAAATCCAGGCCAAGAAAATCGAGTTTAAAGAGAAGGTTGCTGATGCTGCATTGTCCCAGTGGTCGGCAAACAATGCGACCGCATTCATCCAAAGTAATGGCGAGTTAAGTGATACTGCTGCTGGAGCTCGCCGTGCTGTAGCAGATAGTGACTCTTCCGAGCGTGCCCGTGGCATACGCAACAATAACCCAGGAAATCTCGAATACAGCAAAACTAATCCGTGGGTAGGCCAGACCGGTGATGATGGTCGATTTGCTAAATTCGAAACACCTGAACACGGGATTCGTGCATTAGGGCGGAACCTGATGTCGTATCAGAGGCAGGGTATTGATACCGTCAGCGAGATAATTAATCGCTGGGCACCGCCTGCTGATAAAAATGACACTATGTCGTATATCAAAGCAGTGTGCGAACAACTTGGCGTTTCTGCTGATGAGCCTCTCGATGCATCTAATCCTGATACCCTGAAGGCGCTTTGTGCAGCCATTATCCATCATGAGAACGGTAGCCAGCCATACAGTGATCAGCAGTTAACTGCTGGTGTCAGTGCAGCACTTGGTTTATCAACAATTCCAACCAACACCAAACGCTATACCGGTAATGCAGCATTCGATGCGGCATCTCCTGAGGCGCAGGCAAGTTTTATGCGACAGGCGGATCAACTGCGTCGGCAGCAGCAGGCTGAATATAAAACGATGATTGACAGCCAGGTTCGCGATGCGACAGCTGCGTATATGCGTGGCGTTGAATTTCCTAACCCACCTGGTGAGGCTGATTTTATTGCAGCTTATGGAGTAAGAGAAGGAAACCTGCGATATACCGAGTTCAGAAATACGCAAATCGCCGGACAGTATATAGGCTCTTTCCGCAACATGCCGACAAGCAGCATTACAGCATATGTTGAGCAATTACGCCCGGATACTGGTGAGACAGGGGAGGGTTATGCGGCACGAGCCGCTCTTTATGACAACGTTGTGTCGGCTGCAAGTCAGGTGATAAAGCAGCGACAGGCTGATCCTGTACAGTTCTCTCTTGCCGCAGGACAGACAAAGCCTATCGACATGAGCAATAAGGATAACTTTGGACAGAGCGTTGCCTTGCGTGCTGCTCAGGTCAGTGACCTTGCTAAGTCATATGGCACTCCACTGACGTTCTTTTCCAAAGACGAGGCCAATCAGATCGGTGTTTTCTTTCGTGATGCGCCCGTTTCCCAACAGGCAGCATATCTCGATACCATCAGGCAGAGCACTGGTGGTGGGCAGGTGTATATGTCAGCACTACAGCAGATCAGTGCCAACGCTCCATCTGCTGCCGTTGCCGGGATACTGATGGATAAGCCAGGTGGTATTTTGGCAGAAAAAAACTGGTTTAATCCGGATGTTTCCGTGTCTCCTGAAACCGCTGCGCAGACAATTCTTGCTGGCGCGGCGGCTCGTAAAGGTACTGATGACGCGAAAGGTATTCCGATGCCTAAAGATGCTGATCTCCGCCTTGAGTTTTCTGACATGGTTAAGGATGCATTTGCTGGTGATGCTCAGGGGGCATCAATGGCATACGAGATCGCAAAGGACTATTACGCTGGTGTGATGGCGAAAAAAGGCGTGGTATCAGGCGAAATTGACAATGATATCTGGAAACAGGCTGTTAACGTAGCTACAGGTGGCGTGCATGACTATAACGGAATGGGGAATGTTCTTTTGCCGTGGGGAATGTCTGCAGAGCAATTCGATAAGCAGGTTAATCAGGCTTGGAATGAACAAGTTGTTGGCACAGGGATAAAAACACCGCCTGGTCAGTATGGTTTGCAAAGTTACGGCGATAGTCAGTACCTGGTGAAACTTGGTACTGGTTATCTGCTAAAAGATGATGGTTCTCCCGTTGTTCTTGATCTGACACAGAAGCGTCAGAGATTCTCCGGAGATATTCCGCAATGAGTTACTTTGGCCTTAATCCAGTAAACCAGAATCAGCAGCTTGACGAAGCAGCATCAAATCCAGCGGGCTTTAACAGCGATGTTGGTTTTTTCGACAATGCTGTAGGAGCGGCATTGTCTGGTTTGTACTCCGGGCTGGTGGCAAAGCCAGATCAGTTGCTATGGGCAGGGATGGATAAAATCGTATCCCCGATTGCTCAGTTTATTAACGAAAACACCTCGCTCAATGATACTTCAGTTTCATACATTGCCGAGCAGAGAAAACTAGCAGAACAGCAGGTTAAGCGGCTGACGCCTGATGCCGCGACAACCGGAACCGCCGGGCAGGTTCTTTATGGGTTGTTCGATATGGGCGGGCAGGCTGTTGTCGGTACAACGCTCGGTGGTCCGGTCGGAGGTGCTGCGGCGGTAACTTCTCTACAGGGTTTTTCTGAGTTTGAACGGCTGACAGCACAGGGTGTTGATTTCAGGACGGCGCAGGAAGCGGGATTAGTGCAGGGTATTACTGCTGGTGCCGGAACACTGATCCCTATGAGCCTCGGGTTACGTGCTGGTGGTGCGCTGGCGGAAGGTGTGGCGGCTCAGCTTGCGCGGACGGGTGAAAGTTCAGTGCGACGCGCCGCAGCAACAGCAGTACGTGCAACGCCAGATATTGCCTATGCCGCAGGTACAAATATTGCGTTCGGTATGGCACAGCGTGGGCTTACTGCAAAAACGCTTCGTGATGGTGGCTATAGCGAAATGGCTAACCAGTATGATGTGTTGGATCGACAGGCAATTGCTATTGATGCTGTTCTTGGGGTGGCGTTTGGTGGTGTCGGCAGATTTATTAACTCTCGCGGCGAGTCTACAAGCGCACCAAATTTTTCACCAGTTGATATCGATGCTGCACTGGCGGCGAATGCCGCTCATCATGCTGAAATTGATATTGCTCCCGGCGTGCCGATCAACGTGCTTTCGCGTAATTCGCACATTCAGGCTCTGCGAAAAGCCATGTCTGATGTTAGCCAGGGGAGACCTGTAGACGTTGCCAGCATTGTTGAGTCTGCATCTTTCAGTGAAATTCCTGGACGCAAGAGTCTGCTGTCTCAGGCAGTTAATGAGGCTCTGTCATCTGTAGATGATGGAGTAACGGCGCGCGCTATAGAAAATCGGTTGCTTGAAGAACAGGCCGCGCAGCTTTTGCCGCGTGGCGATAGACAGGTTTACCAGTCTGAAATCGCTAATAGCCAACGAATTATTGAAAATCTCACTGAACAGCGCGCACAAATTCTTGCAGAAGATCCAGCCGGTAGCGGTAAGGCTTTATCTCGTGCTCGATCAGATAAACAGGCCAGACTTCGCGATATTGACCAACGAATCCGGCAGGCACAAGAACGCCTGGAATTTTCTCGTAACGCGTTGGCACCGCATGAGCCTGGCGGTCAGTTTTTTGAAGCTCGAGCAGAACTGGCACGGAGACAGCAGGCTGAAAGTGAACTTAATACTCAGGCTGTTTCATTCTATAAAACAGCAGAGGTCAGGACGCCAGACGAAGTAGCTCCTTTTGAGCCCGGTAAGATATTGCAACAGACAGAACAAAAAATGATGGCAGATCCGGCAGGAGATATTGATCTGCGTATAGCTGAAGACTCGCTGCTTGAATCTCCGGACATGATAATCACCGTGCTGGATGATGATGGTAATCCACAATCGCGCAGTGCGCGTGAAGCACTGGATGAAGCGAACAGGGAAAGTGAGCAGGCAATACAGGATTCCAGCCTGTTTGATGTCGCTGTGGCGTGTTTCTTGAGAGGTTAAATTAAATGAGACAGGAATGTATACAAGCGGTTCAGCAGGCGGCGCAGCGCATGTTAACGGCGCGAGAAATACAGAACATTGAAGACCGCATTTATCGAAATATGCGCTCCATTGCTCGTGATGACCCTATGTCGTGGCGACAACTTTCCGAATCAGAGCGGCTATATCGAGCAGCACAATTGGCATCTGAAGAATTACAGCGAGAAGCGGCATTAAAGAAACGTCGTGTGGCTCTCACTATAGCCGCGCGTCAGAGATTGGATAAATTTATCAATAGCTATCAAGGGGCTGATGGGAAACTTGGCGCTCTTAACCGTACTATAGCTTTTAATGCAGACGGTAAATCTAATTTCCTCTCTGTTGAATCCAGAACAAAAGCCACCCGTGATTATGCATTGAGTCAATTGCAGGAGGCATTCGAAGCAGTTGATCCTCGCTTTTTTGGTCTGTTTGAAGATGAAGCGGGCGTACGTGACCTGGTATATGAAATGCGGGGGCAAAATACTGGCAATGCTAAAGCAAGAAACGGTGCTAAGGCGTGGAGAGAAGTTACAGAGCTGCTGCGCCGCCGGTTTAATGATGCTGGTGGGGACATTGGCTATCTCGAAAACTGGGGGATCCCTCAACATCATTCTATGGAAAAGGTTGGGGCAGTATCAAAGGATAAGTGGGTTAGCGATGTTATAGGTAAGCTGGATCGCAAATATTATATCCGAGCCGATGGACAACTGATGAACGATGCCGAGTTGTCTTCATTTCTTGGAGAGGCTTATAACACGATCGCTACTGGTGGGCTGAATAAGCTTACTGATACCGGAATGCGAATTTCCGGCGCACGTGCTAACCGTGGTAATGCATCACGACAGATACATTTCAAAGATGCAGATTCCTATCTGCAATATCAGCAACTTTATGGCGATCGCTCTCTATGGGAAATCATGGTCGGTCACCTGGAAGGTATCAGTAAAGATATTGCACTGGTGGAAACATATGGCCCAAACCCCGATCATGTTTTCCGCTCTCTTCTTGATCAGGTGAAGGCAGAAACGGCAACAGCTAACCCGAGTAAAACCGGTAAAGTCGAGCGGCTGGCGAACAACACAGAGAATCTGTACAACTTTATTTCCGGAAAGACACAGCCTGTAGCGAATCCGCACATCGCGCGATGGTCTGACAATATCCGCAACTGGCTGGTTGCCAGCAGACTCGGATCCGCGTTGCTGTCATCGTTCTCTGATCTTGGAACCATGTATCTGTCTGCGAAGGTTACCAACCTTCCAATGAACCAGTTATTCCGCAACCAGCTTGAAGCTATGGACCCAACGAACCGTACAGAACTTGCGCGGGCGCGCCGCGCTGGTCTGGCGATGGAATCTCTACTTGGCAGCGTTAACCGCTGGGCGATGGATAATATGGGGCCGTCAGTGTCTCGTTGGGCGGCAACGGCGGTAATGCGTGCCAGTGGGCTTACAGCATGGTCAGATGCGCACAAGCGCGCCTATGGCGTAACCATGATGGGAAGCCTGGGAGAAGTAGTGTCACGGACACCAGACCTTCGTAGCCTCGATGACTCTGATTTTCGTATCCTGAAAAGCAAAGGGATTACTGACACAGACTGGAGCGTATGGAAGCTGGCGAAACAGGAGGACTGGGGGAACGGTAATAATACGATGCTGACACCGGAAAGCATTATGCGTATCCCTGATTCAGCAGTTAAACATCTTGGTGAGCCTGAACGCGTGAAATTTGAGGCAATGCGTAAACTGCTCGGTGCCGTAACTGAAGAAGTTGATATGGCTGTTATTACACCGGGAGCACGTGAGCAACTGATAACCGGTTCTGGTATTCAGCGTGGAACATGGAAAGGTGAATTAACGAGAAGTGTTTTCCTGTTTAAATCGTTCCCTATCTCGGTTGTTATGCGTCACTGGTCACGCGCTATGGGTATGCCGTCTGCTGGTGGGCGTGCGGCATATATTGCGACGTTTATTGCCAGTACGACCATTCTTGGCGCTTTGTCGCAGCAACTTAACGACCTTGCGTCTGGTCGTAATCCTCGAGAGATGACAGGAGAAGATGCCGCAAAATTCTGGCTTGGTGCTCTACTGAAAGGTGGTGGTCTTGGCCTTTACGGTGACTTTTTATTGTCAGATCACACTAGGTACGGAAGCGGCGCGCTGGCGTCGATGCTTGGCCCGGTAGCTGGTCTGGTTGATGACGTAGTGAAGATTGCTCAGGGCATACCGTTAAATGCTGTGGAAGGGAAGAGTGAGCAGACTGGTGGTGATCTGGTGAAGCTGGGGAAAGGTTTGATGCCTGGTGCGAATCTCTGGTACTTGAAGGCGGCTCTCGATCACATGATCTTTAACCAGATGCAGGAGTATTTTTCACCAGGCTATTTGCGTAAAATGGAGCAACGTTCGAAGAAAGAGTTTAACCAGACATACTGGTGGCGACCACAGGATGTCACTCCGCAATAAAAGGAGATATGATGGTTCAAATAACTTTTATTGTACTAATATGTGCAGCGTTTTTATGCTATTCATACATTTTGATAAAAATGGGTTTCAATTGGAATCTCTGTTGCGTGCAGCGGCATGGTTCGGCTTTGTAGTATTCGGAATTGTATTGTTCGGAAGAATAATAAAATAACTAGTTAATTTGTGGATTGGTGCTGTTTTTCCATGATAGGGGTAATTATGAGAAAAGTATTTTTGATTTTTGGATTTATGCTTCTCGTTGGATGCCAGTCAGCTGCACAGTTTGAAAGAAATATGCTTACGTGGCGCGGGCAGAGTATAGACGCAATGGTTCAGCAGTGGGGGTATCCTCAGGGAGAGCTTACATCTCCAGATGGAAACAGAGTGTATGTTTACTCAAGCTCTGGTAGTTATAACGTACCACAAACCACAACGTATAATACTACGTCTAATCTAATTGGTAATACTATATATTCAAACACATACGCAACAACTGATGGCGGTTATACACTCCATTTCAGTTGCTCTGTTTACGTTGAGTTTGGTGCTGATAAGATTATTAAAAATGTTACATGGCGCGGTAATAATTGCGTTGCGTGACATGTCACAGGCCGCTTTCGCGGCCTTGTTTTTAACGAATGCCACCGCCGCCCGGGCGGGAATCCGCAGAACGCCCACCGCAGCGGGAGCCGTCAGCGGCAGTATCGCTGTCGTGCTGACAACGACCGGCAAAGGCCTGAGTTGAAGCTACCAGAGACAACAAAACGAACAGTGCAGCAAATGCTTTTTTCATTGTGACATTTCCATCTATAAGCCACCTCAATGTGGCGTCAATGAGTGTAGCACTGACTTTTGTTTCGTCCACAAAAAAGCCCGCAGCGCGGGCTTACTTTTCTTCAGGTTTGTTGTCTTCAGATTTCTTCTTGATGCTTGGTTTTTGTCTAAGAACGAAAATACCAGCCACTGCAACAACTGTACCGATCACTGTGCCAGCTAGAACTTCATGACCTGTTAAACCTAATAATGTTGCACAAGCTACTGTAAAAATAGTTGCACTCAGGCCAAACCACTGCCCACGTTTATCTCTATTAATAGCCCCGTCAAGTGCCTTTTCCTCCATTTTCTGGCGGTGAGCAAACTCCTTCTCCGTCAGCTGGAAGATGCGTTCGGGGGCATCAGGTAAAATATCCTGATACCCGCGAAGCAGATAGGGGGGAGGAAGCGGACCCTGAAACGCATGGTGAGCGACAACTATCTCCTGAATTTCAGGGCGATCAAGAACTCTTGTGAAGGCATCTGGGTGTTGAATGATCTCGTTACTTAGCCCTTCCTCAACTTCCTCGAACTCAGTTTCTTCGTTATCACTTGGTTGCCCAATAGATTTTTGCATATTTGTCGAAGGACATTCCTTTAGCTTCTGGTTTTCCTCTTGCATTTGAGTTTTTCCCTGTCACTATTGCCCATTTTCCGCCAGCAGGCGCTGCAATTTTTTTTCCGTTCTTTACTATATATTCAGCATAAACACGATTTTCTGACCGTCTGAGATCGTCTCCGACCATATTCATGTCTCTTGATATAACTTTGACGACAGAGTCTCGGTTTAAAGCCTTGGCATAGTTGGAGCCAGGAACGATACCCAAAGGGGTGCCAGACTCTATAGCCAGCTCCTTGACATATCTTCTGCTCATATGAACCTCAACCAATCGACTTTACCAATCGGGTAATTTTAAACATGAGTATAATGCTTTTAACTGCAACGAGTGTAAACAATTATTGATAATTGTAGGCACATCCATGTGCCGCCGCTCGTCAGAAGAACCCTGCTTTGTCGTTGATATACTCCGCGTGGGTCTGGATATCACGCAGGCATTTGCTCACACCGACGATGTAGCAGAACATGGTGGTCAGCTCCGCCGCCGCGCCCGATACGTCGTGCCCGTCGTCCTGTAACTGGTTCAGCAGATTCATCAGCAGTGAGTTCTCCGTCAGGCCGAGAACACCAGACGGCGAATGAATCAGGCTGCGGTAGCCGGGCTTCAGCGGGGCACTGTAGGTTTTGTTCTCTATCTTCATTGCCTGCATTACTGCTGACGCCGTGGCGTTGGCTACCTGGTCGGCAACCATCTTTATGCGTTCTTCCTGCGGGAGCGAGTTTTTAATGTAACTTCCGGTGCGGCGGATCTGAGGAAGAACCTCACCTGTAACCCATTCAAGAAATCTGAATGCTCTCGTTCCCTCAGTCATTGCCTCTTTGCAACGCAGAATAAGGATGTAGAGACCTGATTCTGAAACGATGGATAGTTCTTGTATTCCACCAGGGGTCTGTATTGAATACAGCCCCTTTTTGTTCCAGCCTTTTTTATCAAGTTTTCTCGCTTGTGTAACATCAATATTCAAAGCATTGCACACATCTTTGGTGACAAACCAAGGTTCTCCGTCAATCATGAACATACGGATCTGGCAGGATGACTCAAAGGAAAAGATGGAAGGTTTGGTATTCATAGCGATCACCTTTGTAGTTAGGTTAATCACCACCGCTGAGACCAATCAGATGGTGGTGAACTGTGCAGAGTTGGTCTTACCGGCTACAAAGGAACCCGGCGCACCTTTCGGTGCCCCCACACAGCCCACCATAGAATAGGTGCGCTTTACACATAAAAAAACCGCTTATGCGGCATATGTGCCTCTGTAGTAATCCGGGAGACCAATCCCGGCACTGGATTTTGCCAGTGCCCGATTACTATGGCACAAGAGGAGTGCGATGTAAATTTACCGCAAAGGTAATGATAAACGCGAAGAAATATTAAAATCAACCGTATTTGGTTGATTGCGTTTAACGCTTGATCACCTGAAAGCAAGATATTACCTTTAAGGTAATGTTATTGTGAGGAAAAGCAATGGAAGTTTTCTGGATAGTTGTTGGTGTGGTTGCGGTGATTATTTACGTTATCAACCAGAACAAGACTAAGATCTCTGATCGTACGGTCGTTAATCATAACAAAACGATAAAGACCGAAGATGGGGAGATAACGATTAATCGTACACAGGTGATAGAACACACCTCTACTCAGTTTCAAAAAACTGGAGGTAATGCGCCTAATATTTCCGCACCTCCTGCTTATGATAGTGCGGTAATCCAGACATATTATAAACAGCAGGAGTTAGCAAAAGAGAGGCAACTGATTCAGCCAAAGCCGTTTACAGCTGAGCTTCCACCTGGAGTGTCAACGCGTCCGGCATATCATGGAAGATTCCCTGGTGATGACATATCGTCTCAGTCATCTAAAAAAGCACCTCAGGCAGTATCAGAGCCAGCAAGAATACCTTCTGTATCGCCGCCAAAAGAAGAATCAGCTAACAGAGTTTCAAGTGGCCGCAAGCAGTGTTTGCGATGCAGAATAAACCTTCCATATGACAAATTCCGGAAATCGTCAAAAAATCCAGATGGATTGACTAAGTGGTGTGCAAGGTGTCTCGATGGCCCAAAGAATACACGCCATATGAAGTGGTGCCCAATTTGTAATGTCCGCAGAAAACGGACCAGCTTTTACCCTAATAATCAAAATGCGGACGGCTTAATGGCATGGTGCAAAACGTGCTGGGACGAGCACAAAGCGAAACGATAGGCCGCTCTTGCGGCCTTTAAATTTACCGGGTTTGTTTTCGTAATTGTTCGGCACAATAGTCGAGATGTGTTTGCAGATCCTGCATAGACATCTGTGAGCTGGTGACGTAGTTAATCAGTGCAGTCAGTTCGGCAAGTGGGCCATCGACATTAAATCCATCCTTATCGAGATCCCGGAGTAATTTCATCAAGTGCGATCCCTCCACCAGTGACCTGACGCCTCCCGGCGTGTGAATCCTTTCGGTAAATCCGTCTTCCAGTGGATAGTGATACTGCTGCATCTTATCTTCTCCATGCAATAACTGTATGTTTATACAGTAACAAATAATTTGTTTGCTATCCAGCACGTTTTGCAAATTACCCGAAAGGTAATATCTATTGGTATTTATAGTCTTTTTATCCATATATGGTTTTTCAGGTAATAGAATAACCAGATATGCGGCGCAACGGGTGCTGCGACTATCTGGAGATTTAACATGACGGTCTCAACCGAAGTTGACCACAACGAATACACCGGTAACGGCGTTACGACATCGTTTCCGTATACTTTTCGAATTTTCAGAAAATCAGACCTGGTTGTTCAGGTGTCTGATCTGAACGGAAACGTAACAGAATTGGTCCTGGATACCGGTTATACGGTAACTGGGGCGGGCACTTATAGTGGCGGTTCTGTGGTTCTTCCGTCTCCGCTTGCTACTGGATGGCGAATTACGATAGATCGTGTGCTTGATGTAGTGCAGGACACAGACCTTCGCAATCAGGGAAAATTTTTCCCCGAAGTGCATGAAGATGCCTTTGACTACCTGACGATGCTGATCCAGCAATGTTTTGGGTGGTTCAGACGTGCATTGATGAAACCATCTTTGCTTGCAAAATATTACGATGCAAAGCAAAACAAAATTTCTAACCTTGCAGATCCATCATTTGAGCAGGACGCTGTAAATAATCGCTCAATGCGTAATTATGTCGATGCTGCAATCGCCGGAGTTGTTGGTGGTTTTGGTTGGTTTATTCAGTATGGTTCTGGGGCTGTGTACCGAACGTTCCAGGATAAAATGCGTGATGCTATTAGCCCCAAAGATTTTGGAGCTGTTGGTGATGGTATAAATGACGATTCCACTGCAATAAGCGCGTGCCTTGAAGCCTCATCTCCAGGTTATAAAATTGACGGATTAGGGCTTACTTTTAAAGTATCAACTCTTCCGGATGTCAGTCGATTTAAAAATGCTCGTTTTTTATTTGAGAGAATACCGGGCCAGCCTCTTTTTTATGCTTCTGAAGATTTTATCCAGGGAGAGTTATTTAAAATTA
>OHAH01000075.1_pt1 | contig 71401 bp, 69 predicted proteins | sample 1577071 | NCBI WGS metagenome assembly OHAH01 (sample SAMEA3541520, study PRJEB24748) | human gut metagenome | biome: human gut; feature: human-associated habitat; material: faeces | place: China | collected 2012 | reverse complement strand
TATATCAAAGATTAGGTGCTATTTTTATGTCAAGATACCAATTATTTTAAAAATTCAGTTGATAAATCAACGGTTTATGCCAATTTTATTGGTGGGAAAATTGAGTTATTTATTTATGTATTTTTTTATATCATTAACAAAAAAAGCTAACAAATTATCCTTTTCCACTTTTTTCATTCCCAAATCTTTTCGCATTTCATTCATTAACTCTTCTAATATAAATAAATTTCCCTGTTCTTGAACCTTTCCCTTTTCTCTAAATTCCACCCATAAATTTACAACTTTCGATGATCCCCAAAGAGTTATTTGTTTTGAAAACGATGATAAATCTTTCAACATCATTTCCTCTGTATATAAATTGTCTCCTTCAACATTTTTCTGGAGTTTATAAACCATTGCAACAAATTCTCCATAGGGTTTTTCACGTTTTTGTGCTAAATATTCTTGTCGATTTTTTTTATAATCTATAATTTTTGATACAATTGAACTAATAATAACACTTACAATAGATACTGTTCCTGTTATAAGAGCCACTATCACCACGACATCCATATTAGATACTGCAGATGTTAACCACTCCAAAGATTCTATAATACCTTTAACAATATTTTTCAATATTATACTTGCAATAATTACAATAATTGTAATTACATCTAACGCAAAAATAATATTTATTCTTGGATGTACTTCAAAAAAGTCTCCTCTAATATAATCTTTCTTTTGATCAACAAGTTTTTCAATATACCAAAATGCTACAATTAAACAAAGTATAGCAATACAAATCAAAAATACATTTATAAAAGGCATTCCCATATTATCTTTCAAATTATTATAGCATTTTACAGTTACTACACACACTTTTTCCCTATGAGTAATACCAAATATACATAACATTAATATTCCTAGTACTTTAAATAGTTTTTTCATTTAATTCAATCTACTCCTCTAATTTTTTATTTTGCTCCCTAGTGCAAGAACATATGTTTGTCTTTTTGGATTATATACAATCCAAGTTATTTTTTCAAGATAATTTCCTCATAAATGATCTGAACAGGTTCGAATAAATCACGTAAACGCTTTTAGAATATTCTTCTTTATCCTTTCAATAAGTATTTACTGCCTTTTGTAAAAAAGATTCACTTTTAGCATCAATAAAGGATGAATCTAATAGATTCTCTATTGTAAATTCCTTGTTCTGTTTCATGTGGAATTTCACTTGAATATATAGTCTATCTATAGTAGTATTACGAAAAATTTGTTCTTTTTTATAAAAAATCACAATATCGTCAAAGGATTTAATTCATCATATTCATAACCAATATTCTTTATATCACTATCTTTTTTCAATAAATCTAACGCATATTTCCAAAATACTAGCGCTTGATATTGATCTCCATAGTCTCTAACAGCTACTGCCTTTGCCATGTAAATTTCTCTCCTCTTCTTTTCATATAGTAAAAGCGCAGAGATTAATATCTCTCTGCGCTTTTACCATATGATGTCTCAACCTTTATTGTTCTACTATATTTATTTCAATGTTTTAACCTCGAGTAATCGAGGAGGGATAATTTCAACTAGTTTCTGTAATAAAAACATCACAAAACTTATTACCATCATAAAATCATTTATCATAGGCAACACCTCCCGAATACCATCCACACATACTGGTCCCCAACTTCCGACGTGGATTTCAGAGATTTCTCTCATCCGAGGCGGGACAAATATATTTTATCATCTTTTATAATAATTTGAAAGAGCTAAAATATAATCATGAATTGTATAGTATTGTTGTTTATTTGTAATTAACAATTTTTGAAAGAAATATTTTAATTCTTGCTCATGATATTTTTTTAAAAGTATTTCTAACATCCAATAATTAGGTTTTTTCTGATTTATTGTTAGTATATGATATTTTTCTAATTTGGAATTTTGGCTCATTGCAGCCAAAACTCCCTTCATTTCCTGTGACAGCAATATCTCAGGATATTTTTTGATAATTTTAATGTTATCATTAACCATAAAGTTCTTAATATTTTTCAAATTGCAACTTATGAAGTAAACATTTTCAAAACTTGCTCCAAAGAAGTCTGCATCTTGTAAGTCACATCCAAAAAATAGACAATTTTTAAATTTTGTACCTTTAAATTTACTGTTTTTCATATTCACACAAATAAAATCAACCTTTTCAAATAGAGCATTTTTAAAAGACGAATACGTAATGTGACCACTTCTATATCTTACATTATTTAATTGTGCATTACTAAAAGAACAATGATGGACATTTACTTTATATTCGTACTTATACATTGTTCCCCTCAATGGTTTAGGACAATTTGAAATCGAAAAAGGTACTCTTTTCCCCTGGCGAATTTTTATCATACGTTTCTTTTTCAATTTTGCCTTTCTTCTTTTCTTACCTCTTCCCAAAAGTATTCTCCTCGCATAATGTTTTTCTATATAATATCATATACAAAGCACTTTCAAAAGAAAAAATACCGCTAAACATTCTTTTTCCTTGTTTGTAAGCGCTTTATCTTAGGGTGTTGCTAGAATAATAGAATGCTAGCAACACCCTAAAATAAAGCACTTACACTTAATGTCCCTGAGAGCTTAAGTTTTACGCTGATTTACCGTTTACCATCAATATAAAAAATGGAAACATTTTCTGTTAATTCAAAAAATGTTTCCATTCTCTATAATTACAAATTTCTACTCTATATATTAAATGTGTATTTTGTTCGGAATATTTTTAATAATTGTGTTTAATGTTGCAATTTATTTTGTAGACTGATTTCTTAATGTCCTTGGGAACTTAAGATATTTTTCAAGAGAGATTGATCTATACCGAATAACAAAACAGAACAGCTTATCATTCAGTATAGATGAGACGTTGCCATACCTCTTAAATCTTTCTTTGTACTGCCAATACAATATCAACCAAATTACCCTTTTTTGTGTTAGAATTTGTTTAGTTAATCTTTTTAGTTTGTTTTAGTAGCCATGCGATAAGCAATGACTAGAATTTATTATAACAGATACCTTATCATTATTCAAGTAATCTGATTTTTATTTATTCTCTTACTAAATTATTTTTTCCTATCCTTTTTCGATTTCTTAATGTCTCAGGGCACTTAAGTTGGGCACATATTAAGTTTGTAAAACTCTAACCATTATATCTTACATATAATGCATTCACAAACATTGCAAACAAAATAACCCCTATGCAATATTCAATATTATATATCCAAAATTGAAAACCATCTTTCAATTCCAACCCCTGTTGTCCCGCTATTGCCGCAACGGATAATTGTAATATCTTCAGATAATTGATACTTTTTCCCATTACTAATAATCTTGCAACTGAAATTGCCCCTGAACTTATAGTTAATACTATAAAGGTCTTTATAATTCTTAATGGTTTATAACCATAACCAGTACAAAAATCAAATAAAACTCCTATAATTTTATTTATACCTTTTTCTTCTTTATACATATTTTTTGTTATTTGATAATTAGCTTCTGCTCTAAGACTTGAATTATTACTACTTTCTGCTGATTTACTAATCAATTGCCACATTTCCATATTAAACTCTGAAAATTTAGATTTATTAAATCCATGTGCATTCATTACTTGTGTATTATTCGTTTCTATTTTTCCAAATATACTTCTTTCTTTTGCAATCATGGTAGTAACAATGCTATCCTCAATCGTAACTTCTTCTATCTTACAAGATACTTCACATGTTTTAATATCGACATTATTCCAAATCTTCATTTTCTTTATTGTCGCTAATAACGAACTACCAAATCCTGTATAAAAACTAATCGTTTCTAATATACTCTCTTGGATATTAATATAATTACACTCTATAAATGTCCTTAATTTAGTAATAGTACAATCTCTAATATCAACTTCTTTCATTTTATATGTTGTAGATATATCTTTTTTACCTTCTGATACTTTTCTTAGTGCCATATTATGTTCAAATAATCCGATGTCGAATTGTTTCACGCAACTTTCAGCCAAAAGAATCTTTTGGCAATCCAATTGTAATATATTAATTTCTTGATTCACAATATGTACATTTGTTCCTCTGGATTTAAATGTACTTACCTTAGATGGACTATTAAAAAATCCTGAAATATTAATTACTTCTGTCAAACTATAATTTTCAATATTTACAGCAAGATTATTCGCCGCTAATACAATATTGCAATTTATTATTTTGTTATCTGTAAATTTCATTCCAAATAATTGTTCCACAAAATCATCATTTATATTTAAACAACTACTGGGAACGCTTATGTCAGTTTGTTTTTCCGATTTATCTTCTAATACCAATTTTATTTTTATAATAGAATCTTCCATATAATTTTCCTTTTTTGATCATTTTAATTAAATCATAGATATGATTTCTTAACGTCTGCAGGGCATTAAATCTATCTAATTTATTGGGAATTTCTTGAATAATTTAGTCTTAATCTTGCAATTTATTTTATAGGCTGATTTCTTAATGTCCCTGGGAACTTAAGGCTTACACATGTGTATGTCCATACAAAGACACAATCTTACTCGCAAATGCATGCCTCCATACATTACTCCTGCCAAGTCCCATGACTACCTGGCGTGCATGGGTTGTGATATGACTCGCCAGCATGATCAGGTTTCCGATGACTGTCCGTAGTCTGCGCCGATGTACTTTGTGTCTGGGCTTTGGTCCACGGCCTCCTATCGTTTCCTGCCCGATCATGCGCAGGATGTTATAATCGATCATTGTGAGTTCCAGGACCAGTTCGTTGGTTTCAAACTTTCCCGATGGGAGACGTTCCACATCCATATCTGTTTTAATTTCACTGTGGAACTGTTCACATTCCCCATGGGCATGGTAGTTCTGGATGACTTCTGCATCTGTCATTCCAGTGTTTGTCCACCACGTATTGGCTTCAATGTCTGACGGAAGAAGGAACTGTCCGTATTTATCAATCGTACGCTCTATGATCTCGCACCCGGTTCGGATTGTGACGTTTTTTTCCACTCCGTCCTCTGTGGTATAGGTGACCGGTTTCCAGTCACTTCCGGTATATACTGTTTTTCCCTCGCGGGGAATCGTGATATTTTGAGAGTTTGCCTTTGCCATTTCAGACCAGCCGTCCTTACTTTCACGGCGTAGGTTTCTTTTTATAATGAAGTAGCAGCCACTTTCCAGGAGGATACCGATGTTTTCTGCAGAATCATTTCCAGTGTCCAGCCGGATAAGCAACGGTTCATCCGTGATCTGCCGGTACAGGGCGATCGTTTCCCGCAGGAACGCAGGCGTGCCGCACTGACAGTGCTGTTTTCCTTCCCGCAGCTGTGCGTTTACCAGATAACCTTCTGTCCCAATGTATGCCATGATGGGTGCATAACCATCATATCCCTTATAGGTCCGCGATACACCTTCTTTTCTGGTTTTAGAGTTATCAAATGGTGTAACGTCAATGTCTACCGGGACATAGCCATTTGGGAGTTTGAAAGGGACGATGCCGTTCATGTGCAGCATACCGATATAAGTTAGAAGGATGTCACCGTTTTTGATCTGGTGCTGTGAGCTGTTCGGTGTCACATCCATCCGGTTGCAGCGCTTTACAAAATCGCTCTTACCAAGGATTGCACCGACAACATTATACTTTTGTACATCAATTGGAAATAGCTTGTATTTCTTCCCTCCTCAGTGTTATAATTTGCTATAGTCACAGCCATCACAACACATATATAAGTTTACACGATTTGGCTTTGAAAAAGAAAGGAATTTTTTTTATCATGTTCAAATGTCAGCCCGGATATACACTTCGAAAAATCAAAGGTATCAATTATCTCTTACCTTATGGTCAGCAGATTGCCGATCTGAAAAAAGGCTTTGTGCTGAATGAGACCAGTACTTTCCTGTGGAATGTACTTCAGCATCATGAAAGTGCCGAACCGCAGCAACTGGCAGAAATACTTGCCAGGACTTATCAACTGGATGAGTCTTATTATCCTGAACTTCTGAAAGATGTGACAGATTTTCTGACGCAGCTTACAGCCATGGGAATGATCACAGAAGATCTCCACCTGATTTCATCAATCCCTTCTGTCTCTATGATAATCGCAGGAATCTGCATAAAACTATACGGTTCTGCAGAACTGATTTCCCCAAATTTCAAAGCTTTTTATCATGAATTTTCGGATGATGATACCTCACAGGAAATCGAACTGGTCACCACGCCTCCGCCCAGCCGTTGTTACGGACAGGTTCTTCTGCAGAATTCTGAAATGACTGTTTTTGAAAATCCCGACCGTTATGTTGTCCTTTTTCCACAGATGCAGAACCTTTACGAAGCTCATATGCTGAAAGATGGTACTTATGTACGGGTTTACTGCCACCCACAGGTTTCTGAAACAAATATAGAAAATTTATTTCACGCCATACGACTGTTTTTCCTTTTCACAGCACAAAGAAACGGACTGTTTGCAATCCACTCAGCTTCTGTTCTCTATCAGGGAAAAGCATGGCTGTTTTCCGGTCATTCCGGAATGGGAAAATCCACACACACTGCTCTGTGGCATGAGCTTTTTGACACACCGTACTTAAATGGAGACCTGAATCTTCTCGGATTGCATAAAGATCATATCATCGCCTATGGCATCCCCTGGTGCGGAACTTCCGGGATTTTTACTGCTGAAGCATATGAACTCGGAGGAATTATCCTCCTTGGGCGTGATCTGCAGACAGATTATCTGGAAGAGTTAAATCCTTCGGAAAAAATCCTCCGTGTCATGCAGCGCATGATCTCCCCTGCATGGACTGAACGCCAGCTTTCAGAAAATCTTTTCTTTGCCGGGGAAATCGCTGACCGCGTGCCGGTACTGCATCTTCTCTGTACAAAGAATTTTTCTGCCGCCTGCGTGATGAAAAATACCATTGATCAACTGGAGGAGCTGCAATGAAAGAAAAAATACTCCTGATCTGGAAGCACCTGAAACAGGGAACCCTGAAAAAAATGTGGAAACAGACATTATGGATCTATCAGTACGGCAGACGTTACTGGAAAGCCATGATCCTGTATACACTGCTTGGTCTGGTCGGAACAGGTGTCTCTCTGGTTTCCAGTCTGATTTCCAAAGATCTGGTAGATATTATTACCGGACACCAGACCGGGAAACTTATAAGTACCTTTGCCGCAATGATCGGCTTCTCTGTCGCAAACATTCTGGTTTCGCAGGCATCCGGATATGCCTCTACTTTCATTAACCTGAAGGTGGACTCCGAAATCAAGAACGACATCTTTGCCAAAATGCTGGTAACTGACTGGGAATCCCTGACCGATTACCACACCGGAGATCTGGTGACACGCTGGAGTTCCGATGCCTCCAATATTTCAAGCGGAATCCTGAACTGGATTCCCAACCTGATCATTTATACTTTTCGTTTTATCAGTGCACTGGCAATCGTGCTTTATTATGACCCTACTTTCGCACTTTTTGCTCTGCTTGGAATTCCCTTCAGTGCTCTGCTTTCAAAGCCGCTGCTGAAACGAATGCGTGATAACAATCAGAGAAGTGCAGCTATGAATGCAAAGCTTTATGGATTTAACCAGGAAGCTTTCTCCAATATCCAGACGATCAAGGCTTTCGACCTGATTCACTTTTATACAGAGAAACTGAAATCTCTTCAGAAAGATTATATTAACATGAGACTGGACTTCCAGAAGATGTCCATTCTGACTTCTGTTCTCATGTCCATTATCGGATTTATCGTATCCTACAGCTGTTATGGATGGGGAATTTACCGTGTATGGAGCAATGCAATCAGTTACGGAACTATGACCATGTTTCTGTCTTTGTCCGGTACATTGACAAGTTCGGTAAATTCTCTGGTAAGTCTGATTCCGTCAGCCATCTCACTGACTATTTCGGCAGGAAGACTGATGGATATCGTGGAAATGCCGCAAGAGGACTACAGTCAGGATTCTGCTGTACGCAACTTCGAAAAGCAGCATAAGCCAGAAGGAATCGGTCTGAACATGCAGGATCTCAGTTATACCTATCATAATGGTACTGCTGTTTTCGCCAATGCTTCCATAGAGGCTTATCCTCATGAGATCGTGGCTCTGGTAGGACCTTCCGGTGAAGGTAAGACAACTATGCTGCGCCTGATCCTGTCTCTTCTGACACCGCAGGAGGGTTCTTCTCATATATGTGCCGGAGCAGATCATGAACACATGATTGATATGTCCCCTTCTACAAGGAAATTATTCTCCTATGTACCACAGGGAAATACAATGTTTTCAGGAACAATTGCAGAAAATATGCGAAATGTGAAACAGGATGCTACAGATGAAGAAATTATTGAAGCGCTGAAACTTGCCTGCGCATGGGATTTTGTGGAAAAACTCCCGGATGGAATTGAAAGCATCGTTAAGGAACGAGGCGGCGGTTTCTCTGAAGGTCAGGCACAGAGGCTCTCCATTGCCAGAGCATTACTGCGCAGATCACCGATCCTGCTGCTGGATGAGGCTACTTCCGCACTGGATGTAGCTACTGAGCGAAAAGTCCTGCGAAATATCATGCAGGATACCTATCCCAGAACCTGTATTGTAACCACACACAGACCTACGGTTCTGAATATCTGTAACAGGGTTTATGCAATACGGGATAAGAAATGTGAGATACTAAATGACATGGAAATTCATGAAATGATACAAACATTTTAAAATTAATTTCAGAGATTGAGTTAAACACTCTAACTCAATCCCTTTTCCTGTCAGCCAGATATTCTCTTTAGTTCACAGAATAAGTAAATCCTGTCATCTTAAGATCATCAATGCTTGTTCCATGATCTATATGCACTCCAATAGTCAGTGGATTTGATGCTGTACTTGCAAATGTTAATGTTGCAGTATTACCTGCACAGGATGCCTTCACAGAAGCATCATCTGTCTCAACCTGATCTATTGTCTCATTAAAAGTGATATTTAAAGTAATTGTTCCATTAAGATCTGACCAGTCTGCCATTGCCAGACCCTTGCCGCCATTAGTTCCCCATCTGTCCCATACTCCATGATATGTTACATTTAATGTTCCATGGCTTGCACCACTTGCTGCATAAACACCCTCTGCCATTCCTGCGTCAACAGTTACTACCGGCTTCTTATATGTTTTCATAATTAATCATCCTTTCCTGAAATATGACCTTTACATTGGTTTTATCTTTTTCTTTATCTTATCCATATCCCCTCAGAAAGTCAAGTATGCTTACGCAAAACATACAGTTTTTTATTACAACTGGAAAACACTTTCTGTTGTCCTTTTGTTTTCTTAATGTTATAATACGCCTGTTCAGAACTTTATTTCTGAACATCAGCTATTTTTATAACAGGAATAAGGACAAATACTATGAATACCACAAAATCAGACCCAGTTAAAATCGATCTGGAGCAGCTTCTCCGGGAGGGAAATATTATCCGCATCAAGCCTCAGGGTTACAGCATGTACCCTCTCTTTATTCCCGAACGGGATGAAGCACTGATCCAGCAGACAGACTACACAGACTGCCACAGGAATGATGTAGTCCTCTACAGGCGTGATCAGGGCATCCTCGTGCTTCACCGCATCTGCCGGATAACATTTGACGGCTTTTATATGGTAGGCGACAACCAATACGAAGTGGAAGGTCCTCTGCGTCAGGATCAGATTATCGGAAAACTGATTGCTATAAATCGTAACAGCAGAGAATTTACTGTAAGAAATCCTTTCTACAAATTTCTTTCTTCCCTGTGGCTTTTTATGCTGCCTGTTCGCCCCTTCTGTTTTAAACTGTCAGCATTTCTCAGAAAGCTTCATCACTCATGATCATCCATTTTTCATAGGAGAATTCATTGACTTCTTCTGTTCTTCTTCCTGACGGAAGTACGAGATATTCATCCTCCAGTCTCCTGACTACATAACCTTCTATCTTTTTCATTTTCCCTTTTTCTCTTCCTTTTCCTTTATTTCCACGCAATAACATGATATACTTACTATTATTTATTACTGCCATTCAATCTCTGAACGGTACCCATTTTACGCACTTTCTGGAGACTCCTATGGAACGAATATACAATACTTATCTGAAAATAATAAAAAATATCTGCACCGGTTCTGATCATTCTGTTTCCGTACATCCGGAAGACCTTCCTGCTCTGGCAAAGCTGGCACAGGAACATTGTACTGTCCCATTTGTACTGCCATATCTCCGGTCTGCTTCTGTCTATCCTGCCATGAAGCAGCAGGTAAAAGGCATGATGCTGGATTATTATCAGATTGAGCATTTCACCCGACTTACCGTCTCTCTTTTAAGAAAGAACAATATTGACTGTTATCTTCTGAAGGGTCTGAGTTTGGCTGACTGCTATCCGGTTCCTGAATATCGTAAGCTTGGAGATCTTGACCTATATCTGGCTGATCCTTCTGACCTCACCAGAGCACAGGCAATTCTTGAAAGCAACGGATATATCTCTGAGGATGAACTCAGTGACCACCATGTAACCTACCGTTATATATTTCCCAAAACCGGGCGCCGTTTTCTCCTGGAGCTTCACTATCGTGTAGTTGGCCAGTACCAGTACAGCCCCGCCAACAAACTTGTGGATTCTGTCTTCTCACCGAAATGTCTGAAAGCATCCACCCAGACAATCCACGGATATACTTACACAGTCCTGCCGCCTACAGAATATACTTTCTATATGCTTCATCATATGCTGAAGCATTATCTGTACAGCGGATTCGGTATCCGCCTTCTCTGTGATTTTACCTTTTATCTGAAGCGTCATGAAAAAGAAATCAATTTCCGGCAGATTCATGAATGGTGCAGAGAATCCCGCATCAGCCATCTGTACGAAATTATTCTGGAATGCTGCAGGAAATATCTGGGTCTTCCGGATTCTATAGACGCCCGGACACAGTACAATCCACACGACTGCCATGATTTCATAATACAGATTCTTAAAGACGGCGATATGGGAACCGATATTTCCCAGTCACTGGTTGGAAGCAGTTCGTATCAGAAGGTTAACTTCCTTACTTATTTCAAAGAAGGGCACATCCAGATGAAGGTCCGCTTTCCAAAAGCCAGCCATTATCCAGTCCTCTGGCCTGTACTCTGGTGTATCACATTTATCTGTTTTATCCGCAACACCTACACAGTACGAAATACAACATTCCACCAGACCCTTCACAGCTTTAAGAAAATCAATCAGAAGACAAAATTAATCCATATTTTTGAAAACAGTGACTCCTGACCAGGAGCCACTGTCTTTACTTTTTCCTTATTCCAGTATCAGAAAGTCTTTCATCTACCCGGCAGGAAACCAAGATCTTTATTCCCACAGACATCAACAGATACCATCTCCATTTCATTCCCAACGAAAATGTCCGGATCATAATCTTCCACAATTTTTGCGTGATCTGCAGTTTTTTCCTTCTGTCTGCCAACTCTGTAAAAGCCTTTCTCCCCATCGGATTGCTTCCATATTTCTTAAGAACCTTTCTGACAGCCCACAGAGATTTTTTATGCTGCATATATTCCATTTTTCCGTCAAAAAATGCCGCAAAAATAAGCAAATATCCAATCAGTGAAGTATATTCTTTCGGATCCTTGTCTTTTTTCTCTATCCAGCTTTTCAGTTCATATACAAGTTTGAACCAGTTTTCTACAGAATCCGGACGATACTGCCAGGAAACTGACATATCATTTTTTCTGTAAATATACCCTATATCTTCCAGAAATGCATACTTCGCATCACAGATATAACATTGCATATTAAACAGTTTATCTTCTGCATAAGAAAGATCCGCAAAATAAATCTGATGATTTCTCAGGAACTCTCTTCTGTATAATTTCCCCCACGCATAAGAAAGTGTTCCTACTGAGAAAAATCCCTGAAATCTGAATTCTTCAGATGATGGACTACATAATGCAAATGATTGATGTTTAGTAGCCGGTAATATTTTATCTTTCCACAATCTTGCATAATTGCTGACAACAATATCCGCATCTGTCTGCTCTGCAAGATTTATATATTTACAGAATATGTCCTTATCAGGAAGATAATCATCTGCATCGGCAAACACAATGTAGTCACCCTTCGCAAGCTTCAGCCCTCTGTTTCTTGAAGCTCCTGGACCCTTTCCCGATCCTTCAATCATATGGATCTCCGGGTATTTTGCTTCATATTTCTGTATAATATCAGGACTTCTGTCCTTTGATCCATTATCTATCAATATAATTTCCAGATTTTTATAACTCTGCTTTATAATACTGTCCAGAGTTTCTCTGATGTACTTTTCTGCATTGTATACAGGTATGATCACAGAAATCTTTTTCTGCTGTTTTTCCAAAGCTGTCATCTTTTATCTCCTATAAAAACTTTTTCTACAATTTTTTTCAGTAAATTCCATAATACTTTCCACTCTGCAGTTCTCCTGTAGGCAAACCACAATAAAATATTCGGCACAATCAGGCAAATTCCCAGTCTGCATACCAGAATCATAAATGCCTGTCCGGAAATAAATCTGCAAAAATATTCCGTTATTCCCCATACTGCAGCCATCACCCCCAGATATCCTGCATATTTTACAAAGAAACCGGTAACAGGCTTTTTCAGTCTGTATTTATAAATCACATAGGGTTCTACCCATACAGAAGTAAGTACTGTACTGCAGAATGTACCTGCAAATACTCCTGCCACACCAAAATGTATAACCAACAGAATGGAAATTACCAGATTTAACACTGCTTCAGCTATCGCTTTGTACCGATCATTCCAGAACAGTCCCATAGATTCCTTAAAAATCAGCACTGCACGTCTCATCCCATTAATAAAAAAATTAATACACAGTATCAAAACAATTTCCTTTGGAAATAAATATTTTTTACCAAATGCCAGCTTCACAAAAGGATTCAGCAGTTCCAGCAAACAGACACCTGCAAAACCAAACAGCCAGTACCCTATAAAAAACAGACTGTCAAAAATCCGTCCTATCTTTTCGTTCTCTTCCGTCACACCAAGATTTCCCACACTTGCCGCAACTCCCAGCATTGCCTGCTCCAGAACCTGCCTGACTGATCCTATGATCAGATAATAATTGGAATAAATCCCTGCACTGATAATTCCCACAAAACTTGAGATCAGCAGATTATCTGTATTATTTACTACTACATTACCAATTTTATGCATCAGCATTGCCTTTACATTCCTTAAAATATCATGACGTTCTTCCTGTGGAAGCTGCTCCTTACACGGTTCTTTCAGATATGGGAACAGCCTGTCTGCCTTTCGGGACATACAGATATTTCCGATTATGGTACATACAACCGCAATAACAAGAAACAGGATAAAGTTTCGTGTCAAAAACAATACTATAATCTGAAGGATATCTTGTAGTACAAGAAAACCATTATGATACATCACCGTAATATAATTCATCTGATGGGCATCTACCAGTGTTTTTTTATAAATCAATAAATACGAAACAACGGAATTAAGCAGATACAGAAGATAAATTATAATCAGATGATTCACATCTGGACGATCCTTCATCAAAATATCCAAAAATGGTATCAGGCATAAGCCGGCAAGCACAACAAAGCCCGCTGTTATCCTGTAGAAATTCCGAAACATCCGCATCAGGATCTGTTGTTTTTTTATATCTCTTCTGGCTATAGGAGCATAAAGAGCATATGTGATTGCTGTTCCGACCCCAAGTTCTGACAAAGACAATATATTTAATATATCTGTAAACAAACCATTAATTCCTACATAACCTTCACTGAGAGTCCTGGTAAAAACAACTCTTGTAAAAAAACCCATAAAAATTGCCAATGTCTGTGCCAAAAAAGCTACCGTCGTATTCATAACAGAATATTCTGTCCTTGATTTCTGTTTCACTCTTCACTTATCCTTTCTTTTTGGTTATAATACATTATAGTCAATTCATAGTTATATGTATAGATATTTTCAAGTATAAGGAGCAAATAGTCATGAAAAAAAAATCATCAATCATCCTGCACAGTCTTTTTTTTGTTATCTGCTCGGTGCTGGCTGTATTATGTCTCTACCACATAATCTCCATCAGACGGCTAAATGTAAAATACACTCCTGCAATGACAGAAGAATCCTCCCGTGAACTGGACAACCCATATCGTGGTTTCTATCAGTTGAGCGGATACATTCTTTCAGATAATCAGAAGCCGGAGAAATCTGCTGCCTGGTGCAGAAAAAGTTGCGCTTCCAATCCATATCCTCTAATGCTTCTGGAGATTAATCTGAAAAATTACTCCAATACCAGCATAAGCACAAATGCCCAAAATCAGTTGGATAAAATACTGGAAGAATGTGTTCGGGCAAAAAAACAAGTTATCCTCCGTTTTCTGTATGACTGGGATGGACAAGCTCTGTCCATGGAACCATCTGACCTTCCTCAGATAAAGAATCATATTTCCCAGATTTCTTCTACTGTCAACAAATATGCAGACTGTGTTTATATTCTTCAGGGTACTCTGACAGGAAATACTGGAGAAATGAATCATTCCAATTACGGAGATATTAATCAGATAAGACAGATTATAGAAGCACTTGATCAGAATATTTCCTCTGATATTTTTCTGGCAGTCCGCACTCCTGGTCAGCTGCGTGGCATACTCCGCACCAGAACGCCCCTGTCCAGTACAGATGCCGGCAATGGCAGCCTGCAGGCAAGACTCAGTCTTTTTAATGACGGCATGCTTGGTTCTGTTTATGATCTGGGTACTTACGATGATACCCCTTTACAGTCGGACAGTAATCTGGATGAGCAAGGCACACGAAGTGAGGAACTTCTTTTCCAGTACAAACTCTGCCAATATGTTCCTAATGGGGGTGAGGTTACAGTTGATAATGAATATAACGATCTGAACAATGCGATTGCCGACCTTTCACAGATGCATATATCTTACCTGAATTCCGAACACGATACCGCAGTTCTGGATAAATGGAAGAATTCCACTTATACAGGATCACGGACAGACGTTTTTTCCGGATGTACAGGGTACGATTATATAAGTACACACCTTGGTTATCGGTATGTTATGAAAGAATCCTCTGTTGATTTTCACTCCGACCTGAGTGACACAGCCTCTCTTTATATAACAATTGCAAACACAGGATTTTCTTCCGCATATACCAGATTCGATACTGTTCTGTTCCTCACTGATGAAAGTACCGGAAAATCAAAGAAAATAGAAACAAATATTGACAACCGTACCATAGCAGGCAATGACTGCTCCACATTTAAAACAGATCTGGATATCCGTTCCCTGAGAAAAGGAACTTACTCCATTTCACTGCGTATGGAAGATCCATACACAGAAAATTCTATCCACTTTGCCAATCAGGGGGCAGAAAACAGCAAGACAGTTCCTGTAGGTACTCTTATTCTTCACTAAGATAAATTTTTCCACAGTGCAGACTTCCCAGGTAAAGGGTGTCTGTACTGTTTTTATTTGCAAAATGAATGATCCGTCCATCTTTTTTTCTCTGAAGTTTCAAGGATACTCTGCCCTCCATTAATTTAATCACTGTTTTTCCACATATCCTGGTTCCTGCCTGGATTTTTCTCATATCCATGGATATCGGAACTTCTCTGGTCTCATTCCTGTTTTTCATTATCAGAAACAATTCTGTTTCCTGAAATACCCTTCCAAACCCAGTATTCTCAATTTCAAACATAAATTCTGCTCTTCCTCTTCGAATCGGTTTCAACTCCACAGTTCGCACTACAAGCCGATATCCCAGGTGTTCTCCTATATACTCATAGAGGCTGTATCCCTTCCATATTTTCAAATTATCAAATCCATCCCACGATATACTTTTCCATAAATCCAGTGCTTTCATATCATGGGTACTGTCCAAATAAGTAATATGCATCTTTTTTAACTCGTTGACTATGAACTTTGCCTCATACATTCTGTCGTTCTCAGTACAGGCTACTACTTCTCCACCACATGGCATATCTTCCGTAAGACAATTAACAAATTCCATTTCCTCTTTTCTTGTCCACGCCTGTGCCCAGCCTGCCGCCTCCCTGAGTTCAGTTCCAAAGGTTCCCAGATGAGTCATGGAACCCAGAATCCCATCATCAAATAATGCCAGATGCGCATATTTCTTTTGTCTGAATTCTTTTTCACTTCTCAAAGTTCTCCACTGCGCCGGAGTACGTACAGCAAGATATATCTCATCTCCCAAATACTGCCGCATACAGTTCCACATTCGATTGATACACTCTGGTGACAGATATCTGGAATCATGCATTTCTCCCCAGCTTCCGACAAGCATCCCCTGGAAGATGAATACCGAATGTTGCATATCCCGGAGCAAACCACCAATCTGCTGTAAATGCTCCAGCACCTGTTCAAAACTATCCGGCTCACATTCACGCCCTTTTCCTTCCCGATCATAAACCGGCCGCAGAATCACATCTTTTTTGTAATACATAAAAAAACTGAGAATGCTTCTGATATTATTCAGGGCATTCTCATCCAGTTGCATACTGCGATATATGCTGATATCCAGCAATACCAGTGCAAGAAGTTCTCCATCTCTCAGACTCCATCTCAGTTCTTCTGGATTTATGGAATCCTGAACAACAAACGTATAGATTCCATACCATCCTCTGCCTGGATTTTCCAGACAGACATTACTCTCGATGAGTTCCACCTGTTGGAATACCCAGTTGTTTTTATTCATTATATTTTTCCAGTTCACGTATTTTATCCTCATCCATCTTAAGAATCTTTTCCCTGATCCACACAGCCAGAATAGAAACAGTCATCCTGAACATATAGACGATCGGTTTAAGGCCGGAATGCATACTGACACCGGCAGTTCTGACATGCATCACTGCCGGAATCTCTCTGACTCTGAATCCAAGCAGCAACATCTGCATAAGCATATTTGCATCTGGATATTTGTCATCAAAATTATTATATTTTGAATAAAAAAGAAAAGTTTTCCAGTTCAGTCCCTGAAGACCTGTAGTCGGATCTGTTATTTTTTTCCCTGTTCCAAGTTTCAGAATTGCACGAAACCATACAAATGCAATTTTCTTTGCCCATGAGACCGTATATTCAGAACTTCCTTCCATAAATCTTGAACCAAGGACAATATCCGGCAATTTCCCATTCTCATCCTCTTTCTGCAATTCCTTATAGATTTCCAGAAGGTTACATACGTCATGCTGACCGTCTGCATCCATTTGTATAACATAGCTGTATCCTTTACGCACCGCATATTTATAACCAAGCTGCAGACCACTCCCATAACCCAGATTAAATACATTGGTAATCACCGTATGGTTTCTCTTTTTAGTCACATGATTTGTCTCATCCTGAGACGCATCATTCACGACCAGTATATCTGCAAACTGTGTAATCTCCGGCTGTTCCAGTTTTTCCAGAAGCGGTACAATGTTTTTTTCCTCATTATATGCCGGAATAATAATTAAAACTGCTTTTTTTGATTCTTTTCTGACGTTCTCTCTGTTATCCATAGATGCCTCTCTCTCTTCTTATACTATCTCAAACAGTTTCAAGATATCTCCCTGTTCATCGGATATCCGGACTGTAGCTTTTTTTCCATATTCTCTGCATTTCTCTTCATTTCCCAGCAGTTCAGCTATCTTCCTGCTGATATCCTCCGGTGAAAGCTGACACAGTATACCATCCGTCCCATTCTCCACCTGTTCCCGGTTTCCGCTGCAATCAGATACCAGAATCGTACAGCCCAGAACCTGAGCTTCCTGTATTGCAATACTTTTCCCCTCAAACCGGGTCGCATGCACATACAGATCACATTGCTTATAATATGGATAAGGATTCTCCTTCGCACCCAGCAACAGAAAATCTTCCTTCAGTCCAAGACTGTCTATTTTCTGCTGAAGCTTATTTCGTAATTCTCCCTCGCCCAGAACATACCAGCGTGCTTTTATCCCCTGATCCTTCAGGAGCTTCATCGCATCAACAGCTACTTCATACGCTTTCTGTGCAGTCAGCCTTCCCACTGTCAGTATACGCTTTCCGGTGTATGTATCACTGAATCCACTGGGAAGTTCTGATTTTCTGTATATTTCCTCTCTGTCGATCAGATTATGGAAAATAAAGGTTTTATTCCGGCATTCCGGATATACACTGTCAAATACACTCTTTACTTCCCCTGATACTGTAAAGATCCTGTCAAAGTCCAGGTAACAGTCCCTGTCCAGTCCTCTGCTGTAGCCTGCATATTTATAATCAACATGCAGGAATGTGAACTTCTTCCTGGCCTTAACATGATCATGGACAAAATATGTAGCCCCACCTTCCAGATAAGCAACTGCCATATCATAGCTTTTATTCAGTTTCATACCACTGTCTGACATGATACGCCATAAAAACTTGTCCGGATATATTTTTTTTCTGCCAAGCATGGAAAACGTATTTTTTATAAGATATGGTATATTTTTCAATAATGCCCTGTGTATAAATAATCGTCTGAGAACCTTTCTGTTCAATTCTTTCTTTCCCTCTGCTGAAAGAACTGATTCTGCCGTATAGTCCCTGTTCAGAATATTTACATAATCCGGCACCTGACTGATCAGTTCTCCCTGTCCCAGAAGCACGTACAGATCCACCTCATACCGGTCCGGGGTAAATCTTTTGAGCAGTTCCAGTAATGCCTTCTCTGCACCTGCACCTCCAAGAGTATTAATTACAAACAGTATTCTTTTCATATTTTTATTTTTCTTTCTCTAATTTTTCCAGTTCTTTGATGATTTTCTCGTAATCATTGTTTAATAAAGAAACCTGCATGGCAAGCTCCCGATTTTTTCTTTTCAGGATAGAAACCTGCGTACTGATAAACCATAATCCCCACAGAACACCTGACACAATTATTATAGTCAGAATCAGTCCGCGTGTACTGACATAACGCTTCATCTGAGATGGATTTAAAAGTGCACCTGAAAGAATCATTAATGCAAACAAAAACACCCATGCAAGACAAAATGGTTCTGTCATCTTTCTCTTTGCAAGTGACAGGATTGCCCTCACAACCATAAACACTCCTGATACGATCACAAATAACCTCAGTATATCTCCCACTTCCATTTTTTTCTTTCGTTCCTTTCTTACTATTCATATCTGTCAAATACTTTTGGTGACGGACAATCACCTTTTTTCTTCTTCAGCAGATGACCGTTACAAAATATATGGACATCCAGATGTTTCTCCATCCACCGAAGTCTTCCATAAGCCACTGTCCATCCAGCAAAGCTCCCGACAACAAGCCCCGCCCCATACCATATCTCTGTAAAATGAGAAGATATTATACTTCCCACCAGTGTGATAAGGCAAAACACCAGTCCCGTCAATACGCAACCCTTCATGTCATTAAAATAATACATGAAAATAATCTCCGCATACATCAGAAACAAGATAAAATATCCTGACGCCAGACAGGGATATATCCTCATTGTCATTCCTCCAAAACCAAGCTGCGGAAGAAAAATCATACAGATCAGAAAGATCACCAGCGTAATAATAAACTGCACTCTGGCAAGACTCATAAGCTCTTCGGAAAGAGCACGGAACATCCCCTTCTTTGTAATATCAATATCAGTTCCTCTTCCACCGATAACGGCTTCTGAGTATGCTTTATATCTGCCATGAAAATACATCTCAACTCTACTGATAAAGATAACACTTGCAGAGATATTTGTAAACATTGCAAGACAGGTTGCCATATCATATGTTGTCACACATACAAAAGATTTTACTACTATCATGTGAAGATCTGTTGTCCAGAAAACAAAATTGTGTACATAAAGTCCTAAAGTGTAAAGAAAATTTGTAACCACCAACGGCCAATATTCCTTAAAATAGACCAGAACCTGTCTGTATTTTCCACTGTTTTCCTTAAAATAACTCCGGACTACCGACATTTCCAGACAGGCGATCAGCCAAAATCCAATTGTCAGCGAAAACAGCATTCCATATGTAATACCCCAATGAAATACTTTTACAAGCAGAAAAGATAAAAACACTGTCACTGTCATACCAACGGCAAAGAAGAATGATATTTTTTTGTAATCCTTACAGATAGACAGGTACAACATAGAATAGAACACAAGAACCAGGGCAATGTATCCGCAATAACCTGTAAAAACATAAATAATGCCCACTTTTCCAACCAGATACTCCCGGATACAGAATGGAATTCCCACAAGAGCACTCAGTGAAATATTCAAAAGCATGCCCACATAATAGCACGGCAAAATATCTTCATATGTCTCTTCATAGATCACATCTGACATATATTTGGATAATACAGAGTTAAATGGAGACGCCGTAAGCAGGGAAAAAATAAATATATACAGAACCGTACAGGAAAACAGTTCTCTTGTAACATAACCTACTGAAGAGAAATCCAGAAAATACTCCATGATCATAAGCGCACCGATCACCAGCAGCATGGGGGCGATTGTAACGACCATACTGTATCCCGCACCTATGATATCAGTAGTCAGCGTATTCTTTTTATAGATATTTGTAAGTTTTACACCTATTCCTGCCATATGTCCTCTCCATCCCGTAATTGCTTATCTTATGTTTGTTATCCCGATCTCAGTCACATTATGCTTTCATTTACATCATCTTTTCATACACACTGATCTGAAAGGGTTCCTCTGTCCACGAAAGATTCTGTCTATCTGAAAATCCTTTGTATATTTCTCTGTATACTTCCTTCATCTGATCAATCCTGTAAAGTGCATTTACACGTCTGTATCCTGCTCCTCCCATACGCCTTCTGTCTTTCTCATTTACAGACATGGTAACCATTGCATGGGCAATCTCTTCTATATTCATAATGTGTGTGAGGATTCCCGCTTCCCCAAATCCGTCATTATTTCCATAGATCAGTTCCCTGCAATTTCCCACATCTGTGGCAATTACAGGTTTGTGAGCCGCATAACTCTCAAGGATTGTCAAAGGCTGTCCTTCACTGATACTGGTAAGCAGTGTGAAATCCATCTTGCCCAGATAATCCTTTACATTAACCCTTCCTGTGAATTCCACATCCTGAACCCCAAGGGATTCTACCAGATCATAACATTCTTTTGCATATTTTTTATCTTCATCTGCCGGTCCCATAATCCAGAGCTTCATATTTTTTACTTTTTTTTTGGCAAAAGCAAATGCCTGTATCATGGTTTTAACATCTTTGATAGGAGTTACACGAAGTACAGCCCCGGCATTGATAAACTGCTTCTCTTCTTCTGTCTTGCCGGGAAGATCTGCAAGCGTCTGTGTATTGATCCCATTTGGTGTCACCCTGATCTTCTCAGGCGGACATCCCAATTCTATCTGCAGGTCCTTTGCATGGTCATACAGACAGGTTACCATATCTGCCTTTTCATATGCAAGAAGTGACATCTTCTTAAACTGTTCAATCCAGATATTCTTATATACTCCCCTTACCCAGGAAGCTTTGATCAGTTCTTCCTCCCTTTCTCTGGTATAAATTCCATGCTCGGAGATCAGTAATGAACTTCCATGAAAATGTTTTGCCATACTTCCAAGAATTCCAGAATAACCGGTGGCCACACAATGATACAAATCCGCCTTCGGTACATCCATTCTCAGTGCCCAGAACATCGGCAGATAAATGGATCGCAGCGTCCAGAGGAAATCCGAGAAATTAATATTTGAATAATTACGGTCATAGCACTCCCTGGCAATCCTGAAGAAATCCTCCCCCATAAGAAAATCATCTACAGAAAGATGCTTTCTGTGAAACAGGTCAAAAATCACACCCCAGTCTGTCCTCCGGTTCAGCACCATATTCAGCATTTCGTCATATTCTTTATGAGAGAGATGGACTTGCCTTAAAGATTTTCTTTTTCTGTTTCCGCTTTCCCATTCACAGTCATCCAGATATACTTCATAAACCTGTGTAAGGTTTTCCGGCAGCTCATAGACAAATTTCCCCCTGAAGGATCTGTTCGCCACAATTGCCAGCAATATAAATTCTACATTCGGAAAAGATCTGATCAGACTGTTGATCCAGCCGGAAACACCTCCGACCACATATGGGTAACAGCCCTCTGCCACAATACAAACTTTCATACTTTTCTGCTCATTTCCTCTCTGTCATAACAGCTATCTGTCATAATGAAGTCCTGATGTTTTTATCTGAATCTTCACAGTAGTATCCTGCGCCTGGATCAGATAAGTTCCATCTTCTATTTCCTTTTCTGTACCGCCTTCTATTTCTGCGATTTCTTCTCCATGCGTCCTGAGAAGAAACCAGCTTCCTTTCTCAGAAGTTTCCAACGTAATCTCATTCTCTGTTCTGGACTCTGAGAAATCCAGATTCAGAAAAGTTCTGATTCTAGTGTTGCTTTCTGAAAGAGTCATACTGTCAAAACCTGTAAATTTTTTCCAATAGGTAAGAATATTACTTGAAAAATGCTTCTGCATAATCTGCCATCTGTCAGTTTTCTGCTGCGGCCAGAAAATATCATGCATATTTAACATAACATTCGTATATGCCAGCGAACTCTGGATACTTCTCATCCGAATATCATCACTATAACTGTAATTCATCCCATCACTTGTCACAGACTGTAAAGTTACAGAATCCGTACAATAAGAAACCACCGGCTCTTTCTCTGTATATTCACATACCAGTGTACTTACATTTTTCAACAATTCAGTATTCATCAATCCTGTTATCGTATCCAAGTCCCTTTCTTCCGCAAAAGCAGCTCCATATTTATAACTGCTGTCCGATTTCTGAAAAAAGTCTGCATCCTGATCCAGTTTTTCCCGCAAAGAACCTGCATTTTTATACTCAAGAGAAAGTCCTACTTCCGCTTCCTGCTCTTTCATCTGCTTCAGGTAAAATATCATATCTTTTGTATCCGGCTCTATACCATCTTCATAATCTGCCTGTGGCTGCATAAAGCAGGTCATTTTCAGCTTTCCTTTTTCTACAATGGATATCAGTGATGGCCACATAATATCTCTGGTCATACCTGTCACAGACTGACTGTACAGTTTCATCATTTCTTCATCATTCTCATCTGCAAATGCCGGAAAATTGATCATTGAGAGATTCTGGGCATTTACTACCGGATAAATATAATACTCAGAAGCCTCTGTTATCATACCATTCAACAGTCCCAGTGCTGTGCTGTCCTTCATATAGTCTCCCACTATACAAAAAACACTTCCACCCTTGATTCCATTTCTCCACAAAATCGTAGGAAGATCTTCATTCTCCACCTGAGTTTTTTGTTTACTATGATCCAAAAGTCCGACCATATATGTTTTCGTACCGCTTCCTACCTGATACCATGGTATCTCCAGCTGAAGATCCTGACGTTCTTTCTCTTCTTTTTCCTTCGGAGTTTCATAGACTACTTCTCCGCCCAGCAGAAGACCTTCAAAAAGTTTCACACCTGTCAGTTTTGTTTTCTCAGACACAACCTTATAAATCCCCAGAAAATCCATCAGTTCCTGATTTTTTTCAATATTCTTTGGATTTTCCAGACATCCAAAAACAATGATCACACCTTTTTGTTCCAGTTTCTTTAATTTTTCCAGATTATCACCAAGTGCATATTTCTCTGATTCCAGTATCAGCATCCCCGGCAATGCCTTATCATTCTCCTGGTAATCCTCCAGATTTCTGCACTGTGCCATATCCCACTTTGCATAAATGCACCATCTGCTTACGGCTGTAGCCATATCCGATGAACTGTCTCCTACAAAAAGGGCATAGCTTCTGTCTGTTGTTCTGACAGCCACAGGATCTATCTGTTTATTTTTCCAGACATTTTTACCATCTTTCTGCCTTGTCGTGAAATTTGAATTTACATCATATGTGTTCTGTCTGTCTCTGATAACCATAGAAAACTGAAACAAAAACAAAAGAACAAACATCATGATTGTAATACTGAAAAAATTTCTTTTGGAAACCATTATATTAATTTTTATCCTCCTGTGTCCGGAACTGATTATAACCGTAATCTATTGCAAAATTATACTGATGATACATATTTTGTGGCATTACATAACACACAAAATCTTCTGATTCATAATATACCTTCATATCATTGGGATATCTCTCCTTAAATGCCTGTGCCCAGTAATACATCCGGGACATCAGAATCCATCTTCCCTCCCCTTGATACATAGTTATTCCACCTGAATTTGGTAATGACTGGCTGGCTGCCTTTTTCGAAATGGACTGACCACTGCCTGAGTAAAGTACCGCATAATTCAGCGGGATTTTTTCTATAAAGAAGTATACATTCTTTGTCGGAATAATCAATTTAGTGTCTTTATTCATATACTCCATATTTCGAAGGAAGCTAATTGTCTCGTAATGCCAGCCATGATCAAGCCCCATCTGTGTCTCATCATTTGCTGATACAATCGTCCATGTCTTGTCTTCATTTTCTTTAATAATATTCGACAGACACGTCAATGCTCCATTAGATACATAATCTGAACCAAATCCCGGCATTTTGATCATTCCCTGATGGATCATACTCCCAACAATGGACACAGTCAAGATAAAAGATAACACATTTCGCGGAATTGTAAATAAACGACACATAAAAATCAGATAAAGAATTCCATCCACCAGAACTGTCAGCGTTAATATCAGAAGATACACATAATAAATACTACATCTGGCAGGATCCATCAGCATCGGAAGTCCGAGCCCTGATGCACAGAGTAGCAATGTGAGAATTCCCATACAGAATCCTGCTGACATAAGCATCTCACCATAAGTAGTCTTTCGCAGGATAATAAATATCAGACCAAGCAGAATGACAACTGCAATTCCGATAAGTACCGCATATGCACACCATTGTTTCGGCAAGTTTATGATAAATTCCCCGATACGCTGAGCCATCATATTCCAGGTGTTTTTTATTTTCTCCGGAATTTCTCTGACTTTATCTGCAAAAGTGGATTCAGGAGTTTCCGTCATAGCAGGAATCCTTTTTGTCTGCATTGATTTCGCATTATTACTTTTAATATTATTCTTCGAGTTTTCATTCAGACGCGCTGCCATCTCTTCCATGGTTATATCCTGGATTGTTTTATCCTCTGAAGAAGCTTCTTTATCCTCAGTATCTGATTTGCCACCATTGATGACGCTTAATCCCCAGCCAAGTGAGCCCTGCAGAGGTGTTCCTCCTGCAAATGCAATCCCCATAGGAAGCACAGCCAAAAATACACTGATAATACCAGTCATCATAATTCGTTTAAAATACTCTTTATTCAGAAAGCGCGGACAAAAACCGACAGCAATTCCAATACAGCAAAGCCCTGCAATCATAGTTCCATAAAAATGAATCGCCAGAGTCAGCGAAAATGCCAGCGCAAAGCATCCTGAGAGCAACTTTGTTTCTCTGGTTTTCAGTTTCTCCTTCTCTGTCTGAAAAAAACTGATCAGAAAGTAAACAGACGGAATCACAAAAATCATTCCGAATTCCTGGGGCAGTGATGCCCCAAAACGACTATATGTCTGTTTTGCCCAGAGATTTCCCAATATATATACAAGCACTCCTGCATATGGCAGATACAATGATCTGCATAACAATTTCATCACAGCAAGAAGTACCATATGAATAAAGAATACCTGTACAAGATAGAACACACACAGAATCGCATACGTATCAACCCTAAAAACTGTATGAAGATAATATATCATACAGTGAAATCCAAACGGATATACACCATCGGAAAAAAGATTTCCTCTGACCATCTCATTAATCCAGTTCAAATGTACCGGTATATCTGAAGCACAATATCCATAAGTGAGCAACAGGTTTCTTCCATAAATCCAGAACAAAGCTATAATAACTGCCCCTACCAGAATCCACTGAAGCGTATTACAGATTACTTTGTAATAAAACAGACGGACTGAGCGTTTTAATACTGCCTTAATCCTGTTACAGACTCTGTATAAAGCCCCCCTCATTCCCATACTTCCCTGAAGTATTTTCTTACAGATAATTCCTGTCTTTATGCAGAGTTCTCTTAGAGAAACCCTGTTCACCCTGCTCCAGATCAGAATCCCTGGTACAGCAGTAAACAATACAAGTGCCCAGAAACCTGAAATATGCAAAAGCTGGACTGCAAACACAATATTTATAATATAAAAATTTCCAAATGTATAACACATCAGAAACTGCTCTGACAGTCCTCTGCCTACCAGTATCCGACGAAACATAATCGCAGGTAACAAAACTGTTAAACCTGTATAAGCAGCAAATATACCTGCAAATCTTAATATAACCAGAGTTGTCATTGACATATCTGTTCATCCTTTTACTCTACATAAATGTTCTGATCAGTTCAAGGGTTTCATTATCAATCGCAATATCCGAATCTCGAAGTTCCTGCATAACCTGAAAGAACTTCTCTTTCTTTCCACATGAGAAATAGAGTTTCATCTGACAGGTATAGCTAGACAAAACTCTCGGATATTGTTCCATTGCCCGGTCACACCACAGTGTGCATTTCTCATAATCCTTTACTTCCAACAGGCGCTGGCAGACCTTTTCATAGACAGTACTGCTGATTTTTATCTTATCAAATTCCCAGGCTTTTTGCAACACCTCCTGCATCCTCTCTGCCATGGAACGCTGTTCCAGATTTGTAAGTACCTGCTGTTCCAGAATCGGATTCATATATTCAACAAGTTTTATACAATTTTCCACCTGCTGTTCATTTTCTTCCTGGCATAAAAGATAATCTGTCTGTACTTTACTTCGAAAATCATTCAATACATCCTGAAGAACAGATGCTGCATAATGGGCAGTCTCTGAATCCTCGCTGTTTAATGCCAGATTAATCGCCGCAAGAGAATTGCGGTAATCTCCTCTGATCACATTCAGCATCAAAGTACGAAGGCTCTTCTTATCTGTAACTTCCAGGGCTTCTTCCAAAGAGACCATATTTCTCTCCATTTCCTCATCAGGACGGAGGAAATTCTCTTTCCTGTCTTTGCTAAATACAACGTCCGACAAATCCATACCCTGGGAAGAAAATAACTTAAAAAGCAGGAATGACAGGAATACAAACGCAGGACCTGTCACCGGACATAAAAGCATCATAACTGCCTTCATCCATACACTTCCGATTTTTTCTTTTCTGCAGATATAATTCCAGATCAGATAGAACACAACCACGATCAGATTTATGATCAGCAGGAAAATAAACAACTTCATTCTCTGTGACATACTGACATCATCTCCACGTATTCTGTTTTATAGCCATTCTTCTCAAATCTGTCCTGTACAATAACAGCACCCTCTCTGGTTGTGTTGGTAAGCAGGACATACAGATTTCCATCAGGCAGCATTCCCATGTAATCACTGTCCCTCATATATCCGGACATCTGCTCATCCGTTTTTTGATATTCCAAGTTCTGAACATCTACTTTAATTAATACACATTCTACAAGATTTTTCAGTTTTGCCTTCATATATGCCTGAACCAGGGACTCAAATGCTTCCGGTTCCAGGATTCTGGAATTCTGGCTATAACGCTTCTCTTCCAGTGCCTGCATATATCTCTGTGCCCTGAGGACTGCATTCTGAATCAGATAGCTGACGACTGTAAGAAAATTGGCTTGTCCAAGGGTCATTTTTTCCCAGCTTAGTCCCCACATCATAACGATCATCTGTACCTCTTCACCTTCGTAGATTCCTCTTGCCATAAGTGGATACTGCTCATCCATTTTCTTATTAATATATACCTTCTGCTCTTTTAATGCATCATAAATGTCCGTCATCTCCCTGTAACGGATTGAATTTCCAAGACTTCTCGCCTTTTTGGAACTTGCAGAAAAGATACGGGCATAATCTTTACTGACCACATTATAGAGGGCTACATCCTTTGTCTTCATAAGTTTTCCCAGCATTTCCACTGCATAGAAAATAACCTCATCCGGCATACGCTGTTCCAGTCCTGCTGTAATGCTGTAAATTTTACCGATACTGTCCTTATGGTCGATCAGCTGCTGCTCCATGACCTCTTTTACACGGACATTACTTTCATTAATATCCTGGATATTCACAATCTGTCTGTGCAAATGTTCTTCCAGTTCCTGACTCTCCAGGCGCATGATACGTATCTGGTCTCTCATATATCCTACTACAAGCCCCAGGATAAAAAGCTGTGCGATCCAGACATAAGTGTTATAATCTATCAGTACCTCAAAACTACTTCTGGTATACATCTGCCGGAACATATAACCTGCAACTGCCAATATTGCAGAAAACGTCGCCTGCTGCTGCCCATATACAATTGCAAATAGCAGCACATACAAAAGAAACGGATCCAGATTTGCAAAATATTCACTGCCCACAGTCCTGTTATTCATCATGAAAAACGGAACAAAACATACCAGATTCTCGAAAAACGGAAAAAGTGTCCTGATCAGCCATTTCCATTTTTCATAAAGCTTTTTCCACCATGAAAGCTTTAAGTCATCCCCCTTCAGGAAAACTGATTCATGTTTCTTCATATAAGAAACCATGTCTTTTATATTCTTCTCAAGATTACCAAATGCATGAACTCCAAATTCTCTTTCAAAACGATTGCCCGACAAAACACATCTTCCATTACTGTCGGAAAAAGCGACAATATTCGATTCGATTTCCATAGCTTTCTGAATCATAGCTGCAAGTTTTACTTCACTTACTACATCATTAGAAGATAAATTATAAAGACTATATTTGTGGTTGCTGGTTTTTATAAACTGGTAAATATACTCTACTGCATCATTTTCATAGAGAAGTGAAAATGTATGGTCTGTTTTTGCCTTAATATGCCCGTCACACATGCAGTTCAGACACATATCTGCACAAATATTATTTACGTCTTTTCTCTCTTTCGGAATATTGTAGAGATGATCCAGACGCAGAGTTATAATATCCAGACCTCTGTTCACCCTAAAGTTCTCACAGATGTTTTCTGCCTGTGACAGTGCACCTGCTCTGATTCCCACTCCGGAAAAGGGTTCTTCTTCCTTTATATCTTCCGTATAATTTCCGTTATAAATTTCGTCAGAAGAAAGAAAGATTAATCTCTTTTTATTGGTCATTGAATAAGATACCAGAATGTTAACAAGATGGGAAATAAAAGGAACTGTCTCTCTTTCCTCTCCATCCCAATGGTAATTTGTATCAAATGCACCCATAAGAATGGTTACATCTGCATTTACACTTTCCAAAATGTCATTCAGATTCTCGCAATCATAAGAAAACTCATATTTTTCAAATACTCTTTCATATTTATTATGTCTATACTTATCTCCAGTCAGCAGACAAACTCTGTGTCCCTCTTTTCTTAATTTCAGGATCATACTGTTTATCAGGCTGCAGGAGCCTCCGACCAGCAGAATATTCATTTTTATACCTTTCTTATCTTAATTTTGTAACTCAAGTATCTCTCAGATACTATTTTCAAAAGATGATTTTTCCGAAAAAACCTGTTCAAAAGCCTGATTAATTTCTTTTTTTACTTTCTCAAAATCAATCTCATGATTACTGTCGTTAATACAGATTATTTTCTTTTTCTGTCTGAGAATACTTCGCACTAATCTGTCATTCGTCTGCTCTGCATCATAATATCCGCATATTTTCTGTACATTCTCCGGAACAAATTCTCCACTCAGTTTCTGATATTCCCGCAATACATACTGGCTCACATCTTCCCTATGTCTGAACGGATGACTGCATACATCAGACAATAATTCCGGTTCCAGCTCCCATAATTTCTGATAAGTACTTTTCTTAAGAGGAGACGGTCCATGTACCGTATAAAACCCAGTAAATCGTTGAAAAGCCAGTTCTAATACATTGTACAGAAAATACATCGGAGGATATCCTATATGAAAATATGCCCATGGCTGCTTCTTTATATTACTGCGTTTATCAAAATACTTCGCCAGCAACATTGTATTATTTAAGTAAATGTATGGCATTGTCGGATCATCCACATTTGCTACATCCGGCTGAAGTGCTAACATATCTATCGGTTTTTCATCTTTAAAAAAATCTTCCATATAAACGGGTTTTAACAGAAACATATCATCATTAAAATAGACAAACTGTTCTGTTAACCCTGGAATTCGATGGAAATTCCATTCAATCGTATGTGAATTAAATGTAGGGAGAAATTTTTGAGGGATAAAATCTTCATGGCAGACAATATTCAATTTCGGATGTTTTGTATTCAGCCATTGAGGAATATGTCCCCATGTGACAAAATGAACCTTTCTCACCCATGGCGCATATTTCTCCATCCCGCGAAACCAGTACCGGAGATTATCCCAATCTCTGTACCGTTCTTTTCTATCATCCGCATTTACAGATATATCCATATCTGTGTGTCCCAGCCTTGCAGCCTTTTCTCTCTTCCATTCCAGGTCATTTCCATCTACCCAGGTAATAACAAAATCTATATCCTGCGTGTTCTTATCTACTTTTCTCATGTATTATTCCCCACATATCACTTTGTAAGCATAAGTATACCATATCTGTTTAGCTTATTACAAATAAAAAAATGCTGTTCTATGAGGCTCTTATACTCACAGAAACAGCATTCCCACCTGTCGTTTGGATTAATTTTATTTTCTCATACAAACTCTGAAGTTCCCGCAAAGCAGGGCGTGCAGGTTGTGGGAATGATAATCCTAAGCACACCGTAATATAACTTCTTTTTCCGATTCAACACTTTCCCCTGGTACTTTGCGCCTTCGGTTTCCTGACCGTTTGCAAGTACCTCTTTGTTTTTTTCCATATAATCTGATTCTGTTTCGTGAATCTGCTGACTCAGTTTTTCGCTGTCAATTACCAGCATCAGTTCCATTATTGATCAGAGTGATCTTGTTTGCTTCTATCGTATCCTTTTCCCATGAAAAAATACGGGATCTTAATCTATTTTCTTCTCCATTTTTTCTCTGTATGACATCAAAAATAATATCTTTCTTTTTCTTAGTTGATTTTTTTTCTGTTCTAGCATATAATGAGCATAGCTAAGGAATGCGGTAAATTCCCATAGGCAAGACGAAAACCCTCAGAGTTGCAGCTCTGAGGGTTTTCTTGTTCGTCACGGTGAACTACTCCGTTTAGGCTGTAGCTGCCTATTTATCCCTATCCAGCCATTTGCATATGTAGTAGCTAATTACACCTGCTATGACAGAGATAAGAAATGCGGTAAATACTTCTCCCATAGGAATTCACCTCCTTTCTGCTGGAGGTTCGGCAGCTTAGGTATTATATCACATATCTTCACTTTACAGAATAATTTTTTTATGTTTTATTTATCCGATGGAATGACCTTTGAAGTTCTTCAGTCGTTGTTTCTGCAGGCACATTTTTATATCCACCGGAGTTTTTTCCCCCCCCCAGCTGGATTCTTCCAATATACACCCGCTGATAGTTCTCAATGCTGACGCTCTTTCCTTCGCTTCTCAACTTTTCATAGGAACGGAAACGAACATCACGATAAACAAGGAATCATTGATGCATTTTCTATTTTACGAGAATCTCTTTATGGATTTTGAAATTCAGTCTGTATCCGATCTGTTTTCTATTCTGTTTAAAATGGAGGGACAGACAGATTTAGAAATTGCAACCTCAAAGGATTTGGCGAATCTATCTGAAGATTCCGATAGACCTGCACTTTCTCTTTCTTTTGCTGATCAGACTTGGTTTGAATTATCCTCTGACTGCTCTGATGAAGAAAAAGAATAAATGATAAAAGCTGCTGCCTTTATAAAAAGCTGCCTGCGACATTCCGATAAATAAATCTTTGCACAAAAAAGACAGATGTGGGAATATTTCATTACCTGCATCTGTCTCTTTCTATCCTATGCTATTTTCTACTCATGAATTTCCAATGGCAGCCCATCCGGATCATGGAAAAATGTCATTTTCTTTCCGGTATAATCATCCAGGCGTACCGGCTCTGTTTCAATTCCTTTCCCATTCAATTCTTTTACCGTATCATCTACACTCTCCACTTTAAATGCCAGATGGCGTAATCCCAATGCTTCTGGATAATTTACACGAGCTGGAGCATTTTTTATGATAAAAAGTTCTATTTCCTGCGGCCCACATGCCAGATCAATCTTGTAATCGTCACGTTCTTTCCGATAATTTTCTCTGATCACCTTAAATCCAAGCAGATCCACATAAAAATGTTTTGATTTTTCATAATCACTTCCAATGATTGCAATATGATGAATGGTATCGAACATAACTCTCTCTCCTCCATTTTTTATATGTTGATATATTTTCTCACAGTAAGCGCTTTATCTTAGGGTGTTGCTAGAATAATAGAATGCTAGTACTTTACTTCATTTTCCTAGCAAACATCTTTTGCACTTCTTCATTCCACGGTGCTAGTTTTTCTAATTTTTTCTGGGCAGTTCTCGCATTTGGACGTTTTTCCAATAAGAAATTTAAATACTTATACACGTTCAGATCATATGCTTTTGCCATCTCAATCATTGTAAAACAGATCGCACTGGCATTGGCTCCGTCTACAGAATCACAGAACAACCAGTTCTTTCTTTTATGTGCTTAAGAACATAAAAGAAAGAACTGGCAATTGATCGATACGATCCGTGGAGCTGAGAATTCAGCGATCATCTACAGCATTGCAGAAACAGCCAAAGCAAATGATCTGAAACCATATGAATATTTTGAACATTTGCTGACAGAGATTCCAAAACATATGGAAGATACCGATCGTTCATTTTTAGATGACTTACTTCCATGGTCAGAAAAGTTACCAAAAGAGATCAAAAAGACAAACAAGAGGTCATGAAAAAATGATCTTTTGTTTGTCTAGGTACGTGCTATTGTGCGTTTACGTTTCGCCGGTGTAAAGATGACTTCACTTCGGATCAGTTCATGACCGATCTCGACCATCTTTGTTCCGCAGATACTGCATGTTTTCTGTTCTTCTGTCAGAGTGTCAACGAATTCCTGACGGACAGGGATATCACGGAACTGTTCGTTAAGATCCTGTTTCTTTTTCCGCTTTCTTTCATGGGCTTTGATCTCAATATATTCCGGTTCGATCTCTTTTGCCGGTTCTTCCTCCATAAGTTCATCAAACTATAGTGGTTCAGTTGTCAAGACAAAAATCTAAGACTTTCATAATGAACTGATAGGTTGATAAGTTACTGTATCTGTCTGCATTCCATGATGATCTCATACTGTTCCTGTTCGGTACGTCTTTTTGCTCTCATTGTACTCCTCCATAATTGTAGTAAAGTACTAGCATTTTCATTCATCTAGCAATCATTATGACAGGATTTGTGTGGATTGAAAATCCACCCTTAGATAAAGCGCTTACTCTTAATGTCCCTGGGAACTTAAGTTTTTCTTTGTAGACTGATTTCTTAATGTCCCTGGGAACTTAAGGACTATTTAAGAACACTCAAACATCGATACTTTTCAAAATCAATCCCCTTTTAAGTTTAATATTTCAAATAATAATTCTACCTGTTTTGCTCCTATTAAATACTTCATAACCGATTTTTTTCTATGAAAACATCCATTTATATATAATGTTTTTTCAGCAACTATAAGTTTATCAAAAGTTTTCAAAACATCTTGTACTCTTATATAATACTTAACTCGATCTTTTATTGGAAACTTATCATTTTCACATTCATCTAACACATATGCTAAATTATCATTTAAAATATTTCCTCCATGAATATATTCACAAGAAGTTACATATTCATTTTTAATTAGCGAATATTCTTCATCTGTAAATTGACAGTAAAATTTTTTATTACGCATTTCTTGAAACACTGATTCATTTATATGATCATCTTGAAGCGAAATTTGCATTATTGCACGCATATAATTTTCAATAATGGATCTTTCATTTACATACATATAACGCTTTTCATGTTTTATAATGCTTAAAATTAAATAATATAAATCAGAAATCAGTACTTTATAAAAATATGATTTCTTCTCCCCTTGATGTAAATATTTAAAAAAAATAATATGTTTAGCTATGAATGAATAAAAATCTCGATCCTGCTGACTATATTCAAATTGATAAAGTTTTGCAATTTTTTGTATTTCATCAAGAAATTGTTTTATATTTAATTTAATTCCTTCAATTTCCCGATATGTCATATCCATTTTCATCTTCAAATCCATCCATCTAGCTGATTTTTTTCTTTCTTCTCATCACCTATTTCATCTATCTTTTTTTGTATAAATTTATATAATTTATTTTTATATTCATTATCTTTTTCCATTGCAATAATCTCTTTTGTAACCCTAGCTACAATCATAGTCCTTGATCTATATAGATATGCTTTAAATTTCAATCCAAATACTTCCATTAAAAAATCTTCTATATCCATATTTTTTAAAAATATCTGCTTTGATAAAAGTAATTCCGATACAATTCCTATAAGTTTATATTTAGGTATGAATTTATTTTTCAGCTCATTTCTAAATAAAATTAATTCTTTATACATTATTTATATATCCTCCAACCGTTTAAGAAGTTCCACACTAATGGCTTCGATATCTTCTCTTGATTGTTTATATTTTGTAGGAATTGGACCCGATGATCCATATGTAAGATTATTAACTACAGATGCTTTTGCCGCAAAAATATCAATATCATTTACTGCTTTTTTACTTTCAAAACTAATCCTTAATTTTTCTTGTTTTGCAGATGCCTTTACCATTGTATAGACTAATCCAATACATTTCAAATCAATTCTTTCTTCTCTAATTAAATTTCCCACTGCTTGTTGCAAAGAATCTATTCCAACAATAGAATATTTATCTATCCTATTTGGAATCAAATAACAATCGGAAGCCATCAACGCACTATCTGTATATATAGTTAATGTTGGTGGACAATCTATAATAATATAATCATATTTATTTTTCAACAAATTATCCTCAATAAAATTGCGAATTCTTCGAATAAGTGTATAGTCACTTGATGTATTAACTAATACTAAATTTAAATCTCCACATAAAATATCCAAATTTTCTTTCAAATTGATGATTAAATCATCTGCCTCCGGCATTTGATAAGCTTGCGACATACTAGTCTGTAATTTAAATAATCTATATATCGTCTTTTCCTGTGACAAAATTTCTGTATTATAAAAATTTTCTTCACTATCATCATCTTCTTTTTTATAACAATCAAGCATCGCCTGTGTTGCATTAAATTGAGGATCCGCATCTATTAATAAAATCTTTTTCCCAATTTCTGATAAATAATCTGCAATTCCTATACTAAGTGTTGTTTTACCAACTCCACCTTTCATATTAATAATAGAAATAACTTTTCCCATATATTCTCCTTTGTCTTTAGATATATACTATATATTATTTAAATCTCTATGCTAATATATTTTTCACCAAAATTATCTACCTACTCTTTTTTACGGCATTGGATATCCTTCATCTATCCTTCTTGGATCAAAATATCCCTTTATACAATTAGGATTCTTTATACACAACTGTATATGTGTCTTTTCTCTAAATTCTGATCCTTCAAAAGCTGGTTTTCCCTCTATGAATACACCTCTTACAGAATCGTAAGCAGGTAATCCAGAATCTTTATGATATTGATGAATCTGCTCTATTACAGCGCAATCCAAGTTTCTTAATAAAATATCAGAATTCTTATTTCTTTTTCCATTTTGTGGTAAACTTATGTTTAAAATTTCGTTTTTTACCACTAACATATCATATCCCTTTTTTAGAATTTCACTACTATGATAATCTGTTAAATTTAGGCATCTTCCTAAATCAATAACCGCACCGATAACTGCTGGTTCCTTATATTTTGGATTATTAATTGCCCAATCCAAAGCTCTTTGATAACTATTCTCCCAAAAATATATTCCATTACCCAACCAATCATATTTATTATCACTATATTTTAAATTTTCATGTTCAAAAATCACTTTTTCATATGTACTTTTATCACATCCATGAAAACCAAAGACAAGATTAGGTAATTTCTCATACATCTGATTATACCCCATCATACTCCTCATCTCCATTCAACTAATCACAAATTTGTTTCTTAGGATTTCCTTCTTCATCCAAAACACCAGATTCAATCAAGCTTTCCTTTGCTCTTATTTTAGCCTCTTGTGGGTTTTCTTTTTTTAGTTTTTCAAATTCTTTGATATAATCATCCATCCCTTTTATATAGCTTTTATAATTAATATCTATTTCAAAACTCATATCTACTCACTCCTTAATAAATCACCATTGCCTCTGCTTCCTTATATGCTTCCATATAGCTAGCTTTAATTTCTAATATTTTTTTCCCTACTCTCTTTATATTGTTCTTATATTCTACATTATTGGGTGATTGTATTATGATTATTTGCTCCTCATATTCCCTTTTGATATCAGGTATTATTCTTGTCATGATAAATATCCTTTCAAATTATCTCCATTAAATTGATACGGTTCAATTTTTTCCTTTAGCATCTTCCATTCTTCTTTATCATAAAATTTAATGCTAGTATCATCATGAACCAACAACCATGGAGATGTATCACCAGCTGAAGCTGTACTATCTGCAATAATTCTTGCAGATACCTTGTTCTTTGTATATTCACTCTTAGTAGACAAGTCTACGCACCATACATATTTGGGCATCTCAAGTCTCAATAATATATCTTGCAATTTAGGATTTATCTCTGTATTTTGTAATACTTTTTCTTTTAACTTATTAGATGATAATAAATAAATTCTTACAATTATTCCTGATTTTACATTTAAATTATTTGTCTCTATATAACTTTTATCTCTTTCATACAATGCTCTGTATTCCAAATGAATTCGGTTATATAAGGGTATTACTGCAAAATCAATATCACTAATTGTAATATCTGCTTCAGTCTTCGCTTCTCTTTTGCATTCTATTTTTCGATATGGCAAATAATTATCATCACTAATATATAGTTCATCTATATATTCTGCATGCATAATAAATTCTTTATTATCTTCTATATCATTTCTATTTTTTATTTTTCCATGTCCAATTATAGAAAATACATGCTCTTTTGTATTAGATGCTGCTAATACTGGTATTCCTGATTCAATATATGCCAATACCTCTCTAAAAAACTCATCCTCCTTTCCTTCTTCTCTTTTTATAATAATCGGTGTAAAATTATATGCTTTAAATATACTAGAAATTTGTTGCAAATTCAAGCCTGTAGAGGGTAATTTCCTATTTGCTTGTTCTGATAAATGTTCAACTATTTCCCCTATTGATAAATTCTTACCACCCGTCAAACTGAAACTATTTTCATAATATTTCAGAATACTCCATGCAGCAATATGTCCACACATTGAAAAATCTCTTTGCTGATTCATCCAAGGAAATGCTTCTATATAATACTTTTTTCCGTATATATGTGATTTGAATCTTTCACATATAAGATATGCCGGACTTTCTAATAATAATTCTGGATTTAAAAAACTTTTACTGAAATTAAAATAATGTTTTGTCGGACGTAGGGTTAGATATCCACAATATTTATTATCTTTATTAAAAAAATGTAATCTACAACATTCCTTGCCTGCATTCTTAAACTTTTTGATGTAGTATATGTAATAAGAACTCAAATATTCCGAATCATAATAAGGAAATTCTATTAGAATTCTTGCACACTTTTTCCCTATTCTTTCCTTCATTTCATCTATAGCTTTACAAAAAAAATATTATCCGAAAAATTCTGATCTATATTATCTAAAATTTTATCATAGTCATCTATGCAATTGATTAAAATCTCATTGTACTCTATCACTTCTACCTCTATTTCCGTATTCTTTTGTTTTATCTTTAAAATACACTATAGCCAATACAAAATAAAATTATCTTGTATTGGCCACTTCTTCTATCTACTCCCAAAGCTTCTCCGCATAAACCCCATCAACAATCAACTCTCTAAAAGCTTCCTGCACAGTCTCTTTATCTTCCTTATATGTAACTCCAAACCAACGATCCTGTGTCTCCAGCACCTTCACGTTCGCTCTTTCTTCTTTCAAAAGCTTGTCCACGATATTTGGTAACAGATATTCGCTCTTTAAATCTCCTTCTTCCACATTCGCAAGGAAATCTTTGAAATCCTCTGCTAAGAAATCTAAAAATTCTGGATATCCTGCCCACATGTTCATGGATACTTTATCTTCTGGAGTGATCCATTTCTGTACTTCTTCGCTGTCGCATTTGATCTGTCCGTCTTCTCCCATTTCGATTCCTGTTGTTTCATGTACCTGACTTAATAAACCATTCTCATCGACAACACTGACTCCTCTGGTCACTGTTCCATTGTCGCTTAATGTGTTCTTTAAAATGAATCCACCCATTCCCATGGTAAATTCTCTTCCAAGGTCTTCTCCAGATACTAAGAAATCATGCAGTTTCACAAATGCTTCTTTTCCATAATAATCATCCGCATTGATAATCACAAATGGTTCTTTCACTACATCTTTGCAGCATAAGACTGCCTGACCTGTTCCCCATGGTTTTGTTCTTCCTTCTGGTACTTCAAAACCTTCTGGCAGATCATCAACTTCCTGAAATACATATTCTACATCGATCTGTTCTTTGATCCTGTTTCCGATGATCTCCTCGAACTCCTTGAAAATGTCTTTGCGGATAATAAAGACTACTTTATTAAATCCTGCTTCTTTTGCATCATGAATGAAATAATCCATGATGATTTCTCCATTTGGTCCCATCTGAGCTAACTGCTTGATTCCTTCTCCAAATCTGGAGCCGATTCCGGCTGCCATGATGATTAGTGTTGTATTCATTCGTATTTTCTCCCCTTTACAATATAAAAGTTCCTTTTTTATAAAAAGTGAACCTATTTTTCAAATTTTTTTGTACTTTTTATTCAATATAGCTATTCATTTTGTAGACTGATTTCTTAAGGTCCCATTAATTATTTTTTATTTGAAATTCCATTATTTTTCTTATCCTATTAGCCATTTCATTATTTTCTGCAACTATACTTGTAACAAAGCAATTAACAATAAATTCTGACACATCTTCTTCAAAAATATTATTTTGTTTATATTTATTATACGCATTAATTATTGTTTTATTTTCATATAACTTATATTGAGTTCCTATTGCATGTGCAAATTCATGTATAAAAACATACTATAAATGATTTTTATGATAAACATCTTTTAAATTCCATGTCTTCATCTTTATCTCATCTGGTATTCCACCTCGTCCTAGCATATTATAATTACCTAATTCTTGCCACTTATTAGAATTAAATATGATCCTTCCTGTTCTTTCATTATTATATTGATATTGTGCATTAACTTTATCTTCCAACTCTATCCCTATAGAATGTGAATCGCATATCATTTCTATATTAATTTTTGGATATTTTTCAATTAAATAATAATATAATTGCTTAATTCTCTTTATATTTTTTTCGGTGGATATGGTTTCTCTTGTCCAAACAATATTTTTGTCTCTCTCGCTCCACTTCCTAACCATATCTCGTCTATTTGTTTTACTTTAAAAATCGATAACATATATCCCCTTACTATTTCCCAGAATTCTTAATATATTTCATTACAATAAAATATATTATACCTCCTGCTATTCCACCCAATGTATTAAAAAACAAATCTGATATCTGAAACGTTCCAACATGAAAAATTAATTGCAACGTCTCTATCACAAATGAACTCAAAAAAGAAATCAAAAAACTTTTCTTTAATATCTGACTTAATTTCAAATTATCTTTCAATAACCTATCTGAAAAATTACATAATATCAATATCATATATGGCACAAATAATATCACATTTTCTATACATTCTGTTGTTAACACCATTTGTCCAAGATTAACATCAAATTTATATATTCCCCAAACTCCCCATACATCTTCTAATGGATTAGTACTAATTGACCTGTTTAATAATGTCCGAAATAAAATCATCGCACAACAAAATGATAAATAAAGCATTTTTCTGAATTTTGAATCTCTTTTTAAATGTTTTCCCCATACTTTAACTGCTGAAAGCCAATTTTTTTGCGACTCTTCTGGATAGTGGACATATAAATACATAAACATAAATAACATCGAAAGCACAATAGCAAATAACAATGGTTGATAAAATGCTATTAATACATTGCTAACTATCCTTTTTATAACTTCTTTTAGCATTTTTAGTTCCTCTATTTACTTTGCCTAGTTTTTTATAATTTTTATTTTTTTAATATTCTCATTAAATATTTCTTTATTGTTCTAAAATAAATTAAAATCAAAATTAACAGACTTACAATCTGAATTATTATACTTTCTTTCAAAAAATTATTACTTATAATTAATCCTATAGCTTGCACATATAATATTATATAAGCGAATATATCTTTTTTTAAATTTATATTCAATTCCATTCTTTTATATATTTCCCTTAATCGAATTGCCCATATAATCATATATGATACAGATGTCGCTACAGCCGCTCCTATTGCTCCCATGCAATATACTAAAACAACATTTAAAATTGTATTAATAACTGCACCTATCATAATAGTTTTTCCAAAAACCACAGATTCTTTTGTAGCTGCAAATATCCCACCTAATAACTGTACCAATGCTCCAAAAACTACAGAAATCATTAAAAATGGAGCATACTGCCATGCTAAATAAAATCCTTTTCCAAACAAGATTTTTGCAATCACTTTATCAAACAATATTAACACAGAACATGTCAGTATCATTCCTATATTATAACAATTGTATACATTACTATAAAATTCGTTCTTATTAGAATCGTATTCTTTTACAGCTGATATAGTCCATGCTTGATTAAATATTTGTTGGAACATAGATAATAAAGATGGTATTTTGTAGGCAACTGAATATATTCCATTCACACCTACTCCGCAAATCCATGTAACTATATACCTATCAGAAACATTGTTAATCCACCAACCTATATTTCCTAATCCCATTGGCACACTATATTTTACCATTTCTTTCTGAACTTCTTTATTAATATTTTGTACTTTAATATATTTCCATATTTTTAATCGTATAAACAAATAAGCATCTGATAATATATATGCCAAGCAATTAGCTAGAAAATATCCTGTTAATCCCATATGAAAATATACTAAAAATAAAATATTACTTACTAACATTGTAACTGAACTAATAATTCCAGCTATACCAACATCTAAAATCTTTTCTGTACCTCTTGCAAATTGGCTTAAAATATCAAACAATAAGCTAACAGCAAAATATATACAAAAAAAGTGTATATACGAATTAAATACTTTAAAAATATTTAATTTATAATTTATAACTGTTAAAACAATACAAACAGCTGTTGCTTTTAGAAATATTCTAAATGCAATTCCTATAATTTCTTCTAATTTTTGATTTTTATCCATGCTGAAACGCATGATTGCATCTGCTATATTCAATGATAAAATAGGAACAAATAAAAATAATGTTGTTTGATATAAATCATATGTACCATATTCACTAGTTGAAAGTAAATTAGTATACAATGGAACCATTAAAAATGAAAGTATTTTTGTTCCAAAATTACTAATAGTCATAATCCCTATATTTTTAAATAAATATTTATACTTTCCCATCTTTACTCCTATTTTTTATTTCTATTTTTGCTATAACTTCCACCTAATACCATTCCTATTGCAATTGCACTAATAACGCCTGCTGAACTAGACAATATTGCTGAACCAACAGCATGTATTAACTGTGCCGCATACGCTGCATAACAAAAAGCTCTCTGTTCTAAATTCAATTTCACTTTCTTTATGCTATTAAAAATTCTAATATAAACAATAACATATAAAATAAAACCAATCCATCCAAATTGTCCCAATGCCATCGCCCAGAACGTGTCACTCAAAAATGAACCATCTTTTTGATTCATTCCAAATAATCCATTAAAACCATATCGAAAATATAATTCAGAATAATTTCTTGCAGCTTGATCAGATCCAAATGTTGAAAAACCAGCTCCAAACGGAAAATAAGTATTAGCTGTTTTTCCTCCATAATAAAAGAATAAATATCTTGGAGCATTCTCATTTAACAAATATGTCTGTATTTGAAATGTTCCTAATATTAGTACTAGTACCCCTAATATGACGAGCGTACTTGTTTTTAGTTCTTCTCTCTTTTTTAAATACACTAATAATATCAAAAAAAATACTGAAAATAATAAGGGTGAACTTTTAGTTGCTAATATTAAAGCTATACACATGCAAATATAGTATCTATAGTTTTTTCTTGATTGTTTATTTGATATTACAGCAATTGCTACCATTGCCACTGCTAAAAATTGAAATGACATAGGAAAGAAAAATTTAAATTCCTTCAACCCATATCTTTCACTCCCCGTCATTCCTATATTTACAACTTGGGATATTAATGCAAAAATCATAGCTGTAACAGCAAAAATCTTTGCAAATGGTCTTAGAATCCTACTCACATCTTTCATTTCTACTTTCGTAACAAAATATTTTGTTGCAAAAAATACCCATAAAAATTTAGACTCTACAACAAGATCCACTAAAACAGAATATATTGATACATTAATTTTACTATAAACATTAGACAGTACACCAATACATATTACCGTTAACAAAAGCAAAACTGATATTTTATCTTCGTTTGTCAGCCTTCTGGCAAATAGTAACAATATCATATATAACATACCACATAAACCTAAAATTTCATCAAAATAACTTCTACCGCCAAGCACTTCAAATAAGACTAAAATAAATAATATAGTAATAGTTATAATAGCTTTAACACCATATTTTCTTGTTCTACAAACTACAGTATATCTAGACATCTTACAACTCCATTTCAATTTAACTTCCTATATAAATTTTCTAAGTTATCTACTATTTTATTTTCTATATTTCCTGTTTCGAATTTATATGTTAGTTTATGCACAGATGTTATTTTCATTATTTCTATACATCTTTCTTCATTGTATTTTCTATTTAATTCTCTCATCATATAATGAGAATCTATTTGACTAATCATCGGAACTTTCTCCCACTCTTCAGGATTTTCATCTGTTACCATTCTAAAAAACATATGTAACAAAAAATAATTTTTCAAGTAATTATATTTTTTCCAATATTTATAAAGAAGTTTTCTTGTTTCTGTTAACAAGTAATTATTACTCTTTTTACTATACATCAGCCAACTTCCCATATTAATCATTTCCATGTCCATCCATCCATTTCTATAGACAAAGAAATCATTATCTTCTATATAACTTGGCAATGACCCTGTTAAATATGTCGTAGCATCTAACCATAATCCCCCATGTCGTATCAATAATTCTAATCTCAATAAATCAGAAAAATGCGTATTACTTATAATACCCTTTTCCCATTTTTCAATAATATAATCTGGAAACTCTACATATTGTTTATAATTTTCTTTTGTTATTACAATTATTTCCTTATCTTTTAACCAGTATCTTATTGAATTATAACAATCTTGTACCAACTTTGGTGCTGAATCAATTCCTTGTAACCAACAAAACCATACATAATCTTTTTTGGCTGGCATTTCATTTAGTTCTAACTCTTCTTTTGTCTGAACTTCTTTCCAAAATCTTTTTTTTAACCAACTATACGATTTATACATAGTAACTTGACCAGCTAAATATTTATCTGCAAATTTAGTTACAATTAAACCATATCCAAAAATATCTGTTAGTAATGTTTTCGACTTAATACTTTTTAAAATCAATTCCTTAATTCTCATTTTTCTTCCTTTTCATTTTCAATGCCTTTACTGGTTCAAACCAAAATAATAAGATCCAATTCTTAGATGCAATCTCATATATAACAATAGGAATTAATATACTTGCTATCAATTCTATAGAAAAATGTAATAGAAAATTTGCTATTCCTATTTTTAATAATATACTTCTTAACATAGCTGCAATTATAGTATGTAACACGTATACAGGCATAAAATACTGATTTAATTTATGTACAAATCTTCCTTCTTTGTCTGGGCTTATGCTCATAAAAAAATAAAGTATCGGAAAAATCATACAGCTACCTATTACAAATTGAAGTACATTATTTTCAAGGGGCTTTGAATAATATATCCATGATATTCCTAATCCCACTACCAAAATCACGACATTCATCCAATCTTTAATCAATGTCTTAGACATATAAATTTCTGATATCAACATTCCTAGTAAAAACCATACTAAATTTGCTAAAATCTTGTTTACTATATCTGGAAGATTGAAATTACAAAGCCATACTACATATAATACTTTGAAAAATACAGCTCCTACAAAAATCTTTTTCATCAACTGTTTATCTTTAAAATATGGAACAATGCAAAATAAAAAAAACAATGTATACAAATACCAATATGGTGCTATTGGTTCTATAAATAATGTTCTTAATATTGGTGTTGCTTGATTATTAACCTCTGATGAAAATACAATTTTCAACACTAATGTTATAATGGAAAATGTAAAATACGGAACTCCTAAAGCTAATAATTTTCGTTTCACATTCTTAACATGTTTTTCTAATGTCCATTCTTTGTTTTTATTGGAAGATTGATATAAGAAACCACTACATATAAAAAATAATGGCACATGAAATGTATAAATTGTTTGCACTGGCCAACAATAATATCGTGCCGTTTCTTTTATCCAGCCCCCTGCCATCATTGACATATATAGGTGACCAAATACAACCAATAAACATGCAAATATTTTTATATAATCAACCCACACATATCTTTTTTGACTTTTCCCCATTAATTTGTAGCTTCCTTTCATTTCATAATCACTTCTTAATTTTATTCATCATCTCTTCAACTGTACATGGCTCCCTCAATCCCATATCTAAATATGGTTTAGAAAACTCTTCTGCTTTTCTCTTAGCATCATCATATGTTCCAATCTGTTTTGCTGGAACACCTCCCATAACACTTCTTGCTGGAACATCTTTAGTCACTACAGCACCTGCAGCAATAATACAATTATCTCCAATTGTAACTCCATAATTAATTATTGCATCTGCACCTATATAAACATTATTTCCGATTTCAACCTTGCCATATCTGCATAAATAAGTATCTGTATTTTCTTCGTGATTAAAAACCGTATTTACAGCACTATGAGTAACTAAACGTACTCCTGCAGAGATAGCAACATTATTATGTAAATATACTAAAAATGGTTCTGCTGGTAATATATTAGATTGAAAATAACAATTTTCTCCAACCTGCGCAAACATATTATGTTTTTTTATGTAATCCATCTTTTTCCATCCATCACGTATTGTTAACATACGTATCTGTCTCCAATACCTTCTGAATTTATCAAATATCACATACAATCTCATTATTTATTACCCCTAATCTTCTTTATACTTTAACATACCTTTGATATTAAATATAATTCTTTCTAATGTTATCTTCTTTCGGTTGAACCATAATACTTTTGCATAAAATTTAACTTTACTTCTTTTGCTTCTCTTCATTATTAATTCAGGCGTAATTTCATAGAATTTATCAGTTGTTGTATCAGCATAAATCAAATACTGTTTCTGCTCTTTGTACTCAGAAATTCTAAACGTCGTTGGTCGACACCAATAATGCAAATACATATATTCTTCTTGATGTATTTTACCATTTGCAAGATAATGTCTAAGTAATTGCCCATTTTTCCATGTGAAAACTTGATGCTCATTTTTATATGCATCCTCTTTTGCTTCCCAATCTAAATAAAATCCATAATCATACTTCAGTAGATTCGCAAAATCGATTTTTTCATATACTGGAATTTCAAGTTCTTTATAAATATTATCCATTCCTGGCTCATCAAACGCATAACCTTTATCTGTGGTATACACATCTTTATAATAATCTATACCTTCTATATGTGTTCGATATCTAGCATTAATTTCCGGCGTGTTTTTGTATAGCATTGAATGTCCATTAAAACCAACTTTTTCATATTTTTCTAAAATTTCATCTGTGTAAAATTTTCTTATATTTCCCCAAACCAAATCAATATCGCAATTTCCCCAAAAATCATATCCTGCTAATTCATCTTTAAATACTTCTCCATATGATGGTTTATAATCACAAAGTTTATACGGACGTTCCAATGATATTGGAAAATCAAAAATTCTCTGAATTCTTTCTTTCATTTTTTCAAATGAAAAATATGTCACTTTTACATTTTCAGGATAATCATATGGTGTTTGATCATCTGTAAATATCAACCAATCTATCGTAGGATTACATTTGCAACTTAATAACCAAAATTCGAATCCTTTAGGAAACTTTCCAAAAAAAGGAACTACATAAGCTATTTTATACATAACTTCTCTCTCTTTCATAATTTCTTTTGCATCATTTTTTCCAATAGATATTTTACAACACAAGAAAAAATAATCGCACATGCTAATGTCATAATTACAGTAACTATATATGATAAAATTTCATTTCCAAATAAATGATTCATATGTACTTTTTCTATCATTCGATAAAAGACCATATGGCACAAATAAATCTCTAAACTAATATTTCCAATAAACTTAGTAAATTTATTGGAAAGAATTTTTCCTGTATTATTTTGGGATGCAATAGAATAAATTAGTAGTAATCCAAATAATACTAACATAATAAATGGTTCTGACTTTCCTTGGTAAAAATATATTCCTGCAATTATTACTGTTAACAATGCTATTAATATTTTTTTCTTTTGGCAAAATTCATATATGCTATTTTTATATAAGAATAGGATTCCACCTAACATAAAAAACATTGCTGAATATATAATATTTCCTCTTACATCAAATCCACTTATTACATGATTATTATCAAAAAAATAAATTCTACATATTACATTAAAAATCATGGAAATAATAAATGTCCCCCATGCTCTATTTCTATTACTAATCAGGTAACAAAAAAATGGAAAAATCATATAAAACACAAATATTAATCCTAAAAACCAGCCAATGCCGATTACTGATATATTAGCATTTGGTAAAAGTCCAAAACATAGTGTCAAATTTGCAAACAATTCATATACTGCATTTATACTTGGAGATATTATTATATCGACAAAACATAAAATAGCAAAAAATGGCCATATTTTCTTATATCTTCTGGCATAAAACTTTTCTACTGATATCTCCTGATTAATTAACCTATCATAATATCCGCAACACATAGAAAATGCACTAATCATCATAAAGAGAAATACTAAATTTCCTAACGATTGTATAAATGGATCAAAAACAAAACCACTTACTTTATATTTTCCATTTGATAAAATATGCATCATCGCAACACCTATGGCTGAATAAGCTCTTAAACCATCTAATGCCCCATAATGTATCTTATTTTGTGTTTTCATCTGCTCTCCTTTATTAACTCTCTTTCATTTTTCTAAAGCAATTCATAAAATCATCAACCTTTGACAAGGTCGACAATTTTTCACGATATTTTAGGCAATTATTAACATATACTTCGTTATCATTTACTATTTTCATTAGATCCTGTTGATCCCATTCTGTAGCAATACCTAATTTATATTTTTTTATATATGATGCATTTAATGGTATCTCTGTTGTCACTACTGGAGTACCCACAGCAATAGATTCCACTATAGAAATCATGCTATTATCTTTAATTGTATTAACTAAGAGTGCTTTCGCATGAGCTAAATATGGTAATAATTCTTCATGATTTAGTTTTCCCTTGAAAATAATCTTTTCTTCTAATCCTAATCCTCTACTCAGTTGCTCTAACGAAGATTTTAATTCTCCATCTCCAATTATAATTAATTCGCTTGAGTTGCCACTGATTTTTAAATATTCTCCAAATTTTAATAAAATCCCATCAATTCTCTTTCTTTCAATTAATTGAGAACAAACTACAAAATAATCCTTTTTATCCGTTGAATATATAAATTTATCCAGATTTACTCCATGTTCAATAATTTTTGAATCAGTATCCCTACAATATTTTTTTATAAAACTCTTTGCCTCTTCTGATCTTGCTACCACTTTTACATTTCTCATCAAAAATCGTGCTACAATATTGTACCATATCTTTGATGGTAATTTTTTCATCGTCGCATTATGTTTTGCTAACTCATGCCAAACTATAACTTTGCTCTTGTTTGTCAAAACAGCATTTAATGTATTAATTGAAAAAACTTCACTACAAATAATAAGATCTATATTACTCTCATTTTTCTTTATGTATTTTGATAAATTATACATATAAGGAAAACAATGTGGCATAAAAATTGATTTAAACTTACATTTTCCCCATATAACTTTGAATGGATATTTTTCTTTATTTTCTGGTTTAAATGGTTCAGCAGCATACAATGTCACATTATGACCTTTTTTTTCAAAAGCTAAACATAAATCATAAATCATTGTATCCTTAATCGAATTAGCTCTTATAATATTTTTTGTTTCAGACGTATATACAATCGGATTTACAATCAATATATTCATCTTCTACTTCTCCATCTGCTTAGCAATATCCGCATCCACAATCTCTTCTCCACTCTTACCAACTAACTGCTCCTTAGAAGCCGCAGACAATCCATCATTGATCGTCGCACACATATCGCAAGTAGAACACTTATCAAGTTCTTCCTTAGTAACAATACCCTTCTTATAATCACGAACGATCTTATTCTCATACATGCTATATTTTTTCTTCTTAAAGAAACGTAAGAATTTATGTTTCATAACCCAAAGAGCTGGAACCCAAATATACTTATGCATCGCAGGTGATACAGAACCGATCATCCAGCAATCACGGTCACAGCAACGAACTTTCTTACGAACTTCCTCTGCTTCTTTGCTGTTCCATAATTCATTCCAGCTCTGTTCATTTAAATTACCCATAACTTCTTTATCTTTTGTTCCATTACATGGCATAACATCACCATATGGATCGATAAAGAATGTATCAAAACTCATATCACATGGAAGTAATCTCTTCTGTCCATAGATATAGTTGATCAGTCCATGGTTAAAGTAAGCACGGAACCATTTCTTTGGTGAATTGCTGTTTAACAGTTCATTTACCAAGTTTTCAAACTGTTTTGCAACCATTGGACGGTTTTTGATGATATTCTTTGCTTCTACAAAGTAAAAACTGTTATGTAAGGAAGCCGTTGCAAATTCCATTCCCATCTTATCTGAAATCTTATAAAGAGGTACTAAGTCTTTACAGTTTGCATCCTGTACTGTCATACCAAATCCAACGTCTTTCATACCCATCTTTCTTAATTTCTTTAATGTTGTATATCCACGCTGGAATCCATTTTCTAATCCACGAATCTTGTTATTTGTTTCTTCTAATCCTTCGATAGAGATACGAATTCCGATGTCAGGGAATTCTTTACACAGATCTACAATACGATCTGTAAAGAAACCATTTGTTGAAATAACGATACGATCTGATTTCTTGTATAATTCACGTACAATATCTTTTAAGTCTGTACGGATAAATGGTTCTCCACCAGTAATGTTTGTAAAGTACATTGGTGGTAACTTTTTAATTGTCTCTAAACTGATTTCTTCATCTGGTGTAGATGGTTTCTTGTAACGATTGCACATATTACATCTTGCGTTACAACGATATGTAACAATAACTGTACCATTTAACTTTTTAACTTTCTTATCTTTACTCATTTTTTTCTCACTCAACTTCCCTTTTTGTTTACTTGCTGCTCGATTTCCTCGAACTCTTCCTGTATAAATCTTCATCAACTTCTCATAATATTCATCAATTGTATCAAAACTGATATCTTTACAATTTTCTGTATAAGAAGCTGTTAATTCCTTATCTTCCCACAGATGTTTGATCTTCGCTTTCAGATCATCAGCATCTGCACTTTCAAATAACTCTCCTGTTTTTCCTTCCTGAATCAGTTCTGGAATTCCACCAATGTTCGCTCCTAATACTGGAGTTCCATACATCTGTGATTCCATCACTGAGAATGGACAGTTTTCATACCATTCAGATGGATAAATAGAAAATCTTGCTTCTCTGATCAGTTTTTCTAGATCTTCGCCTGTCTGGAATCCGACATTCTTAATATTTGGAATTCCTTCGATCTGATCTTCTAACGGACCAGTTCCAGCAAAGATAAATGGAACATCTGGTAATGATTTACATACATCAATCAAAGTTCCAATTCCCTTTTCTTCAGAGAAACGTCCAAAATACAGGACATAGTCTTTTTTCTCTGTATTTTTCCATTCTACTTTGTCAATAAAGTTATGTAATGCGATTGTTTTCTTTGCAAACAATGGATTACTATCTAACTTTTTTTTCATAAAATGACTGCAACAGATCATTGCATCAATATATTTATAAGTTCCTTTTAGTTTCCAAAACTCAGCTTCCATGGTTCCAACTGCACTCTTTGCGGTGCTTCCATGGATACATTTTTCTTTTGTACAATTTAAGAAATGTCTACCTAAACATTTTTCACAGTTTTCATGTGTGTTAGGATTGTTACACATATGGTTTGGACAGACAAGCTGATAGTCATGTGCTGTAAATACGATTCTACAGTTCTTTCCTGTCTGTTTTCTCCATTTCTGGATTTCTACAATAATACTTGGTGTCAACTGATAGTTGAAGTTATTAATATGACACACATCTGGCTGAAAATCATCCAGTACCTGTCTAATCTTTGTCCTTGCTTCTTTGGAATAGATTGTTTTTAATGGATATGTTAATTTTGCTAATTTACTTCCACCATGAAAGTCCATATCAGATGTATAAGCATCTACACTGTTTCCTACACATCTTCCTTCATGTTCCATTCCAAAAAACTCTACTTTATGTCCTTGTTTTTCTAAATATTCTCCTAATTTGAAGATATATGTTTCTGATCCACCATTAGGATATAGAAACTTGTTTATCATTAAGATTTTCATTGATCTTTTCCCTTCTGATATACTCTCAATGTTCTCTCCACAACATCTTCCCAATTATACTTCCCACAGATATACCCAGATGCTTCACTCTTATACTTCTCCACAAGCTCCACATCATCACAAACCATCTGTAGCTTTTCTTTAAGGTCTTCCACATTAGCCTTCTTAAACAATATCGCCTTATCCTCAACCACATCAGCAATCTCAGCAATATCAGACCCGATCACACAGTTTCCATAGCTCATAGCCTCAAGCAGACTAAGTGGCATCCCCTCCAACTTAGAAGGCAGCACATAGACATAAGCATTACTATAAATCTCTTCCAGCAACTTCCCTGAAACAAATCCAGTAAAGATAATATTCGGATCATTTCCAGCCATCTCTTTCAGCATCTTCACGTACCCATCCGTATCACTCGTAGCCCCAGCAATCACCAGTTTCTTATCTGTTTTGAGTTCCTTATAAGCCTCAATCAAGAAATGTATTCCCTTTTCTTCTGTCAGTCGTGATAACGCACAAATATACTCATCCTTATGAAGTCCAAATTTCTGAGTGATCAAATCCGCTTTCCGATTCTCATGTGTCATAACCCCATTCGGAATCAAAACAGTATCTCTATCATAAAACTTCTTAAAATACTTCTGTACTTTTTCACTTAATACAATCACTTCATCTGCATACTTTGCTGCAATATATTCCCCAAACTTAATATATCTGGAACCAAATCCGTGTTTCCATTTATCTCTCGCCCAGTCAATTCCATGAATCGTTACGATACAGCGCTTTCCAAACAGTTTCGGAATCCATAGAAATGCACTTGGTCCTTCTGCATGAAAATGTACAACATCATATTTTCCAAATGCTGCACAAATTGCAGCAGAAAAAGAGGATGTCATCGCTGCTAATCCTCTTTTATTGATCGTTATTACTTTCTTTAACTGAACTCCCCTATACTTTTTCCTTTTTACAGTTTTTACATATTCATTTTCCACTTTATCGCCAGATCGGTTAAAGCATGTTACTTGGTGGCCTTTTTTTATCATTAATGGACACATAATCGTCAATACACGTTCAATTCCACCTCTTCTAGATGGAACAACCTTATGACCGATCATCGCAATTCTTAAATTCTTGTTACCTCTTTTTTTCAATTTGATAGTTCCCTTCATTCAATCAACAATCAACTAATCCACAACTCCACACTCTCAAATCTACCTACTGTGCCCCATCATCCCCACAAACAACAAGCCACACTGTCTTAAACAATATCCCAATATCCCTCCAGATAGACCAATGATCGATATAATCAACATCCATCTGAACAATCTCCTCAAAGTCTGTGATCGTACTTCTTCCACTCACCTGCCAAACCCCAGTCAGTCCAGGCTTCTGGCAAAGTCTCTTCTTATGGTAAGCACAATACTGTTCAAACTCATCCACTGTAGGCGGTCTTGTCCCTACCAGGCTCATATCCCCCTTCAGTACATTCCAAAACTGTGGAAGTTCATCAATACTAGTCTTCCTGATAAACTTTCCAACCTTGGTGATTCTCGGATCGTCTTTCATCTTAAACATCAAGCCGTCCATCTCATTCTGTGCCATAAGCTCTTTCTTGCGCTCTTCCGCATCCTGATACATCGAACGGATCTTATAGATCTTGAAGATCCTTCCATTCTTCCCAACTCTCTTCTGTGAGAAGAACAGCGGCCCCGGTGATTCTAACTTTACCAGCGGTCCAACAATGATCACTGCGATTGCTGTGATCAGCATTCCAACCAATCCCCCGGCAATGTCCATTGCTCTCTTCATCATCAGCATGACAAATGATACATTATGACCAGAGAAGCTTACACTCTCATAAGGTCCAACCTTCTCCAGTGATCGTTCCAGATTCTCATTGATCTGAAACTGAGAAATATTAAGATTCGTCTTAATTCCCATGTCCTCAAGGTTCTGTATCGTCATCGCGATTGGAAATTCGTCATCCATCGGTATATATAAGAATACTTCATCTACAACCGACCGCATCGCATATTCAAAAATACTTCGATACGAATGTGCTACAACCGGAATCTCGTTGATGAGCCATCCTGTCATGTCTTTGTCCACAACTGCAACACTTGTGATCCACAGGTCCCAGTTCTTCTCTTCCATGATATTCCCGATCACTTCTTCTGCATGATCACTCGTTGTGATGATCATCATCTTTCTTGCATAAGAATGATCCTTTCTTCTTGATAGCCAATACTTCCGATAAACTCGATGTGTGATCTGCATCCATACAAAACTGAATCCAGAAGTAAAGATATAGATAAATCTGGAGTAATCTTTTGCATCTTGGATCAGGAATGCGACCATCGCCATTCCTGCTGCCATCAGAATGACCGTCTGCAAATTCATTCTCATTTCTTCTATAAATTTGCGCTTAAAAAAACCACGATTCGGACGAAACAGAAAGTAGATCATCATAAGTACTACGATCGCAATGAGCCAACGATAATACGTATCGTTCCCCATCACGGTATACCCTGTTTCAATATTTCCAAACCGCAGCCATACTGCTGCAAAATAACCAACAGTAACTCCCACCAGATCCAATAAAAAGATCAGGAAGTTCTGCATCTGTAATCTTGTTGCTCCCATATTCTATTTCATCCCCATTTATTTTCACACTTTGTGTTAATTATTTATGCCTTTCCCTTTCAAAGTATAGCATATATTTTCTAAATTTCAATACAAATCTTTGTACTTTTTGTCGAGCTTTGATTTTTTCTCTTAACTTCTTTGAACTTTCGGCTTTTATTTTGAACTTTTTATTGAACTTTTCTTGTTTTTGTGCTATATTGAACAAAATCATTTGAACTTTGAATTTTATTTTGAACTTTTATCGGAGGGTGTTATGAATCAGACATTTACCTTTGCAGATCGTTTGAAGTCTGCAATGGAACAAAAACATATGAAACAGGTTGATCTTATTCATGCAGCAGAGACTGCTGGAGTCAAGGTTGGGAAAAGTCATATCAGCCAGTATGTCAGTGGCAAGACGGTTCCTCGTTCAGAGATTCTTCATTTCTTATCAGAAACTCTTGATGTCGATGCTGACTGGCTTTCTGGAAATGGAGGGAATGCTGTGAATCTGGAAACTTCTCCAAAGAGAACATTTAGCAAATCTACCAAATTAGATAATGTGCTTTACGATGTACGTGGTCCTGTCGTAGATGAAGCGAACCGCATGGAACGTAACGGAACTCATATCCTGAAATTAAATATCGGGAATCCTGCTCCATTTGGTTTCAGAACCCCGGATGAAGTCATCTATGATATGAGACATCAGTTAGCTGACTGCCAGGGATATTCTGCTTCTCAGGGATTATTTGCTGCAAGAAAGGCGATCATGCAATATGCGCAGCTTAAGAAGATCCCAAATGTTGATATCGATGACATTTATACTGGAAATGGTGTCAGTGAGCTGATCAATCTGTCAATGTCTGCTTTATTAGATGATGGGGATGAGATCTTGATCCCTTCTCCGGATTATCCTTTATGGACGGCTTGTGCAACGCTTGCTGGTGGGAAAGCAGTTCATTATATCTGTGATGAACAGTCTGAATGGTATCCTGATATGGAAGATATCAAGCGAAAGGTAAATTCCCGTACAAAAGCGATCGTTCTGATCAATCCTAACAACCCAACGGGGGCTCTTTATCCAAGAGAAGTCTTACAGCAGATCGTTGATATCGCGAGAGAACATCAGTTGATGATCTTCTCTGATGAGATTTATGACCGTCTGGTGATGGATGGAGAAGAACATGTATCTATTGCTTCTCTGGCTCCAGATCTGTTCTGTGTGACATTCTCTGGTTTATCCAAGTCTCATATGATCGCTGGTTTCCGTATCGGATGGATGATCTTAAGTGGTAATAAGGCGATCGCGAGGGATTATATTGAAGGTTTAAATATGTTATCAAATATGCGACTTTGTTCCAATGTTCCTGCACAGGCAGTTGTCCAGACAGCACTTGGCGGCCATCAGAGTGTCAATGATTACATCATTCCTGGTGGACGTATTTATGAACAGAGAGAGTTTATTTATAATGCGTTGTGTGATATCCCTGGTATCAGTGCAGTGAAACCAAAAGCTGCTTTTTATATCTTCCCGAAGATTGATACGAAGAAGTTTAACATTACAAATGATGAGCAGTTTGCTCTTGATCTGCTTCGTGAGAAAAAGATCCTGATCGTTCATGGAAGTGGATTTAACTGGAAAGATCCGGATCATTTCAGAGTGGTTTATCTGCCTCGTGTGGAAGTGCTTGAGGATGCTTCTGTGAAGCTTCGTGATTTCTTGGAGTATTATAGACAGTAAAATCTTACTCCATTATAAATTTTGACGAATGTACAATAAAAAAGAGAACTTGCCTGCTTGTATGCAAGTTCTCTTTTTTATTATCTCTTAACAATCTTTAAGTCATATCCTAACGTATTTATAATCTTACAGAATGTTGCCAAAGACGGTTTTACCAATTTCTTTTCTATTCTTGATATTGATTGTTGTTTATTTCCTGTCATTTTTGCTAATTGTGTTTGCGTAATATGTTGCTCTTTTCTAATTTTGATCATTTCCTGAATCAGCTTATATTCGTTCCTGCTCTCATCCCATTGTTTTGCAAACGCTTTATCTTTTTGTTTCTTTTCATGAATTAATTCTTCTGTTTTTATCGTTGTAAATGGCATATGATCATTCCTTTCCAATTATATAAATCTCTTATTAAACATTTTTCCTAATTCTTTTGCTCTTTTTATTACTATATTTTTGTCTTTCTTCTCTGTTTTATTTTTCTGCTTTTTACACGCATGCAAAAGATAAATATTATCTTTATCCACAGTTATATAAAAAATACGATTATGCTTATAAAAATAAACTTCATATACTTTTTTGTCCCATTTTTTAAATAATATAGAATCAAACTTTTCTTCTTCCATACATTGTATTACTGATAATGCGTCAATTTGTTCTTCCTTAGATAATGAATTTATGTAATCTAGGATTAAGTTTTTACCTGAATTATTTGTATAATAATTTATGTTCATATATTTCTCTTTAATTATACATCATATTTGTTGTATTTTCAATATATTTTTCTCTTATTATACTATCATTATCATTTTTGTCAATATTTTACATTACAAATTCATATAAAAATAAACAAACACCGGCATAGTAACCACCGCCAGCAATGTCGTCATTACATTGATCGCGCTTGCATATTTCGAATCGTTTCCGTACACCTGACACATCTGTGTGATCGTTGAGGCGCATGGTGTGATCGCTGCCATGTATGTAATCAGGATGATGTTTTCTGCTTGTGGGTGCCAGTTTTTCATTCCTAATAGAATAATGACTGCCAGTGCTATGATCGGTTCGATCACTAATCGGATGAATGTGACCAGATAGATTCTTTTGTTTGTAAATACTTTCTTTAGATCGACTCCTGCGATCAGCATTCCTGTGACGATCATACTTAATGGTCCGATCATGCTTCCAACGGATGACAGGGTATTTCCTATGATCTCTGGAAATCTGATCTTCGTGAAGAATAAAAATACTCCTGCGAATACAGAGATCATGTTTATATTTAACAGGATCTTCTTTAAACTGATCTCTGTTTCCCCACTGATCTTACATTTGCAGTGGGTCCAGATGAAGAATAATTGAACACTCATGAAGACGCAGCCGTAGATGACCCATTCTTTTCCTAAGATATAGGTAACTAATGGTACGATCAGGTTGCCTGAGTTGGAATAGTAGGCAGATGTGTATTCCACCGTGTTTAAATGAAACATTTTTCCCATGATCCATGTGACAAACAGTAATAAAAACTGCAGGATCACAGATGCGATACATGCAACTGCCAGTCCTTTCATAATGCTTGGGGTATAGTCTACCTGAAATGCAGTGATGATCACAGATGGTACGATCAGATAGAGTATGATCTTTGAGATTACTTTGCTGTCTTCTTCTTTTAAAAATTTGATCTTTACCATAATGTAACCCATGAGGATCATCAGGAATAGTTGTACGATCTGTTTTAGCAGCAGAATACTGATTTGCATGGTGTTTTCCTTCTTTCTTTTGTATGTTTTCTTGATATCTCATCCTAGTATATCATTCTGCTTTTTTTATACAAGAAATGTTTCGAATTTGATACATCTTTCTTCGTTGTTTTTCCTGGAATCATCTTGATAATCTTCCCAAAAAGTATTAGAATCTGTATAGTTTTTTTGAAAGAGGGTATTGTATATGAAGAATTCTTCGAAACAGTCCGTGAAGATGGATATGCTTCATGGAAGTTTATTCGATAAGATGTTAATGTTTGCTATGCCGCTTGCTGCCTGTAGTATCTTACAGCAGCTTTTTAATTCGGTCGGTACTGCTGTTGTCGGACGCTTTGCGAGCAGTGAGGCTTTGGCTGCGGTTGGTAGTAATAGTTCTGTGATCGCTTTGATGGTCACATTGTTTTCTGGGATTTCTCTTGGTTCTAATGTTGTGATCGCCAATTATATCGGACAGAATGATACGAAGCGGATTCCTCGTGTGGTACATACCGCTGTGTCTCTTGCACTGCTTAGTGGTGTGTTTTTGTTGATTCTTGGACAGTTTGTGGCTCATCCGATCCTTTTGCTGATGGGTGCACCGAAGGATATCATTCATCTTGCAACGTTATATCTGCGGATTTATTTTCTTGGAATGCCATTTTTTATGTTATATGATTTCGGTGCTTCCATTCTTCGCAGTATCGGAGATACACGTCGTCCGATGTATGCTTTGATCGTGTCTGGTGTTGTGAATGTGATCTTGAATCTTCTATTTGTCGTTGTATTTCATATGGGTGTTGCAGGTGCCGGACTTGCGACGGTTGGTGCGAATACAACAAGTGCTGTTCAGATTCTTTATTTTCTGACGCATGAAGAACTTCCGATCCGCTTGTCTTTTAAGTCTTTGACGATTGATCAGGATGCTGTTTCTAAGATCCTGAAGATTGGGGTTCCTGCAGGACTTCAGGGAATGGTTTTCTCTCTTGCCAATGTCTGTATCCAATCTGGGATCAACAGTTTTGGAGCTGGCGGGATCGCGGGTTCTGCGGTGGAATTAAATTATGAGTATTTTGCTTATTATCTGGTCAATGCCTTTGCTCAGACGGTGGTTACATTTACCGGACAGAATTATGGGGCGAAAGATGAGGGGCGTTGTAAGAAGATTTTTCGCCTTGGAATGTTGTGCAGTGTGATCTCTTGCGGAATCCTTAGTACGATCTTTGTTGTATTCCGTACGTTCTTTATTGGATTATTTACAAGTGATCCATCTGTCTATCATTATGCTCAGCTTCGTTTTTTGATCGTTCTGACATTCGAATGTCTGACAAGTTCTTATGAAATCAGTGGTGGATGTCTGCGTGGATTTGGACGTTCCATGACTCCTGCGATCCTGACAGTGTTTGGATCTTGTGTATTACGTTTGATCTGGCTTGCGACAGTATGTAACTGGTTCCATGATTATAAGCTTTTGATGGCGATCTATCCAATCTCTTGGGTATTGACTGGAACGATGGTTTTAGTTGCTTATTTTAGGACACGTAAGAAGCTGTTTTTATAATTTGATAATGTAATTAAAATGTCTGTTATACCTATTTGTTTCATAATAGATCTAACAGACATTTTTCTTTGCTATTTTTAATATTTAGCACACAAAAAACCGAACAATTTACGTAAATTGAAATCATATTTACGTGAATTGTTCGGTTTTATTTCACATATTTACTTCCTATTCATCTTCCTGCAATGCATATGCTCTTTCTTCGATCGATTTCTTCTTTGTTTCTTCATAGTTCTTTAACTCTTTGATCGCTTGTCCTGACATTGCATACAGGATGAAGATATTAAAGATCGTCATTAACCCAATTCCGACATCTCCTAAATCCCATACGAATGTATAGGTCTGGATTCCTCCGATAAATAACATCACAAGTGCTAATACTTTATAGGCAGTCTGCCATCCCCATTTGTCACCGAACAGGTAGGAGACGTTGGATCTTGCATAGAATAAGATTCCAAGGAATGTCGAGAAACTGAACATCCAGAGGATCACTGCGATAAATACAACTCCGAATCCTCCTAAATGGTAGTTCATTGCTGTCTGTAACAAGTTCATACCGGTTAATCCATTGGTCAGATTCTGTGGTGCTAATAACATTAACATTGCCGTACAGCTGCAGATCACGATCGTGTCGATGAAGACTCCTAATGCCTGTACCAATCCCATCTGTGCTGGGCGTTCACAGTCTGCTGCTGCGGCTGCACATGGTGCGGATCCTGATCCTGCTTCGTTGGAGAATAATCCTCGTTTCACTCCGTTCATAAGAACTGCTCCAAATCCTCCGGCTGCGACCTGACGGATTCCAAAGGCTTCTTTGAAGATTCTTGCAAAAACCCCTGGAATGCTTGGCAGATTCGTGAGGATCACAAAAATTGTAATCCCGAAGTAAATGACTGCCATGATCGGTACCACGATATCTAATACTTTGACCGTTGCATTCTTCCTTAGTACGATCACTGCTGCCACAATAACAAGCACGATCGTTGTATAAAGTGTTGGAATATGGAAGGCATTGTGGAATGATTCTGCCACGGAATTACTTACCACCTGACTGATCCCACACCAACAGATCAATCCTGAAATCGCAAATAAAACAGCGATCAGCGTGTGTTTTTTCTTCTTTCCTTGTCTCTCTTCCATAAAGTGGTGAATATAATAGGCTGGTCCTCCTCGATATCCACCATACAGGGGGTCTTTTTCTTTATGTAACTGTGCAAGAGTTGCTTCGATAAAGGCTGTCGATGATCCAAGCAATGCTGTGATCCACATCCAGAATACGGCCCCTGCTCCACCTGCGGATATTGCTGCGACAACTCCTGTCAGATTCCCCATTCCGACACGTGTTGCTGTTGATACGATCAAGGTCTGTAAAGAAGAAAGACTGCTTTTTTCATCTTTTCCATTCTTATTGTTTGCTGTTAGTGCTTTGACCATATCTGGTAACAGGCGGATCGGTAAAAATCTTGTTTTGATCGTAAAGACGATACCTGCTGGAAGCAGCAATATAATGAGCAGCGAAAGTCCCAGGCTTCCACCTCCTGGTAACGGAACATGAATCCATTCTCCCCATAAAAACTGATATATATTTTCTATTAGCTGAACAATCATTGACTTGCCTTTCCTTTCATTGTTTTTTCCAAAAAAGAAGGTATGCAGTTTTATTCTGTTATGCATACCTTCTTTTTATTATATAAAATTTTCTGATAAATGTCAAAAAATTTACTTCGTATACCTGCTTATCAGTGAAAGGATCAGGAAACATACCACCTCGAGCAGTACGATCGTTCCTCCTGGCTTAAGACCTACATAATAAGACAGTGTTAATCCGATCACTGTTGTGACCAATGCTGTGATCACACCGATGATCATAACTGCTTTGTAGCTTCGTCCTACCTGCATTCCGCATGCGATCGGGATCACAAGCATAGATGAGACGATCAGTGTTCCAACCGTTCTTGATGCGATCGATACCGTCAATGCGGTCAATAAAGTAAAGATAAAATTGATCGTCTTGACAGGTACACCGCTGATCCTTGCTGCATTTTCATCAAATCCGATATAGAATAGTTCTTTATATAGAAGCAATACACATAGCAATACTAACACACTGATCACACATACGATCTTCAGTTCGTCTTTACTAATGGATATGATACTTCCAAATAAGAAACTGTTAAAGTTCGTTCCGTTTTTTACGAATCCGGATAGAATACCAGCAAGTCCGATCCCTGTTGACATAATGATTGATATCGCCATCTCAGAATATCTTGGAATCTTTCTTCGGATCGCTTCGACTCCCAGGGCTGCAAACAGGCAGATCCCCATTGCTCCTAAGATCGGATTGATTCCTAATAACAAGCCCAGAGCAACACCTGCCAGGGATGCATGAGAGAGTGCATCTCCGATCATGGACATTCTCTTTAAGACGATCGTGATTCCGATCAATGGTGCGATCACGGCCAGTAAGATTCCTGTAATAAATGCACGCTGCATAAATCCGTATTGTAACATCTCGATCATTCTTCCACGATCCTCCCTTCATCCATTCTTAAAATACGATCACATCCTTTACATTCCTGCAGTCTTCCGTGTGTGATCATAAAAATGGTCGTATTGTATTTTGTATTGATCTCATAGAGCATATCGTACAAGATCTTTGTTGATCTTGCATCTACTCCCGTTGTTGGTTCATCTAAGATCAGAAGTTTCGGATCTCCGATCATTGCTCTTGCGATCATCACTCGCTGCTGCTGTCCACCAGATAATTCACCGATCCGTCTCTTAAGGAATTCTTCCATTCCAAAATCCCTTAGTGTCTCTTTGATCTTATTCTTATGCTTTTTACGTGGCAGATGAAACAAGCCAAGTTCCTGATAAAGTCCTGTGATCATGATCTCTTCTACCGTTGCTGGGAAGCTCTGGTTCTTACTGATCCCATTCTGTGACACGTAACCGATCCGTTTCTTTAATCTTGGATCGTTATTCATCAGGATGATCTCTCCTTCATCTGGTTTCATTTCACCTAAGATCAGACGCATAAGTGTACTTTTTCCGCTTCCATTTTCACCAGTCAGAACAACATATTCACCTTCATGGATCGTCAGATTGATCTCTTCTAAGACTTCCGTATCACTGTATCCGAATTTTACATGATTTAATTGTATCATCTGTTTTGTGTTTGATTCACTCATTCGCTTAATGCCTCTTTGATCGCAGCGAGATTTTGTTTCATTACGGAAAAATAATCTTCTCCTGCTTTGATTTTTTTGTTACTTAGTCCTTCCAGGGGGTTTAACATCTTTGCATTGGCTCCGGTCTCTTTTGCAATGGTTTTCGCTACTTTCGGACTCACCAGTTCTTCAAAAAAGATTGTTTTTACCTGATGTTCTTTTGCAAAGCGGATCACTTCGCTCATCTGTTTGGGATCTGGTTCATCGTCTGCGGATAATCCCTCAATTCCCATCTGTTCTAACCCATATGCGTGACATAGATAGCCAAATGCTTCATGTGCCACAACAAGTTCTTTCTTTGTAAGTTTGGATGTTTCTTCCTTATATAATGTATCTAATTTGTCACATTCTTTTGCGTATCTCTTATAATTCGCTTCGTAATAATCTTTATTCTCTGCATCCACTTTGATCAATGCTTTCTTGATCTTGTTCATCTCATACTTTGCATTCTGTGGATCTAACCAGACATGTGGATCATTCTCACTGTTGTGTTCGTGATCATGTTCATGTGCATCCTCATCTTTTAGTAACTTGATCCCTTTGGATGCTTCAACGCTTGTAAGTTCTTCCGTATCAAGGCTTTCCAAAACGTCATCTACCCATTGTTCCATGCCGGCTCCATTATAAATAAAGATATCTGATTTCTCCATCTCGATCAGATCCTTCGTTGATGGTTCCCAGTCATGAGGTTCTGTTCCTGCTGGTACTAAATTGATCACTTCTACTTTGTCTCCACCGATCTTCTTTGCAAAATCATACATGGTGTAAAAACTTGTTGTAATCCTTATCTTGCCATCTGCTTTCTTCTTGCTTGTATTGCCAGTACATCCTGCCATGCAAAAACTCATGGATATGATGCATACCAGGATCATCCAAATCTTTTTTCTCATTCTTCTACTCCAATTCCTGTGGTTTCTCTCTGGTATTTATAGCAAATCTTTCTTGGTCGTGTCAAGCGTGGTTTATGAATGATCGCTGAAAATAGACGTGCGAAATGCATTCTGTGACCATAATTCGTTCCCATAGATGATCCTGTAACATCCAGTATACATCAGGGCTGCGAGCACTACGTCCACCACACTGTGTTGTTTTAAGAACATCGTCGACATGATAATTAATATCGTTAAGACAACACATGCTGCATCGGTGCTTTTCTTATATTTTCTCTGATTCTTCAAAATCGCAACGCAGCATGCCAGAGAGTTAAATACATGGATACTTGGAAGTACATTCGTCGGAGTATCCGTGTGATAGATCATCTGTACTGCTTTGATAAAAATGCTGTCTCCAGTAAGAACTGGTCTTAGATCCTGTCCATTCGGAAATACTAATGAGATGATCAAAAACAGGGTCATGCCTGTTCCAAGTGTTATGATCAGCTGATAATATTCTTTCCATTGATTCTTATTAAAAAACATAAAATAAAGAACTGTAACTGCTACAAATAAGAACCATAACAGATATGGTACGATAAAATATTCGCAGAATGGTATCTGATCATCTATCGTTGTATGTATGATGTAATGATGCACATCTCGATCTTCAATGTAGGAAAATGTGATCATATAAACTATAAAAAATACTGCGATCATACCAAGATGTCCATTCTTTATGATCTCATTTAATTTTGTTCTCAATTGTGACTCCTTTCTTCAAAATCATCGCCTGTTAGAAAGTGTATACATATAGTAGTACCACGATTTTGTAGAAATTTCAAATCTTTTATCGAAATAGTTGTGGCGGGATCTTCTTAACTAGCACTCCACTGAGCACTCCGATGATGATCCCTGCGATCGTTCCTGTGATAAGTAATACTGGTGCATAATAATAAATCTTCGTATTCTCCATTAAGAAAACAGCGACACTAAGCTGCCCGATATTATGCGCCACTCCACCTCCAACGCTGATTCCAATGGGTGAGAATCCTTCGATCTTCTTTAGAAGTCCCATGATGACCAGACTTAAGATCCCTCCTGCCAGACTGTAGGCAATCGTCATTGGATTTCCAAATAAGAATCCGGCCAGTACAACACGGATCACTGAAATCTCAAGCGTTCTTGTCCATGTTGTAAAGAATAACAAAACCATGATCACTCCATTGGCAAGTCCTAATTTCACTCCGGGAATTCCAACTGGTACCGGGATCAATACTTCTATATAGGATACAACAAGTGCCAATGTTAAAAACATCGCATCTGTCGCTAATCTTTTTGTTGACATATATTTTATTTCTCCTGTTGTTTTCTATCTCATCTGATGTTTATTGTGTTACCCCGTCTAATTCCTGTTCTTTGCCATCTTCTGATTGAATCTCAATCACTACTTTATGCGGCAGACATACGATTGTTTCTCCTGATTTCTCGATTGCTTTATGTTCTGCACAGATCTGGTCTTTACAGTCTGCTTTTTTCATTGTAACTTTTCCATCTTTGATCTGCATGACATTCGTGCCATTTTTCTCTGGAATCTGATAAATTTGATCTTTCTTGATGGATGTTTTGTACACTTCTTTTCCGTCAACTGTCACGATCACTTCTTTTCCGTCTTTTTGTGTCATCTTGATCGCTGCCAAACTGATCAGTGAAATTGCCAGTACTGCTGCGATCAAGATTATATCTTTTTTCTTCATCTTTATACCCTGATTCTTCCCAGTACTTCTCCAATTGGATCTGTAATGCACAGATCTGCCTGTTTGTCTCTGCTTGTCGCATCACGATTCAGTACTACAAGATATTTTCCTTTAAAATAATCGATCATTCCAGCGGCTGGGTAGACAACCAGTGATGTTCCTCCAATGATCAGCATATCTGCCTTGGAAATGGCTCTGACTGCTCCGTTGATCGTCTGAGAATCTAAACCTTCTTCATATAATACAACGTCTGGTTTGATGATTCCCCCACATTCATCACAATATGGGATTCCTTTGGCATTCACGACATAATTCACATCGAAGAACTTGCCGCATTTCTGGCAATAGTTTCTGTGAACACTGCCGTGCAGTTCAAAGACATTTTTACTTCCTGCTGCCTGATGAAGCCCGTCGATATTTTGCGTAACGATCGCAGACAGTTTTCCCGCCTGTTCCATTTCTGCCAGTTTTAAATGTGCCTTATTCGGTTTTGCATCCAAGAAGATCATCTTATTCTTATAAAAATCATAAAATTCTTCCGTATGCTGTGTATAAAATGTATGACTTACCATAACCTCGGGTGGATATTTATAAGTCTGGTGATACAAACCATCCGTGCTTCGAAAGTCTGGAATATGACTCTCTGTTGAAACACCTGCGCCACCAAAGAATACGATATGATTACTTTCATCGATCATCTGTTGTAATTTTTCAATCTTTTCGTTATCCATGACTTTTTCCTCCTTGAAATCTAATTGTTCAAAAATCATCTACAAAGTTAGTTGCTTATAACTTATTTTTATATACTTTATCTTTTATTGTACAAGAAAAAAAGGCCTCTTGTAAAGAAGCCTTTTCATTTTTTTAATCATTGCTTTGTTCTTGAATCTTACTGATCTGGTGTAAAGTCTCAAAAACTGCTGCCATATCGTCTTTGATCAGTTTTCTTTGTTGTTCATAAATACTGCGATAGTATTTTGTTCTTATTGGATCAGGTTCATAAATTTTCTTGATCTTTCTTGTTTTTTCAAATACCTGACTTGGATCTTCCAGATCTCCTACCGCATATGCTGCGATCACTGCATCTGTAAGAACTGCTCCTTGTGCATTTTCTAATGTAGCACTCTTACATCCTAACATGTCTGCTTTAATCTGATTCCAGACTTCTGAATTACTTCCACCTTCTGTGATCGTCATAAATTCAAGTGGCACGCCTGCTTTTTTATAAATATCTGTCACACTCATATAATCGTAACCGATCGCTTCTAAAACTGCACGCCACTGTACTCCCTGATCTGTGTCCATCGTCATATTCAGGAAACAGGCACTAGCATTGGATGTTTCTCCAAATCCTCCTGTTAAATATGGAAGGAACAGGACTCCTTTGGATCCGCATGGCACATTTTGTGCTTTCTCATTTAATTCATCAAAATATGCTCCATTTCCTGCTTCGTTGCATACATTGTCCCGATACCAACGAAGTGCTAATCCACCGGTTCTTATGAATCCCCAATAAAAGTATGTATTTTCTAAAGTTCCGCTGTTAAAGATCAGTTCATTTTCTGGTTTGCTTAATTCTTCATTGATTCCATCGGTTGCGATACAAAACATCGCACATGTTCCTGCTACGTCGGCTGCCTGATCTGGTTTGATCACTCCACATCCGATCATAGACTGCATCGTATCTCCGGCTCCCGCACAGATTGGGATTCCTGGTTTCAATCCAGTTTCTTTTGCAAATGTCTCTGATAATGTTCCAATGATATCCCATGGTTTTTGAATCTTTGGCATCATTTCCATTGGAATTCCAAGGATCTCTAATTGTTCTTTGGACCATTTTTTCTCTGTTACACGGTATCCTAGTCCCCATCCAGACATTGTTCCCCAGTCGATAAATGCATCTTCTGCAGACAGTCCTGCAAGATTGGCCAGGATATATGGTGCATTGTGCATGAATTTTCTGCCTTTTTCTTTAAATCCTTCACAATTGTTCATCATCCAACGTGCAAACATCGCTGGAAACATGCAGTTTGGCTGGGGATTCCCAGTCTCTTTCGCCCAGATCTCATAATGATGGGATGCTAGTTCCTCAACATCTTCTTTTGTTCTGGAATCCAGATAATTGATATAAGGTGTGATCGCATGGCAATCCTTATCAACACCGACAATCCCGCAGATGATCCCATCTCCAAAAATAGAGCGGATGTTGTCTGGATCCAGATTCTTTTCTTTCATCTTTGTAACACAGTTTCTGATCCCTGTAACCGTTGCATGAAGATACTGGTCTGCGTCCATTTCCACCCATCCCGGATGTGGATAATTTAAGATTGTTGCATTGGTATCCTGCACGATCAGGTTCATATCAATATCATAAACTGCTGTTTTTACACTTTGTGTTCCTGCGTCAAATCCTAAATAATATTGTTCCATACTAACTTCCTGCTTTAATTTCTGATTCTTTTTATGCTTCTACTTCTTTGATCAGCTGTACCATTTCGATTGCAGATAATGCACAGTCATATCCTTTGTTTCCTGCTTTTGTTCCAGCACGTTCAATCGCCTGCTCGATATTTTCTGTTGTAACAACTCCGAATAAAACTGGAATTCCTGTATTTAATGATACCTGTGCGATTCCTTTGGATACTTCGTTACATACATAATCATAATGGCTTGTTGCTCCACGGATCACTGTTCCAAGACAGATCACTGCATCGTATTTTTTGCTTTTTGCCATCTTGTCTGCGATCAGTGGAATCTCAAAAGCTCCTGGTACCCATGCGATATCGATATCTTCCTCTTTCACATCATGTCTTTTCAATCCGTCTAAAGCTCCGGATACTAATTTGGATACGATAAATTCATTAAATCTGGCTGCTACGATTCCTACTTTTAATCCGCTTGCTACTAATTTACCTTCTAATACTCTCATTTTAATTACTCCTTTTTTCTTCGTTAATTTCGTTAATCTTAAGGTCCCTGGGACCTTAATTTTTTAAATTTTTCTGTTAATTTAAACTTCGTATGTTGTCATGTGTCCCATTTTCTTTTGCTTTGTCTGCATATAATATTTATCAAATGGATTGATCGGCATCTGGATCGGTACTCGTTCTACGATCTCGAGTCCATATTCATTTAATCCGTCAATTTTGGTTGGATTGTTTGTCATCAGTCGCAGTTTTTTGATTCCTAGATCCTGTAAGATCATGGCTCCTGCACTGTAATCTCGTTCATCATCTTTAAATCCAAGAGCTAAGTTGGCCTCGACTGTATCCATTCCCTGTTCCTGTAATACATAAGCTTTCAGTTTATTGATCAATCCGATTCCTCGTCCTTCTTGACGCATATATAAGAAAACCCCTCGTCCTTCTTTCTCAATCTGACGCATTGCACGGCTTCGCTGTTCTCCACAATCACAGCGTAGAGATCCAAAAGTATCCCCAGTCAGGCACTCAGAATGCACACGGCATAAAACTGGTTCTCCGTCTGCGATATCTCCTTTGACCAGTGCTACATGATGTTCCCCACTTCTCTGGTCTACATACCCATGTGCCTCAAATGTTCCATATTTTGTTGGAAGCTGTGCGATTACTTCGCATACTACATCGCTCATCTTGTCTTTTTCCTCCTCGTTTTTTATTAAAATCCAGCATTTCTTAACATTTCCATTGTTAAGGTGCTGTTTGTATGTTTGTCGTTTGTTTCCTGCTGATCAAAATGCAGCAGTTTATCTATATATTTCCCAACCATGTCATTCTCCAGATTGATCTTATCTCCTGGTTTTTTATATCCAAAATTGGTATTTTTTATGGTATGTGGGATCATGGATACGGAAATGGTATCATCACTTAACTTAGCGATCGTCAGGCTGATTCCATCGAGTGCGATCGATCCTTTTTCAATACAGTATTTCATGATATTTTCTGGGGCTTTGATCGTAAACCATACAGCATTATCATCTTGTTTTACACTAACAAGTTCCCCTGTATCGTCTACATGGCCTGCTACTATATGACCTCCGAACCTTCCATTGGCTGCCATCGCTCGCTCTAGGTTGACGACAGATCCCTTTTTTAAACTTCCCAGACTGCTTCGGTTGAATGTCTCATTCATCACATCTGCCTGAAATGTATTGCCGCTAATGTGAGTCGCTGTCAGGCAGACACCATTGACTGCTACGCTGTCTCCCAATTTAAGATCTTCAAAAATAACATTTGCTTTGATCGTAAGGACTGCTGCTTTGCTTCCTCGCTTCAGGGATATGACTGTTCCTAATTCTTCTACGATTCCAGTAAACATGATCTCACCTTCCCTTCCAGTAATATGTCATTTCCAAGTGGTGTTGCCTTTAATTCATCAAATACCAAAGCTTCTTGGATCCTTTCGATTCCTTTGCCTTCTACAGGTGTTTTGGCCTTTTCTCCTCCAAATAATTTTGGAGCAACATAGGCGTAAACTTTGTGAACACAGTTGTTTTTGATCAAGGATTCATTCAAGATTCCGCCGCCCTCAACTAAAACACTGTCAATTTCCATATTTCTTAACTGTTTTAAAACTTCTTTGACATTGACCTTTCCATCTTGCTCTGACGTTTTTAAGATCTTGCATCCTTTTTGTTCTAATTTTGCTATTTTTTCTTGATCCTTACTTATGGTAGCGATGATCGTTGGAATTTCTCTGGCTGTTTTTACGATATTTGATCCTTCCGAAATCCTTAAGTTTGAATCACATATCACACGAATTGGATCATTCCCATGTTCGATTCGTGCATTTAACATCGGATCATCTGCTAAAACCGTACCGATCCCTGCCATGATCGCTGCATACTGATGTCGTAATGTATGTACATGTCTTCTGGCTTCTTCTCCTGTGATCCACTTGGATTCACCAGTTGCCGTTGCGATCTTTCCATCCAATGTCATTGCGTATTTTAGTGCTGTATATGGAATATCATTCTGAATATAATGAAAAAATATATCGTTTAACTGTCTGCACTCTTCTTCAAGAATTCCTGTCTCAGTTTCTATTCCATGATCATTCAGAATCTTGATCCCGCCCCCTGCTACTTTCGGATTGGGATCTAAATTCCCGACATATACTTTCTTGATCCCTGCTTCGATCAACGCTTCCGTACATGGTGGTGTTTTTCCATAATGACAGCATGGCTCCAATGTTACATAAATCTCAGCTCCCTTAGGATCTTCTATGCAGTTTTTTAAGGCATTTCGCTCTGCATGTAATCCGCCGATCTTCTCATGATATCCTTCTCCAATAACCCTTTGATCTTTTACGATCACTGCTCCGACTAAAGGATTTGGATTGGTATATCCACAGCCTTTCTTGGCAAGTTCGATCGCACGCCGCATATATTCTTCTTTCAAATATTTTTCTCCCTTCCCTTCAGGTTCTTTGATTTTGGGAGGTTGGATTTTGATTGGTATTGAAATCAGAAATATAAAAAGGAGCTCCTGATCTTTGTTCTAATTCTTCAGGAACTCCTTTTTGATATCTTGATATTTCTTTTTGAAATAAAAAAATCCTGGAATTATAAAAATCCCAGGACATGATGATCAATATCACTTCTTAAATCTTCTTCCATCCAGACTGTACTGTCGGCCTTGGAATCTCACCAAGTCATGCCATATAAGGCTCGCGGGCTATAACCGCCGGTAGGGACTTGCACCCTGCCCTGAAGACGTTATGTAATTTATTTATAGAATAGCACTCGCTAACTGTTGTGTCAAGTGAATTTTCTATCACTTCAGCATAGCGTTTTTTACATTCTCTTTCGCATAAATACTACAAGTAAAGCAAAAATCACGACTGCAGCTGCTCCGATTGCAATCCCTATTGTGTGTTTTTTCTTTGTTTCTTTCTGCTCTTTTTTCTTTTTTTCTTCTTTTTGTTGTTTCTGTTCTTTTGTTTCCGTTGTCACTTTTGTCGTTGTTGTTTCTGTTGTTCCTTGTGTTGTTGATTCTTTTGCAGATGTTGTACTGTTGTTTGTCTGTTCTGTAGATGAATTTTCTTGTTTTGTTGTACTATTTTTAGATTGTTTATCTTTTTTTGTTTCTGTCTTCACAGTTGGATTTTTCTTTTCTTCTATGTCATTTTTCTGGTTCTTTCCCATATATGCATCTGCTTCTGGAACATCAATCTTTCCATCCATATAATCCTGATATGCCTGTTCTGCCCCTGCTCTTGTTGGTGGATAACCATGCGAAGACAGCCATGATTTCGCCTGCTGCTTTTCTTCATCTGTATATGCATAAGTCGCCACCGGACGGCTTGTGATCATTACTGCTCCCAGAATCAGCATTAAAACTAATAATAACCTTTTCATTTGATACTCCCTCTTTCATTTTGAAACTGTTTGATTAATCTTGTATATTATAGCATAATTTAGTAAGAGTTCTATAGATTATTCGTTTTTATACAATCCTGATTTGAAGGTAGTATTGGTCATGTATGAGTCAGAAAGAAGATAAGAAGAACTATTTATAAGGATCCAAGGTAACACTCCGCATTTTTGAAAGCGTTTTTTACAAATCGCCGATCCGCGCCTGTTCCTTTGATAACTTCCTGGCTGCGAGCCAAAATGCCCGCAGCTGCGGTCAGACAATCAACCACAGGGCGCTGCGAATTTGTAAAAAAGTGTCTTCGACACTTCAACTCCCCTGCCCCTCATTCTTGAGGGGTGGGTTTCTTTTTTTGTCTTTTTCCTTCATAATAGAATCATGAATAT
>OHAH01000052.1_pt1 | contig 82938 bp, 73 predicted proteins | sample 1577071 | NCBI WGS metagenome assembly OHAH01 (sample SAMEA3541520, study PRJEB24748) | human gut metagenome | biome: human gut; feature: human-associated habitat; material: faeces | place: China | collected 2012 | reverse complement strand
ACGCCCTGCCGCCGTACTCGCCCTTGACCTCGTCCACCGTTATGCCGTAGAGCGAAAGGACGGCACGGTACTCGCCCAATGTCCGGAAATGCCACTCACGGGCGAGCGGGCGGATGACTCCCGCCAACTGCCCTTTGAGGTTGCCGCTCCCGTAATCGACGGGCGACAAGGGCAGCCCTTCCTTCCACTCCCTCTTGGTTGCCGGGGTCAAGTTGAACTGCTGTTCCAACTCCCGGCAGACGGCCATCGAGCGCTCGTGTTCGTAGCTGTCGGAAATGGCACGCCCGGTTTCGTCCACCCGGACGGAAACGATGTGCAGGTGTTCCCTACCGATGTCGTTGTGGCGATAGACGATATAGGGCTGGTCGCCGAAGCCCATGCGCCGCATGTACTCCTCCGCCAAGCTGACAAACTGCTCCTCGGTCACGCTATCTTTCGGATCGGGATTGAGCGAAATGTGCAGGACGGGCTTCTCTGTCTTGCGGTTGGCGGTCAGGTAATCACTGAACGAGCGGGAAAGATGCTCTATCGTGTAGGGATTATCGCCCTGCGGCTCGATGATACGGTTGCCGAAAAGCACGTCGGCATGAAGCTCGTCCACCTTCAACTGGTTGTACGAAAGCACGCCGTAGAGACTGCTGCCGTGTGAAATCTTGGCTATCATCGCACCGGGTATTTGGTCTGAAACTCTTCCACCAGTGCGGAAATCTGTTTGCTAAGTTCCACCAGTTCGAGGGTGTACCGCTCCAGCTTGTAAAGGAAAGCGAGCGCTTTCTTCTCCTAGAAATTGTATTTGAGCGCACGCACGCATTGGTTGTAGTTCACGCCGATGCTGCGGAACTGGGAGTGGAAAGAGGTCAGGCGCATGTAGAAATCCCGCGTACCCTTGTCGAGTTTGACGACCTTTATCTCCCTGCCGAAAAGCACGGAAACGATAAATTCCGACTTGTTCGCCTTGCCGGATTCGTCGAAAAGGGCAAGGAAACGGGCGTTGTCTTCGTCATCCAGACGGAAGACGTAGCGGTGGCGCATCTTGTCGGTTTTGGGCTTGCGCCCGTGATTGTTGGAATACTTCTTCTGATTGTCCATAGTCCTATCAAGTTTTAAGTGAAACATGGGTTGAAACTGCCGTATGCCTACGGCTCTCCCCCGCAAAGGAAAATCCGACTTCGGAGGATTTTGCACCAGCGGGGCAAGGTGGTGGTGAGGCACGGAAAGCGAAGCGAGTGCCGCAGCACACAACTTGCTAATTTCGTTTGAAATTAAAATCCGTCCTACCGGACAGATTGGGGATGCCCTTGTCTGCTGCGGACTGCCGGGACAGTCCTTCGGGCGGTTACTATTCTTCTTCATTTTCACGGTTCTTGGGTTCAACACCGCAAAGTAACAGCCCTTTTCCCGTCCGGTCATCATGCCCGGACACGACAAACCTACACGTGGAAAGACAATACACGACACACTGATAATCAAGCGCATAAACTGCCGATATTTTGCTATTCCTTTGCGCCGTGGAAGCGGTCAAACGACTGTCCGGACGGATGAGAAAACAACCGGACGGCTGACCGGACGGACAGCCGAAAGGCTGACTGTCCTGCCGGACAAACGGACGAACGAGCGGATGACCAGCCGGACGATTGGCTGAACGGTTAAACAGCCAAATGACTAAACGGCTAAACGCTCAAACGGCTAAACAGCCGGATGATTGGATGAACGGCTGGATGTCGGGCTGAATGTATGACCGGACGGATGACCGAAAGAACGATTGAGTGACCGAACGATTGACTGATTGAGTGAACAGAGAAACGGCTGCATGGGCAACCGGATGAATAACTAACTGAATGACGATATGGACAAGACATTGAACGTGGCTTTCGCCACACAGAAAGGCGGCAGCGGCAAGACGGCTATCACGGTGCTGGTGGCGAGCTACCTGCACTACCGCTTGGGGTGTCCGCTGGCGGTGATAGATTGCGACTTCCCGCAATACAGCCTGTACGAGATGCGGGAACGGGACAGCCGGGCGGTACTGGAGAACGAATACCTGAAACGGATGGCTTACGAACAGATGGGCGAGCCGGGGCGTGCCGCCTATCCGGTGCGCAAGTGCCGGGTGGAGCAAGCCCCCGACACGGCAAGGGAGCTGGCGGCGGAAGGTTGCTACGACCTGATCTTCTTCGACCTGCCCGGCACGGTGAACTCGGCGGGCATCCTGCGCACCATCGCACAGATGGACTACATCTTCGCCCCGGTGAGTGCGGACAAGGCGGTGCTGGAGAGCACGCTCTCCTTCCTCGACGTGCTGCAACGGATGATGCTGGGCAAGGAAACGAGCCGCCTGAAAGGGCTGTACCTTTTCTGGAACCAAGTCGATAAGCGGGAAACGAGCGGGCTGTACCGGAAGTACGGGCAGGTGGTCGCCGACATGGGGCTGCCGATGCTGCAAACCCGCATCCCCGACACGAAACGCTTCCGCAAGGAGGCGGACGGCACGGGACGGGTGGTGTTCCGCTCCACGCTGCTGGCTCCCGACAGGCGGATGCTGGCGGGCAGCGGCATCCCCGAACTGACCCGTGAGATTGTGGACGTGCTCAAACTGGAAGGCTATGAAGAAGCAACGGAATGAGAAGCCCATCGACGAGGAGCTGCTGATGCGGATGATGGCCGGCGAGGCGGCGGGTACGGAAGAACCGGACACCGGAAAGGGGGAAACAGCCGTGCCCGTGGAGAGGACGCAGGAAGGGAAAATGGCGGACACGAGGCGGCGCAAGGCGAGGCAGGCGGACTATGACACGACCTTCCTCAAAGGCATGGACATCCCCGCCCGCTACGGCAAGCCGGTCTATGTGCGCCGTGAGTACCACGAGCGCATCGCCAAAATCTCGGTGATGCTGACGGGCGGCAAGGTGTCGCTCTCGGCATACATCGACAACGTGCTGGCACAGCACTTCGAGCAGTACCGGGAGGAAATCGAGGCGGCATACGCCGGGAAACTGGAGAACCTCTTTTAAAAAGGAAGGAGGAAACGGTATGCTACTGAAACTATCACTCACCGTCCTGCTGCTCTACTACATCGGGGTGCTGTGGAGGTATTACCGATCCGACTTGGCGGGGCTGCTTGGCAAGGACGGTACGGGGGAGGAAGAAACGGACGGGGAACGGCAAACGGCGGACGAGCCGTACACGGTCATGGGAAAAAGCACCTACCAGCCCTTCGGGGAACGGGACGAACCGGAGGAGGAAACGGCACGGGACGGGGACAACGGGGAAACGGACGATGCCCGCAAGGGAACGGACGGGGACGGACAGCCGGAAACGGCAGCCCCCGAAACCGTGGAAGAGCCGGAAACGGCGGATGATGATGCGGACTACTCCGATATCGAGCCGGAGGACGACGAGGAAGAGGAATACGTGCCCTCGCTGGAGGAGCTGGAGGAGGAAGAGGAATTGGGGGCGTACTATCCCGACGGGAATCCCGACTTCGCCACCGGGTACAGCTTCGAGGACTTGAAGAAGGTACACCGGGTACTGGTCACGGATGACCCGGACGAGCGGGAGAAGCGGGAAGCCCGTGAGGTGCTGCCCGCCGTGATGGGGTCGGATGTCTGGGAGGCGATGCTGGACGAGTTCGAGGGCGCACGGCAGCGTGTCGCCCGGCTGATGAGTAACAACAATGTTTAATTTAATTTTTTAAGACAATGAAACAGAAAAATCTCTTTTTGACGGCAGCCTGCCTGATGGCTGCCATGGGCGCAATGGCGCAGGGAAACGGGCAAGCGGGCATCACGGAAGCCACGCAGATGGTCACGGGGTATTTTGACCCGGCAACAAAGCTGGTGTACGCCATCGGAGCCGTTGTCGGCTTGATTGGCGGGGTCAAGGTATATTCAAAGTTTTCGTCCGGAGACCCGGATACCAACAAGACGGCGGCGAGCTGGTTCGGAGCCTGCATCTTCCTGATTGTAGCCGCCACCATCCTGCGTTCCTTCTTCTTGTAAACAAGTGGGTTATGGAGCTGGAAATCAACAAGGGGATTGGCAGGAACGTGGAGTTCAAGGGCTTGGAAAGCCAGTACCTTTTCATCTTCTGCGGCGGACTGCTCGCCGTGTTCGTGGTGTTCGTCATCCTCTTCATGGCGGGCGTCAGCCAGTGGGTGTGCATCGGCTTCGGCGTGGCTGCGGCTACGCTGCTGGTATGGTTCACCTTCCGGCTGAACGCCCGGTACGGCACGCACGGGCTGATGAAGGCAGCCGCCCGCAAGCGGCATCCGAGGTACGTGCTGAACCGGCTGAAAATTCCCCGATTATTCACCTTTAAACACTGGCAAGAATGAGAAATATAATGAAAGCGGCGACGTTGGAAAGCAAGTTCCCGCTGCTGGCTGTGGAGAACGGCTGCATCGTGAGCAAGGAGGCGGACGTGACGGTAGCCTTCAGGGTGGAGCTGCCGGAGCTGTTCTCCGTCACGGGAAGCGAGTACGAGGCGATACACTCGGCTTGGCACAAGGCGGTGAAGGTGCTGCCGGACTACTCCATCGTGCACAAGCAGGACTTCTTCATCGAGGAGAAGTACCGGGCGGAGACGGACAGGGACGACCTGAGCTTCCTGAGCCGGAGCTACGAGAGGCACTTCAACGAACGCCCGTTCCTCTCGCACACGTGCTACCTGTTCCTGACCAAGACCACGAAGGTGCGCAGCCGTCAGGAAAGCACCTTCTCCACCCTCTGCAAGGGCAGGCTTGTCCCGAAGGAGATAGAGGACAAGGAGGCGGTGACGAGGTTCCTCGAAGCCGTCGGGCAGTTCGAGAAAATCATGAACGACAGCGGTTTTGTCACGCTCCGCCGCCTCACGACGGACGAGATTACCGGGACGGAAACGGCGGCGGGCATCGTGGAAAAGTACCTCGCCCTCTCGCAGGACGAGACGACGGTACTGAAGGACATCCAGTTGAACCCGGAGGAGATGCGCATCGGCGACGACCTGCTCTGCCTGCACACCCTCTCGGACACGGAAGACCTGCCGGGCAAGGTGGCGACGGACAGCCGCTACGAGCGGCTATCCACTGACCGGAGCGACTGCCGCCTGTCGTTCGCCGCCCCGGTGGGCGTGCTGCTGGACTGCAACCACTGCTACAACCAGTACATCTTCATCGACGACCACACGGAGAACCTGAAACGGTTCGAGCAGACCGCCCGGAACATGCACTCGCTCTCCCGCTACTCCCGCTCCAACCAGATAAACAAGGCTTGGATAGAGGAGTACCTGAACGAGGCGCACTCGAAAGGGCTGACCTCGGTACGCTGCCACTGCAACGTGATGGCGTGGAGCGATGACCGGGAGGAGCTGAAACGCATCAAGAACGAGGTGGGCAGCCAGATTGCCCTGATGGAGTGCAAGCCGAGGCACAACACGGTGGACGTGCCGACGCTGTTCTGGGCGGCGATACCGGGGAACGAGGGGGATTTCCCCTTCGAGGAGAGCTTCTACACCTTCATCCCGCAAGCCCTGTGCTTCTTCACCGAGGAGACGAACTACAAGGACTCGCTCTCGCCGTTCGGCATCAAGATGGCGGACAGGGTGACGGGCAGACCGCTCCATTTGGACATCAGCGACCTGCCGATGAAGAAGGGTGTGATCACGAACCGCAACAAGTTCGTCTTGGGACCTTCGGGGTCGGGAAAGTCCTTCTTCATGAACCACCTCGTACGCCAGTATTACGAGCAGAACAGCCACATCGTGCTGATAGACACGGGAAACTCGTATCAGGGATTGTGCGAGCTGATACACAGCAAGACCAAAGGCGAGGACGGGATTTACTACACGTACACGGAGGAGAAGCCCATCAGTTTCAACCCTTTTTTCACGGACGATTACAAGTTCAGCGTGGAGAAGAAGGACAGCATCAAGACGCTGCTGCTGGCACTCTGGAAGGGCGAGGACGAGAAAATCACGAAGACGGAAAGCGGCGAGCTGGGCAGTGCGGTGTCGGCGTACATCCGCAGGATACAGCAAGACCGGAGCATCGTGCCCTCGTTCGACACCTTCTACGAGTACATGCTGAACGATTACCGGAAGGAGCTGGCTGCAAGGGACATCAAGGTGAGCCGGGAGGACTTCAACATCGACAACTTCCTGACCACGCTGCGGCAATATTACAAAGGCGGGCGCTACGACTTCCTGCTGAACTCCCGTGAGAACATCGACCTGCTGCACAAGCGGTTCATCGTCTTCGAGATTGATGCCGTGAAGGATAATTCGGAGCTGTTCCCCGTGGTGACGATCATCATCATGGAAGCCTTCATCAACAAGCTGCGCCGCCTGAAAGGGGTGCGGAAAATGCTTATCTGCGAGGAGGCTTGGAAAGCCCTTTCCTCTCCGAGCATGAGTGCCTATCTGAAATATATGTACAAGACCGTCCGCAAGTATTTCGGCGAGGCAATCGTGGTCACGCAGGAAGTGGACGACATCATTTCGTCCCCCATCGTGAAGGAGGCTATCATCACCAACAGCGATTGCAAGATCCTGCTCGACCAGAAGAAGTACATGAACAAGTTCGACGGCATCCAGTCGATGCTCGGACTGACGGAGAAGGAGAAGGCGCAGATACTCTCCATCAACCTTGCGAACCATCCCGGAAGGAAGTACAAGGAGGTGTGGATAGGGCTGAACGGGGTGCAGTCGGCGGTGTACGCAACGGAGGTATCGGCTGCGGAGTACCTGACCTACACCACCGAGGAGAGCGAGAAGACGGAGGTGTTCGCACTGGCGGAAGAGCTGGGCGGGGACTTGGAACTGGCTATCAGGCGGCTGGCGGAGACGAAGTATAGGTAATGTGCCAATGTGGTAATATGCTAATGTGCTAATGAGCCGGATGGGTGGTTGATTGGCTGGATGGCTAAACAGTCAGACAGTTAAACGGCTAAACGGTTGGCTGGCTGAACGGCTGAATGTACAAACGGCTAAACGGTATGAAGAGAATAAAATTTTGTAAAACTAAAAAAGGAGGAATCAAGATGAAACGATTGAATGTAATCCTGCTGCTGTCGGCTGTGACGGTGGCACTGGCGCTGGTCATGTCCTGCAAGGAGACGGGTGCAAAGCGGTTGGAGAAGATGCGCGGCGAGTGGGTCAGCACGGGCAGCAAGCCGCCCTTCACCCTCTGGGAAGAGGACGGCAACTACCGTGTGACCGTCCTGCACCGGAACTACAAGGGCGGCGAGGAGGCGGAGACCTACCTCGTCCGGGAAACGGAAGGGGTGCTGTTCATCGAGACGGGCTTTGCCGTGATGATGGAGTATGACCGGGAGAAAGACCGCATCCGGCTGTCGCCGGGCGGCGAGTACAGAAGAAAGAGTGACGAACCTGAAAAGAAATGAAATCATGGAGAAAAGAAAGAGAATCGTTATCGGAATGGCGTGCCTGCTGCTGGCGGGCACGGCGAACGCCCAGTGGGTCGTGAGCGACCCCGGCAATCTGGCGCAGGGCATCATCAACACCACCAAGCAGATCGTGCAGACCTCGACCACGGCGAAGAACACGCTGGACGGGTTCAAGGAAACGGCGAAGATATTCGAGCAGGGACGGAAGTATTACGATGCGCTCAAGGCGGTGCATGACGTGGTGAAGGGTGGCGTGAAAGTAAAGAAGAGCATCGAGCTGGTGGCGGACATATCGGAAATCTATGTCCGGAACTACCAGAAAATGCTGGGCGACCCGAACTACACGCCGGACGAGCTATCGACCATCTCGTTCGGGTATGCCAAGCTGCTGGGCGAGAGTGCGGACATCCTGCAAGACCTGAAGAACGTGGTGAACGTGACGGGGATGTCGCTCACGGATGCGGAGCGACTGGCGATTATCGACCAGAGCTACAAGCGGCTATTAGAGTACCGCAACCTCGTGCAATACTACACGGACAAAAACATATCGGTCAGCTACCTGCGGGCGAAGAAGAAAAAGGACGCCGAACGGGTGGTGGCGCTCTACGGGGATGCGGAAGACCGTTATTGGTAAGGCTGTCCTTCAACATACAAGTATAATAATGTACACGTACATAATATAAATAAATAAGACTATGTTGTTAGCGATAGACTTCACGAACCTGCACGAGATATTGCAGGCGTTGTATCAGGACATGATGCCGTTATGCGAGAAGCTGACGGGGGTAGCCAAAGGGATTGCCGGGCTGGGTGCGCTGTTCTACGTCGCCGCCAAGGTGTGGCAGGCGCTCGCCCGTGCCGAGCCCATCGACGTGTACCCCCTGCTGCGCCCGTTCGCCATCGGGCTGTGCATCCTCTTCTTCCCCACCTTTGTCATCGGCACGATAAACACGGTGCTCTCGCCAGTAGTGAAAGGCTGCCACGGGATGCTCGAATCGCAGACCTTCGACATGAACCAGTACCGGCTGCAAAAGGAGGAGCTGGAAAGGGAGGCGTTCCGCCGTGACCCGGAGAAGGCGTATCTGGCGAGCAAGGAGGATTTCGACAAGAAGCTGGACGAGCTGGGCTGGTCGCCGAAGGACTTGAAGACGATGGCGGTGATGTACATAGACCGGACGGAGTACAACATGAAGCGGAGCGTCCGGCTGTGGTTCCAAGAGCTGCTCGAACTGCTGTTCCAGTCGGCGGCGCTGGTGATAGACACGATACGGACATTCTTCCTGATAGCCCTCTCCATCCTCGGTCCGGTAGCGTTCGCCCTCTCGGTCTATGACGGGTTCCAGAGCACGCTGACGCAGTGGATAACGAGGTATATCTCCATCTACATGTGGCTGCCCGTGAGCGACCTGTTCAGCTCGGTGCTGGCACGCATCCAAGTGCTGATGCTCACCCGTGACATCGAGGCGATGAGCGACCCGGCGTTCATACCGGACAGTACGAACTCGGTATATATCATCTTCCTCGTCATCGGGATATTCGGGTACTTCACGATTCCGACAGTCGCCAACTGGATTATCATGGCGGGCGGCGTGAGCCAAGCCAACCGTGCGCTGAACCAGACAGCGAACAAGATAGGCAACGTGGCCTCCGCCGGGGCGGGCGCTGCCGTGGGAAACGTCGCCGGAAGGATTTTCAAGTAACGGCAGGGACAAGAACATGAGTGATAACGAATTAAAAAAAATGGAAACATGGAATTTAAAAGTTTGAGGAATATAGAGACGAGCTTCAGGCAGATACGGCTGTTCACGCTGGTGTTCGCCTGCCTGTGCGCCGTGGTGACGGGCTTCGCCCTCTGGAAATCGTACAGCTTCGCCGAGGCGCAGCGGGAGAAGATCTACGTGCTGGACAACGGCAAGAGCCTGATGCTGGCGCTCTCGCAGGACGTGCGGCAGAACCGCCCGGTGGAGGCACGGGAACACGTGCGCAGGTTTCACGAGCTGTTCTTCACGCTCTCGCCGGACAAGTCGGCTATCGAGGGCAACATCCGGCGTTCGCTGCTGCTGGCGGACAAGAGCGCCTTCAACTACTACAAAGACCTCTCGGAGAAGGGGTACTACAACCGGGTGATTTCGGGGAACATCAACCAGATGATAGAGATTGACAGCGTGCGGTGCGACTTCGACAAGTACCCGTACAACGTGCGGACGTTCGCCCGCCAGATCATCCTTCGGGAAAGCTCGGTGACGGAGCGCAGCCTTGTCACCCGCTGCCGCCTGCTGGATGCGGTCAGGAGCGACAACAACCCGCAGGGGTTCATCATCGAGGGCTTCGAGATTACCGAAAACAAGGACTTGCAGACCATTAAACGATAAGAGCCATGATCGGGAAAATTATCGTGAAAGTGCAGGACTGGGCGGACGAAAAGTTCCGCCGCCTGTGCGGGCGTATCACGCCGGACATGCGGGTGGTGATTGTCCTCGTGATGATGCTGGCGTTCGGCGGGCTGTCGGTCTATATGACCGTCTCCGCCATCTACCGCATCGGAAGAAGTGACGGGCGGGAAATGGGGATAGAGCATATCAGGCGCCTGCAACTACCCAATGACAGTATTATCAACCCTTTTAACAAACAGTAAATCATGGAAGAGAAAGAAAACAGACCGGAAGAACAGACCGCCGTCCATACGGACAAGGGTGGCACGGAAACCGTGGAGAACCGGGAAGCGGCGGGAAAGCCTGCCGGGGAGAAGAAGGCGGAACGGCAGAAGAGACAGCCGGAAAAAACGCTTACGCCAAAACAGTTGCAGCAACGGAAAAAGCTGCTGGTATATCCGCTGCTGGGCTTGCTGTTCCTCGGCTCGATGTGGCTGATATTCGCCCCCTCGGAGAAGCGGGACGTGAACGGGGACACCGTGGGGGCGTTCAACGCCGACATCCCCCTGCCGGAGAACGACGGGATTATCGGGGACAAGCGGAAAGCCTACGAGCAGGCGCAGATGGAGAAGAAGCAGGCGGAGAAGGTGCGCTCGCTGGAGGACTTCGCCTTTTCCGGGGATAACGATGCGGACGGGGTGGACATCGAACTGCCGGACAGCGAGCCGGAGCGGGAACCGTTCAAGGACTATTCGGCAGGCGGCGGCAGCCGTTCCTCCGTCACCGCCTACCGGGACATCAACCGGCAACTCGGCTCGTTCTACGAGCAGCCGAAGGTGGACGAGGAGAAGGAGGAGTTGAAAAGGCAGGTGGAGGAGCTGACCGCACGGTTGGACGCACGGGAGAAGCAGGCGGGCGGCATGGACGAGCAGGTCGCCCTGATGGAGAAGAGCTACGAGCTTGCCGCCAAGTACATGGGACAGCAGGGACAGAACGGCGGCATCGTGCAGGTGCCCGTCACCGGGCAGGGCGATGACCGGGGCATGGGACAGCCCGCCGTGACGGTGCAGGCGGCACGGGAGCGGACGGTATCGGGGCTGCAACAGCCCCTAAGCGATACGGAGTTCATGCGGCAGTACAGCCAGCCGAGGAACTACGGCTTCAACACGGCGGTGGGCAGCGGCTACGCTATGGGGAAGAATACGATACGGGCGTGCATCCACGGGAACCAGACCGTCATGGACGGGCAGACGGTGAAGCTGCGCCTGCTCGAACCGCTGCAAGCGGGAAACCTTGTGATACCGCAGAACACCCTCGTTTCGGGAACAAGCAAGGTGCAGGGGGAACGGTTGGACATCGTGGTGTCGAGCATCGAGTACCGGGGAAACCTGCTGCCCGTGGAATTAGCGGTATATGACAGCGACGGGCAGAAAGGGCTCTCCGTGCCCTCGTCATTAGAGCAGGAAGCGGCGAAGGAGGCGATGGCGAACATTGGTGCAGGGCTGGGAACGAGCATATCGTTCGCGCAGTCCGCCGGGCAGCAGGTGGCGATGGACATCACAAGAGGGCTGATGCAGGGCGGCAGCCAGTACCTCGCCAAGAAGTTCCGGACGGTGAAGGTGCATCTGAAGGCGGGGTACGAGTTGATGCTGTATGCCAAACAACAATAACGGAAAACAGAATATGAACCAGATTAAAAAAGAAAAGACAATGAAAAGATTCTTGGGATTGGTCGCCCTGCTTATGGGCATGGTGACGGGTGCGAACGCACAAGTGAACGACACGATACAGCGGACCACGGGCAACGACCTGTATCAGGGAATGACACGGAAGCTACCTTATCGGCAGATGGTGACACCCTACGGGGTGCAGGTGGCTTTCGCGAAGACGGTGCATATCATCTTCCCCTCGGCGGTGAAGTACGTGGACTTGGGCAGTAATTGGATTATTGCCGGGAAAGCGGACGGTGCGGAGAACGTGATCCGGGTGAAGGCAACCACCGAAGGGTTTCCGGGGGAAACGAATTTCTCGGTGATTTGCGAGGACGGCAGTTTTTACAGCTTCAACGCCCGGTATGCCCGTGAGCCGGAAATGCTGAACATCGAAATGAAGGACTTTCTGGAAAATGAGGACACGACGGATTTCAGCCATACCCGGATGAACATCTATTTCCGTGAGCTGGGTAACGAAAGCCCGCTCTTGGTGAAGCTGATCATGCAAAGCATCTACAAGGAGGACAAGCGGGAAATCCGGCATCTGGGGTGCAAACGCTTCGGGGTGCAGTTCCTCCTGAAATCCATCCATGCCCATAACGGGCTGTTCTATTTCCACACGGAAACGAGAAACAAGTCGAACGTGGCTTTCCAAACGGACTTTATCAAGTTCAAGGTGGTGGACAAGAAAGTGCCGAAGCGCACCGCCATCCAAGAGCGGGTACTCGACCCGGTACGCAGCTACAACGAGGTGCTGGTGACGGAGGGGAAAGGCAGCGTGCGCACGGTGTATGTCGTTCCGCAGTTCACCATACCGGACGACAAGGTGCTGGTCATCGAGCTGTTCGAGAAGGACGGAGGCAGGCACCAGACCGTCCGGGTGGAGAACGCCGACCTCGTGGCGGCAAAACAGATTAACGAACTGAAAATCAAATAAGGGATGAAAAGGGTATTGTTATTTATCATGTTCTTCGGGGTGTGCCTGCATTTCAACCAGGCACACGCCCAAAGATGCCTGCCCGGAATGAGGGGAATCCAACTGACGGGCGGACTTTCGGACGATATGCGCTGGAAAAGCGGTGACGGCTTCGGCTACCATGCCGGGATAGCGGTCACGACCTACACGAGGAACGCCCACCATTGGGTAATCGGTGCGGAATACTTGGAGAAGCGGTACGACTACCGGGGCAGCCTCTATCCGGTGAGCCAGTTCACGGGCGAGGGCGGCTATTACCTGAACTTCCTTTCGGACAGGAAGAAGACATTCTTCGCCGCACTGGGCTTGTCCACCCTTGCCGGGTACGAGACGGTAAACCGGGGCGAGAGCCGTCTGCCGGACGGTTCACGGCTGACGGATGAAGACAACTTCATCTACGGGGGTGCGCTGACGCTGGAGCTGTCCGCCTACGTGACGGACAAGGTGGTGCTGCTCCTGAACGGGCGGCAACGGGTGCTGTTCGGGGGTGATTGCGGGCGGTTCCACTCGCAGATCGGTGTGGGAATACGATTTATGATTCGATAACGGCTATATATAATAACGTGTATGAGAACAACTATTTATAAAATGCTCGTGGGCTGCTACATGGTGGTCGCCCTCGTGCTTGTCGCAGCCTGTAATGACAAGCTGGATATTCAGACGAGATACCCGTTCACCGTCGAGACGATGCCCGTCCCGAAAAAGCTGAAGGTGAACGAGACGGCGGAGATACGCTGTGAACTCAAACGGGAAGGTCGCTGGGAAGATACCCGGTACACGATCCGGTGGTTCCTCTTTGACGGGAAAGGGACGCTGAAAACGGAGGACGGCACGGTGCTGCTACCCAATGACCGCTACCCGCTCACGCAAGAGACCTTCCGGCTCTATTATACCTCGCAGTCGGACGAGCAGAGCGGATTCACGGTCTGGGTGGAGGATTCGGACGGACAATCGGTTGAATTGGAGTTCGACTTCAATGCGGACAATGACAAGGAGGACGGGAATGGAAGTGGAATTGAGGAAGAGTGAAGTATCGGCACTGGCGGAGCTGAAAGACCTGTGCAGGCACGAGTGTACGGCTGAACGGTGCGCCGATGCCGTCCGGGAGTTCGGCTGGTCGCTGGAACACGTGCCGGAGGATATGAAGACCCCGGAAATGTGCCGCCGTGCGCTGGAAGCGAGTGCGGAGCTGGGCTACGGGCATCTGGCGCTGCTGCATCACATCCCTTTTGCGGAGGTCTGCATGGAAGCCATGCGGGACTGGTACGGGGACGGTAGAGCCGACCTTCACGAGGTAGCCTCGGCAATCCGTCCGGAGGTGTTCGACGGGAAGATGGCGGACTTTCTGGTGGCGGAGGACGGCAGGTGTCTCTCCCTGCTGCCCGTCCACCTGCAAACGCCGGAGCGGGCGGAGAAGGCGGTGGAGGTGTCGGGGGCGTCCGCCCTCCTTTCTGACCGGGTGAAGCCGGGGCTGAAAACGCCGGAGCTGTGGCGGAAATGCGCCGAACACGGCTGGATGTCGTTCGTGGCGATACCGTGGAGGGAACGCTCGCCGGAAGCGTGCCTGACGGCGTACCTGAACTATCCCGATATGATACGTGCCCATCCCCATGTCGTCCCGCAGCCCGTGGAGAGCTATTGCAACGTGTACTCGCTGTGCCGCCTGATGGAGCAGATGACGGGCGAGAAATTCACCTACGGGCAGATGGCGGACTTCTACGGGGGAAAGCCGATGGCGGTCAAGTACATGGAGCTGCCCGAAGGTCTTCTGAAAGACCGTGAGGTGACTTTTGACCGCCAAAAGGAGAAGTTCCGTATCGCCCCGATCAGCCAGAAGGAAGAACAGAAGGAGGAACAGAAGCAGGGGGAACGGCAACGGCAGGAACGGAAAAGGGGGTTGAAAATGTGATGGATAAAGAATTGTGGAACGAAGAGATTGAATAGTGTAAGTAGTCTGTATTGTAAAAAAGTCAGTTCTAACAGCAGCTTGGGACTGACTTTTTTGTTGCATAGAAGTCTGATTTTGTTCTGTTTTTTGATATTAAAACATATCTTTGCTGACAGACACAAACAAGCAAAAACAATATGACGACTATTTACAAGATTCCCGGTGGCGGGCAAAAAGTTCAGAGCAACATACAAAATGGAGTGGACACCGAATATATCAGGGTTGAAAATTCAGATTGGGTGGAAAAATGCGGTTGTAACGGTCAGGATTTCTACGGAAACACAATGTGGAGTAACGATTTGGAAACCTTACAGCGATGGGCTGATGTTTGGGCTGGTTGTAAAGTAAGACTGGTTGAAGCAGCCGATAAGGAATCGGACATGTAACCTTTGGGGTATATGGAATAATCCGGTTGAAAAAGAGGTTTCTTTTGCTTCTTTTCTTTTCCACCCCGTTCATGAAAGAAAGAAGTGCCAAATAGCCCGTGAACAAAAAAGGGGTGCTTAAAGCATCCCTTCATCGGCATAGCTGAGATAGCTGTCCTCGGTCAGTATGATGTGGTCTAAGAGCTGTATGCCGATAGCCTCGCAGCCTTTTTTCAACTGGCTGGTCAGGCTGTTGTCCAGCGTGCTCGCCACGGTTGTGCCGGACGGGTGGTTGTGCGAGAGTATGATTGCCGAAGCATGGGAAACGAGAGCCGTCTGGAGGACGATGCGTATATCCACCACGGTGCTGTTCATCCCGTTGCGTGAGATACACGAAACTCCCAGCAGCTTGCCCGCGCCGTTCAGGTACATGACCCAGCACTCTTCATGGTGCTGCATGCAATCCTCGTAAACGGGTTTGAACAGGTCGTAAGACTCTTTGGAAGAGTGGATTTTAATTCTCTTGGATGCGTCAGCGTCCTTATAACTTACGGTGATTTGAGGGAAAGACAGTGTATTCATAATGCAAAAAATTAAAAGTGAAACATTTATTTTTTTGCTTTGGGGCACGGGGAAAGAACGGACTTCATGCAAGACTTTTGCGTGGAATACTACCCGAAGGTGTGGAGATTGCACGCAAAACCTGCAAGGTCAAGCCTTGCTACTTGTCCGTTTTTCCCCGTAGATTGGCTAAAAAATGAGTGTGGAGCTTGGCTAAAAATCCGGTGGGTCAAAGGGTTTCTTTTTGCTTCTTTGTCTTTGTCCGCTTCCGGCTCACCGAAAGAAAAAGAAGTCCGTCCGAAATGTCGGGTAGTCGGGGTTGCCACGGGTGGTAAAAATAGAAGTCCGGGCGGATCGCTACCCGTCCCGGACTTCCGGCGATGAAACACAAATAGTTCACGAAAGAAAGTAGCGGGCGGATTTCTCCGCCCTGCCCTTTGTCGTTAGGCTGCAATCTCTTCGGGTTGCGGTTGTTCTTCGGGTTGCGCCACCTTGCGCTCCTTTGCCCGTTCCTGCACCAAGAGGACGGCTTTCTTTTCCTCGATGCGTTGGTGTCGTTTCTCGTACACCTCGTTGTACTCGTTCTCAATGGTGGCGAGTGCTTCGGGCATGTGCTTGCGTGCGAAGTCAAGCAAGAGGGAGGCTTCGGTATTGTTGCCGTATGCACTTCGGAAATTGGCTATCAGATAATCCCTGCGGATGATAGTTTTTATCTTGACGGTGAGATTAGCCACAATATTCATTTTGTCCTCGTTCGAGAGATAGCGTTTCCCTTCCTCGGTGATACCCACGGTTGTAAAATGTTCCTCCCGCAAATGGGATAGCATGAAGAAATAAAGTATCTTTTCCTCGTCCGCACTGAACCTGCCGCCCGTGATGTCGGCTGCAAGTATCTGCTTTTTGGTGTCCTCTACCGTCCGTTCGAGTGCGATTTCCTTGTTGCGCTCGTCCTGCTTCTCCAATTTCTGAACGGGTGAGAGCGGTGCGGCTGCGGGTGTCCCGTCCGTCCCCTGCGTTTCGGTGACGTTCTCCACGTAACAGAAATCAATCTCCTTTTCCCCTATTTTGGCATAGACGGTGATTTCTCCCGTTTCGCTCCTGCGGCTGATTTCCTCCTCCTGCTCCGTGTAGTCCGCCCACTGCTGCTCGTAACGGGTGCGGGCTTCCTCGTAGCGTTCGGGGCTGTTGAAGTTCTCGGCTTTGGGTTCTTTGGGGCTGTTGGGAAAGGCGGTGTACCTTTCAAGGTTTTCGACCTCGTAGCCCGAAGCGATTAGCCGTTCTACTACCGTTTCGTTAGTGCTGTATCGGTCACGGCAGAGCGATACGCTCGGTTGGTTCTGCATGATTTGCACGGCTCGCTCCATGAGGAAAGAGGCGTTCATTTCGGCAAGGCACGTGCGGTTGGCGCAATGTCCGCAACCACCGTCACAGAACAACAGCAAGTTGTTGGTGTTGTGGGCGCACGTGGCGCACTCGGTCTTGTCGAAGTGGTAGTATTTCAAGTCGGGAGTAAAATTCTGCTCGATGCGCTTGGCTACATCGGCGGCTTTCAGTCCCCGCCAACTATTATACGTTCCCTCGTCCTGCAAATGCTTCTCGTACACTTCCCTCTGTATATCCTCACCGTATCGGCAGATTTCGGCTGCCACGCTGATAGACAGCTCGTCCGTCTCCAAAAGGTTGGCGATTTCGGGGATAAGGGCGGTAAATTTCAGACGGGTACGGATGTAGTTCTCGTTCTTGCCGAAAAGTACCGCCAACGTCTGTACGGTGTGGCGTCCGCTCTCTATCAGCTTTTGATAGGCGGCAGCTTCCTCTATGGGTGTCACGTCCTTGCGCTGCAAGTTCTCGGTAATCGCCATTTCCTCGGCTGTCTCGTCCGACAACTCGGAGACGATAGCCGGGATTTCCCCGCTGCCTGCGATGACGGACGCACGGTATCTGCGCTCCCCGAAAACAATCTCGTAACGGTCTGTTCCGGCAATGGGGCGCACGGTGATAGGCTGTAACACGCCCTGCTGCTTGATGCTCTCGGCAAGTTCGTAAAGGCTCGCTTCATCGAAGCGTTTGCGTGGGTTAAAACCGCTCGGCTGAATGTTTGCCAACGCTACCATAGTGATGTTTCTCTCTGCTGCTGATTGATTTACTTTTGTCTTCATAATTCGTTTTTTTTAAGTTGATTGTTTATTATTCTTGATAAATTTATTCGGTTGAAAAATCGGTTTCTTTGCTATCTTTCTTTCTCCGCTCCGGCTCACGAAAGAAAGTAGCGGGCGGAAAATCCGCCCTTACGGGGCTACTTGCGGTTATAGCATACGTTCTGAAACTCTATTTTCCGTTCCATTGCATGGCGCAACGTGTAGGCAGTTCCGCCCGTCGGGGTACTGTCGTAAAATACCACGAGATAGGCGGAGTTATCCAATAGGTAATTATTACGATGCAAGAAACAACGCTCTGAATATTCATCCTGCAAAATTATCACCTCGTCCGCTTGGGCTAAAATAGCGTTATAACGCTGCTTGTCGGCTTGGGTGTATCGGTCTGCCTGCCCTTTGAACGGGATAACGGCTTTTAGCTGAATGTACGGGAATACCTTTTTTGCGTTTAAAACTTCCTCGGCTGCGATAAGGTCGAAGCCGTTCGCCATGCCCGATAAAAACGTATGGTAGTCACGTTGGCAAAGTTCGGTTATCGCTGTATAGGTGTCGAAGCCTATATCTGTCAATCTCTTTTGCGTGTCGGGGCTGTTCCTTGTCATTCTTTCGGCTCGGTGTCCCGAAAAAGAGACGGTCTTTTCCCTTAACCAAAAATCACGCTCGGCACGGCATTGTATCAACGTCCTGCGTAGGGTTGTGAACTCCTGCCCATTGGTATGACGGTATTTGTAATCGAAATAGATTTCCCCTCGGAACGCTCCTAAACAGCATTGTTTATACGTTTCCTTGCCAAAAAGTTTTGTTTCGGCTGCTCCGTTCCTAATGAATGTCTTTGTTTCCATATCGGTAAATTTTAGAGTATTAAAAGAATGATTATCAAGATGAACACGATACCGACAAACAGCCGCCAAACAAGGGCGAGAATAAACCGTGCCACGAAGTAAAACAGAGCCACGGCAAGCCATAAGGCGAAAAACTGCCCTGCGGTGGTGGTGAGAAAGTAAACCACCACAGCCCAAAGGATTAGGCGGTAAATCAGTTTGGAAATGAGTATCGTTTTCATGTTCTTGGGTGTTGTCGGGCGGATTGCTCCGCCCGTGGTTGTTTAATAGTTTCCTTTCGGGATATATAGGTTATCAGCCATTAGCCGAAATTTATTATAATCAGTCGTGCCGCAATAACAAAGGGCTAACTCGTAAGAAAGGTGTCCTTCCTCTATGTAGAAAGTGAAGCGCAAACCGTTGCGGGTAATCGTTCCTTTTGAATGGTCTTGTTTCTCCCACCTTATAGTTTCATTTTCAATATCTTTGAGAAATTCCGCTACTTTCTGCGCATTTTCCGTATCTTCTTCCGCTACTTGGTTGTATATCGAAGTATAGTAATTTATCCAGTCGTTCACTTTCTTGGCGGTGAACGTACCGATATTGCACGGCTTTTCATATTGACTGGTTACTCTCTCGATGTCGTAGCGGTTTACGTTCTTAAAATGCTCCATATCGGCAGCTATCTTGTATTTGTTCTCCTTGTATATCTTGCTCACATGGAAACGGATGCCGTTACACGTGAACTCGATGCGCAAGCCGTAAAATGCTGGGTATTCACCGTCTGCCACGTGGTAGCCGTATTCCGCTTGGGGTATATACTTCCTTATCTCCTGCATGAGGGGAGACAGCTCTTTTTTAGCCCGTTCCGCCTTGTCCGTAAACATCGCATTTGCATTTAACTCGTTAAATTCCTTTTCTGATAGTGTTTTCATCTTCTTATGTTTTTGGGGGCGGATTGCTCCGCCCATTGTTTGTACTCTTGTTCCTTGCTTCCCGTTTAGGCTGCCGCGGGTTCGTTTATCGGTTCTGTCACCCGTTCGGCTATCATCTTAGCCGCCTTGTTCACGTCTCCCAATATCTCCACCAAAAAGGCGGGTTCTTCCTTTAGCTTGGTGAGCCAGTGTTTCAGATAGGCAGCGTTGTTGTCCTGCGGTGCGGCTGCATAGCCGAAGAACGCACCGCAAAGGGCGGATGTGAGTTCTGCAACAAGTTCCTCACGTGCGTAGAGCGCATCGCCGAAAAAGTTGCCGAACGTGCGGTTCAACCGTTGGGGGCTTCCCGTGCTGTGCGCCATTTCATGCAGGAGCGTTCCGTAAAATTCCACCCCTTGCGGAAACTGCCTTTTTTCGGGGCAAACGATGTAGTCGGCTGACGAGACATAAAAGGCACTATCGGAATACTTCACCTTAATAGGGCAATACCAATTTTGCGTATAAACCAACTCGTCCAGCGCATCGAACATCATCCCGTCCGAATGGTTATCGGGCTGCTCGTTCTTCTTCATCCGCTCGTAACGTTCGGGGTGCTTCTCGGCAAAATTGGTCTGTTCGATATTGAAGACGTTGTAATACTTCATCTGCGGGATGACCTTGTAATTTTCCTGCTCGGTTGCGGACAGCTTGCGGTATTCCTCGTATTTGATAGTCTTTTTGGTTTCCTTGTGTACCACGAACTTAAACCAATAGTAAACGGGAAACGAGCGTGCGCCCTTGTTGATGTTCACCTCTTCCTCCTTTGCTTGGTTGAACGTGAGGAACACGGGCAAAGAGAATTTCATGAACTCGGTGTAAAACAATAACATCAAGACGTTGCCGCCATTATAGACCGTCCCCCTGATGTTACGGGGCAAACCTTGTTTAAGGCTCGTTATCCACGGTTTTTGCCAATCCGTTTTCAAGCACTCGATTTTCTTTACCAATAACTCCGTGAACATCGGTGCAATCTTTTCGATAGTGTTGTTCGTTGTCGTTGCCATAACTTTACGCTTTAAAATGGTTACTACTTGTTTTCGTTATCATCGCTTGCCGCCCCAACCAATTTTTTCCCTTGGCTGATTGGGAAGAACATTGACAATCATAGAAAGCGGAAAGGGAGAATTGCAACCATCTGAAAAAATGGTAAATACTACCCGCAGGGTGGAGATTTGGCATTTTTTGCGGATTTGCTTTCTCCCCCGCCTACCTTCGTCAATGTTTTTCCAATCAGCTTAGGGAAAAAATCGCCTTCCAGTAGATTGAATGAATGATAGGTTACTTGCCCGGTGCTGAAAAGAAAAGGCAAGACGGAAAGACGGGAACCCCGGTTTCCGGAAAAGGGAAAAGAAAGGCAGGTTGGTCATTGCGGGAGGGAAAGACGGCTCTTTGCCACGCAAGCGTTTCTTTTTCGCCGATTCATCGGGTCAGAAAAAGGGATGCTTGCGTGGCAATGTGCCGTGCGGGTTGGCGAGGCGCTTGCCGTCCGGTTTTACGGTAAACGGACGGAGCGGTCAGGCTGTCCGGCTTGCGGATGGCCGTGCGAGGGAAGTGTCGGAAAACGGGCGGTAAGTTCCGCAGACAAGGGATATGATCCGTGCAGTCACAACACACCCGGATAGGGAATGATAACGATTAGGAAACGAAAGGACGGTCAGGCGGCTGCCGGACAAACAACGGAGGAACTCTTTTGAACGGTACGGGCGAATGTGTTCCGTTTGTCCTTTCCGCCTCTGCGCCCGCTCCCTACCATGCAGCCTGCCGGAGTGGTCGGGAGCGGACGCTGTGGGGGAAACAGCCCGTATTCCGAAAAATGAATCCAAAAGGTGAAGCCCCTTTCACCCACGTTAGGGATTGCAGCGGAAAGCCCACAGCCCGGCGAGGACTTGTAGGCGGAAAGCCCGACCCGAAGGGGAACGCCCCAATCCCCCCACAAAACTGCTTTTGAGCATACCTTGAAAAAATGAAAACCAAATATTCCTGAGTTTCATCCGTATTCTTTATATTTGTAGGTGACGAAAAGGAATCGCTGTATATCAAGGCTGGAAGCGAGGATGACAGCGGAAAACGTAGATAATTATATGTTATTGTCATTAAAAAGGAATATGGAGAAAAGCATTAGAAAAATTGGGCAGAATGGTGTTCATGTTGAATATCTTACTTGTCCTCAAATCAAATTGAACAAGTATAAAGATGCAACCATGTTATCGTTGTGCCATATTAAAGGCAACTCAATGGATTTTATTCTGGATATGCCCGAATTGCAAGATATTAGGATGTATGGGTGCGAATTCAAAGACCATACAGCATTAAGCAAATTGACACATCTGAAAAAATTGTTTATTAATACTATTCTCTCAAAGGATGAACAAACTTTTAATTATATCGCCAAACTTTCTAATTTAGAAGAGCTAGCCATTGGCTATGTATCAAAATTTTTCAAATTTCCTAATTTATCGAACTTACATAAGTTGCATAAAATATTGATTTTTCACTGCAAAAATTTAGTTGACATTAAAGAAATAGCCAATATACCCAGTTTATATGAATTTGATATAGACTGTTACCTATTCAAACCTATTGATTTAGAATTTATAATGCAAATAGACGGCATTCAAAGAGTTGCTGCTCAATTTGGAAGCAAGAGGTTGAATGAGGAATTTAAATCATTATTGATGAAATACAATTTATGACGATAACAAGCGGCTCAATCGCCCTTAACGGTCGATTATCTGCCGGGCATTATAATGAAAAGAATCAAGAAAATGGAAACAGGAAAAGAATTGTTTGAATCAATAATGAACTCTTGCCCCAAAAAGAAGGTAGTGAGTTTATGCAAGAAGTTAATAAAGAAATGTTCTTTTAATAGTGGTGCTGACGCTGAAAATATATGCCATTTGGCATATCGCCTTTTCATATATGGTCATATTGAAAATGCTCTTGCCGTTTGTCGCTATACCCATGATGTTCCTTTTCCGGGAAAAGGAATTTTCAATGTGTGGGATTTTATATTATGGATATGGGGACTTGAAGTTTTTATCTTGAAAACGCAAGGGAAATATGAAGAAGCAGATGTGAGGATAAAAGAAATAGACCATATTCACATACAACCGGTAGGTATTAGAATTAACAATAGCCAAGAAAAGTGTAGGAAAGACGCTGACGAGTTATATCAACGTGTTACCTATCCTGATGTGCTATGTCGTGAAAAAATTGAAGAAAGTGAGCGATATGCTAATAACTATAGGTTCACTGCACTCTTCGATATGATAGGATATGGTGCAACTGGGCTTTATCCAAATCTTTCAGCACATTGGGAAGAATTACAGCAGGATATAAATAACTATGTTTCCATTCTCTCAAAAGAAAAATGAATTATGTGGGTAACAAGCGACTTAACCTCCCAAAAGATCGGTTAGCCACCGAACGTTATCTACTTAACAATAAGCATAAAATTATGAGATACTTAAAAATTATGGGAATATTTACTTCTATCTTAAGTCTATTGAGTTGCGGGCATGGGAATAAACGAGTGACGCAAAACGACGGTATAAACTCTAATATTCCGGTTGCTGCCCAGATCACGATAGACAAACTGCCGGATGTATTGAGAAACGTGCAGGCAGGAAAAACAGATTATGATTTTATAGGTATTTGTTCCAATGGTGTGGACTGCATCTATTTTGTGCTGGAGAACGGAAAGTTTTACATAGATTTTGAAGCTATGGGTAAAGAGCAGCTTCCCTACATAGATACCTTGAAACAGTTTGCAAAGGAACACAATTATCCTATTGTAGAAACGACCTATAACAATACTCCAGTCGATTACGAACACCTGAAATATGCACCTGTTATCAGCCTGAAAGTTCATGCTGACATAGACAGTATAGTAAAGGTCGGAAGTCAGATTGAGCAGACCATTTTCAAGAATAGTGACCGAACCATTTACGAAATAGTGCCTTGATTCTGCTAATAAAGACATTAATATTTAGCTGACGAACATTATCAACTTATTAATGAATAAAATGAAAAGGGGCAAACATATAAAAGTGCTATTCCATTTGGAACAAGACGAAGATGGCTACCCTCCATTTTCTATTGAGGGTTTATGGTGCAAAAAGACGGGGAACGGTACATATATTGTCGATAATGTGCCATTCTATACCTATGGCATCAGTTTGGGTGATGAGATCTGCGTTACAAAAGAAAATGGCGAATATCATTTCCAATCAATAGTGAATCCTTCTGGAAATAGCACATTAAGGGTACATTTTAACGATAAACGTATACAGATAGTCAAAGCCAAGTTGCTTGATATGGGATGTAAGGTAGAGATTTCCAATCTCCCCTCGTTCATATCCATAAATGTACCTTCGGAAGTCTCCTTAAAAGGTGTTGAAGATGTTTTGTCCAATATGGAGAAAGAGTATGAAAGTCTGGGCTATGAACATGGCGTCGTCAGGCATCAATCAGTCGATAATAAACAGCAAACCGACTGAATAAAGGTGAAACGCTGATAAATATTATATGCCATGTATGGGAAAAATAAAATATTAAATTCATTTCCTCCGGATCTCGCAAATGATGTACGGAGTGTATTGGATATGCTTGTGATGAAAAATGATGATATAAGCAGCCGATACTATATCGTCAATCTTGCAGGTATGAATATAGCAATTCCTGAACGAGTATATATGATAGAACAGACACCGCCCAATATGACAGTCGTACAAAGAAATATTCTTGACTGTATTTTCACAAGACATAATAATGGTTTTGTAAGGCAACGCCATTTGCAAAACCTAATGTCCTGTACTGAATATTGGGCTATACCATTTTGCTTTAAGCTATTAGGAGAATATGTGGATAATATTTTATACGATGTGAATAAGCATTTGGAATGTAATATAGACAACTACCTTCGTTTTATCGGGGAAAATGAAAAATTCTTTGATAAAACTAAAAATCAAATGATTAGTTATTGGAATTGCTATTATAGATCGAGATTCCCTAACAAAGAATCATATATAGGTTTTAATATCTTTAATAATTTGGAAATGGCATATAACAAGTGGGTTAATCTTCCCTAAAGGTCGATTATCCGCTGAACATTAGTTGATGGTAAATTTATCTAAAAACGGAAAATTATGCAAATCATAAAATGTGACGAATGTGAGAACCTCTTTAAGCTGCCTCAAGATGCGATTGAAAGATTAGAGCGGGTTAAAAAAGCTGGCTCTGGTTCAATATATTTGGAGTGTCCTTATTGTAAGGAGAAGACTTCATTTAATCGTTTTACAACAATATATACCGATGCTTCATTATTAAGTGACAATATAACGAAGTCAGATGAGACAATTCAATATGATTTGCTTCCAAAAGAATATGAACAATATATCGCACATAATGATACCGCAGTTACTATAAGAGGTGAACAATATAAATTGTATTCAATTCAAGAATTATTCAAGAATATCAATATTGATGGGGATACTTATTTGCAAATAAAACAGTTAAAAGGATTCTCCAATTCTTTGTATAATATGTCGGAAATTTCAAATGAAGAACACGATATACTAAGTAACTCTCTTTCTCTTGGAGAGGGGGATGGTTCCATACTTTTTGTTTCGCAGAAAGAACACGAATATGCCTTATCCGTGTTCTATATTGACGGAGCATATATAGAGAATCTTGAATTAACATTGAATTATTTAATTAAAAACGAACTCCAATCACTATCAAATAGCAAACCGACTTAATAAGCGGAAGCCGAACATATTAGCCACCAAGAATTAAATATGAAAAAGGAACTTATAGAACGATTGAGAAGATTTCTCACGGCACACGATATGATAGGGACACCTGCCTCTGACGAACAGGTGTTATGCGCAGAACAAGAGTTAGGAGTGAAATTTAGTCCTGACTATATAGATTTTATCAAGAATTTCGGTACAGCATACGCAGGAATGATGATAAATGCTTTAGACGGCAATGAAAATGTGGTCAATGAAACTAAATCATTAAGAGAAGTTCATCCTGAAATTACAGATACTTATGTGATTTCAGATGATGGTTCTGGCAATCCCATAATGATTAATTCTAAAGGAGAGGTCGAAATATATTATCATGATAGTGATGCCGAAATAGAAACCATCGCTTCATCGTTGGAACAATTTATAGAAGATAATTTTCCTGAATGGTAAAAGTAAAATCGGTTACTAACAAACAGATGAAATATTGAAGGCGGTTTATCTGCTGAACATCAGTAAGTGTAAAAATAAAAGCTATGAGTTTAGACAAAGTATATGGAATCAAGCCGGAAGAAAATACTTGTTCCGATTTAATCCCGTTGGAATATTTCTATCAGGCTATTGCTGATATTAAAAGAATACAGCCTCTTTTAGATGAAGGCAAGTATGATGTTGGGCGTCAGCCATTATTGGTGTACCTTGACATATATCTAATGTTTGCCAAGAAATATCCTAATATGGCTTCGGAAACTGTCGGAAAACTGAAACGTAAAAGCCTGAAAGAAACATTTGATTCATGGTGGGAAAGGAATGAACATAAAATTCCTAAAAAATATCGAATTGGGATTCGACAAAGTGCTGACGACCTATTTGATGAATTATTTGCAATACAAAGTTGGGAGAAAGAATAAGATGGTTAATAGGTGGATGAAGCTTTCCAAAGTTCGATTGTTTGCCAGAGATTATCCGCTAATTGTAGAACAATAATCAAGCGGCTCAAAAAATATTAGAATTACGAATAAAATCGACAGTACTAACAAATAGTAAACCGACTGAATAAGGCGGAACGCTGCCAAACATTATGACTCTTTTTCAGTAACTTTGAAACCTCTAATGAACATGGTTATGAATAAAAACATACTCACCTTTTTAAATGAATATGCGGAAATACCCGATCCGCAATATGCCATCATGTTGCGAGGCGCTTGGGGGTGCGGCAAAACGTTTTTCATCCGCCAATGGATGGAGCAACTGAAAAACAACAGAGATGCGGACAAGTTAAAATGGCAGCCCATTTATGTGTCTTTATACGGTTTGACCACTACTCAGCAAATCACAGAACAAATCAACAAGGAAATATCCCCGTGGTTGTACAGCAAGGGAATGAAACTTGCCAAGAATATATTAAAAGCCGCCTCGAAAATCGCTTTGAAATATGACATTGACGGTGACGGCAAGGATGAAGGAAGTGTAACCTGTGACTTGGACTCCATTTTGTTGTTGAAAGAAGAAAACTCCGAAATAAAAGGAAACAAGATTCTGATTTTTGACGACCTTGAAAGATGTGATGTAAAACTGGAAACCTTGTTGGGATACATCAATTACTTTTCGGAACATTGCAAATGTAAGGTCATCATCATTGGCGATGAGAACAAGATTTCCGAAAAAGAGGGCGAAAAATCTAATTTGAAATTCAAGGATTTCAAGGAAAAGACCATTGGGCGCACTTTCGAGATAAAAGTGAATATAGAGGAGACACTCGATTTTTTCATTGGCGAAATATCCGCCAACAACAGAAACCTCTTGTCTGAGAACAAAGAGCTTATCATCAAGATATTCCATGCCTCTAAATTCGATAATTTAAGAGTCCTTCGGCAATGTCTGAACGATTATCACAGGATAGTCATGGCTTTGCCGGAACATTATCATGAATCTCCCAAATACAAACTTATTATAACATCACTATTGGCAAACTTTATCGCCGTTTATTGTGAATATAAGGGCGGAAATACCGGGATTGCGAGCCTGTTCAATAGTCTGTCCGGTATGTTTCTTGATAAAGAAAAAAATGAAGAGCGTGAAAAAATCCTCTCCAAATACCGCTTTATAGAGATAGGCAAGCGGTTGGATATTTTCAGTGATTTTATCGTCAATGAAATCGTCTGCTATCTGGAAAGCGGGTATTTTGACACAACCTATTTGCAGCAATACTTTGCTGCCGAAGACGCAAGTTTAAACAGTTGGGACTACCTGTATGATTATTGGAGATTGGATAACGGGGAATACGAGAAACATTACGAGGAAACGGTACGGTATTACTTTGCGGATGAAAGCGTTGATTTAAAAGAATTGTTTGTCATTATATCTGTACTATCGGTTTTATATAGCGACAACCTTGTTCACGTATCCGAGGAAGACATCATTGCCCAAGGCAAGCACTCCATAGACAGGCTGATGGAAGGTATCAGCGACATGGAGGGGTTGTTGAATTGTAACTCAAAAGTACATGCGGGTGCAAGAAGGAATCATTCTAATATTGGTTCAGATCGAATTTTGAATGTACTGGTTGCATATTTTCAAAAACTATTCGAGCAAAGATTTGAGAAATGTCCTAATAAAGTGTCTGCCATGCTGGAAAATCTAACGGATGAAACTTGCGAACGCCTGAATCTGGCATTAAACGATGTAGTCCCGGGCAAACAGTGTTTTTATAGGGATACTTCAATATTCCAAGAGGCTGATGCGGACAAGGTTTCAAAAAGCATTTTGGGATTGTCCAACGAATCACGCAACACCTTTTTGCATTTTTTACAGTCTCGTTATAAATACACCTCCTATGGCACTGAAATAGAATACTTGAACGAATGCTGCCAATCGGATCTGCCCCAACTAAAATTAATCAATGAGAAATTAAAAACAGAAGCGGCAAACAGAAGATTGATAGAAAAGTATTCCATTGAGAAAATTACGAACCTGATAGATGAAATTACCGCAAAAGTGAAATAGCTATTCCTGTTCATCCTCGAAAGCGATGGTCTGGCAAGGGATATGTCGATAACGGTACGGACGGATGTGTTCCGTTTCTCCTTCCGCCCCGATGTCCGGCTTCGGCCATGCAGCCTGCCGGAGTGGTCGGGAGTGGACGCAGTGACAGAACAACCTTTCATTTTTTCAAATCTAACGTTCACACTCACATATAATTCACATATACACAGATATAATTTTGATATTACAGAATAGTTTATTATGTTTGTAAGCTAAATCAAATACATTCGACTAATATCTATATCTAAAATGTATTGATTAATAATAGAATATGAATGAGGAATTTAATCTTATAAAATTAGACACTTTTGCTATAATTAGTAAAAGCGTAAATGATGACACGTTGTATCTTCATAAAGAGGATATGTATAATACTATATTTATTCCTCGAATTCTTCATAAAGAATATTTAATTTCAGATGTATTCAAACATTGTAATTCGTCAGGTTATATAATATCAATAACAGAGAAAATAAATTCAAGTTATTTAGCTTTGTTATTAAATTCTAGGGTTTTTCGATTTGAATATTTAAAAGAAACAGAATCTTCTGTATCATTGAATATAACATTAACAGCTTTAAAGAACTTTAAAATACCTATTATTCAAAAAACTCTACAACATAAACTTGGGTATATAAGTAAGCAATTTTACCAGTACAAAACGACGCATGATATTAATATTGATCGCTATTTCGAAGTAAAAGTTTCATTCTTCTATATGCTTTGTGAATCTATGGTTCTTCAGCTGTATCATCCTGAATTGTTTAGAAATAACAATATTGAACTTATAGGAAATATTGATATTTTGTTTCCTAATGAACAGTTTTTGAAGTTTGAGCAAATGTTTAAAGTTCTCTCTTCAAAATCGAATCCTCTTATAGATAACGCTAAAGCATTTACCTATTATTTTCTAAACAGTACTAAAAAATAACATTATGAATTGGAGAATTGAATCTTTAAAAATTGAGAATTTCAAATTTTTCAAAGAAGAATTTATATTTAGCCCTCAAGGAAAGAATGTTCTTTTATATGGTGAAAATGGAAGTGGAAAAAGCTCAATATATTGGAGCTTATTTACAATAATCCAAAGTGTCCTCAAACAACCGACTTTGGATGACGCACGCAAATATTTTGATGCAAATAATTCTCAACACTTAAGAAATAGGTATTCCACTCCAGTCGAGGACTCAAGGCTATTGATGATTTTCAAGGATTTTGATTCTAATGCAACTAGAGATTGTGAAGATTCATTTGCTAATGCCAATGCAACAAGTTCAGCTTTGAAGGACTTTATGCAGAAAGCTTTTATGGCAAGTGATTTTATTAATTATAAATTCCTCTCATCTCTTTTTGAAAAGCGGAATAGCGTAGACAATGAAGTTTTTGAGATTTTTAATCGAGAAATTTTTCCAATTTTATCTGTGATGGGAGGATTTACTGACTTAGATGGAGTTTTTAGAAATTCAGTCAGTTTTAAAGAATGGTGGGATTATATTCTTTCTTTACCAGCTACTCTTGAACGTAATGAAAAAAATAAATCAACATTTAAGCAAAAAAATGCTCGATATATTGCATTTCAGGAGATGATTGGGAAGTTTAATCATGCTGTAAAGACTCTCTTACAAGAAATAGAGATTAAGACTAATAACACTCTTCATGATGTGTATGATTTTGAAATAGACGTTGTTTTAGATTACAAACCATGCCAATTTAATTTACGTACTTCCCCTCGACATTACGATGGAGAAGTACATATTCCCCAAATAATACTAAAGGCACAACTAACTTCTCCCAATATACCAAATAACAATAGAGAAATTCTTCATCCACGATCTTTTTTTAATGAGGCAAAACTTACATGTATGGGGATTGCCTTACGCTTAGCCATTTCCGATACTAAGACAAATTGGGTGGACAGTATTAAAATGCTTGTATTGGATGATATTTTGATAAGTTTAGATATGGGAAATCGTATTAAGATTATTGAGGAGATTCTCAAGCATTCAGATCGATTTCAAACATTTATTTTTACGCATGATCGAGCATTCTTCCATTTGGTTTTGAATGAAATAAAGAAATCAAATAAAATTTCTAGTTGGAAAGCGTTGAATCTGTATGAAGATCCTCTTTCAAATAAGCCATACCCTCAACCATTGCTAAAAGAATATAATCTTATTGATCCTTTTGAAGAGGCGAAACGTCATTATTCTCATTGTGATTTTGCAGCATGTCTTAATTCTTTACGAAGATATTGTGAAAGAAAACTAATTGAAATATTGCCATCTCATCTTAGTTTAGAAATTGGCAGTACAGGAGAAACTAAATATAAAATGCTTGGAGCTTTAATTACATCTTTTTCTGGAGCATTTTGTCAACGATTTGGATTAGTGAATCCATGTCCCAATTTGGAGCTTTATAAAGATAGGTTATTGAATCCATTTTCACATGATAATATAAGTTCTCCTATTTATAGAAACGAGGTCAAAGCACTTATGCAAGAGTTAGATATTCTCAATGGTATTCAAAAATATACAATAGATGATGTAAAAAGATTTAATAGCCGTGAATATAAATTAGCTCATCCTTCTTTAAGTGGAACTATTATTGAATTCAATATGCTCGAAAATTTTGAACGAATTAAATTTGGAGGACAATTTTACTTTAGTAATTCAAAAATTCAGATAACAAATACCTCTATCGCTACATTGAATGGGGAAATGCTATTATATGATCTCTATTCATCTGTAACTGATTCTATTACATCACCTCCTCGTTTATCTGAATTAATTGAAATAAAGTTATGGCATAAAACTTTAGATGAATGCTGGCACTAATATTTATACCTTAACAGTAGTTTTTTTGCTATAGTTAGATTCTAGATTAGTTGCGAGAATTATCGGTATTTATTTATCAATTTAATCAATATGCTATCTATTACTTATAAGTATTGATTAATTTTAGTTAGATGTTTTTAGTATGATAAACAAAGAAGACTTAACCTTTTTTTATTGTCAATTTATAATTTAACGAACTATTGTTTCAAGCGTTTTCATTTTTGTTTGTCCTCGAAAGCGATGGTCTTGGCAAGAAACAAGCCTATCACGAACCTTGCCCCGTGCGCTACCAGCTTGCGCCGTAGCTGAAGGAACGTGGAGCCGGTTGTAAGCACGTCATCTACCAATAAAACGCATTTGTCCTTGAAATATTCGGGGTGGAACTCCAGATTGGCGGTGCGGTCTTCGTTCCCGTGCGTGCCCTTGTACTGCGCCCGGTCATAAGTGACTGTAATCGCCCCGTAGCCGTCGGCAACTCCCATGTCCGCCGACAGCCTGCGGCAGAACGCCTCGTAGCGGGTGCGGTGCTTCGCACGGGTGGATGCCGGAACGGGTATCAGCACGGCACGGTACCTGTTCTCCTGAATGACCCGGATGCGGCTGGCGGCGATGGAAAAGAGCTTGACGAAGAGGTCGGTTTCCTCGCCGCTCTTGAACCGATAGACGGCGTTTGAGATTTTCTTACCCTCGAATGTGATCTTGTCATTGCGGCGGACGGGGCAATAGTCGTAGAGATAGAGGCACAGGCTGCCGTCCAAGCGGAAGAAGCCTTGAAAGCGGTTGTCGAGCGGGAAGAACGCCTTGCGGAAGTCGTGGAAGAAGGTGAACAGCAGTATGCTGTTCCACATCCGTGCCTCGTCCTCGCTGCCGGAGTCGAGCCGATACATGAAGCCCGCCAAGTGCCCGCTCTCGTACAAGCCCATGCCGATGGTCAGGCGGCTGTTGAAGTCGGTCTGGCTGACGATGTACCAGCCGCAGCGGGCGAAGTGCTCCTCGTAGCCGGAACGGGTTTCTAGCAGGAAATAGAACTTGCCGTCGTCCTCGAAACGGATAACGTACTCGCAGCGCAGGCGGCGGGCGATCTTGCCCAAGATGCGCTCCTCTTCCTCGAACACTTGGGGCGTCACCAGAAAGGTGTACTGCCCGACAAAAACAGCCTCTTCCATCATGCTTCAGGGTTTGGTTCTGCGCAAATATGGCGAATATCCGGTAAACGGCAAACGAAAGCGGCGGAAAATATGCAGGATAGCGTGCGTTTATGCAGGAGTTCTCCCTGCTTTTCACCGCCCGGAGCGTGACAAGGCTACGAACGTGGAGCAAAACGAGGACAAACGGTACGGTTTCGGTACATAAGCATGTAGAGAGCGGTATATTTGCCGGTGTATAACGAAAAACGTATCAACGCAATGGAAATAGTAAGTATCGAGAAAAAGACCTTCGAGGAGATGAAAGAGCGGTTCGGCAGCTTCTCGAAGCACGTGAGGGAGCTTTGCGCCCGTTACCGCCCGCCCGAAAAGATGAACTGGATGGACGGTGCGGACGTGTGCGAGAAGCTGGGCATCAGCAAGCGGACGTTGCAGACCTACCGTGACCGGGGGCTGCTGCCGTACAGCCAGATTAACCACAAGATTTACTACCGGACGGAGGACGTGGAGGCGTTCGTGGAATCCATGAGCCGGGAAATGACGGGGGACGAGTGAGATGGAAGTGATAACGAAAGAGACGGAGGAGGTACGGGCGTACTTCGAGGCTCTGGAACAGGGGATGCGGTACATCGACACGGTGACGGCGCATTTCCGCCCGGCGATGAACGGCGAGGTCTATCTCACGGGCGAGGACGTGTGCAGGATACTGCATATCACGCCGAGGACGTTGCAGGACTACCGCACGCAGCGGCTTATCCCGTACATATCGCTGCCGGGCAAGACGCTCTACCGCCAGTCGGACTTGCTGCGTATGCTGGAAGAGAACTACGTGGATATGCGGCGAAAGCGCAAACGAGGGAAAAGCCCAACATAAACGCACGGGGGTGTGCATCGGAATATGCAGCGAAGGCAGGAATACCGCATTTGGGGTTCCTGCCTTTGCCGTGTTTTGCACCGGGGACGTCAAGCCGTCTCACGCAGGGCGGCACGCTCCCGTACCCGTTTCCCACCCTTGCCCTTGCCCTTGTCCTTCTTCTCCAGCACGCTCCGCTGCATGGCGGCGAGGTTGTCGGAGATAGCCCGGAAGTCGGAGCTGACCATCCGGTTGGTCACTTCGGCGTAGATTTGGGTAGTGGAAATGTGCTTGTGACCGAGTATCTTGGAAAGCGCCTCTATCGTGCCGCCGTTGCAGAGATAGACGGTTGTGGCGAAGGTATGCCTCGAAAGATGAAATCCGATGTCCTTGCGGATGCCGCAGGCTTCGGCGATCCGTTTGAGGTGCTTGTTGCACGTGCTATTGCTGGGCATGGGGAAGACGAGGTCGCCCCCGGCAAGCCCCTTGTAGCGTTCGATTAACTCTTTGGCTATCTCCATGAGGGGCACGTTGCTCGACACACGTGTCTTGGTGCGCCGGGTGATGATCCATTCCTCGCCGTCGAAGTCCATGCGCTGTATCTTGTCGTGGGTGAGCGTCTTTATATCAATGTAGCTAAGCCCGGTGAAGCAGCCGAAGAGGAACATGTCACGCACGAGGTTGGTCTGCTTCTTGACGAAGACCGTGCCCGCCAGCGTGCGCAGCTCCTCCTCCGTGAGGTAGCCCCTGTCGGTCTCCTGCATTTCGAGGCTGTACTCACCGAAGGGATCGGTGCGGACGATGCCACGCCGCCAAGCCTTGTCGGTCAGGCTGAGCAGGGGCATGGTGTATATCCAGAGGGTGTTGCCGCACAGCCCTTTCTCCACACGCAGGTATTTGTCGAAGTCGGTTATGATTTCCTTCGTCAGCTCCTTGTACGCCATGTCGGTGCGTTTCTTCTTCTCCCAGAGGAAGGTCTGGAAATGGCTGTAAACGGTCAGGTACTTGTTATAGGTGGACTTGGCACGCTGCCCTTTCTCGACCATCGCCCCGAACTCCTTGTTCATGTTCTCGAAGTCTTTCAGTATGCAGTTCTCCATCACGCCGATGCCGAGAAAGGCGTTGCGCAGCTTCTCGGCGGTGACGAAGTCCTCTTCCCGGAGGATGCGGTGGTAGTGGTTGGTGAGCCGGGTTGTGACTTCCTTCAACTGTTCGTTTATCCCGGTAGCCTCGGCGGACTTGCCTTTCGCCTTGCCGCTTTCCCACAAGCCGGGGGTGACGAACAGCTTGGAACTGAACACGGTTTCCTTGCCGTCAATGGTGATGCGTACCATGATGGGAGCCTTGCCGTCGCTGTTCCTGACGGCTGTTTTCTTGATGTAGAACAAGGTCTTGAACGTACTTCTCTTTGTTTCCATAACTCTAAAATTTTCGTTTCTAAAGGTAGTTACTTATTCGTTACCAAGAGCTATGTAAAATAATGCAATATGATGAAACAGAACTTGTTAGGCGTTATTCGCCGCCTTCGTGGACTGGTAGCTATTTAGTAGCTGAACGCTGTCCGAAAGACGTATTTCGAGGTGTTTTACGCCGAAATCTGCTTTTCGCCGCTCTGCATCCAAGATGCTGACCTGCTTGTTTTTAAGTAGAACTTTGCTTTTCTTTGCGCCTTATGCCGATTTTTTAGAAATAAATAGTCAGTCGTACATATGTATACTTGTGCCAAATATATGTAGTAATAAGTAAACTACAAATATTTGGCACATGAAATAAATGGAAACATGTCGTAAAACATCATTTATGGACACAAGGTGTGCCCGAGGAAGTTTTCCACGATGGCTCGTCCATTCGGGGTGAGTACGGATTCCGGATGGAACTGTATGCCGTGGATGTCGTATTCGCGGTGGCGCAGCGCCATGATTTGTCCTTCTGGGCTGACCGCTGTCACTTCGAGACAGGAAGGCAGACCGTCGTCCGACACTACCCACGAATGGTAACGTCCCACGGGGAATTGCTTGGGGATGCCTTGAAAAATATAGTCTTTTTCCGTTTGGAAACAAGGAGTCTGTACGCCGTGGAACACATCGGACAGGTTGACGAGCTGTGCACCAAAAGCCTGGCCGATGGCTTGATGTCCGAGGCATACGCCAAGTATCGGCTTTCGTCCGGCATAAGTATGGATGACGTCTAATAGCAGTCCGGCTTCTTCCGGAATGCCGGGGCCCGGACTTAAAATGATTTTGTCGTATGCCTCAATATCTTTCAAGTCGAATGCGTCATTACGCAGCACCGTAGTATCCGTGCCGGTTTCACGTATCAGATGATATAAATTGTAGGTAAAAGAATCGTAATTATCAATGATGACTGCTTTCATAATTCTGAATGTATGCGGAAAGCTTCACAAGCGTTCTGCCATTTGGATGGCATGGCGCAAAGCTCCCAGTTTGTTATTGACTTCCTGTAACTCGTAATCTTCGTCGCTCTTGGCCACAATGCCTCCTCCGGCTTGAAACCATAACTCGTTGTTACGGCTTACAAACGTACGGATGGTGATGGCCTGGTTCAGGGAACCGTCCAATCCGATGAACCCGATGCAACCGCCGTATGCTCCTCGGTTGTGCGGCTCCAGTTCACTGATAAGTTGCATGGCACGGACCTTGGGTGCGCCGGAGAGCGTACCGGCCGGGAAGGTGTCGATGAACGTCTTGACAGGGTCGGCTTCGTCATCCAACGTACCGCTTACACGGCTCACCAAATGGATGACATGGCTGTAATATTGCATGTCTTTGTAGAAGTCCATTTTCACGTCGTGGCAGTTCCGGCTCAGGTCGTTCCGCGCCAGGTCTACCAACATGACGTGTTCGGCGTTTTCTTTCGGGTCGTTTTTCAGGTAGTTTGCATTTTGTGCATCCGTATCGGCGTTGCCGGTACGTTTTGTCGTGCCTGCAATCGGGTCGATATAAGCGTGGCGTCCTTCTATGCGGCAATGTGTTTCGGGTGAGGAACCGAAAATGCGGAATCCCCCGAAGTCGAAATAAAACAGGTAGGGGCTGGGATTGATGCTGCGCAGGGCGCGGTAGAGCTTGAAGTCGTCTCCTTCATACCGTTGTACGAAACGGCGGCTCAATACGATTTGGAACACGTCGCCCCGTAAGCAGTGGGCAATGCCTTGGCGGATGTTGGCTTTATGTTCATCGTCCGTGAGCGTGCTGAAGGTTTCACCAACAGGACGGAAATCGTAGGTGGCAAAGTTGTGGTTTCGGATGACGCGTTCCAGTTCGTCGAGAGTATCCGGTTCATGATTTTCCACCAATTCGATTAACGTCATGGTATTGTTGAAGTGGTCGAAAGCAATGACATATTTATATAAGATGTAAAGGATGTCCGGTGCGTCGTTCTTTTCCTGCATGCAATCTTTTATTTCTATGTGTTCGAAATACCGGACCGCATTGAAGGACGTGTAACCATAGAGGCCGCAAAACTCCTGTTTGTCGCCTGTCACGGTGAAGCGTGATAAAAAGTCGTTGAAGGCTTGTTCGGCCGGATAGTTTTCATTGATTTCGCGGGATTCCTGCGTACCGTCCGGATATTGGGCGGTCACGGTGCCATGGCTGATGTCGATGCTGGCTATCGGGTTCAGGGCGATGAACGAACGGCTGTTGTCATGGCTATGGTAATCGGAACTCTCCATCAGGGCACTTTGTGGATAAAGGTCGCGCACTTTCAAATAGGTGCTGACCGGTGTATAGAGGTCGCCGAGGATTTGTCGGCAAGCCGTGCTGTAATGAAATGTATTCATAGAGTTTCTTATGGATTTGTATGAGATGCCTTATTATTCTAAATTCTCGTCGTAGCGGTGGGCCAGATAGGTGTCTAAGTCTTTGTCACCCCGTCCGCTGACCGTCAGCACGACCACATCCTCTTTCCTGAATTTCATTCGTGGGAGCATGCCGAGTGCGTGTGCCGATTCCAAGGCCGGAATAATACCCTCCAGGCGGGTGAGTTCGTATGCGGCCCGTAAAGCTTCGTCGTCGTTGACAGCCATGACTGTGGCCCGGTGCTCTTGTGCCAAGTTGGCATGTAACGGGCCGATACCTGGATAATCCAAACCGGCAGAGATGGAATAGGGTTCGATGATTTGCCCGTCTTCGTCCTGTATGACCAACGTGCGGCTTCCATGGATGATGCCTAATGAACCGCAATGTATCGTGGCTGCGGTCTCTCCGCTGTCGATACCGTGGCCTCCGGCCTCGCCGAGGTATATTTTAACCCGTTCGTCGTCGATGTAGTGGTAGATGGTACCGGCGGCGTTCGACCCTCCACCGACACAAGCCATCAGGTAGTCCGGATAATTGCGTCCTTCTTTTTCCAAGAGCTGTTCCTTGATTTCACGGCTGATGACGCTTTGCAAGCGGGCCACCATGTCGGGATAGGGGTGTGGCCCTACGGTGGAACCGATGATGTAGAAGGTGTCTTGCGGATGACAGCACCAGTCGCGGATGGCCTCATTCGTGGCATCTTTCAATGTTTTGTTACCACTTTCTACCGGATAAACCTCGGCACCCAACATTTTCATGCGTTCTACGTTGACGTGTTGCCTTGCCACGTCCGTCGCTCCCATGTAGACTCGGCAAGGCATGTTCATCAGGGCGCAGACCGTAGCGGTGGCCACACCGTGTTGCCCGGCACCGGTCTCGGCAATGATACGCGTTTTGCCCATTTTCCGTGCTAAAAGGATTTGTCCGATGGCATTATTGATTTTGTGAGCGCCGGTGTGGTTGAGGTCTTCCCGTTTCAAGTAGAGTTTACAACCGTATTTTTCGCTCAGTCTCCGTGCATGGTAGAGAGGCGAGGGGCGGCCTACATAATCTTTCAGCAGCGCATGGTATTCTTTGCGGAATGCTTCGCTCTCAAGGATGGGAAGATATGCCTTACGCAAATCTTCTACGGTTTTATACAGAATCTCGGGGACGTATGCGCCGCCGAAATTACCGTAATAGCCTTCTTCATTTACATGATAAGTTTTCATCTTCATTTGTATTTTGGTTCGTTTGTTTGTTCTTGGGAAAAAGGGTATAAAAAAGAGCCCTGCCGTAAGTACGACAGGCCTCCATGTTTCTTTTAGGGTAAATGTAGATAATACATATAAGGCTTGCTCCTCACGACTTTTCCGGTCTTGAGTTGCGCCACCACCAATATGTATTTTTATTTGAGAACATTATTGCTTTAGTCTTTTAAATTCTTGTTTTCGCTTGCAAATATATGTAGAATCCCTGAACTGGCAAATAAAATCACAGTTTTTTTCGTTTAGAGATAAAAAATAGTTGGAACGGGATACGTTGGAAGCATTGCTTTTTGTCGGGAGACATTCCAAGCAGACTGATAATTTTGCAGATGGGAATGGTTATTCTTCCACCGTGAAATCGTATGCTTTGACATCTCCGTATTGGTTGACGGGCTTTTGAGAAAGATCCACCAATATGTATTCCCCGGGGAAGAGCGGTGTGAGCGGTGTTACGGCAAAGCCTAATCCCGGAAGGTTCTCAATGTTGAAAAGCCCTAATTCCACACGGGTATAGTCGCAGTCTTTAAATTCAGAGGCCGGCAAATAGCGGAAGCCTCGTCTTTCTTTCAGTCGAATCAAGGCGTAGTCGTTCAAATCCTGCGTTTTGGGATAAATGGCAAATTTAGGTTGGCGACCGGTGGTTTGCCTTGCCTGCGCCCCCGAGAAGTATCTTTTTATTTTTCGCCCTACATTGATGCCTTGTATGTCCCAACCTTTTTTAAGTTCGGTCTGGCTGGTTATGACGTTCATCGGGAAAATAGAGTCTCCTACGAATATGAATACCGTTGGGTCGGGTTGTTTCATTTGTGCTTGTACTTGCAAGAACAATCCGAGGAACAGGAAGAATGTGGCTATTCTCATTTTACGATCATGTTTAATTTATATGCAAAGGTAGGGATATAATAAAAGAAACGGTGAGAAAGTTATTTATTTTCTTTGAATATATCCGAAAAAGTATTAATTTTGTTTTTGACTCAGCCTGTCCATGAGGGACTGGCGGGCATTTTATGGGAAAAGGGCGTTTACGGACGTAATCTTTAGGTCTCAAATCTCGCAAATTTGAATCCATCCTGAAAGATTAGGCAACGGGAAACGTCCACGTTGGTTGTATTGTATTCACTCGGGGAAAATTCTCCCGGTTTATATGATATGTCATGGCGTGGGCTGGCTGCGTTGCCTATCCTGAGGGATGGGGGCAATGCGAGAGCCTGAGACCATGGGATAGGCGAAAGTACCTCCCTACGCCTTTTTCATGTTCAACCTTCTAAAAGAGAAAGAATATATCCGTTTGGGGAGAACGGAAATCTAAGTGGTATGAAAACAAAAAGACAAAGAATTGGGCTTGGGGCGTACTTGACGGCCTGTATGGTCGTGCTACTCTGTGCGGCGTGCGGATGCGTTTTTATAGGGGAGGTAGGGCAGTCGTGGTACGAACGAACTTTTGGCACGGTAGATTCATGAGTAAAGACTTTAATACTTATATATAATGAAAAAGATGTTTTTGATGGCGGCTTTTTGTTGTACCGCCGTGCTTCAGGCGCAAGATTACTATGTAGTGACTGGTGATAATGTCAATGTACGCAGCCAGCCGGTCACAGGAAAGGTTGTGGGCAAGGTAAGTTCTGTAAACAGTTTTACGGGCTGGGTTGCAGGCAACGGTTGGGTAAATTTCCGTATTCCGTCCGTGTCGGGTGCCATATCGGATAAGTTTGTCCGCAAGGTGGCTCTCCGTGATTTTTCCCGTTCGATGTTAGGGGAATATATGGGGAAAGCGCCATTGCCTGTGTCCTATAGCATGGGCACGCTTTCCGAGCGAGAAGGGTATGTGGTGTTACAGGTTACCGATTATACCGAACCAGATGGGGAGAGCGGCCTTAGGGGACATACGAGCCATGTTTATGCAGGCATACCCAATAAGGATGGCATCAGCTTCACGCATTATCTCTATCCCTATTCCGAGGATAAGCCCCTGGTTCAACAAATGGCCGATGCCGGGCCTTTGGAACAGCCTTATGAGTTTGTGGTGACGGAAGAAGGCGAGTTGCGAGCTTACGACCGTGTGTTGGAGTTGCAGAAGAGCGCGGGAAGCCAAGGGGCTAAGATGACGGAACGCGACATCTATATGCTGAAAGGGAATGTCAAGCAGGCGAGGCTGATTCGTGTCTATCCCGAGAATATGATGAAGTCGCTGCAAGAAGAGGAGGATGGCAACCACCCGCTTTGCAATTTCTGCAACATCATGCGCTTTTCGCCCGACGGGAAGATAACCTACTACGAGGGGCAGAAATCTACTGTGGGAAAATTGGAACAGGTGGATTCATTCACTTATACTTATGATGGCAAAAAGGTGGCGGTGAACGGAAAACGTTACGGTCAACCCTTTCAGGCCACTTACATACGTGAGGACGGGGAATTCGGCATCCGTTACGAGGGGAATTTCAGGGCCGGAGAATTCTCTGCAGGACTTATAGACTGCCAATATGCAGTAAATATGGATGGCGTGCCGTTCCATGTCGTGTATGGCAGCACGACGCCGCCGTTTGTAGCATACGGAAATGGAGAGAGTTACGAGGCAACTTTCCGTTACGGGGAAAATTCCACGTTGCCGGAATCCATGGATTTCTCGTTGGATTATGGGGGTGACAGTTGGAACTACGATGGTTGTGAAATCCGTGCTGTGAAGACAGATGAGCATGGAAACTGGACCGAACGTATGGTGTATGTGGACGGCCAACCTATATTTAAGGAGATACAGACGATAGTTTATTACTAAATCCTTTTGATGCCGGCAACTCCAATGGGGCAAACCGCGATACTTTTGTGTTTCCGGTTTGTCCCATTGGAGTTTAGGTCACTCGAAAAGTTGTATGTCTCCCCCGTCCGAACCGGCATATTTCTTTAACAACTCCTGCATGTACTCTGCGCAGGCCAGCACTTGTTCGCGGTTGCCGTCGTATCCGTTGACCAATGCCAACAGGTGGGTGGTGGACAGGGTGAGTTTCGTGCGTTCATGGTCGCTCGTGGGGGTGCCGATTCCGCCTTGGTTGTCGCGGTAAACCGGCAGACCGGCGATGTTCAACGGGCCTCTCCCGATGCCTTCGTAAGCTTCCCCTTCGCGCCCGATGCCCAAAACAAGCGTGTCGCCGACTATTTTCCCGGCATCGAATCCGCCGATGGAGTAACCGTAGGCAATGGAAGCCAGATTGATTAAATCCACAGCCGTGTCTATTTGGTATAAGTCCAATCCCCGCAGCATGCGGCGCACCAAGGCTTCCGACGAAGGGCGGTAACGGCTCGGGTCTTTTCCACAGCGTTTATAAACGGCTCGGGTGGCTTGTATAGGAGGCATTTCCTTGATGGACTCCGTGGTGTATTTCCTGCAATAATCGGTTTGGAACGCCTTGATTTCCTCCCATAGCGGAGCGGAGTAGGGCGTATTGGTGATATGTGCTTCCAAAGCTGCACCTACAAACTCCGGACATACCGTCCGGATATCTTCCGAAACTAAAATATTCGTCATCTGTTTGTCTTTTTGATATACAGGATTTTATTCGGGCAAGATTGTCGCCGGAGCTTTTTTGCCGAGGATGGAAGAATAACCGGATGCCGGTTTGCGGGGCAGGCGGAGGGAAGCCGGACTCTCCGGAGTTTCCGGTTCTTCGGGTTCGCTGACGTTTTCCGCATCCGACGGTACGTCGCCGGCCATCCATTGCAGCGCGTTTTTCAGGAGAAGCTCGTTCGGATCACCCAGTTCATACCATGGATAATAGTTGAGTTCGGATATGATATACTCTGGGGTGAAGCCGCTTGCGTAGTCCGACTGCCCTTCTTTGTTGAGCACGGTGGAGGTTACCGGATACATGACGAAGCCGTATGGACTGTCGATACGCGTCATCGCCACATTTTTACCCAAGGTTTTTGTGCCCAAAAGGTTGACTGTCATGTAAGGGCGCAGGCAGTTCACCATCATTTCCGATGCCGAAGCGGTGTACAATCCTGAGATGATGAAAAGCCGGTTCAGGTTCAGATTATAATTCGCGTATTCCGTGAGAAAGTTCAGGCTGTAGTTCGAGTCTTGCCGTTTGTCGTTGAATTCAAAACGGGCGAACTCCTGTCCCAGACTGCCGGCAGGAGCCAACAAGGAGGCCAAAAGTTGTGCGCAAGTCACCTGTCCGCCTTGGTTGTACCGCAGGTCCAGGATAAAATCGGTCACTCCTTGTTGTTTGAACCATTGGAATATTTGCAGCATTTGTTCCAGATAGGATGCGTCGCCGTCGTTTATGCCTGCCTTGAATTCATTATATACCAGATAACCGGTTTTCCTTCCGTCCTGCTCGATGACCTTGTAAAGGAAGAGGGGATTGTTCTCCATGTGGACGGCAGCCGGAAGTGTAAGTTCTGTCGCTTCATCGTCCCAAACCAATTCACCGGTCTCCTCGTCGGCCGAAAGAGTGGAAACCGTGAGTACCGTTTCATTCCCGTTTTCCAGAAGGCTGGTATTTTTACTGCTGACATTGTTTCCGTTGACTTCTGTGATAAAGTCGCCCCGTTGCAGTCCGATTGCGGCAGCCGGGGATTGGGGCAACACTTGCAACACGCGTGCCACTTGTCTGGAACTTCCCGTCGGGTCGTCGGTCAATACGAAATCGAAACCGTAAGTTACGGTTTGAATGGCGTTGCGGAGCTTTATCCCCGTGGCCGCATCCGTCTCCGTGGGTACTTCTATATAAGAATATTTGTCCTGCGAAGCCAGAAGCTTCGGGAAAAACTCTTCGGCGGGAGAGAAGTAATCTTCCGTTTCCAGTTGGGGGATTTCCCGGTAGTAAAGGTATATCTCCCGCATTTGCGCTTCAATCCAATTATCCACTTCCGTCTTGGCCAGAAACTCATACGTACGGTCTTCGCCGCATGAAAGAAATGCGAAAGCCATGACAGCCCATACAGGGATAAAATAAAAACTTCTTTTCATATTATGGGTCGATTTGGTTGCAAAAATAGGAGATTCCCGGCATATAACCATTAGGAAAGCCGTTTTATTTCTGTTTTGCCTCCGTTTGCAGTGGTCAGAAACGCCAGTACAACTGGATTTCTCCGGTGTTGTAATGTTGGTCTCCGACGTATGTTTTGTCTTCCACGAAACCGTAAAGGGCCTGTATCTTCAGGTTTTTATAGAAATAGTAGTTTACGGCCACGTTGTAGATGCTTTTCCGGCTTGCATTGTCTTTCCGGTCGCGATATACATCCCATTTGCCGTATATTTTGCATCTCGAGGTGACGGGGGCTCCCACTGTGGCATACCAGCCGTCCGCCTTGTCCTTTCCGCTGACGCTCGTCGTCCCGTCGTCAGCCACACGGTAGTCCGAAATCTTGTGTCCCTGGCTGGTTACGTATTCCCCGCGCACGGTCCAGCGCGATTCGTATTTCACGCCGAAAGCCATACGGTTACGGTCTACGGTGATTTTCTTGCCGTTGGCATCCTTGCTGTATTCTCCGGCCCATCCGAAAGCACCGATGCACAAGTCCTTTACGGGCGAGAGCCAAAGTCCGCCGATGAGGTCTTTGTTGTCATTACGGTCAGCGTGGTTCACCCCTTGCCCATTGTACACTCCTAATTGGTAATGCAGCCAGTTGTGACCGTCGTCGGGAGATTTGAACAAATCGCCTTGCACTTGAAGCCCCAAGTCGCGTCCGTTGCAGGAATGTTCCCCTACGCGGTCGTTCATGCCTGCCAGCATCGTCGTAGCTTGGGAGTATGCCCCGAAACCTATATCCCAAGGATTCATGGGATTCTCGAAGGTGAAGCCGCGCTTGAACTGTCCGAACTTCACTTTGACGAAAGAGTATTTTTCCCATTCCGCCCAAGCGTCCAATACGCGAGGCCCTTTCTCCGCACTGCTTCCGGATACGCCGTTCATTTCCATTTGAAGCCCGTATTTGAAATCCCAGACTTTGCCGTTGACGTATGCCCGGATGAGGCGGATGTCGAAGGTGGAATGCGATTCGTTTTTATTGTCCAAATCCTGGTCGTTGAATGCAGCCTTACCGATGACGTAGCCGCCGAATGTCGTGTTTTGCTTGATATCCTGCCACCATTTGCCTTTATTTTCCTCGGCATGGCTTGCCCATGCCATCCAGGCACCGGCTATAAAAAGAAATACCTTTTTCATCGTACGTTTTATTTTCCGGCTGCAAAGTTAGCTCAAAAATACTTATAATATTCCGGGACAACAGCTTTTTTCGCCCTCTTCCTGAAACCTGCCGGATTTTGTGCGCCAAACGAAAAATCAATCTCAGCCAAACGATTTTTCATTCGGCTGAGATTGATTGTCGTTTGTGCGGAGATTTTTTCGAGAGATTCAAGTCTCTCTCTTTCAGTGTTATAAAGAATTGCAAAGTGATTCCTGTCGGATTGTAACATAATCTTAACATGAATGACACACACCTTACATCTCGCGTCTGTAATTTTGCACCCAAAGAATTATCAACACATATTTTTAACTTATGGAAATTGTTTATTTTAGTTTTATCGTGTTCCTGTTCATGCTGGCCGTTTTCGACTTGGTGGTCGGTGTGAGTAATGATGCCGTGAACTTTCTGAACTCGGCTATCGGAGCTAAGGTCGCACGCTTTCGTACCATCTTGATTATCGCGTCGATCGGGGTGTTTGTGGGAGCTACGATGAGTAACGGTATGATGGACATTGCGCGGCATGGAATTTTCCAACCGCAGATGTTCAGTTTCAACGACTTGCTTTGTATTTTCTTGGCAGTCATGGTGACGGATGTGGTATTGCTGGATGTCTTCAACACGTTGGGGATGCCTACGTCTACCACCGTCTCTATGGTTTTTGAATTGTTGGGCGGTACGTTCATCCTTTCGTTGTTGAAAATAGCCACGGACGAGACCGGGCTTTTGGGCTTTGCCGATCTGTTGAATACGGACAAGGCCCTTTCTGTAATTTTGGGTATATTCCTTTCCGTGGCAGTGGCTTTTATCTTCGGAACGGTGGTACAATGGCTGTCCCGTTTGATTTTTACGTTTAACTATACTTCCAAGTTGAAATGGAAAATAGGGCTTTTCGGGGGGATTGCCACCACGTGTATCCTTTATTTTGCTTTGCTGAAAGGATTGAAGGACAGTTCGTTCATGACTCCGGAATATAACGCATGGATAAAAGAAAATACGATATATCTGGTGGGCGGGTGTTTCGTGGTAAGCACCGTCTTGATGCAGGTGTTCCATTGGTGCAAAATCAATGTGTTCAAGATTGTTATTTTTATGGGTACTTTTGCCTTGGCTTTGGCTTTTGCCGGAAACGACCTGGTGAATTTCGTCGGTGTGCCGTTGGCTGCTTATTCGGCTTATCAGGATTTTGCCGCAAACGGTGCCGGGCAGGCCGATACTTTTATGATGAGTTCGCTGAATGAAAGTGCCAAGACGCCGTTTATTTTCCTGTTCCTTTCCGGTGTGGTGATGGTCTATGCCTTGGCCACGTCGAAAAAAGCACAGAATGTGGTGAAGACTTCCGTGGATTTATCGCGTCAGGACGAAGGCGAAGAGATGTTCGGTTCTTCACGCGTGGCGCGCAGCATCGTGAGAGGGGCGAACAACGTGAACGAGTTCTTTTCCAAATATACCCCAAAACCTTTGGTGCGATGGATTGATGCCCGTTTTAACAAAGATGAGGCTATTTTGGCTCAGGGAGCGGCATTCGACTTGGTGCGTGCTTCTATCAACCTCGTGCTTTCCGGTCTGCTGATAGCGTTGGGGACATCGTTGAAATTACCTCTTTCTACCACCTACGTGACTTTCATCGTGGCCATGGGGTCTTCTTTGGCCGACCGCGCATGGTCGCGCGAAAGCGCGGTGTTCCGCATCACGGGCGTGCTGAACGTCATCGGCGGATGGTTCCTTACGGCCGGTATTGCTTTCTCAGCCTGTGCGTTGGTCACGATTGCCATGTATTACGGTGGTGCGGTGGTGATGGCCTTGTTTGTCTTTGTGGCCGTGTTCATCCTGATTAAGAGCAACTTCTCAACTAAACGGAAGGATGAGACCGATTACGAGGAACAACTCTTTAAAGGTATTATGAATGCGAAAGACAAGGCGGAATGTTGGGGCTTGTTGAAAAAGCATGTTTGTGCCACCCAACAGGAGATGCTGGATTTCGTTTGGAAAACGTATGAGGATGTGGTCAACGGGTTCGTAGACGAAGACTTGAAGACGTTGCGCCGTGCCGTGAAACGTATAGACGCTGAGAAATCGCGCCGTAAAAAACTGCGCCAAAGGGAATTGGTGGGCATGCGCCGCATCGACAAGCGGATTTCTTTGGAAAAGAACACATGGTTCCATTTGGCTTCCAACAGCGGAGAGCAAATGCTTTATTGCCTGAAACGTATGTCCGAGCCTTGCAAGGAGCATGTGGACAATAATTTCAATCCGCTTTCGAGAGAGTGCATAGAGGAGATTCTGCCGGTCAAGAAAAAGATAGTGGATTACCTGATGCGGAGCGAACGTATCGTGGAAGACCGGGACTATGAGCATATCGACGCGTTGCTGGCCGAAGAAGAGGCTTACAAGCAGCAGCTTTCCGAGATGCGCCGGGCGCAGGAAGACCGCATACAGATGGATTTGTCGCAAGGCTTGAAAGTATCTTTGGTTTATCTGAACCTGTTGCAGGAGACGCAAGAGTTGCTCAGTGACTTGAGGCATTATTTGCGTGCATTCAAGCGTTTCCAGCAATAACCTGCCTTGAAAAGTTTTCTAACCGGAATTTTATTTATAAAATTCCGGTTAGAAGCTTTTATTATTTATCATATTTATTCTATATTTGTCGTATCGCATTTTAATGAATCGCGTATGGAACCCAAAAAGTCGATAGACGTCATTCCGCGTGACGTAAGTTGGATGTATTTTAACTACAGAATCCTTCAAGAAGCCCAGAACACATCGGTTCCCTTATTGGAACGCTTGGGTTTTATGGGGATATATAGCAATAATCTGGATGAGTTTTTCCGTGTCCGGATGGCTACGCTGACGCGTATTGCCGAGAGCGACGTGAAGCAAATGAAGTCCCAGATAGAAGAAGCCCGTCATACCATCAAGGTCATCAACAAGTTGAATAACCGGTATAATAAAGAGTTTGGACACGTTGTCGGGCAGTTGACAAAAGAGTTGGAAAAAGAGAAAATTCGTCTTGTCAATGAAAAACAGTTGAACGAGGCGCAGCAGTCTTTTATCCGCCAGTATTTCCGGAACAGTCTGGCCGGATTTACCAATCCGATATGGCTGTCGCAGGCAGAGCGGTTGGCTAATGAATCCGACGATACGATTTATTTGGCCGTGAAACTGACCCGTTGGTATGACGAAGCTAAAAAGCCTAAGAAAGAATATGCGCTTATCAGGGTTCCGGTGGAGAAGTTCGGTCGTTTTCTCGAACTTCCGGTGGAAGACGATACGCATTATATCATGTATATTGACGATGTGATAAGGTATTGCCTGCCTATGATATTTGTCAGCGTGGACTATGATCATTTCGAAGCTTATTCTTTCAAGTTCACGAAGGATGCGGAGATGGAATTGGATAATGAGTCGGATGCCGGGACATTGCAGCGGGTGCAGCGTGCGGTGAAAAGCCGTAAGAACGGTCAGCCCCTGAGGATTGTTTTCGATGCTTCCATGCCGAAGGATTTATACCGCAAGATTATGCTGAACCTGTCGCTTGACAAATTCGATACGACCTTGTCCGGCGGACGTTACCAGAACCATAAAGACCTGATGAAGTTTCCGGATTGCGGCCGTGGCGATTTGAAATATCCGGCATGGAAACCGTTGCTTTTACCGGAGTTTGCCGGTGCACGAAGCATGTTGGACCTGATTCGTGAAGAAGACCGTTTCCTGCATGTGCCTTATCATTCTTTCGACCATTATATCCAGTTGCTGTGCGAGGCCGCAATTTCCCCACGTGTCAAATCTATCAAGACTACTCTTTATCGTTTGGCTAAAGACAGCAAGGTAGTGGAAGCTCTGATTGCTGCGGCTAAAAACGGGAAGAAAGTGACGGTGGTAATCGAGCTGTTGGCGCGTTTCGACGAATCCAGCAATATAAAATGGAGCAAGCGTATGAAAGATGCAGGCATCAATGTCATTTTCGGTGTAGAGGGGCTGAAAGTACATTCCAAACTGTTATGGGTGGAGATGAGTGGCGGACGCGACATTGCCTGTATCGGAACCGGGAACTTTCACGAAGGAAACGCCCGAATCTATACGGATTGCATGTTGATGACGGCCGCCCCAGCTATTGTAAAGGATGTGGCGAATGTGTTCCGTTTCATAGAAAAACCTTTCCTTCCTGTGAAGTTCAAAGAATTGCTGGTTTCGCCGAATATCATGAAAAAGAATATTCTGGCTATGATACAGACGGAAATCAAAAATAAAAAGCAAGGAAAGGAAGCTTATATAAAGGTTAAAATCAACCATATCACAGATGAAGATGTCGTGAGGAAACTTTATGATGCGTCTGCAGCCGGAGTGGAGGTCGATTTGCTCGTGAGAGGGAATTGTGCGTTAGTGACAGGAATACAAGGGAAAAGCGACCATATCCGTATTCACGGAATCATAGACCGTTATCTGGAACATAGCCGGATTCTCATTTTCTGCAACGGAGGGGACGAACGGTATTTTATAGGGAGTGCCGACTGGATGCCCCGTAATCTGGACCATCGGATAGAAGTGATGGCTCCGGTTTACAATCCGGCCGTTCGTGCCGAATTGAAGCGGATTGTGGAATGGGGCATGATGGACAACCGGAAAGGGCGTATCGTAGACGGGACGGGGCATAATATGTTTTACGAGGGAACAGAGGGTGCGGAAGCATTCCGCTCACAGGAACGGTTATATGATTATTACGCCAAGCAAGTGGCGGAAAAGCAAAATGATAAAAGTAACGAATGACTATGATGGAAGGAATGAATTTTGCGGCTATCGACATCGGTACGAATGCCGCCCGGTTATTGATTAAGAACATCGATCATAATCCATTGGGAGAAACAAAGTTCAGGAAAGTGTTGTTCATCCGTTATCCCTTGCGTCTGGGAATGGATGTGTTCTCGAAGGGTAAGATCGGGAAAGAGCGTGCCGAGATGATGATGCGCATGATCAAGGGGTTCAAGCAGATGATGCGTATGTACGATGTGGTCGATTATCGGGCGTGCGCTACGAGCGCCATGCGCGACGCTAAGAACGGCAAGGCCTTGATCAAGAAGATAGAAAAGAAGACGGGGATACGCATTGATTTAATCGAAGGAAAAGAAGAAGCCGGTATCCTGTATGGAAACCATATAGAGAAACTTCCCAATAAGGAAGGAACCTTTATGTATGTAGATGTGGGGGGAGGAAGTACGGAAATCACTTTGATACACCAAGGCCGGTTGGTGGGTTCCATGAGCTATAACATCGGTACGATCCGGTTGTTGAACCGTGCGGTAAAAGATGGGATTGTAGACGGGCTTAAAGCGGACATGGCAGGTATGTATGCCAATTACGGACCTATTAATATTATAGGTAGCGGGGGCAACATCAATAAATTGTTCCGTCTGGCGGAAGAAAAAAGCAAGAAAGAACTTAAATTGCCGATTACGTCCTTACGTAGTTTGCATAACGACCTGCAACCGCTGTCGGTAGAAGAGCGTATGGATCGTTTCGGGCTGAAACCGGACCGGGCTGATGTGATCGTTCCGGCGGCAGAAATATTCCTGATTATTGCCGACTGTATTCATTCGGACTACGTGTATGTACCTACCATAGGTTTGGCGGACGGCATCATCGGAGAACTTTATGCTAAGGCTATGCAAGATGAGAAAGAGCGTTTGGGTCGGAGCCGTTTTTATCTGAATGCCGAGGCACAGGGACTCCTCAATGCAGAAACGGTGGAGTCCGATGAATGAAGTATTCTTGCGGGGCTTGTGAATTTCTGTGAAAGAAAAAAAGTCTATGATGAAAGAATCATAAAAAAGTTTTGTACTTTTGCCCTACAAATGAAGATTTTATGAGATTACTGCATATTTTGGGGCTTTTGACGCTGTCTGCACAAATTTATGCTGTCCCCGCCCGTTTTCATGTATTCCGTGCTCAAATGAGTGACGGTACGTTTCAGAATATCCGTTTTTGCGGTGACGAATATCGAAGTTATTATGTGAATGAGGAGGGCTTTTTGGTAGAAAAGGAGGAAACCGGGCGTTTTCGTGTAACTTCATTGCGGCTACGGGATAGAGAGAAAACAGCGAGCGTACGCGCTATGCGGGGAAGCTCCCAGGATAGGGTGGCGATAAAGCCATTGGGAAGTCCTCGGATACCGGTTATACTGGTAAACTTCAGCGATGAAAAGCTCACGGTGTCGGAAACGGCAAAGGGAATAGCCGATTATTATGATAAGTATTGCAACGGGACGAGAGACGGCATCTTGTACACGGGGGCTGGCAGCAGAGGGGCTGTACGCGATTACTTTGCCCAACAGAGCGACAGTCTGTTTCTTCCGGAGTTTGAAGTGATCGGCCCGGTGACATTGGACAAGCCGATGGCTTATTATGGAGAAAATTCGCCATCGGGTGCCAAAGATATCCGTTTTTCAGAATTTTGCAGCGAGGCTCTGGAACAGGCCACGACTTTGGTTTCTGATTTTAAAACGCGGTTCGATAATGATGGAAACGGCACTGTGGATTTGGCCTTTTTCATATATGCCGGTTTACCGGAATCGGATCCCGGAGTGACGGAGGATGCCATTTGGCCGAAAGAGATGATCCGTCCGATGACGATTAATGGGGTTACGGTGTCCGTGACAGCGTGTTGCAGTGAACTTTCAAAAGGCAGTTCGGGCAATCAGCCTTCGGGTATCGGTACAATGTGCCATGAAGTGTCTCATGCTTTAGGCTTGCCGGACGAATATGATACGAACTATACCGCATTGGGCATGTCATATTGGTCGTTGATGGATTCCGGTAATTATTGCGACAATGGAAAGACACCTTGTGGTTTGACTGCATACGAACGCGACTTGTTGGGTTGGCGTCCGCTGACGGTGTTGGAACGTAGTACTACAGTCAGATTACGTCCGTTGGAAGCGGGTGGGGTAGGCTATAAAGTCGTCAATGAGGCAAATCCGGATGAATATTACGTATTGGAGAACCGTCAGCACGTGGGTTGGGACAATGGATTGATGAAGTTGGGACATGGAATGTTGGTGGTGCATGTCGACTATGATGAGACGGCATGGAAGAACAATATGCTGAATACGAATGCCACACATCAACGTATGAGTTTCATTCCGGCCAATAACCGCTATGTAGGTCCGTACAATGCAGAAAGTTCGGCTGATTTGCTGAACGCATTGGGAGGACAACCTTATCCCGGAACGGAGGGAAATACTGCCCTGACAAATGAGACTACACCGGCATCGCTTGTTTTCACAGGAACGTGGATGAACAAACCTATTACCCAAATCCGGGAGTTGGAGAACGGGGACATCGTATTGAAGTATAAGCCTAAGGGCCGGTTGGAGGCTCCGGTAGTGGAAACGGCTGTGGAGATGGCTTTAAATAGCTTTAAATTCAGTTGGAGTCCTTCGGAGAACGCTACGTTTTATACGGTGAAAGTGTACGGAATTTCCGGTGATGAGCAGTGGACCGAGCATCCGGTATTCGTTGCCGACTCTCTTAGTGAAACCTGTTGCACAGTCCAGTTGGACGATACCGGATATCAGTCGTATGCCTATGGCGTTTCGGCATTGGACGATGAATACGAAGATTCGGAGTTTTCCGATTACGGGTATGTCCGGTTGCCTGCGGATGCCGTACGGCAAGTGAGTGCGGAAGATGGAGCCAGTGTAGAGGTCTATTCTCTGCACGGCGTGTTGCTTGCCCGTTCACGGGAGGAAATGCTTAACCTTAATCCGGGCATATACATCCTGCGTACGGAGGGTAAGGCCGTCAAGATAGTTGTTAAATGAAAACCGATAAAATAAAGCAAAATGAAAAAATTGAGTTTGAAATGGATTGTAGTTTGTTGCGGTCTGTTGTTTACCACGACTGCATCTGCGCAGTTGGGTAACTTGTTGAAGAATGTGTTGGGGGGTAATAAGGGGACGGAGACCCAACAAACCGAAACAGAAGAGAAGGGTAATGTCTTGGGATCTATATTCCAGAATCTGATTGGGACAGCCAAAGTGGAAAATTCGAGTTTGAAAGGAGACTGGACGTATGAAAGCCCGGCTGTGGTGTTCGAATCCTCCAACCTCTTGAAGAAAGCCGGGGGAAGTCTGATGACGAATACTGCGGAGAAAACGTTGCAGAAGTATCTCGCTAAAATCGGTTTCGAGGAAGGCAAAGTTGATATTTCGTTCGACGGAGATAGTACATATACCATGACCATCGGGTCACGGAATTCAACGGGAACTTATACTGTCCAGGACAATGAGATAACCTTGAAGCGCAAAGGACTGCTGAGCCGTCCGGTCACAGCAAACCTTGCGTTGAAGAGCAACGAGATGCAAATCACTTTCAAGGCGGATAAATTGCTCGACTTCTTGACGAATATAACGACAATGACCGGTAATAGTACACTGAACATGATCGGTAATATTGCCAGCGGATACGATGGCATGCAATTAGGATTCCAATTCAAGAAGAAGTAATCCGGTTTGTTACGGAAAAACAGGAAGAGACTTTAAATAAGGCTTTTCCTGTTTTTTTGTAGATTCTATCGTTGGAGGTTGAATGTCAAGTTGCGTGGTATTTTGACCAGTTTCTTGTTTACGACCTTTTTGATAACCGTCCCCCCTTGCTGTTCCAACAAGTATGTGGAATCGTTTTCTACCGTCAGTTTGACTTCTTGTGTTTCCGAACCCAAATCATTGGACAGCCTGAATGTGGCGGTTTTCTCATTTTCAATCTTGGAAGAAGTAATCATCCATATACCGTACACGTTTCCGTTCATATATCCGTTCATGGGACCGAACATTTCCATTCCCGGTACATTGATGCTTTCTTCATACAAGTCCAAATGAAGATAAATTTTGTTTTCACGGTCGTAAAGCGTGCATTTAAATGGAGAACGGGCTGTAGTGAGACCCGCACATAAACCAACGAGACAAGTAACGATATATTTTTTCATCATACGTGTAACTTTTATTTAAAGGTAAATCATGTTCGTCAGTATGCCAAACGGTTTAATGTTTTTTTTGAATATACTCTTTCTATCCCTTGTGTTTGCAAACAACTCTCTATGATTATAAAATATTTTTAATGAAATGTGTTTAATAACAGGCCATTTCCTTTTGGGATTACTGTAAATTTCGTACCTTTGCCTTTGTTTTATAAAAGGTTAGAAATGAGTAGAGAAGTGTATGTTCCTAATTTTATTTTTGAGTCGAGTTGGGAGGTTTGTAATAAGGTAGGCGGTATTTATACGGTATTATCCACTCGGGCAAAGACATTACAAGATAAATTGAAAGATCACATCATGTTTATCGGTCCGGATGTGTGGAAAGAGAAAGAGAACCCGCTTTTCGAAGAAGATGCAAGCTTGTTGAAATCTTGGAGAGATACGGCTGAAAATGAAAATTTGCACGTACGAATAGGCCGGTGGAATGTTCCGGGGCACCCCATTGCGGTTTTGGTGGATTTCCAACCTTACTTTGCTATAAAAAACGATATATATACCCGCTTATGGGAAGACTACGGAGTAGATTCGCTTCACGCTTATGGCGACTACGATGAAGCGTCTATGTTTTCTTATGCAGCCGGACTGGTTGTCGAAAGCTATTATAATCATGTTTTAAAGGGGCAATGTGAACATGTCGTTTATCAGGCTCACGAGTGGATGACAGGCTTGGGAGCTTTGTATATTCAGAAGCATGTTCCGGAGGTTGCCACTATATTTACGACGCATGCTACGACCATCGGACGTTCCATTGCCGGGAACCATAAACCGCTTTATGAATATTTGTTCGCATACAATGGAAATCAGATGGCACAGGAACTGAATGTACAGTCCAAGCATTCCATTGAGCGCGAAACAGCTCATCATGTGGACTGTTTTACCACTGTGAGCGAGGTGACGAACCGGGAGTGTGCGGAATTATTGGACAAACCGGCCGATGTGGTCCTGATGAATGGTTTTGAAAAGGATTTCGTTCCGTCGAAAGCTCAGTTTGCCCGTAAGCGCCGAGAGGCTCGTCGTAAGTTGCGTGAAGTGGCAGGTGCATTGTTGGGTACGGAATTCGATGACGATGTGATGATTATTTCGACCAGCGGGCGGTATGAGTTTCGCAATAAGGGTATTGACTTGTATATGGAAGCCATGAACCGTTCTTTGCGGAATAAGGATTTAACGCGTAAAGTGCTGGCTTTTGTACAGGTTCCCGGATGGGTTTGTTGTCCCCGTGAGGATTTAAAGGAAAGGCTTGCCTCAGGAAAGACCTGTGACACGCCGTTGGAATGGCCCTTATTGACCCATTGGCTACATGAGATGTCCCATGACCAGGTCATTGATTACATGAAACGATACAACATGTGGAATCTGCCGGACGATAAGGTAAAGGTGATATTCGTTCCTTGTTACTTAGATGGAGCAGACGGTATTTTTAATATGCATTACTATGATTTGTTGATTGGAATGGATCTCACCGTCTATGCTTCTTATTATGAGCCGTGGGGGTACACGCCATTGGAAAGTGTGGCTTTCCACGTACCGTGCATTACAACCAATCTGTCCGGTTTCGGATTATGGGTAAATCAGTTGTTGGGAAAAGATGGAGAACTGACCGATGGCGTACAAGTCGTACGGCGGACGGATTATAATTCTTCCGAAGTGGCAGACGCTATTAAAGATGCCGTGACGGCTTATGCTGCTTTCACACCGCAAGAAGCGGAAAAGATACGCCATAAAGCTGCCGACATATCGGAACATGCTTTGTGGAAGCATTTTATCCGATACTATTATCAAGCTTACGATATCGCTTTGCATAAAGCGAAGCAACGTAGGGGAGAATAAACATGAATATTGCAAATATATTTTATAAATTTAATTTGAGAGTCTATGAAAATTAAAGCAAGTTGTTCTAATGGAGCAAATTGGAAACAAGTGGATGTAAAGTCAAGGATTCCCAAAGAGCTGGATAAACTCGAAGAGTTAGCTCGTAATATGTGGTGGGCGTGGAACCATGATGCTCGCGTGCTGTTCCGCAGTTTGGATGAAGACTTGTTTGACGAAGTGGGACAAAATCCGGTGTTGCTGCTGGAACGTCTCAGCTATGAGAAGATGGAGGAATTGTCGAAAGACAGTTCGGTCGTACGTAAAATGAACGACGTATATGCCGCATTCCGTGAATACATGGACGTAGAGCCGGACAAGACACGTCCGTCTGTAGCTTATTTCTGTATGGAGTACGGTCTGAATCACGTGTTGAAAATATATTCCGGTGGTTTGGGAGTATTAGCCGGCGATTATCTGAAAGAGGCTTCCGATAGCAACGTAGATATGTGTGCAGTCGGTTTCCTTTATCGTTATGGTTATTTTACGCAGACTTTGTCCATGGATGGACAGCAGATTGCAAATTACGAAGCACAGAATTTCGGTAGCCTGCCGATTGAACGTCAACTGGATGCCGATGGCAACCCGATGATTGTAGAAGTACCTTATTTGAATTATAAGGTATATGTTTCCGTATGGAGAGTGAATGTAGGACGTATTAAATTGTATCTTTTGGATACCGATAACAATATGAATTCTGAATTCGACCGGCCTATAACCCATGCCCTCTACGGCGGCGATTGGGAGAACCGTCTGAAACAGGAGATACTATTGGGTATCGGTGGCGTACTTACGTTGAAGAAACTGGGTATTCATAAGGATATATACCACTGCAACGAAGGCCATGCCGCTTTGTGTAACATCCAGCGCTTATTGGATTATGTACAGGAAGGACTTTCTTTCAATCAGGCATTGGAATTGGTTCGTGCCTCTTCTCTTTATACGGTGCATACTCCGGTTCCAGCCGGTCACGACTATTTCGACGAGGGATTGTTCAGCAAGTATATGAGCGGTTATGCGTCGGTTTTGGGCATTTCGTGGGATGAGTTGATTGGTATGGGACGTCAGAATCCCGATGACCATTCGGAACGTTTCTGTATGTCGACTTTTGCATGTAACACATGCCAAGAAGTGAACGGCGTAAGTTGGCTTCATGGAAAAGTGTCTCAACAGATGTTTGCTAATATATGGAAAGGCTATTTCCCGGAAGAAAGCCATGTAGGTTACGTAACTAACGGTGTGCACTTCCCCACGTGGGCTTCGACATCATGGCAAAGACTTTACCGGAAGCATTTCGACAAAGACTTCATGAAGGACCAAAGTAACGAAAGCATTTGGGAAGCTATTTTTGACGTCTCGGATGAGGAGATTTGGAAAACCCGTATGGAGTTGAAGACGAAACTGATCCACTATATCCGTGAAAAGTTCCGTGATAGCTGGTTGAAGAATCAAGGAGATCCCTCACGTGTGATTTCTTTGATGGACAAAATCAATCCCAATGCCTTGCTGATAGGTTTCGGACGTCGTTTTGCCACATACAAGAGAGCGCATTTGCTTTTCACCGACCTCGACCGTCTGGCCAAGATTGTGAATAATCCGCACTATCCCGTTCAGTTCCTCTATACCGGTAAGGCTCATCCTGCCGATGGAGCGGGACAGGGATTGATTAAAAAGATTTATGAAATCTCGCAGCGGCCTGAATTCTTGGGTAAAATCATATTCCTGGAGAACTATGACATGCAGTTGGCGCGTCGTTTAGTAAGTGGTGTCGATATCTGGATGAACACCCCGACGCGTCCGTTGGAGGCCAGCGGAACATCGGGCGAAAAAGCTTTGATGAACGGTGTGCTGAACTTGTCTGTGCTCGACGGATGGTGGCTCGAAGGTTATCGTGAGGGCGCCGGATGGGCTTTGACAGAGAAACGTACGTATGACAATCAAGCCTATCAGGATCAGTTGGATGCGGCAACTATCTATAGCTTGTTGGAAAACGAGATTCTGCCATTGTACTATGCGCGCAACAGCAAGGGATATTCTGCCGGATGGGTTAAGACCATCAAGAACTCAATAGCCCACATTGCTCCCCATTATACGATGAAGCGGCAGTTGGACGACTATTATTCGAAGTTCTACAATAAAGAAGCTGCCCGCTTTAAAGTTTTGGCTGCCGACAACTATGCCAAGGCAAAGGAAATTGCGGCATGGAAAGAAACCGTAGCCTCTAAGTGGGATCAGATAGAAGTCGTATCGGCTGACAAGTGTGACGAATTAATAAACGGAACGATTGAAAGCGGGAAGGATTATACGATTCGTATCGTGATAGACGAAAAAGGACTGGATGATGCTATTGGAGTAGAACTGGTTACTTTGCACACGGATGCAGATGGTAAAGATCATATCTATTCGGTAGAACCGTTGGAGGTTGTGAAGAGAGAGGGTGACCTGTTTACTTTCGAGGTGGTTCATTCCATCAATAATGCCGGAAGTTTCAAGGTGGCATACCGTATGTTCCCTAAAAATAAGGACCTGCCTCACCGTCAGGACTTCTGCTATGTGAAATGGTTTAATTGATAGGTTCTGAAAAAGGACTTGTCTCGATAAATGAATCCCGGATGTCTACGTCATACGAACACGTCGTGCATCCGGGATTTTTCTTTAAAATCTTCCTACCCAGAATTTCTGTAAAAATATCCTTCATCTTTCAGGTTATACTGTAAGCCTCTCATAATATTGGTATTACAGGCTGAAGGATGTTTCAGGAATCCTTCAGCTACGTTTCATTTCGTTTGGCGCAGAATGAAAAATCGTTCGCTTGAGATTGAAAAATCATTTGGCTGAGAACTTTTTATCGCTCTCTGCAATGAAAGAAGCCTGAAAGATACTCTTTCTATCTTTCATCTTGTAATATGTTGTATGATAGTGCGTTATCTGATAATATGAAAGATGAAAGAGTTTTTTGTAAACCCTTTGGGGAATGCATTCTGTTACCCCCGAAAAGAACGTCTTCCGGAAAACTTCGGAAAGACAAGCATTGTATCGATCCAATTTTCTGTACGGTAAAAGTTTTCTTGTCATAAAAAAAGTATTAACTTTGCACATAATATAAATCGTATAGCCTATGTAGCAAGACAGAATACAGACATATAGATAAAAAGCGTTAGCTTTATTCTTGTTTTTTCAAAATCGCCAAATTTTAGAAATAGCTATCAAGAGTAAAAGTTGATGCTCACGCCTCAGGCGTGGGCTTTTACTTGTTTGATAGCAATGGTGTTTGGCGATACCTGAAAAGACAGACAAAGTGAAGAGTCCACGCTTTTTTATTGTCTTCCTTCCGTTTTGGACTCATGCCCTTATCCTGTGTAGGGCAATGGTGTTTATTCATCACATTATTAATTAAATTCATAAGAAAATGAAGCAATTTTATTTGATATGTATGCTGCTACTGGTCTCTTTGGCTACTTTCGGACGGGATGTTACGGTTCATGTGACCGACCAACGGGGAGCTGCGGTAAGTGGGTTGCCGGTGCAGTTCGACAATGAGAACTTTGATACTGATGTCAACGGTGATTTTGTAATAAAAGGGTTGGGAAGTTCGGGTACCTATTCGTTCCGGTATTATAAAGACTATAATTATGAGTCAGTGCGTTTTTCTTGGGATGGTATATCCTCTGCCGTTAATGTGAGTTTGGACGGTTATTATGTGACGTTCCAACTGGTGGGGCTTTCAGATGAGGAAGTCGCGCAGGTAAAAGGCAGTGATTTGAAAGTCTCTACAAAGGGCAGCTCTGGCGCTACGTATAAAACAATGGGAGATGATGGAATCCTTTCTTTTTGGTGGGATGCTCCTGCCATATCCTGGGAGTTTAACACCAAGGTATTCGGTGATTGTAGTGGAGAGGTCAACTTGGAAGAAGAGAAAGGCATTGTGCCTATCGCCCCGAAAAACGGAAAATACAAAGTGTCTTTAGGGAATATCAAGGGGCACGGTGGAGCTGCGGTGGAGCATGCTACAATTGACGGAATTGCGGCTGAGAAGTTCATTGCCGTTTACCGTACTCCGGGATATTACACCATGGAGTTCATGGCGCCGGGTTACTTTCCCTATAGCGTAGCCTATCAGGTCGTCAATAAAGACGTGACCGTGGATATTGATTTGAGCCAAAGCCGTGCGCTGAGATTCCTGTTTACGGATCGTGACGGGTCGGCCATGGAGAATTTGTCCGTAAATTTGCGTTCGGCAGACAATCCTCGTTTAGATGTTGACCTTGCCACTGATGCAAGCGGTTTTTGCGAAATTTACGTCATGCCCGGTGATTATGACTATGATCCCGATTATGAGAAGCCGTTTTATCCTCCGGAGAGAAAGAGTATTCAGGTTTCGGATGAAGATGTTGTAGAAGATGTGAATCTGGTCGGTACGACACTGCTGACAGTCAGGCTGAAAAACACAAAGGAAATAGGTACTTCTAATGCAAAACGTATATTGTCGCGTTCCTCACGATTACACTACAATGGCGGGGGATGGGATGCATTTCCAAGAAGTGGCACAGAAGATGGCGATGATATTGTATATGGCGTTCTTATAGAAAAGGAATATACCAATGCAAGCATGTCCCTTCTATTTAGTAATACAACGAAGGACATCCTCGGCGTACAGGAAGACAATATTGTTTTGGACGGAAAAGACGTGAATTTTGAATATGATTTCGGCACATACCTTACGGCCAAGTTGACTGCTCCCGACGGTTATTTGTTCCGTGGAGAAGCCGAAATAGACGGAGTGGAGGTATCGTTGGACAAGGAGGCGGTTCATGACGTGCTCATGCCGTCGGGTGAGCACCATTGGGTCGTTGGACTGCAAACGGCAGATGGGCAGCAGGCTTTGCCTTTTGGCAAAGAACAATCGTTTAACTTGGAGGATGATGAAGCCCCAATCGTATATGCTTTTAATGAGGACGATTATTATGGAATCAAGTTTTTCGTGAAGGATGAGAACGGTCGCCCGGCCAATGGCTTTCCCGTAACACTGCGGCAAGCGGACTACGACTACGAAGCATCCTCCCAGACCGATGCGGACGGATGTTGCACGCTATTCCTTTTGGAACCGGGGGGCTGTCGTTATGAGGTGGGAGGAAGTTGGGCACATGGCGATAGTGTCTACTTGCCTATATCGGAAAGCGTTTCGGTGGATGAGGGGATGTTGCAGGAAACTGTCTCTTTCGAGGGGTACAGACGCCTCTCCCTAAGGGTAAAAGGCAATGATGAATGGGACATGTCCCTGCCTACGGTGTGGATAAATGGTGTGTATGAAGACTTCCCCATGGCTTTGGACAAAAGTGCCTCCACGATGGAATACGCAGGTCACATGATGATGCCGCAGGGGGATTACTGCGGTACGGTTCATGTCCGTGACCTCGATGGCCACGAAGCTTCGGTTGATTTCAGTGTGGAACTCAAAGAGAACGACGTGGCCGAGACGATGGATTTCAGTGCTTACCGTGCTGTGGACTTTACTGTAAACCAAGAGGAATTGCTTGATGGGTGGGTGTCCGTGTTCAAGGACGGGCAAAAAATAGAACAACAAGACGGTATAAATGGCGCCCTCCTTTTGCCTCCCGGAAAGTACACGGCCCGTTATGTGGGCTACCAATATTGTTTCAGGGATACGCTCTATTTTGAAATAGCTGATAAGGCCGTGAAAGTTGATATCCAATTCAATCCGGAGGAATTCCGTGCAGTGACATTCGAAATGGTGAACCAACCAGAACAGGTTAAATTCATTGAGATTCGGGTGGATAGCATGATGACACTCAGAAACCAAGAAAGTGTGATGTTTCGGAAAGGTAAACATTACTATGAGTTCGGTTTAGTGTCTGTCGGTGAGAATTACCACCGCTTATGGCCTTTGGAGGGTACGTTTGAGGTAGACGATGAAGGTAAGGTAGTGGAAGTGGATTTGAGCCAATATAGGGTGTTCCGGCTTTGGCTTGTCATGCCCGACAATAGTGTGGCGGAGTCCGGTATTCTTCCTATGTATTTGTCTAAGGAGGGTAAGACGTTGACGCTGAATTACTATTATTATCTGAATACCTATGCGTTGCCTCTCGGTACTTATGATTTGGAAGTGGAGGTCAACGAGGAAGAAAGGTACTATGGGACGCTCATTATCGGAACGGATTGTCCGGATGAAATCACGGTGCAGCTTTCTGATAAACCAAATACAATCGCAGATGTACCGACGCACGACTTGGAATTGTCGGCTACAATGCAAAACGGGCGGATTTGTGTGATTTCGGCACGAAGCGAAGAAGTGGAAGTGCGCGTTTATGATTTGGACGGACGTGTTTTGTGGCAGAGTAACGTGATGCCGGGCAGCGTGACGGATACGGGATTGTATGGACAAGGCATTTACCTGATAAGCATGAAGCAGGAAGGCTGCGTAAGGACACAGAAACTCATTGTCCGTTAGTTTTGCTCCGTCTTCTCGTATGAGACACAGAAAAAGGCCGCCTCCTTACTTTTGGGAGACGGCCTTTTTGACATTTGATGAAATCACTCCAAATACTGTTTGACTGTGTTTTCAAGTTCTTCACCTCTGAGTTGTTGACCTATGATAGTACCGTTACTGTCTATCAGAATAGTATAGGGGATAGACGTTACGCCATACTTCTGTGTCATGATGTTGTCCCAGGAACGGAGTTCCGAAGCTTGGGGCCAAGTCATGTGCATTGTCTTTACTGCATTTTTCCATGCGGTTTCATCCTCATCGAATGAGATACCCACGATTTCGAGTCCCTTCTTGTGGTATTTCTCATACAGCGACACTACGTTCGGCATTTCTGCACGACAGGGGCCGCACCAACTGGCCCAACAATCTACCAAGGTCAGCTTATTGTCCCGGATGATGTCGGAGAGTTTGAGTTCGCCTCCGTCCATGGACGGTATGGTGATGTCTATAAAGGATTGTCCGTTTGAGGTCATATTACTTCTTTCGGCATCTTCTTCAATGTATTTCAGCGCGTTACTGTTTTTATAGTGTGATGATACTTTCTGTGAAAGTTCGAGCACCTCTTGCGGGGTAAACATATTATAACAGGAAAGAAAGAGGAAATATCCGACCGGTTTATCTATGTATTTCTTCACACTTTCAGTCACGAACCGGTTGGATTGCTGCTCCAAAGCCACGAGTTCTTGTTCCGTTTTCTCATCCGGACTGTATTCAGCCGTATCGGACGGAGCCTGTCGTGCATAAATATTGCTCATCCGCTCGTGAAGGGCATAAATGGAATCTGTAATTTCTTGGTAGATGTCGTTGTTTTCTGTTCCCGACACTCTTCCTTCCGGACCGATATTCAACTGAATGTTTCCCTTTTCCATAAAGAAAATATTGCTGTAGACTTCATTGCTTTCTTGGTCATAAAAGAAGAAACTGGCAATGATGGTAGAATCGCATTTTTCCTGGAGGGTAAATTTTCCCTGATGCAGTATAATCGTATCGGTTGGGGTGAAGTTACCGTCGGACATTCGTGCCAGATACAGCGTATCGCCGTCCTTGGCATTTTCCACTGTTCCCTCTATTTTACAGTTCTGTGACGAGCAAGAGGCGAAAAGACCTATGAGGCCTGATATAAACAGATTTTTTGTTTTCATAAGTTTGTGAGTGTTAGAAAAAGGCCGCACGGAATTCCTGATTTTGAAATCTGTGGCGGCCTTCTTGTGAAATATTGTATTTATTAATAAAAATACGGGTTAAATCAGATATTGCGAACTGATGGATTCGTTGTTCTCCACCCGTCTGATGGTTTCAGCCAGAATGTCGGCAATGCTAATTTGCTTGACTTTGGCACATCGGCTGGAATAAGGGATACTGTCGGTGAAGACCAGTTCCTCAAGGGCAGAGTCTTGTACACGTTCCGAAGCCGGTCCCGACATGATACAATGGGTGGCCACGGCACGCACGGAGGCAGCTCCCTTTTCTTTCATCAGATTAGCTGCCTTGGTAATGGTTCCGGCAGTGTCTACCATGTCGTCTACCAAAATGACGTCTGCTCCCTTTATTTCGCCGATGATTTGAATGTCGGCCACTTCATTGGGCTTGCTTCTTGTTTTGTTGCACAGCACCAACGGGCATTCAAGGTATTTGGAATAGGTGCTTGCACGTTTCGAACCGCCTACATCAGGAGCCGCAATTACGATATTCTTGAGGTTTAAGGATTTGATGTAAGGCAACAATACGCTGGAAGCATACAGATGGTCTACCGGCACATCGAAGAATCCCTGTTCCTGATCGGCATGCAAGTCCATCGTAATCAATCGGTTTATCCCGGCCACACTCAGCATATCCGCCACGAGCTTCGCACCGATGGACACACGGGGTTTGTCCTTACGGTCCTGCCGTGCCCAACCGAAGTAGGGGATGACGGCAATGATACTTTTAGCCGAAGCACGTTTGGCTGCATCGATCATCAGCAGGAGTTCCATTAAATTGTCTGAGTTTGGAAACGTGGACTGTACCAGGAATACGTCGCGTCCACGGATAGACTCTTCGTATGACACGGAAAACTCTCCGTCGGCAAAGTGGGTAATCACCAATTTGCCGAGCGGGCATCCTAAACTGGAACAGATCTTTTCCGCCAGATACTTGGATTTGGTTCCCGAAAAAACCATAAATGAATTATTTGCACTCATCTCTCTATAACGTATTAATTTTAGAAGTAGCTTGTCTTGTCAGTCGGCTGCCTTGCGCAGCTTGCGGAAATGGTTGATTAATTCTTTGTAATCCAGTGTAGAATGGATATTGAAACGATTCCACAAATCACCCAATACCACAACTCCCCCGAATCCGAGCTCTTTTGCTACGGCCATGTTTTCCGTAGTGATTCCCCCTAATGCCATCACTCTCTTATCTATGATACCGTGTGCGGAAGCCTGTTTCAGCACTTCCATGTCGAAAGCCGATGTGTAATTGGATTTGGATATACTGTCGAAAATGGGGCTGAGAAACACATAATTGAAGTTTTTCTTTTCCGCTTTCAACTCGTCTATATGATGGAAAGATTTACTGATATGCCCTTTGTAGCCCACCGGAGGTTCCGGATTCCTTCCGTTCAGGTGTATACCTCGTAAGTTGAATTCTTCTTTCAGATAAAAATGGTCGTGTACGACAATTTGATTATGATGACTTTCCGGCAATAATGTGAGCAGGCGTTCCGAATAAACCGGCTCCGTGTCCGGTTTCCGTAAATGAAGGAGGTCCAAACCTTCTTCAAACAGGGCTGTGAGTATTTTATCTTCCTCCACAAAAAAGTCCGGAGGCGTCAATAATATCAATTTCATTGGTACAATGTCGCTATTTGTATTGCAAAGTTAACAAAAAAACAATAGCCATACGTATGCCCGGCCTTTATTTCTTTTATTTTTCATTTAAAAACCATTCGTTTTACAAAAGTGAATCCATAAGTCCGAAAAAAGGCCGTTTGCCAGTGTTTTCACTTGACAAACGGCCCGTTTTTTATTCTTTCCCTTTCAGATTTTGTTATTCTTCATGCAAACGTGCTTCCTCTTCCGGATCGAACTCACAGTTCTTCAGGTTTTGGCTGATACGCATGGCGCAGAAATTGGGACCGCACATCGTGCAGTATTTCCCGTTGAAATGATTTCCGGCCTTGTAGTATTCCAAAGCACGGTCGGGGTCGAGTCCCAAGTTGAACTGGTCTTTCCATCGGAATTCGTAACGGGCCTTACTCAAGGCATTGTCTCGTATCGTGGCGCCCGGATGACCTTTGGCGATATCGGCAGCGTGTGCGGCAATCTTATAGGTGACCACACCCGTACGCACGTCCTCTTTGTTAGGCAGACCGAGATGTTCTTTCGGAGTGACGTAGCATAACATAGCCGTGCCGTACCATCCGATTTGTGCTGCCCCGATGGCACTGGTGATATGGTCGTAGCCCGGAGCCACGTCGGTCACTAACGGGCCGAGCGTATAGAACGGTGCTCCGTGGCATTTTTCGATTTGCCGGTCCATGTTTTCGCGGATTTTATGCATCGGCACGTGCCCCGGCCCTTCGATAAACGCCTGTACGTTTTTCGCCCATGCCCGTTGTACCAATTCGCCCATGGTATCCAGTTCGGCAAACTGTGCTCGGTCGTTGGCATCGAATATCGCTCCAGGGCGCAATCCGTCGCCTAACGATACGGCTACGTCATATTGCGCCAGGATGTCGCAGATGTCGTCGAAGTGTTCATATAGGAAACTCTCTTTCTGGTGATAAGAGCACCATTGCGAAATGATGCTTCCGCCTCGGCTCACCATACCGCACAGTCGTTCATGGGCATAGTGCACGTTTTTCAGCCGGATGCCGCAATGTATGGTGAAGTAGTCCACGCCTTGTTCGCATTGTTCGATAAGTGTGTCGCGGAATAGCTCCCAAGTCAGGTTCTCGGCCTTTCCCTTCACTTTTTCCATCGCCTGATACATCGGTACAGTGCCGACTGGTACAGGACAGTTGCGTACGATCCATTCGCGCGTCTCATGGATATTGTCGCCCGTAGAGAGGTCCATCAACGTGTCGCCTCCCCATTTGCAGCTCCATAGGCATTTGTCCACTTCTTCTTCAATGCCGGAAGTCGTGGCCGAATTGCCGATATTCGTATTGATTTTCACCAAGAAGTTACGTCCGATAATCATCGGTTCCGCTTCCGGATGGTTGATATTGGCCGGCAATACGGCGCGTCCGGCTGCAATTTCGTCGCGTACGAATTCGGGCGTGATATAAGTGTCTATCCCCAGTTCTTCGCAGTTCATGTTTTCCCGAATGGCTACATATTCCATTTCCGGTGTGATGATGCCCTGTTTGGCATAATACATCTGGGACACCTGCCGTCCGGCCTTGGCACGATAAGGCCGTTGGATGTGCGAGAAACGCAAGTGGTCCAAACTTTTGTCCTCCTGGCGCATCCGTCCGTATTCGGATGTCAGTCCGTCAAGCTGTTCCACATCGCCCCGTTGTAAAATCCATGATTCCCGCATACGGGGCAACCCTTGTTTGAGGTCTATCTTCACGTTCGGGTCGCTATATGGGCCACTGGTATCATATACATATATCGGATCGTTTTTCTTGACTGTCCGTTTCCCGTCTTCCACGGTGACGGTCGGGGTCAGCAATACCTTGCGCATCCCTACCTTGATTTCCGGATGCAGTTTGCCCGTCATATAAACTTTCTCCGAACTCGGATAAGTGATTTTGATTTTATCGTCCATATATTTGTTGTTTTATGATTGTTGTACGTTCAATATTCTCAGGATGTTCCGGGTTTCTTCTGTGGGACTTCCGGCTCTCAGGATCGTGCCGCTCAGGGCGATGCCGTCCACTCCCGTTTCCATCAACGCCGGGATGTCTTCTTTTGTAATTCCGCCGATGGCAATCAGTGGCAGCGAAATGCCTTTCTTTTTCATGCCGTCCAAGATCCGGCGATACCCTTCCAAGCCGAGGGTCGGGGCGAGCTTTTCTTTCGTCGTGGTAAAACGGAACGGGCCGCAACCGATGTAATCCGCTCCCCGTGCGGCATGCAACATCACGTCTTCCAATGTGTTGGCCGTTCCGCCGATGATGCGGTCTTGCCCCAAAAGCCTGCGGGCTTCGTCGATGGGCATGTCGCTTTTCCCGAGATGGACACCGTCGGCATGCAAGATGTCTACCCATTCCACATGGTCGTCTAAGATGAAGGTGGCACTATACCGGCGGCACAGAGCTTCCACTTCCGCGCCCGTCCGCATCCATTCCTCGGGCGATGCGTCCTTCATCCGGAGTTGAATCCAGCGGCAACCGCCTTCCAGTGCCAGGCGTGCGGCATCGGCGTAACCGTACTGTTCCGTGTAATGTGTGATAAATTGTAAGTTCTGCATATATCCCTTTCTCTTAAATAAAGGTTACGACAAAAGGGGAGAGAAGAATATGCTGTGATGTATGTCTCTTGTCAGGCACAATCCCTTCGGCAGCATTACCTGCATCAGGTTCACAGGGTATAATCTCAGCCGTCCCAATCGGGCAAGCACCCCTTTGCAGTGGCAAAGATACGCATAATAATCAATATGCAAAGGTAAAAACAAAAAATCATTCTCAGCCAAGCGATTTTTCGTTTGGCTGAGAATGATTTTTTGTTTGGCGCATATTTTCCTGCCGAACGATTTATAGCTTTACGGTCTTTGTCTTTCCCGGTATGATAGTCAGGCAGGCCGTCCCGTTGTCTTTTATTTCCACGTTCATATATCGGGCTTCTACCACGACTTTCCCGTCCAACATGATGATACCCCACCGGTTCGGGTTTTCTTCCATTGCACAATAGTAGCCTATCGGCTTTTGGATGCGGCGGTAGATGGGCGGTACGATGATACGCTCGCCCGACTTCAGTCCCCATTTCAGTCCGGACTTGAACGGAACAGCATTTTGTAAGGTGGCCAACCGTTCTTTCTGTTTCTTTTCTTGCGTACGCTGTTTGTCCGCTTGCTTTTGGGCAGCACGTTCCTTTGCTTTGGTTATCAACTTTGATACTGCCGCTTTGAAGTTTTCCGTTTGTGTTTCGGGGTTCAGGCAGGCGATATACCGTTTTTCCTTACCGGCTTCTGCATGATAGTATCTTCCTTCTCCGTCGGCAATCACGATGCTTCCGTCCGGCAGTTCGCCGCAAAACCGATAATAACTTTCCTCATCATTTGCCAATATGCAAACATAGTCCTTGTTCAAGGAGTCTTCCATGCTTTCTACATATTTAAATTCGGGAGTGATAAAAGGGTCGTAAATGAGCAGATAAAAGCCTCTTGAAAAGAAATCATGCCGGTCGATGTCCGAACGGTTCACATAGATACGCTTCGTGCGGCTGTAGAACATGCGGCCTGCCTGGAGTATTTCTATTTGGCCGAATTTCATCACAACCGGCTTGTCCATGTAGTGTCGGTTACACCTTAAATCTATGTAGGACGTCTTGTCATTCCGGTCTGTTACGGCCACGATGTCGTCCGGCAAGAATTTCATACGCTTGTACCTGTCGGTTTTCATCCGTATTTTTCCGTCCTTGTCTACGATACCTGTACGGTAGTCCTCGAACCGTACGGCAGCAAGATTGCCTTTTACGTCGAACAAAGTGGGATATTGTGCCTTTGCGGTGATGGTCTGCCCGCATTTTAGTCCCCAAAGGCCGGTTTGGCGGTCTTTGAATGGTTTTAGTATTTCCTGGGGTGTGTTATTATCGTCCGTGGAAGACTTGCTTTTGTTCAGGTAATCCCATAACAGTTCATGCGACATGACCATTTCAAGCGGCTCATTGGGGCGTGCCGTTTGATCCTTTTCTTGCTTTGCAGCCATATATTCCGTTTGCTTGCAAGTGGTGCGATAGCCTTTTCCGGCCAACCGTCCTTCAAACATGGCCTTCCAGTCCCGGTAGGCCGTGGGCAGTCCGAACAGGCGGTACAGCCCCACGTTGTCAATTAGCATGCAAGTGTCTTTACCCGTTGCTTTCCGCAATCCGCGCCCCACCTGCTGCAAGTATTTGGCCAGCGAAAGGGTAGGGCGGGCCATCTGTACGAACTCCACGTCCGGGCAGTCGAAGCCCTCGCTGAACACATCCACATTCACCAGCACTTGCGTCTTGCCCCGCTTAAAGTCTTCGATAAACTGTTTGCGCAGACGTGCCGGAGTCTTGCTGTCAATCGCCACGGTGTTTATTCCATGCATCCGGTAGAAATCGGCAATATTCCGTGCATGGCTGATGCTGATGGCATACACGATGCCTTTCTTCTCGTCGGCATATTGCCGTACGCTTTCGTACAACTGTTCGATGCAGGGTCTGCAGTTCAGCACCTCGTTCATTTCTTTCGTTTGGAAATCACCGTCCGCTCCACGTTTCGACAAGTTGTCTATCAATCGTTGGGATTTGCTGCCCGGGCGGATGGATACGTAGTCGAAGGTTGACAGCCATCCTTGCCGGATAAAATCGGTAATGCTGTCCGAAGTAATCAGCTCGTCAAACAAGTCTGTGAATCCCCTGCGGTTCAGTCGGCAGGGGGTAGCCGTCAAGCCCAATTTTTTTGCCTCGGGATGACGCAGCCACAATTCCTTATACGTCTTAGCCAGTGCATGGTGAGCCTCGTCGATGACGATAAGGTTGGGTGTCTCGTGAAGGTCGGCGAGATGACGCGATAACCATTGGATGGACATAGCTCTTACCCTTCCGTCCTCCTTCGGGATGCTTGGAATACCGTATCGTTCCATGGTTTCCTCAATCTGCTCCACCAGTTCGCGGCGGTGTGCCACAATCCAGACATACCGTTTCCCATTCTCCTTCAGACTGTCATAAATGATGGATGCCAACAGGTGGGTTTTTCCCGTACCTGTTGGCATCTGGAGCATGATGCTTTTGTGCGACTTCCAAGCTTCAACTACATGCGTTTGGATGTACTTTTGATAATCGCGAAGATGACTGTGGGGGCGAATCATACTATCCTATGATCTTACATAATTCATCTATTAGGCTTTTGCTTGCAATATCTCCCAAATCATGCAAGGGTTTTAAATTTCGGGTTGTCAACAACTCTTTTAGTTCTTTTACATCGGTTGCCACGTACACATAGCCGAGTTCTTTCATCTTCTGAGCTGTGGCCAACTGATGCTCGTTGCGGTGTTCACCCCATGCGGCTATGCGTGGAAAGATAATAATAGGCTTGTGTTGGCGCATGGCGGAAATAATAGTACCCATACCGGCATGGGCCACAATAAGGCGTGCCTTGCTGAATAGCTTGTTAAACTCATCGGGCGGTAGAAATTCTACGGTACGGATGTTTTGAGCCACATACTCACTTTTGTACACTTGCGCGATGATTTCCTCATCCAAATGCGCGGCCACTTCATCAATGATTTTCACGAAACGGTCGAATGGGGCCTGGGTACCGATAGTGCAAAATATCATAATCGGGAAATATTAAAGTAACAATAAGTCAAAGAACGTAAGCAGCGAAGAACATCTGCCGTTGATAAATCCTTCTCTCGGGAGGCTATATTTCATTTAGTCACCGAAAATATTTCCGGCATAATGCACTTGAGCAGTAGCAAGACCCGGCCACTGGGTGTACACGTGGGTTGCGAATTTGCGTGCTAATTTTCCACAAGTGCTCATGGTTTGTACATTGGCTACAGAGTCTACCCAGATGGTCTTGGTACCGGTCATTCTGCCTAAAATAATGGTAAGCAGTCCCGGAGCCGCACCTGTTGTGACGATGGCAGCCGGTCGTTCTTTGAGCAGGATCCCCAGAATATTGAAGGAAGCCGGTAACATTTTCCAGGCATTCCAACGGCTGAAATCCATCATGGTATGAAAACGGCAATTGCCGACCATGGATTTACATTTAGGGTGGGTTGACATGTACACCACTTCATAACGTTCTTCTAAAGGGTGGGTGATGCGGAGGAGTTGTACCCAATGGCCTCCGATGGAGGCGACGGCAAGGATTTTCTTTTGAGTCATGATGACTGTCGATTTGTCTGTTCTTTTATTTGATTTATATTTATTTTGCTGCCTAAATATTTTAAGTAATCTTTTGATTCGGCAGTCGAACGACCCGATGCCGGGGTGAATGTCATTTCACCGAAATAACACCTTTTCTGGGTTTCATAAAAATCAATACGTACGAAAGGGAAGGAAAGACCCAAAATGGAGCAGGCTTTTAGCATCTTGTCCCAATTGTATGGTTTGGGTATTTCAGGGTAAGTTTGATTGTGCGCGTGGGTGTAGTCTTCCCTTTTTTGCCAAGCCATGTCATATATGACTTTTTGGGCATTCAATCCCTTCCGGTCGTAGCATACCAAGACACATTCGGGTTTTCCGTAGAAACAATAAAACTTGTAGTCAACCAATGAGGTGGAAAACTTAGAATCGTTGGGTAGCATTTCTTCGGCAAAAACGCGTGGCTTTATTTCCAAATAATGAGGTTCGCCAGTAAGTATGCCGAATGGTGATTGGAGAAAGCCGTTCATTTTGTTTTTAACGGCAGTGAGGTCTTCCTTCCTTTTATCTTTTATGACTAAGACCTCCCCACATCCATGGTTGGTTTTAAGGACGAAACTGTTGGGGAGTTTGTCAAAATCAATTTCATTCGCATGGTCCCATGCGCCTAAAAGTCTTGGTAGTAATTCTTTTAGACCTTTTGATTCCACGTAATTTCGTACCTCTATCTTATCAGCTAATTTGGACCATAAAGAGGTGTCTGAATAAAAAGAAAGCCACATAACTTTTTCATTTAAATCACGAGGGCTATTGAAGTTTGGCCATTTCTTGAATTTTAAAGCGTAACGAAGTGAGCTGATAAGTTTAAAAGAAAGTATTCTTTTTTCTATCAGAAACATGATAAACTTTTTCATACTTATCATAGAGGATAAATGTTGTTGGAGATATTGAGCATTTGTATTTTAGTCTCTTCTCTTGTAAAATATAACCTATGCCAATTTAAGCTTTTTAAGTAAACTTTTTGTTATCACTTTGTCGACGTTGTAGGTTTCTGCGTTTTGTTGGCACTTCAAGGCCATCTTTCTTATGTCATAGCATCCTTCAATACACTCTTTCATTTTGTTGTATAATGCAGAAACATCATGTACCGGAATGAAAAGAGCGGTTTCCCCCTCGGTCATAAACTGTCTGTTGTGTGCCCAATCTGTAACAATCATAGGGATACCGCTTATCAATGCGTCGATAAATACCCCAGCGAAACCTTCGCCTTTCCAATAGGTTGGGAATAACATCAGGTCGTATTGGGATAACTTGTCGTAACCTTTTTCGTTTTGTAGGTTGAGGAAACCTCGGTAGTTCACGTTTTGTAAGGGTTCTAGTTTTTGAAAAAAGTCAGTCTTGTAGGTTTCAGCGATTTTTCCATAAAAGTCAATGGTGTATTTGTCTTTAAAGCCCGTAGCATTGAGTCGCCGGGCAGCTTCAATAATGTCATCGCAACCTTTTTCTTTCATGATTCTACTAAGAAATACGAAACGTAACGGGCGTGTTATTTCCTTTTTCCATTCATTTATACGTTCCTTTATGTTGGGGTAATAGGTGATAGGTTTAAAGTTTGGAAGTTGAAAAACATTTTTTACGCCACAATCGGTCAATTGCTGTACCATCAGATTACTCTCAACAATCGTCCAGTCCATATAACCGATTATGTCTTTATCAAATATGCCGTTTTTGACTTTTTCACCGAGAGTTCCGCCTATAACCCAATGAATCGTGGGTTGTTTCCATTTCACTTTTTTCATCAACTTCATCATCGGGTACACGTTTACCGTACTGGTCGAGAATATGATGGTGTCTTTTTTATGTATTACCAAATTCCAAATCAACTGTAAAAACACCCAAGGATGCCTTCTCCAGTTCTTGAAGTCTACGCATCTGCACTTCACTCCCAGTTCTTCCAACCTGTGTATCATCAGTTGGTTCTTCATTGTCTCCCCACAATCGGCAGGTTTTCCTTTATTTATCCAGCCGATAACGATTGCTTCATTTGTCATTTTTCGGTAATTAATTCAAATTTGTGGTTTGTGTTTGTTCTTGAGGTGAGGAAATTTGCCTTTGGGATACAATTAATGGGTAATCGGACCTAAACATAAACCGGATTTTACTGATGTTTTTATTCCTTTTTCTGCAATGGCTTATTCTTATTCGGTCTTTTCTATTGTATACATTGAAATTTGATATGAAGAACAGCTCTCTAAAATAATCATAGAATAATCCTTCCAAATTGTCAATGTCCAATATTTCGAATGCTTTTTCTATGTTCAATATGGCAGTCCCTCTGCGCGAATTTTTTATGTCTTTTTGGATTTTAACAAGTAAAGTATTATCGGCAGCCCGGAATGTTACTGTGATACTCCATTGCTTGCCGTAGGCCATGGTTTCAGTCCGGACATTATGGCTGCGAGTAATACTATGCAAATACGTTTTCTTAATTCTATAAACATGGTATTTAATGCGGTTGTTTGTTTGGGGGATTCTATTAAATCGGCCCATTTTTTTAATTCGAATAATTTCATTATGGGTAAATGTTTTAACATGTTGAATTCATTTACATGCTGTTGCATTTTTCTTCCGAATGGGCAAAGACAGTTATATCTTAAGAAAATCATTTCAGCCTCATTCATGCTTCCTCTGATGGCTTTTACGTAATTCACTTTCATTTCGTTGTCTATATATTGTGCGTTACTGATAAAATGCACTAATTGGTATAGCATGCGAAAATGGGTGGACATCTTTTCTCTGTTAGTGGCATAAAACTCTTCGTACAGTTTTGTTGCTGCATCCACGCGTTTTTCGTAGGTTGCATTGTTCGTAAAATTTTCATTTAGGAAACTTTCGACAAGTTTGTCCAAATATTCCCTTCCCTTTAACTTCCCATCGGGAGAACGATAAGTTTCAACCGCATTGTTATATAAAATTAAGAATGAATTGAATTGACTGTCAAATAATTGCCTTTTTTGTAATTTGTATTGTTCAAAAACCAGTTTGCTGTTTTGTAGGGTGGTTCCTAACAATTTTTGATTGGTCGTTTGGGTGAGGTCGTTTGATTCTATTTGATTTTGAAAAGTATGTATCATCAGAATCATTCCGTAAAATGTTAGGAACGTGCCGAGTACACCTCCTACAAAGTCCCCGAAAGTACCTAACAGGTTATTGTCTATCATCATATCTAACACAAACCAAGGGTGGTTGTATTGAAAGAGAATAGAGAAAACGATTAAAAAGGCCAACCCGATACCGAACCAATATTTTATGATTCTGTCATACCACTGTATTTTCTTGTTGGCTTTATCGCTGATTTGGGGTGTAACTGCTATTGGGGTTTCCAAGTCCATATTTGTTCTTTTTCTACATTACGGTTTCCGTCAGACGTGATACTTGTTTTGAATTGTGGGTATTCATTTCCTTTAGACATATTATTTTGCCAGTGTAAGGCCCATAAATTCTCTTTTGAGTCACTGCCACCAGCAGATTTTGGCTTTTTATGGTCTATTTTCCATCCGTATTTGTTGCATAACCCATAAAAATCACGCCGAATCCAGGCCCCGGCGAAATCTTTCCGCCAGATATTGGGATTATATCCTTCAACCGGTTTGGCACTTTGCCAAATGGCTTCTATTGTTTTGTCTCCATAAAACGGCATAAGTATTTTTTATTTTATTGTAATCCATGGTTCATCTGTGTGATTCCTCCGTTTGATTATTTTTGCAGGCACACCGGCAACGATGCTATGGCTCGGCACGTCCTTTACGACTACTGCATTTGCACCGATTATGACATCGTCCCCGATTGTTATGGGGCCGAGTACTTTTGCTCCGGCTGCAATCCATACATTGTTCCCGATAGTAGGGACTCCTCCATTTGCCCATCCTATCGTGACTTGTTGGTTAACCATACAGTTCATACCCATTTCTTTCACAAGAATCATGGTGCTGAAACCGTGCATTAGTCTCAATCCTCCTCCAATACCCCCCCCCGTTTTTATTTTTTTTGCAAACTATATATAAGTTTAAATGATAGGATGTGGGGTATGTGAATATTCTCATCCATCCGAGTCCCCCTGATTTTAACCTGAAATCAACGAGTCTCCTGTATTCCGCATATTTGAAGAATAGGATTAAGAATGAAGTTATTCCGGAGGGAATATTTTTCCATTTACACCAAGCTTGAAAGTCTTGCCTGAGTTCTTTTAAGGTCACCATAGGTCCTATTTTACGAGTTTTCCCAAAATATCAATGTAACCATGGCCGAATTTCAAATCCGGTTCCATGTAATTTCCTTCTCCCCATTCGTTCCAACTCTGTAAGAACAAAATCTTGTGTTCGTCTTGCTTGTCCTTTATTAAGTCAAGTGCTTGCTCGACCATTTCCCCAAATAGTTCCGGAGTAGAACCATGCCAGATGTTATTTGTCTTTTTCCCTGAACGTGGGCTACGGTCAAAATTCGGGATAATGGTTGGGTATACGTTTTCCATTTTGTCGTTTTCTACATAATAGTTTCTTATGATTTTAGCATAATCAATATGTAATACATAGTCGATGTGTAGCTTGTTCTGTATGAACCGTTTTAAATAATAAATCAACGGTGAGTCGGATTTTGCTTGTGCGCCATTTCCTCCACGTGAGTTTACCGCATCAAAGCCTAACGATAAAATATGGTTATAATAATCCCCAGAGGCATCTTTTGGGGAAAACACGTTCTTTATTTTACCGTCTGACGTATGTAGCCTGAAATTTTCTGTCAGTCCAACGAAATGGAAACCTTTCAGCCCTTCTTTTTCAGCCAACTTATTCCATAAATCTTTGAAATGTGGGAAGTCCACAAAGTCCTGAGGGGCAAATATGACAAACAAAAGCTTGCCATCTACTTTGATATAACGTTTGTCTTTAAAGGCATTCAAATATTTATAGAAATGTGAAATATGGTCTTCGTCTCCGGGGTAGGTCATTTCAGCAATGATGGTTTCTTGGTATCCCGTTTTTGATGAGGTCCAAGTCCGGGTGGACCATGTATGGTTTGCCCATCCCAGGCAAAAAGGAAAATCAGGCTTGCCGCTTTCCACGACTTCATTAAAAGGGCGTTCCAACAATTCTTTTCCTCCCCCGAACCAATAATGCCAATAACAGAACCCTTCTATACCGGCCTCGCGTGCTAACTCGGCTTGTTGTTCTCGGATTTCAGGCATTCGTAAGTCGTAATATCCTAAATCGGCAGGAACACGGGGCTGGTAGTGTCCATGGAAAAGCGGTCTGGCTCTTCCAACGTTTGTCCATTCCGTAAAACCCTTACCCCAAAATTTGTCGTTCTCAGGAGTCGGATGAAACTGGGGTAAGTAATAAGCTATGACTCTTGCTTTTTTGTTTGCCATAATTTTATTTGATAAAGTATTGTGGGGTGATGAATATGTCATTTTTGTTCTTTAGCCCAATAGATGAATTGATTAGCCAGATAATGAGGAACCCAGTAAACAAGTCTAAGCTATTACTAAAAGTCTTGTATGTAAAGCATGTAAATCCCGTAACGCATAGCATGCCCCAAACGTAGAGGATATAGAGCTTGTTAGATGCGATAACATGTTTTTTATATATTGCTTTTTTCAGGATGGACGAGAGGGTCAGCAGGAACGGGATGATAAAATATCCTAAATCTGAATATATGTCACCAATAAAGGTATAGAATCTACTGGGAGATATTCCCATTTTAGGTCCCCAGTAATCTCGGCGTTCCAAAAAGTCCGTAAAAGTGTCCATGCCTAAAATATATTTAATGAAAGCAAAGCAGTTATCCCCTTCGGTGAAAGCTTGCGTATGCCACATGTTCTGGTTAAAATTAAGCGTGCCTTCTCCGGCATATAAGGAAATCCATCCTAACATGGATACAGTTTGTGCGCCTTCGCTCATGCTGTAACGGGCAAATGTCATGATGGAGAACAATAATATGAAAATGGAAAAGATACCTATTGCTACTGCCTTTAATCTTTTTATATAAATCCTGTTCTTAATATAATTCCGAAACATCAGGTATGTAAATATGGCATTCAATGAGGTGAAGACTACGGCAGATCGTCCAGAGAGCGATAGTGTGTATAATACCGGATTGACGCATCCCATTAAAAGTCCCCCTAATTTATATTTGTTGATTTTTCCATATCCGAGATAAAGGAATAATAAAAAAAGGGAGCAATATTGGAACTTAAGATTCAATGAATTGCAAATTTTTCCAACGGGGGAATACCAGTTCACTACTTTTTGCTTGTCGAAATCGCCTTCCATTTTGTCAGCATACAATGTCGCGAGTGCGTCCGAATTGTCAAAACTAAATGTTTTTACCAGATGGATGGCGTTTTCAAAAAAAGGTATGATGGAGATTAGACAGAAAAATAAGATTATTCTTTCAAAAAAGAACTTGTTTCTTATCGTAATCGTGGAATATCTGTCATCGATATATCCAAATGGAATGATTGAAATAGCAAGGCATGTAGCGAAAAAGATGTATGGAATTATTGTAATCTTATTATATTCTTGCGAGGCTGTATAGAATATAATGGAAAATATGGATGAAAGCATCCATATGAACATTATATAACGAAGGCATGCTTTATCTTTCCTGTAGCAAGAAACCAATATAAAAAGAATAACATGAAATATAGAAAAAGCAACAACGACGGGCATATTGATAATTATTGTAAAAGTTGTGATGCTTTAGAGAAACAAGACATGGCTATGGCATGTGCATGGTCTGCGTATTCTTTCAAATTTTCTCTCGAAGGTTGGTTGCCGGTGATTACCTGTTCAAATTTGGCGAAATCAAACTTGTGTATGGAAGCTTCCGTGTTGAATTCAAATGAACGTCCTTTTATGCCTAAGATTTCCAACATGCCTGCTATCTTATGTTCGTAACTTAATGCGATTACAGGAACACGGTTGTTGATACCGAACACGATAGAATGGTAACGCGTACCTATTATCATTTGGGCATCCTTAATTATAATTTGTTGGATGTCAGAGCTGTATGTGTCCGGAAATACTATGATTCGTGATGGATGTTCCGTTTCTTCTTTTAACCTCTTGAAGTATAGGCAATCGTTCTTTTTTCCTGCATTATAAAGCTGTGGGAGCATGACGATGTTATAGTCGGTCTTTTGGATTATGATGTCAATCATTTTTAGGTAACATTTGTCAATAACGTCCTGTGGCATGTTTGCGAATGACGGGTGCCATGTCAGTTGGTTGGGTACAAACACGATATATTTTTGTTTGCCTAAGTCTGTCCTGACACTGTCAGGTAATGTGGCATCGGGCGTGTCTAAAAAGGCGGAATCAATGGATTTTATGTATTTTATGCCAAGTTTGTTTGCCAAATCCATGCTTCGGGCATCTCTCAATGACAAGAAGTCCATCTTTTTAAGTATTTCTTTTGCTCTTGTGCAGAAGATATGTTGTAATATGTTTCGAGGGTTAAATGGCCCTATTGAGCGTGAGTAGTAAATGACGGGCTTATTGTAATGCTTGCATAACATCATGTTATACAAGTGCGACCAATTATAAAATCCGCCAAGGCAGATTCCCCCAGGGGCGCAAAGCACTACGTCTGCTTCTTGGATGTATTGTATTAGTTTCCGGTTACTGGGAATAGTACGACTCCAGAACATCATGCCCGAGCAAGCAGAAAATATGCGGCTTTTGCGATATCCTTTATTGGTGTTAATGTTGATATATTTGTTTTGTGGGTTGTCTACTTTGATTTGTTTGATAGTTCCTTCTTTCACGTTCTCAAGCAAAATCATGACAGAGGCATTGGGTACATTCTTATTGAGTGTGCGGATAAGGCTTCTGTGTGCAGCTTCGTCACCTCGGTTGTATACGGGTTGGTTTAAAAGTAATATTTTCATTGTTTATGTCGTTATGATTTTATTGTATTCCTTTTTTTGCCTACTAAGAAAGGGGCGTATTTGTTGATGAGGGATGATATTCCGAGTAAGATAAATGATTGTACAGTACATAATAGAATAGGATAAATCCATTGGCTTCCATTTAAAAAATCAAAATGCCTGAACAGAAGCATTGTTATAGCCAAAGCCTTTCCATTAAAGGCAAAAAAAGCTAATGAATTCTTTCCTTGCTTTTCAAAAAAAGAACAAGGGTATAAGTATGAAATAGCACAAATGGCAATTATTCCAATAAATGACAGAATGATGAATAACAGGGGGGCGTTGTAATAATTGTATGCAAAATGAAATTCCATGTTTGTGTTTAGCTGTAAGGCAAAATCTACACAGATATATAATATAAGTAAGGAAATCCCTGTTTTCCTGCTTATTTGTATGGCTTTGCCATCAGTGAATTCTTTCGTTATATTTCCTACGATAAAGTAAGCCAATGCAAAAAGAGCTATGTCGCAATAGTAAGGGCAGGTATATGATACAGTGTTTCTTATCAGATAAACTGAAGGCAGCAGTATTATTGCTGTTGCAATTTTGCTTTTTAAGTTTTTCATGTAAATATGGTGGAGCAAAATGAAATACAATTGCACCATAATAATACATGAAACGAACCACAAGTCATAACCATATACAATCCTGAGTATTCGATTGCTGATGATGTCGTAATTGCCATTGAGTAATGCCTTCCAATTATCGAGGCCGATGAAGACAAGCAGGAAACACAAGAGGAAATATGGAATGATTAAGTTTCTTACCAATTTCAGAATATCCGTTTTGATGTCCTTGTGGCAATTGAACAAATATCCAGACAAGAAGAAAAATAGGGCCAAAAAGAATGGCGTGTAAATCATTTGTAGATAAGTGTGTTCTAATTTGCAGTGTGCCAATAAAACACAGAAAACACAAATTCCGCGGGCATTGTCAATCCATCTTATCCTTGTTTTCTTTGTTTGCATAGGATTATTATTAGTTGATATGTTCTTAATGTTTTATTTTCGTTTTTCTTTTAAAAGCATTGTTTTTTCAAAGCAATTTTTAATTTTGCAATGAAGCGATAATAAACCGATGTCAAGCACTAAAAATCTATACCAGGATTTTGTACAAAGTCGACGAAAGAGCTTTATTCTGTCTATAACTTTCTTTTCTGTCCAATGTGGATTTTTGGGATAATATGACTTGCTGCCAAGAGATTTCATTTGTATGGATATAGTTATCATTTTGGGCTTGAGTTAGGATGCGATTTCCAGTCTCAGAGAAGCAAGTGGCTAAAGTCATGCCGATTTTTTCTGATGATATATATTCTTTTAGCCATGGATCTGCGAGTGCGATATCACTATGTTGGTTTAATGTGTCTTTGCACATGAAACATTTTGGACGAATAAATAGGCGTGAATGGAAGATTCTATTCCAAATGGAAGCGTTATTGGCTATGAAGGTCTTTTTGTTGTCTTTTGTCTTTATTGTGATTCCGCTTGGCCATCCGTTTCCTCTATATTGGATATGGCAGACATTTTGTTCTTTTATATTGATTCGTTTTAATAAATACTTGGTCGCATCAAGTGTTTGTTGCGAAGAGCAAGTTAACCCGATTATGAATACTTTGTGACCATATCTTTCACAAATTGATTTTATGGCCTTGGTTTGGCAAGGTAAAGCGAAACAAGCAAGTGTTCCCTTTATCTCATTTTGGTGAGATTTGACAAACCCGATTAAATCTATTTCTTGATAAATTGAGCCACAAATTTGGTATTCGTCAAATGAGTGAATTATTTTAGGAACATATCTTAGTGTAATAGGGTCAAACTCGAAAGATATGGATGTGCCAATAAGTTTGTTGTCGAATAACCATTTGATAATGGTAGTTCCTATTCCTCCAGACGTGGCTTTATATCTGATGTCGGAGTTTGTGGAATATCCGATATAACTTTTCATTTTCTTATCATTCTTTTAAAATAACGTAATTCTTTCCAACCTAATAATATGGCATAGAGTTGTAGCTTCATGACGTTGTGGTAGGTGGGAATCAACAGGTTTGCGAAGCATCCGGTGAACAATACCGTGATTATTGTGACGTATGAGGAACCGATGATTCCATATTGGGGAATTAGGAAATAGTTTAGCAACACACATAGGATACAACCTAATATATTTCGTATGAAGGCCCATTTTTGTATGTGTTCCATGATGATGATTTGTCCTCCGGCAGATGACAACGCCATTCCTACAGCCTTGAACGCCATGATTTGCAAAACAGGGATGGCTGGAGCGTACTGGATGCCGTATGTGTATGTGATGAGCCAATAAGAGAGCGATGATACCATTACGGACATGATGATAGCCGTCCATGTGGTAATGCTTACGAATGTCTTCTTTTTAACTTCGTATGTTTCCGGCTTGTTTTCTTTCTCCCTTACCAACATCGGGGTGACAGTCTGCACCAAAACCATAGGGAGGAACACAATCAAGTCTACGAACTTTCCGGCTGTGGCGAAATAACCGACTTCAGTTTTGTTTATCATGTCACCAATCATGACTTGGTCTATGCGTTGGTAAATGATGACAGCGGCACCGGATAGGACGAGGGGAAATGATTCTTTTAGGATAAAAGGCACTAAAGTCTTGTCGAAATGCCATTTTCGGATGGAACCGACAGTGGATTTATAACTAAGGTAATATCCGCTTGCAACCAATGCCGTATCAAATATTTGTGCATAAATAAAGTATTCCAAAGGTGCTTTAATCCAAAGCAACAGGATTTTGATTCCTGCACCGACGAATGTACGGTACATTTCGGATTTTACAATATATTTGTTTTGGACTATGGATGTGAAATAGTTACGTAACAGATTCCCTGTACCGGTGAACAGGGTCAGTCCATAAGCTAACACCATCAGGGAGGTAAACTTGTCTGTTTGGAAGTAGAACAAAGATATGGCAATGACGATATAAGCTATTGTAGCAAAAAACATTCTCAAGCAAAAACATGTCCCCATGATGGCATCCTTTTTGTCATTCTGCCGGGACAGCTCACGTATTTCGATGTTGTCCATGCCGAATGTCGCAATAATGGAGAAAATGGCTACATAACTAATTACATAGTTCATGAGACCATAACTTTCCGGGCCGAGATATCTGGCGACCAATATTCCGACGAAAAGCGCACTCGCCATATTGACGGCCTTGCCTCCTAAAGACCATGCTACATTTGAGACGATTTTCTTTTGTGAATTAGATAAGTTCATGGCTAAAGCAGTTCAACTCTCTTGGTTACAGTCGTAAATATTGGGATTTGCTAATTTGGGATGCTTACGGTTTGAAATTAAGTTTATCGATCATGCCAACTTGTTCAAATCCACATCAAGCCCGGCTGCTTTCATTTCTTTGGCGACAGCAATCTGCCATGCTCCCTTGTCGTCAAACGACACATATACGATGCCGGACATGTCGCCGGGAAATTCTACATCAGAATCCACCAAGGCGCATACGTTTTGTCGCCCTAACAAGGCACACATATAACCGTGTTCAAAAACCACATTTTGCCGGGCGCGGGGATTCAGATGTTCATTGGTATGCAATTTGTCATTTCCTAAATCACATGCTGTGTATAGGATTATGGCAAAGGCCAAATCATTGGCTTCACGTTCGATTTTCTCAATGATGGTACATCCGGCATTGGGCTGTTTGAAAAGGACAACGGGAGTGTATCCCAAGGTCTTGATAAACAATTCGACTTGTGACCTTATGGCCGTGTCGTGTCCGTGTACAATGAAAACGCGTTTTGAATCTGGATGGAAACTTTTCTTTTCAGTCCTCTCTACTTGTACGGTGAGAGTGGGTAATAATGGGATTTTCAGAACCAGGGTTTCCAAATATTCGATTTTACTTTTAAGTTCGTCCTGATATTCTTGAAAGAGATTTTCATTTCCTATGGAAATCAGGTATTGGCCACTGTTGATGTAATCACGTTGGTATTCATTGTTGGGGATGTCAAATGCTTGTTTTAATAGCTCACTGTTATAATCAGTCCATTGCTTGAACTCTGAAATCCATTTTTCTTGTTCTTCTGTCGGTTCTGTTCTTGCTTTCCTTGTCATATAGCCATATTCTCTATACGCATCAGGAATATTGGGAACAGAAGCTTTTATTAAAGGTAGCTTTTTGCCAATTTCTATCCTCTCAGAGAGTTGCGATAGGAACTGTTCTTTTTCCAATACAAGTCTTGCTTTTTCAACGGGTCTGTTTGTTCCTTTTCGGTTCGCCATAAACGATTATGTTAAGCTTGTTTAAAGTTATTTCTAATTAAAAAGTTTAGTCCCTCCTGAAAATATCCCTCGTATAAACCTTTTCCTCCACATCATCCAGACAAGCATCATACCGGTTGGCAATGATGGCATGGCTTTGGC
>OHAH01000014.1_pt1 | contig 116261 bp, 95 predicted proteins | sample 1577071 | NCBI WGS metagenome assembly OHAH01 (sample SAMEA3541520, study PRJEB24748) | human gut metagenome | biome: human gut; feature: human-associated habitat; material: faeces | place: China | collected 2012 | reverse complement strand
GGAACGGCACCGGCAAGCGCATCTCCATCAAGGATACCCGCGGCATCATCGACGCGATCCTGAGCGGCGCTATCAACGAGGCCCCCACCAAGAAGATCCCGCACTTCGACTTTGAGGTTCCCACCTCTCTGCCCGGCGTCGATCCCGCCATCCTCGATCCCCGCGACACCTACAAGGATGCTTCCGAGTGGGAGACCAAGGCTCTGGATCTGGCCGGCCGCTTCATCAAGAACTTCGCCAAGTACGAAGGCAACGAGCACGGCAAGGCTCTGGTCTCTGCCGGCCCGCAGCTGTAATCTGAGCGATTGCTCTTAAAGTAAAGGCATAATAAACGCCCGCACGTCATGTTTTGTGACGTGCGGGCGTTTTTTTGCCGGGAGTGAAATCAAAACACCGCGCTGCGGGTTCTCCACAGCGCGGCGTAAAATTTTACAACAAATTAAATCGCGTAGCCCTTGGCCTTGATGACGTCCACGACCTGCTGGACGTACTTTTCGCAGGTCTCGTGCTCGGGAGCCTCGACCATGACGCGGACCAGCGGCTCGGTGCCGGACTCACGGACCAGGATGCGGCCTGTGTCGCCCAGAGCCTCGCCTACGGCCTTGACGGCGGCCTGCACATCGGCGTCATCCTGCGCAGCCTTCTTGTCAGTGACCTTGACGTTCTTCAGCACCTGCGGATAGATCTTCAGCGGTGCGGCCAGTTCGCTCATCGGCTTCTTCTTGGCCAGCATGACCTCCATCATCTTCAAGCTCGTCAGGATGCCGTCGCCGGTGCTGGCGTACTTGGAGAAGATGATATGGCCGCTCTGCTCGCCGCCGATGCGGCAGCCGTTTTTGGCCATGTACTCATAAACATACTTGTCACCGACGGCAGTCTTGGCGTAGCCGATGCCCTGCTCGTCGAACGCCTTGTACAGACCGAAGTTGGACATGACGGTGGTGACGACGGTGTTCATCAGCAGCTTGCCGCGCTCTTTCATGTAGCAGCCGTAAATGTACAGGATGTGGTCGCCGGTGATGACGTTGCCCTTTTCATCCACACAGAGGCAGCGGTCGGCGTCGCCGTCGTAGGCAAAGCCGATGTCGAGGTGGTTCTCCACAACGAACTTCTGCAGACCCTCAATGTGGGTGGAGCCGGCGTTCAGGTTGATGTTCAGGCCGTTGGGCTTGTTGTTGATGACGTAGGTGTCTGCACCGAGAGCATCAAAAATGCTCTTGGCAATGTTCCAGCTGGAACCGTTGGCGCAGTCCAGGCCGACCTTGACCCCCTTGAAGGAGTAAATACCCAGAGAAATCAGGTATCCCATGTAGCGGTTGCGTCCGCTGACGTAGTCGACGGTGCAGCCGACATGGTCACGGCTGGCAAACGGCAGCTCGGGCCAATCCTGGTCAAAGACGTGCAGCTTGCCGTCGAGGTAATCCTCGACGAGCAGCAGCGTTTCCTCGTCCATCTTCTCGCCGTAGCAGTCGATGAGCTTGATGCCGTTGTCATAATAGGGGTTGTGGCTGGCGGAGATCATGATGCCGCAGTCAAAGTCGTCCACGCGGGCAATGTATGCGACGCTGGGCGTGGTGGTGACATGCAGCAGGTAGGCGTCCGCGCCGGAAGCCGTCAGGCCTGCGACGAGGCTGTACTCAAACATGTAGGAGCTGCGGCGGGTATCTTTGCCGATGACGATGCGCGGCGTGGTGGCCTCGCCATTGCGCTGGCGCAGCATACCGTAATACCAACCGAGGAAGCGGCCAACCTTGTAGGCATGGTCGGCAGTCAAAGTGACACCGGCCTCCCCGCGGAAGCCGTCAGTACCAAAGTATTTTCCCATTGTATACACTCTTTCCTTTCGGATTGAACTTGACTGGATGGAAATAATCCTTTAATATCATAGCACATATCGCACATAAATGCAATGTTTTTACATGGCTTGCGAGGTGATTGCCTTCAAAAGACCGCGGCAGCCTTCCGCAACGTCCCGCCAGGTGGTCGAAAAATCACCTGTGTACCACGGGTCGGCCACGTCGCCGGGGCGGGCGGTGTAGTCGAGCAGACGGTGGATTTTGCCCGCCGGGTCGCCGCCGCAGATGCGGGTCATATTGCGGATGTTGGCGCTGTCCATCCCGATGAGCAGGTCGTATTCGTCGTAGTCCGCCCGCGTCATCTGCCGCGCCGTGTGCGGTCCGCAGACCACGCCGTGCGCCGCCAGCTCCCGCCGCGCGGGTGGGTAGACCGGGTTGCCGAGCTCCTCGGTGCTTGTCGCCGCAGAGTCAATGACGAACCGCTCCCCTGCCCCGGCCTTAGCGGCCATATCCTTCATCACAAACTCCGCCATCGGACTGCGGCAGATGTTGCCGTGGCAGATAAATAAAATTCTATACAATAGTTTTACCTCCCTTGAATTATGTGCAGTGCTCATTCCGCAAAGAGAAAGCGCAAAAAATCGAGCTGTGAAATTTCCGGATTTCTTTTGGCGATTTCCTGCACGAAAAAGGCTGCAAGCTGCGGCTGCAGATCAAATAAATAGCCTAGATTTCCGTTCCCGTTCTTGTCAAAAGGAGCGTATTTTACCTGACAAAAAGGAAGGATAACGTTTTTGTAGGCACTATGCTTTAAAGGTACTCTGAGCGTGTGGTATTCGCAGTCTACTCTGCGACCATCCTTCTCCCAACTGGTCCAATCACCGGTTGTGTGGTCCGGTCTTGCGCTGTCGATGCAGGGCCCCTTTACCCGGCTAATCGCTTGGATGTACCCATCTGAGCAGTGAAAGATAACATCATCCCTACGAAGGTTCATCAAGCGGTCCCAATGGTGCATGGTTTTCCCATCCTTTGTGTATTTTGGGGCCCAGATGAACTCTCCGGCGCATTCTTCCCGGTAGGTGGTTCCCTGAAAAACAAGAAACGGCAGAGCGCGATTGGCAATTCGCTGCGGGGATGCTATTGCTTTTGCAGTGCTGGGCAATGGCAGTGCAGCAAATGATTCCTGCGTGGTGGTCAGTCTTGCGCGTTCTTCCTCGAGTATTCTTGCACTTTCTGCAGCCTCCCTTGCGGTCTCCGCTGCTTTGGCGGCGTCTATTTCCGCGCGGATGGCATGCTCAAGATTCGGATCTTCAGGAACAAGATATGTCTCGAAGGCTGCAGGATAGGCAAAGCGGCTGGTTTTGTTGACAAATTGAACGGTGATGTAGTTTGCATCCTGTTGAGTGACCGTGCCGATGCCCAGCATGGCGTGCTTCACCTGTGCACGAAGTAAATCAACCATAATGTTCTCCTTTAGCTTTCTTGCATTTATGCGTTTTTCTCCACAGCGGGCGTCAAAAGTGCATCCAGTGTTGTGGAAAGTTGGGCGGCCTCTCCACTACCATTAGTCGCAAAACGCAACAGCGGCAGGTGGTAGACCTCCAAAATGTGGTTCTTCTTGTGATCCCGTTCGGCCTGCTCACTGCCGGGACGGTGATAATGCCAGCCATCCACCTCAATGGCGAGCAGTGGCTGATGACTTACACGATTGTAAATCAAAAAGTCCAAATGCGAGCAGTCGGTCATAACGTAGCGACGCTCGTCCTCATCCAAGCGGGCGGTATTCGCAAAAATAAGATGCAGCGGATAATGGCAGACAACACCAAGCGGCACATCTGGACGCGCGGCGAGCATATCTTCGATAAGAGCATACATCAGATTTTCAGAATCAAAACCCGATATACGCTTATGCTTTTGCAGGTAGCTGCGCCGAGCCTCCGCATAATGGTTATATAAGTAGTCAAATACAGAGCTAATGGCACTGTGGTGAATATCGCAGTTGTTGTAGCGGATGTACCATTCCAAAGCTCCCAAATTGCTGTCCTTTGGCTGCTCCTCAGGGGAGGCTATAAGAATCAGCTTCTTTTTGGCACGCGAAATCGCCACGTTGATGAGACTGTCCTGGTCAGCAAACTCCGAAATTACATCATTCGTCGTGCAGAAGATGATGACATCCTTTTCCCGTCCCTGAAATTTATGGACGGTATCAATTTCAATTTCCGGCTCCCGAATCTCCCTTTCGAGAAGCTCGATTTGATCCCGGTACGGGGCAATAATGCCAATCTCTGATTTCGGACAATCTAGCTGAGGCAGGACCTCATCCCGGATGACCTGCGCCTGCCGCAAATTTGTATGGTCTCGTTCATGCTTGCCCGGAACGGTTGTGTACAACTGTAATGCTTTTTCGCCATCCGGTGTTGTCATGATAATGAGCTCGCCGCGATAGAACTGCTGATTGCAAAAGCCGATGATTTGCGGGTGGCAGCGATAATGCTCGCGCAGAATGGTTTGCGGTACGCGATCCCCCATTACTCTGCGCAGAGAGCGCAAAAAGTTGTAACGGATGCAATCGTAGGCAGGTGGCACTGGGTAGCGTTGTGCAATCGCGGTCAGTGCAGCGCGTTCTTCCCTTGTGACGATATGCGATAACTGTCGTGTATCCCCTACAACAACCGCATTTTGGGCACTGGATAGTGCTAAAAAGCCGGTTGGAATATTGATCTGCGAAGCTTCATCCATGATGACATAGTCAAACTGTGCGGTACCGCTAAGACTGCTGCGTGCAGTATAGCAGGTCCCCAAAATAACCGGGTATTCCTGCAAAAAGGTCACAGGGGTCCTCCAGAGCGTATCCAGCGTAAAAATGGGGCGCGTCTTACTTTTTCCGTACCGTTCTGCAAGAGCGTTGCGGAAGTAGATCATGGATTGTGTTGTAAACTGGGTGAGTAATGTCTCTGCATCCGTGTTCCGCAGTTGCGCTTGCAGGGCTTCAATTTGCGCGTCCAGTTCCTGTGCCTTCAGCAGATAATACTCTTTTTGCAGCATACAGAGTACCGCTCCCGGAGGCTCCTGCAAAAGGCGTTCCAGGCTAACGCCATAGCTAAACCGACAGAGCAAGCGATAGAAAAGTCCGACAGGACGCTGCTTTTCCACAATGTCCTGGTATTCTTGCCAGAAAAGCAACAACTTATCCGCAGAAAGATGGCGCTTGAAGCGTATATCCGTCGCTTGAAAAGCATTTTCGAGGAAACATGCCTGAAAATTCTCCTGCTCACATTGGAGGGCTGCACGCTCAGCCTGCGTTTTCGCTAATTCATTCTTTGCGCGGAAAATAGCTTGCAGTTTCTGATAAGCGTTCTGCAGGGCTCCTAGAAATTCTGACCGGTGGCAATCTGCATTGTACCACTCTGTAAGATCTGGATACCTACCGGTTTGAGACTGAATAAAGTCCTCCTTACGCTCCTTACGGCCCAAGGGGGCTGCGATAAAATCTATGCCGCATGCCGGAGCGGCTAGCTTTTTTAGGACGTTATCGATAGCAGAATTGTTGTTGCTAACAACTTGGACGGTTTGCCCCTGCAGCACAAGATTGGCGAGGATATTTAAAATTGTCTGTGTTTTTCCAGTGCCAGGCGGGCCCTCAATCACGCTGATTTTATGAGAGAGTGCAGCTGTTACCGCAGCAAATTGGCTTTCGTTACAGCCAAACGGAAAAATGAGTATGGGGACATTCGGCTTCGCAGTGGCCTGGTATGCAGCAGGGTTGAGGTAATCTGCTGCCGCAGTTCTCTCGTCAAGGTGATGGAGTTTTTTGTATTGCTTTTGCAGGAGAGCAGTGTTGTCATCTTCCGTCACAACACTTATGCAGGTGGCAGCCTGCTCCAGATAAGAAAAAATTTCACGTGCTTTGGCATGGCAAAGTGCGGAACGACTGATGTCCAGTCTGCTGCTTGGGTATTCCCGGAGATTGCCTCTTTTGTCACAGAATTGCCAATATTCTCCATCACTTCCGGAGTAGCAAAGCAGGGAGGTAAGTCCATCAAAGCGCATCCCATCGACCATAATCTGATAGGCTTGTGCGTCGAGTGCCTTGGGCTGCTTAAGTACCTCAAAGTTGGCGTAATTGTAGTGGAAGGTGTTGCCGCTTTTGTAGGTGACGTCCCATTTTTTTGTTCCCGGATTGTAATGGTAATGCACAACGTCGCGCGTGACAGGCGTTTTCTTTGCTACGAGCATTACATTGGGCAGATTCATGTACAGTTCTCCTCGCTTTGCGGGCTTTTGTACTTATTATAATGAAAAATCGGGAAAGAGACAACTGTAAAATCGTTGACAAATTCGCTTACATTGATTATATTTTATAGTATATAAATAAAGGAAGAAGCCACCTGCCCGCCGTGGGCAGAACGGCTTACAAGGGAGATACATCATAATGGCAGAAGAAAAACGTAAACGCATTCTTTCGGGCATTCAGCCCACCGGCACGCCGACTCTGGGCAACTACATCGGCGCGGTGCGCAACTGGGCCCTCTTGCAGTCCGATTACGACTGCCTGTACATGGTGGCCGACCTGCACAGCCTGACCGTGCGCCAGGTGCCCGCAGACCTGCGCCGCCGCACCCGTGAGCTGGCCGCCCTGCTGCTGGCTGTAGGCATCGACCCGAAGGAGCATGTTCTGTTTGTACAAAGCCACGTGCCCGCGCACACCGAGCTTGCCTGGGTGCTGGCCTGCAACACGCAGTTTGGTGAGCTGTCGCGCATGACCCAGTTCAAGGATAAGAGCGCCAAGCACCCCGACAACGTCAACGGCGGTCTGTTCACCTACCCCGTGCTGATGGCAGCGGACATCCTCATCTACAATGCCGACCTCGTGCCCGTGGGGCAGGATCAGACCCAGCATCTGGAAATTGCCCGCGACATCGCAGGCCGCTTCAACGGCATTTACGGCGATACCTTCACCCTGCCCGAGGGCTACGTGCCCGCCGCGGGCGCCAAGATCATGTCGCTGGCCGAGCCAACCAAGAAGATGAGCAAGTCCGACACGAACGTCAACAGCTTTATCCTGATGACCGATGATAAGGATGCCATCGTGCGCAAGTTCAAGCGCGCCGTGACTGACTCCGACGGCGTAGTCCGCTTTGACCGCGAGACGAAGCCCGGCGTGTCCAACCTGATGTGCATTTACAGCACCTTCACGGGCAAGTCCAACGACGAGATCGCTGCCGAGTTTGAGGGAAAGGGCTACGGTGACTTCAAATTGGCCGTGGCCGAGGTCACCGCCGACGCGCTGGCCCCCGTGCAGACCGAGTATGCCCGCATTCTGGCCGACAAGGCCTACGTGGACGAGGTCCTCAAGAACGGTGCGGAGCGTGCCTCCCGCCTGGCCAACCGCACTGTCAACAAGGTCTACCGCAAGGTTGGCCTTTTGCAGCTGGATAAATGACGCTGTGCCTTGACAAATCCGTTTTGAACCCGTATAATATATAAGTTAGTGCGGCTCCCCAGTTGGTGCCGCACATCTTTTACTATCCATTTTACGTTAGGAGACACTGCTATGGCTAAAGAAGTTGTCGTTACCCGAGAGGGTTATAATAAACTGGAGCAGGAGCTGGAAAACCTGCGCACCGTCAAGCGTAAGGAAGTTGCCGACAAGATCAAGGTCGCCCGCGGTTACGGCGACTTGAGCGAGAATGCCGAGTACGACGCCGCCAAGGAGGAGCAGGCTTCTGTGGAGGCCCGCATTGCCGACCTGGAGGCTACCCTGAAGCTGGCCCGTATCATGGATGAGAGCGAGCTGTCCAACGACACCGCCTCCATCGGTATGCACGTCAAGATCCTGGCCGAGGGCGACGACCTGGAGGACGCCGAGGAGTACGACCTGACCGGCTCCACCGAGGCTGACATGGATCTGAACCGCATCAGCGACGAGAGCCCCGTCGGCGCGGCTCTGATCGGCTGCAAGGTCGGCGACAGCGTTGATGTCACCCTGCCCAACGGCAACATCATCACGTACAAGCTGCTGGAAGTCAGCCGCTCGAAGTAATAATCCGCAATAAATTCTGAAGGGGCGGATGCTTGCATCGACCCCTACAAGCAACCCATATCAACAGAATTAAAAATCACGAAAGGACGATCTCACATGGAGCAGAATAAGCCCCAGACCGAGCAGGAACTGACCCAGCAGGCCGCTGTGCGCCGCCAGAAGCTGGCAGACCTGTGCGAAGCCGGTCATAACCCCTTTGAAATCACCAAATATGCGCAGGATGCGTACTCGGCCGACCTCAAAAATGAGTTTGCTGACCTTCCTGCCGAGGCTGAGACCGGAAAGATCGTCTCTCTGGCTGGCCGCATGATGTCCAAGCGCATCATGGGCAAAGCCAGCTTTGCCCATCTGCGCGACCAGAAGGGCGACATCCAGATTTTTGTCAAGCGCGACCTGCTGGGCGATGAAGCCTACGCTGCCTTCAAGAAGCTGGACATCGGTGACATCATCGGCGTCAAGGGCGAGGTGTTCCGCACGAAGATGGGCGAAATTTCTGTCCGCATCTCCGAACTGACGCTGCTCTCCAAGAGTCTGCTGCCCCTGCCCGAGAAGTTCCACGGCCTGACGGACCGCGAGGCGCGTTACCGCCAGCGCTACGTTGACCTCATCATGAACCCCGAGGTTAAGGACACTTTTGTCAAGCGCAGCCTGATTTTGAAGGAGATCCGCGCCTATCTGGACGAAAAGGGCTTCTTGGAGGTCGACACCCCCATCCTGACCCCGTTCGAGATCGGCGCGTCCGCCCGCCCCTTCTACACCCACCACAACACCCTGAACATGGACATGGTCCTGCGCATTGAGACCGAGTTGTACCTCAAGCGCCTGATCGTGGGCGGCATGGACCGCGTGTATGAGGTTGGCCGTATCTTCCGCAACGAGGGCATGGATCCCAAGCATAACCCCGAGTTCACGACCATCGAGCTGTACCAGGCATTCACCGACTTCCACGGCATGATGGATCTGGTCGAGGAGATGTACAAGCGCCTGGCCCTCAAGGTCTGCGGCAGCCTTGAGATCACCTACCAGGGCAAGCAGATTGATATGGGTCACTGGGAACGCCTGACGATGGTCGAGGCCGTCAAGAAGTATTCCGGCGTTGACTTCAACGACTGGAAAACCGACGAGGATGCCATCGCTGCCGCCAAGGAGCATCATGTAGAGCTGCCCGAGGTCCCGACAAAGGGCGCGATCCTGGCCGAGTTCTTCGACGCCTTTGTCGAGGATAAGCTCATCCAGCCCACCTTCATCTATGACTACCCCGTCGAGATCAGCCCGCTGGCCAAACGCAAGCCCACCGACCCGGCCTTCACCGAGCGCTTTGAGTATTTCATCGACTGCACCGAGTACGGCAACGCATTCAGCGAGCTGAACGACCCCATCGACCAGAAGGCCCGCTTCGAGCGCCAGGTTGCTGAGCGCAAGGCCATTGAGCCGGACTGCAAGGCCCAGGTCGACTACGACTACGTCAACGCCCTTGAGTACGGCCTGCCCCCCACGGGCGGCCTCGGCTTCGGCGTGGATCGTCTGGTCATGCTGCTGACCGACAGCGCGTCGATCCGTGACGTGCTGCTGTTCCCCACGATGAAGCCCATCGACTAAAAAGCATTGATTCTACGCCTTTTATCAACCGCGTTTGGCTGATTTGACACCACATTGACACCAAACTTGTGCAGAAAAGGCTTTACAAAAAGCAGAGAGTTATCCTCTTACGGATGACTCTCTGCTTTTTTGTTTATGTAGTTGTGCATTTCTGCGCGGAAGTAATGAGGTGATACCATTCGCAGCTTTTACATTCCGGCAGGTCACCGCAGGCAGGAACGCCGGTATCTGGGTCATCGGGGCAATTATAATAATCATATTTCCAGTTCATTTGAAACTCCTTCAGCTTAAAAAGTGCATTATAAAATTGCCTACTCTCACTCGGCTGTTCTCTCTGTCTGACGGGGTTTACTCGGATTCAACGGGTTCCATCTTCTGCATACAGTCACCGCACAGGATCTTTACAACCTTTGTAGCCCGTACACTCTGATGGCAGCATGGGCAGACATATTTACGGGTGCTGCTCGGTTTCCGGGTTTTCGTGGCGGCTCCGTTTGCGGTTCCTTTGGGAAGCGCTCCAAGTACCTCGTAAAGGCTGACGGCCTCGCACATCTGCAGGTCTTCCCATCCTTGCTCTGCAATGAAATCCAGAAGAGGAAGGCCGGGGCTTGTAATCGTCCATCCGTATTTTGGGTGCTTCTCAACGCAAAGCCCGTGGCTTTCGGCAATCTCCTTATACTTCCGATTGTGGTAAAAGTTTCCGGAACCGCTGGTGTCCTTGATACCTTTTTCTGCGGCAAAACAATGACACATCTCATGCAAAAGCGTACTGCACGTGTCTTCTATGGCGCGACTAAGTGTGGCGCTGCTGATGTTGATTTCATACCGCCGCTCGTCACCTGCCTGCCAAACCTTACTACAAGTGAAATGCCCATAAGCACCAACGGTCTTTTTTAGGCTGATGACAACTTCGGGCAACTCCCCATTGAAAAATCTGGCGTTCAGCAGGCGGTACATTTTTTCAAGCTGTCCTGCAACGCGGCTGGTCTTTACGGTCTTTTTCATTTTGAAAACCTCTCTTTCAAAGTTCACTTTTAATCGCCTTTGGCGGGGGTGGGAATTATTGACCCCAACCGGCGACCAAAAAGAGAGGCAAATAGAGGCTGTGGCAAGGGGAACGTGGAATACCGAAGCCAAGCGAGGATATGCCGCGAAAGCCCCTTGCCTAAAGCCGAGAGTTGCCCATAATACTGGGCGCGGTTGGGACAATCCCCCGTCGTTCCCCTGTTTGTGCCGGAAAACGGTGCAAAGTCCAAACCTTCCTTAAAAAGCCCAAAAGTTCAAACTTTTGGTGCGCAAAGGCGGCCCTGCATAAAACAAGCATTTGGGCCGCGTCAAAACTTATGTTCAAAAGGAGCGCATGAAAATGGCCTATTATGGCTACATCAGAGTGTCAACCAAAGGGCAGGTGCCCGGAACCTCTTTGGCCGAGCAGGAGCAGCAAATAAAGGAGCGCTATCCGACTGCGACTATTGTAAAAGAAGCAGCTTCCGGCGCTCACGAACGGCAGGTATTTGATAATCTGTGCAAATCCTTACAGGCGGGTGATACTTTGGTGGTCTGCAAAATGGATAGGTTTTGCAGGTCGGCAAAGGAAGGCTTACAGTATGTGGATTTGCTGCGGGATAAGGGCGTTGCCGTTCACATTCTCAATATGGGCCTGTTGGACAACTCCCCTATGGGGCGGCTTGTGGCAACGATGCTGCTTGCTTTTGCTGAATTTGAAAGAGCGCAGATAATCGAGCGCACTCAGAGTGGCCGACAGGCAGCGATGGCAAAACCGGGTTTCCGAGATGGCCGCCCGCAAAAATTCACGGCATTGCAGGTGAAACACGCACTTGGGTTACTAAGTGAGTATAGTTATAAACAGGTAGAGGCCATGACAGGCATTTCCAGAAGCACCCTGCAAAGGGCTAAGAAGAAAGTTGAGGTACAACAATGAAAATTACTATCAAACTGTCCGAAACAAACAATGCACTGCTCAACCGCGTGGTCAAGGAAGAAAAGGTGGACGCAAGCGAGTTCGCCAACAACGCTTTCCTTGACAAGTTCCTGCCGGTATCGGAAAAGCTGGGGATTGAAACAGGCTTCATCCTTCAGGAGCATGAGGGCGGAACGCTGAATGCGTGGCTCGTCAAACAGAGCATATCCCGCGGAATCCGTTGGCTGGAGAACCATCCTATCCGTGACTGCGCCATTCTGAAACAGATTCTTGTACACTTCCCGTTTAGTGCGAAAGACAACGGGAAAATTTCAACCTGCAACGAATGTGTGCAGTCGGATATGGATAGTGTGGTTGCACTGCTGAAAGAGCGTGTCCCCGGTTATGTCCCCTCTAAGGACGAATATAACGGGCTGGTGGAAGATGTTCTTGCAAATTGGGAGTACATCTGGAACGAAGCCATCGTATACAATGTGCTGGCCACGATTGTATACACCAACGAGCCGAAGAAAGACTTTGACTGGTATGACGGCCTGAAATTGCTGCATCTCATTGATTTTGCAGCATGGCAGCAGTGGTGTGATGCGTGATAGTGCATCACGGCAGACGGCTGCAAACCCAAGGGGGCAAGAACGGCGGAAAGTCGTTCTGATGGGGGCCGCAGCCCCCACTGACGGCAAGCGGGTCTTGTCGGCAGCGGGGAGTCCAGAGGGGTCACGCCCCTCTGGCAAGGTAAGCCCGCAAGGGCGGTGGGAGTTTCCGCAGAAACTACCATACCTTGTATGACACAGCAGACGGAGGCTAAATGCGCTGCCTGATTTTGCAGTGCATTTTAAGCCGCAATCGGATGGGGCATGAATCCCCGCCGAGAAAGGAGAGATTATGATGGCGTGTGCCATGAAGTTCAGTGCGGGCGCAGTCCGCAATCAACTTCGCCACAACCGGCGAACAATCGAAAATTCGAGCAACCGGGACATTGACCCGGAGCGGCTGGAACATGACTATGTTCTGTCGCCAGACCGGGGCATGACCGAGTACGACTATTTTTTGCAGCGCAAATCGGAACTGTACTGCTATAACCGTGACGATGTAAAAGTGATGGTCGGCTGGATAGTGACTGCCCCGCAGGATTTAGACCCTGCCCGCTATGACGACTTTTTCTGTGCTTCATACGATTTTATGGCAAGCCGCTATGGAGAGGAAAATGTCGTACAGGCCATCGTCCACGATGACGAGGGAGGCCAGCCGCATTTGCATTTCTGTTTTATTCCTGTCGAGGAAGATTTGAAGCACGAACAGGGCTACAAAATCTGTGCGAACGATGTTCTTGACCGCCGCGAACTGCGCAATTTTCATCCTGACCTGCAACGCTATCTGGACGAACACGGTCTGGAAGATGCCCATGTTATGACTGGCGTGACAAAGCGGCAGGGTGGGAACCGCACGGTTGCCGAGCTGAAAGCCGAGCGTGAGCAGGAATATCAGCAGAAAGAGGAACGCCCTGCATTATATTTTGGAGAATCCAAAATTGAACAAGGACTTCACTTTTAAGGAACGGCCATGAAACAGATTGTATGGATTATCAACTGCTATCTATATGGCGCAACACTGATTCTGCTGGTTGTGCTAGCACTGCTGGTGTATCTGCGCGGGCAGGCCAATCATCTGCCTAATCCGTTCGCCCGCAAGAATATCGTCTACCGCTCCAAAGAAAAGGCGCAGGGTGTGTTGTTGGGGAAAAAATTCGGCCTGCTGGCTTATTCCCCCGAACAGGACGAGGGACACATCCTTGTAATGGGGCCATCCGGCACAGGCAAGACAAGTGCCCTGTTGATTCCGACTTTGCGGAGTTGGCAGGGCACGGCTCTTGTGGTAGATATATCCGGCGACATATCAGCTAATGTGCATACAGAGAACAAAATCATTTTTGACCCTACGGCGGCGGATTGTATTCCGTATGATGTGTTTGCGTCCATTGATGCGGCCCCGGATGACACCGAGCGGCAGGAGCGTTTGGAGCAGCTGGCCTATCTGCTGCTGCCGGACAAGGCCAACGACAGCGAGGCAGGCGTATTTTTCACCAAAAACGGGCGCAAGATGATAACGGCAGCCCTTATCTGCTACTATGGCATGGGCTGGGGCTTTATCGAAATCTGCGAGTTTTTCCTCGGCCATGATTGGCGCTCCCTGCTGAACGATATTGCCAAACAGGAAAACACCGCAGCCAACGCATATATTAGTTCCTTTGCCGGGGCCAGTGAGCAAAATACCGCAGGCTGCAAGCAGAGTGCAGATGACGCGCTCAAACTATTTGCAACCAACAGCAAAATTAAAAATGCACTTAGAAAAGTCCCAACTTATGAAAAATCTATCTGTCCGGCCACATTGGAGCAGAACAGCATTTATATTTTCATCCCGGACGAAAAACTCAAAATCTATGGCGACCTGCTGCGCATTATTACGGCCCAGTCGATGGAGTACTTTTCATGCAGACCGCCGGAACACAAGCAGATGATTCTATTTTGTCTTGACGAATTTGCCTCGTTCGGCAAGCTGCAAATCACCGAGGCCTTGCGCAAACTGCGAAAGCGCCACATCCGTATTATGGTGCTGACTCAGTCCTTGGCCGACCTCGATATGATTTACGGCAAAGACGAACGGAAAGCTATGCTGGGCAACTTTAAGTTTACCGTTCTGCTCGGCTGCAAGGATACCGAAACACAGGAATACTTTTCTAAAATGATAGGAGAAAAACACACTCTGTTGGTCGCCGATACCAGCCAGAAGCCGCAGCCTATCATCAAGCCCGCAGACCTCGCACACTTGGAACAAGACCTTATCGTCATTTGTGATGACGGGGCCGTGCGGCTACACAAGAACTTCTACTTCAAATGACGTTGCCAAAAAACGTTTCGTAAGCGGCAACCGGGAGCAGTTAGCTTGGATTTTCCAGGTGGGCTGCTCTTTTTTTGCGTAAATCTTGCCGGGGCAGTTTGGGGCAAGTGATTTGGTTCATTTCTAAAAGAGATTGCTTTTTTGCTTTTTATGAAAATACCTGCCACGACCAGCCCCAACAAGCGTTTTTGGCAACGTGTACGGAAAAAGGTTTTCAATTCTGCAAATTTATGGTACAATTCTTATGTTGTGTAAGTGTACCCAAATGCAGAAGTTGGGGGTGTAGGATGTCAACCCAAAGACCACAGCCAGAGTTATCGGCTTACTTTATCCGTGAGAAGCGGATTCTTAAAGCGGCTGATACCGCTAAATACAATGCAAGGTTGAAGGAAATCGACCTGCCGGATGATTATGCTATTTACGGTTATGAACCATCCAGTGGAAGAAAACCCGCTGCTTACTGGGTGTGTAAGCAAAGTGTTGGCGAATGCCCGGAATGTGGTACACCCTATCTGGAGGATGCGATTGCCAGCGTATCAGAATCCAAGCTGACGCATTATTGCAGAGTAGCAATTCCGCACGAGGGGGAAAAGCCTACCTACGATATTCACCCGGCAACGCTCTATTTGCGGCGTATACGCTGGATGTGCTATAACTGCTATTCCAAGCTGAAAACATACAACGCGAAAATGCAGGATGATTCCCAACTTGTGGATGAGAAAGATAGAAAGCTGACCTTGCAGTTGAAGAAATATCTTGGGCAGCAAGCTATGCATATGGAGATAAATACGCTTGCGGAAATATTTGATATTTCCCCGCATACAGTCAAAAAATGCTTTGACAAAGCATTGGCGAAGTATGAAAAAAGGCGCAATTGGGATGATATTTCTACGCTCGGTTTGTACACTGTAACACTGAATGTGCAGGGGCAACAAACAAATTTTTGCCTATGCGCGGACGTGGATACTGAAAGCCTGATTGAATTGTTCGCCTACGAGGACAAAGAGGCCGCAGCAAACTTTTTGAGCAAGCTAAAGAATAAGCAGAATATCCAACGTGTTTTTATCAGCATAGACAGCGCGGCATTTAATTTCGCCAAAACCAATTTCCCTATCAAAACAATTATGGTAGATAGGCTGGATGTTCGCAAGCGCTTGCTGAACGGATTGGAAACGGTCAAAAAAGGCAACGATGACAGCCAAGACTTCCCCATACTGCGGCGGCATTGGAAGTTGCTAAAAAATGTGGAAGAGGCAATCCCGGCCAACAGTAAGGATTATGTCTTTCTCAAGGAAGTGCTGAATGCATTCCCCCATGTGGGTGATGCATACTGGCTGAAAGAAGCCGGTATGGATATTTACCGTAAAACTACGGGCCAGTGCAAGCTAGTGAGCGATTGGATTTCCAGCGACAAGTACAATATCCTGCCGTATGAACAGTTAGAGCAATATATGATTCAGGCGCAGGAGCCTGTTGTGCGCTTTGCAGTGCAGTACAATGGCGTTGACCGTAGCAGATATGAAAAGGCTATATTGGAAGCGGAAAGCCCCTTGATAAATTATGTCGGACTGACCAGCGCAAGTAAATCTGCGCTTTGGTCGCGGGCAGCATCTTTTAAGATTATTCGTGCCCGCGTTTTGTACGGCGCTGCCATGATGGCCAACTATTTTGCAGCACAAGAGCCAAACGAAAAATCTCACGAAGAATACGCAATACATGAGGCAATGTGTTTTGCAACGAAAACCTTCAAAACAATTGCGAAAATTAACGAACCTGCGGTTGAAGCAGAAACCACGCAGGAAATCTATCTCCATAATTTTAGAATCCCATTATCCATATATCCAACCCTGTTAAGTTACGGTCTGACAGAATACAGGGGTGTATTGTTGGATTTGAAACCGTTGAAAAAAGACGGACTATCGAGAAACAAGCAGACGGAGGAAACAATGCCGAACAAAATTGCCTTTGACGCACTGTGGGATGAATCCCCGATTGATGTCACCCCGGAAGTGAACTTTATTTGGAGCATTGCCAACAAACTGCGCGGCTCCTATATGCCGGATAAGTACGGCGATGTCATTATCCCGATGACGATTCTGCGCCGCTTGGAGTGCGCCTTGGAGCCGACCAAGAAGGCTGTTACGGATATGTTCGCCAAGAATCCGAACTATCCGCCGAAGGCAATGTACCGCATTTCCGGCTATCAGTTCTATAACACCTCGCCCTACACGCTGAAAGAACTGTGCAACGAGCCGGACAACATTAAATCCAATTTCAAAGTGTACATTCAAGGATTTTCCGCCGAAGTGCAGGAAATCTTCAATGGACTTGAAATGTTCAGCCATATCGACAAGATGGATAAGGACGGATGTCTGTTCAGCGTGGTGCAGGCCTTTGCCGACTTGGATTTGGACCCCAAGACCTACGACAGTATCAAGATGGGCTATATCTTCGAGCATCTGATTGGCAAGTTCTATCAGAATGTAGACGCAGGTCAGTTTTACACAGGCCGCGATATTATCAAGTGCCTTGTGGCTGTGCTTATCAGCGAAGGCTGTGATGATATTTTCGACGATGGCAAGGTTGTCACTGTCTGTGACCAAGCCTGCGGAACGGGCGGTATGCTCAGCACGGCGTACAGTTTTATCAAGCACTACAATCCCAGCGCCGATGTGCGCTTGTTCGGGCAGGAGTTTATGCCCCAGTCCTATGCTGTCGGTCTGGCAGAGATGATGATTAAAGGGCAGAACATTGAAAACTTCCGCAATGCGGATACCTTCAAAGAAGATTGTTTCCCCAACATCAAGATGCGCTTTGTGCTGGAAAATCCGCCCTTCGGCACGCCGTGGGCAGGAAAAGACGCCAAGGCCGGGCAGGAGGATGCTGTCCGCAATGAGTTTAAGTGCGGCAAGGATGGACGCTGGGGTGCAGGTCTGCCGAGCGGCGGCGATTCCCAGTTGATTTTCATGCAGTCGGCTATTGATAAGATGGACGACAAGGTGGGCCGTGCGGCTATTATCGAGAATGGCAGCCCTCTGTTTACAGGCGGTACGGCATCCGGCGAAAGCCAGATTCGCCGCTGGATTTTGGAACAGGATTTGCTGGAAGCCATTATCGCGCTGCCCACGGACCTGTTTTACAACACGGGTATCGCCACCTATGTCTGGATTTTGTCCAAGAACAAGCGCCCGGAACGCAAGGGCTATGTGCAGTTGATTGATGCCACTAGCATCTTCCACAAGCTGCGCAAGGCCGCAGGCAATAAGAAAAACGAATTGTTGCCGGAGGACCGCGACAGAATCGTTAAGCTGTACACGGCATTTGAAGAAAATGAATACTGCAAAATCTTCAAGAACGAAGAATTTATGTACCGTGAGTATACGGTCATGCAGCCGTTGCAGCGCAGCTACGCCATCACGGAGGAGCGTATCCAGCAGATACTGGCAGACGGTACATTGAGTTCTGTATACGACCCTGCAAAGGTCGATGAACTGGAAGAGCAGGGCTCGCAGATTTCCGTCAAGGACAAAATGAAGCTGGACAAGCTGTATGAACAGAAGCCTGTCTACGAGGCTATTATTTCTGATTTGCAGGATGCCGCTTCGGATGAAGTCTATCTTTCCCCGGAAGCGTTTATGCCGGTATTGCGCAAGGCACTGGCAAAAGTGACCGATGATAAAAAGCTGCTGGACAAAATTGCGGATGGCTTGTCTGTGATGGATAAGAACGCCGAAATCCAGCGGGATAAGCACGGCGAAATTCTCTACGATAAAGATTCCAAAGATACCGAGCGTGTGTCTTACGAGGAATCCATTGATGATTACATGGCGCGGGAAGTTTTGCCCCATGTGCCGGATGCAAAGGCGTTCTGGGAAGAAAAGGCAGATGCTAAGAAGCCCGTTATCAAGACGGGTGCGGAGATTCCGTTCACGCAGTATTTCTACAAGTACGAGCAGCCTGTACCCAGTGAGGAACTGGCAAAGCAGTTTATGGAACTGGAACAGTCTGTCAGCCAGCGCATTGCGAAGCTGTTTGGGTAAGGTGGTGGAACCATGCGTGAAATGAAAGATAGTGGGACTTTAGCATTTGGAACAATTCCATCTACATGGAAAATCACAAAATTCAAGAATTTATTTTGCTTGCGAAGTACAAAGAACACAGGAAATCGGGAACTACTATCTGTGTACCTAGATAAAGGAGTCATTTCATATTCTGATTCAGATGGTATGCAGGTTCATAAACCGAGCGAAAGTTTGGCTGCGTATCAAAATGTTGAAATTGGCGATTTTGTGTTGAATAATCAGCAGGCATGGCGTGGCTCTGTTGGAGTGTCGAAATATCGAGGAATTATTAGCCCTGCATATTTTGTTTATTCGATGACGGATGAGTGTTATGCTCCGTATATGAATTATTTACTTCGAGATAGTAGCATGGTTCATCAGTATGAACTGGCTTCCCGTGGAGTTGGCACAATCCAAAGAAATCTGTTCGCTCCGTGGTTGAAGAACCGCATTGTACTGATACCGCCTATTTACGAACAAAAAGAAATAGCGATTTTTCTCGATTCCCAATGCTCCGAAATTGATGCCATCTCGGCTGACATCCAGAAAGAAATCGAAATATTAGAGCAGTACAAGCGTTCCGTCATTACCGAGGCTGTCACCAAGGGGTTGAACCCGGAGGCGGAAATGAAGGATAGCGGAATTGGCTACATTGGTATAATACCGAACCATTGGGTGGTCGAAAAAATCAAGTATCATCTTAAATACAGAGGCAACCGAAATCCGGGTGGCGTACAGGTTCTCTCCGTTTATAGAGAATATGGTGTCATTCCGAAAGATAGCCGTGATGATAACCATAATGTGACATCTGAGGATACATCAAATTATCGGTATGTGCGCGTTGGTGACTTTGTAATCAATAAGATGAAAGCATGGCAGGGGTCGATGGCTATATCTGATTACGAAGGAATTGTCAGCCCGGCATATTATGTATATGAATTTTCTGATGAGCATTTTGACCGGAAGTATTTTCATTATTTGTTGCGGAACAAAATGTATGCCACGGAATTTTTACGCGTGTCTGGAGGAATTCGTGTTGGTCAGTGGGATTTGTCGGCATACGACTTTGAAAACACTATGGTTCCAATGCCACCAATTAAAGAACAGAAAAAAATTGCAGCTTTTCTCGACACAAAGAGCACTGAAATTGATTCGTTAATAGGAGAAAAAAAGCGTCAGCTTGAAGTCCTTGATTCTTACAAAAAGTCTCTTATCTACGAATATGTGACAGGTAAAAAGGAGGTTATATGATGGCAGATTTTGAAGAACGATTGGATGCACTTTTACTTCGTGCAAAAGAAATACAAGCACATAAAGCCGCCGATAGCTACGATGATATTTTCAAGCACCAGCACGAAGCGGATGTCTGGATGAATGATACTCAAATTTTCTATAGCAATTTCCTACAAGAACATCCCTTGGGAGATAGGCTATACACCATATTATTTCATCGCGGTTCCAATGCATTTAGTGAAGCCGTTGCCTGCATGGAAAGTATAGAAAGTGACCGTGCATTTGTGGACAAAATGAACGGTATTCCGTCTGTAAGTGTTCCGAAATATCAGGCAAGAACCCTTCCAGAATACGATGTCTTTATTTCGCACGCAAGCAAAGATAAAGAAGATTTGGTTGAAGAACTCTATCAATCCTTGAGAACTCTTGGCATTGATATTTTTTATGACAAAGAATCGCTTGAGTGGGGCGACAAATGGAAAGACAAAATTATCGATGGAACGCAGAAGGCTGAATTCGCAATTATTGTCATCTCTGAAAATTTCTTTGACCGTGAATGGACAGAGAAAGAACTGAATGAGTTTCTTAATCGGCAAAACCGCAATGGGCAAAAGCTAATTTTGCCGATTCTGCACAATATTACAGCAGAACAGCTAAAAGAAAAGTATCCTTCCGTAGCAGATATACAGGGAATCCCTTCCAATAGGTATAGCTGTGACCAGATAGCGCTACTCTTTGCAAAGCAGCTAATCAAGCGTCTAAAATCTGCTTGAGGAAAAAGAAAGAAGGTGGTTCCGTGAAAATTATCGGAACTGAGCGCGACTATCAGCGTTATATCATCGACTACTTAACTGATAACAACGGCTACATAGAGCGCAAATGCAAAACGAATTATGACCGCACCACGGCCATGGACCGCGAACTGCTGTTTCGCTTTCTGGACACGACACAGCCGGACACGATGGCGGCACTGCGGAAAATCTACAACGGGCAGACCGAGGAAACCATCGTCAAATTTATACTCCAGAGCATCGATAACAAGGGCAGCAGCCTTATCGAAACGCTGAAGTCCGGCATTGAGATTTCCAATATGCATCTGGACTTGCTGTACAATAAGCCCGCCACCGATTACAACATTGACCTTGTCGCCAAGTATAATGCCAACATTTTCTCCGTCATGGAGGAAGTCTGGATTAACGATGACCAGCGCATCGACCTTGTTGTGTTCCTGAACGGCTTTGCCATTGCGACCTTTGAGCTGAAATGCCAGAGCGCAGGTCAGAACTACCGCATGGCAATCAAGCAGTATTCTGAGGACCGCGACCCGAAGAACCGCCTGTTCCTGTTCAAGGCTGGCGCTCTGGTCAACTTTGCCATGGACCTCGACACCTGCTATATGACCACCAAGCTGGACGGTCTGGGCACACGCTTTATCCCGTTCAACCGTGGGCGCGGCGAGGGTGTAAACACCGGGGAAGGCAACCCCTTGGATGACGGCGTGGACGATTATCCGATGCATTATATGTGGGATGATATTCTGCGCCGCGACAGCCTGATTGAACTGATTACCAAGTTCGTTTTCATCCAGCGTGAACAGGTCGTGGACGAACTGACAGGGAAAAAGTCTGTCAAGGAAAAGCTGATTTTCCCGCGTTACCATCAGCGCGATGCCGTCCGTCAACTTTTGGAGGATGCCGAGTACAACGGCACACAGCTTAATTATCTGATTGAGCATTCCGCAGGTTCCGGCAAGACCAATACCATCGCATGGCTGGCGCATCGGCTGGTATCCCTGCACGATACGCAGAACCAAATCGTTTACGACAGTGTTCTGGTCATTACAGACCGTGTTGTGGTAGACCGCCAGTTGCAGGACGCAATCAAGGGCATCGACCACAAGAGCGGCCTTGTCTGCACTATTGATGATAAAAAGACCTCTGCAGACCTTGCCGATGCACTGAAAGGCAACTACAAAATCATTGTCACCACGATTCAGAAATTCCTCTATGTGGATTTCTGGAAGCTAGCGCAGAACCAGAACAATAAGACCTTTGCCATTATCATTGACGAAGCCCATTCGTCCACGTCCGGCAAGGATATGATTGCGGTCAAAAATACGCTGGGGCAGAATGATGGTCCCGAAGAAGCCGATGCGCAGGATGCTATCGAAAATGAAATCCAGCGCCACGGCAAGGCACCCAACGTGTCGGTCTTTGCCTTTACTGCCACGCCAAAGCCGATGACACTGCGCCTGTTTGGTCGTGAAAGCATTGATGCGGACGGAAACCCTGTGTACCAGCCGTTCCACCTGTACAGCATGAAGCAGGCCATTGAGGAGGGTTATATCCTTGATGTGCTGCAAAATTATATCGAATACAAGACCTACTACAAGCTGAACAAGACCATCGAAGATGACCCGGAGATGAAGACGATTGCCGCCAAGCGGCAGATTGCACGGTATATTGATTTGTTTGACGACAATATCAATCAGCGCGTCAATATCATTGTCGAGCATTTCCGTTCCACTGTCATGCAAGAACTCGGCGGGCAGGCAAAAGCAATGGTTATCACGGCATCCCGCGAGGCGGCAGTGAAGTATCGTCAGGCGTTCGAGGACTATGTCACCCGACATAATTACAAAGATGTAAAGGCGCTGGTGGCGTTCTCCGGAAAAGTGAAAATTGACGATGCCGAATACACCGAGCCGAGCATGAACGGCTTTGCCGAGGATAAGCTGCCGAAGGTGTTTGATGGGGACGAGTATAACGTCCTGCTGGTGGCAAATAAGTATCAGGTCGGTTTCGACCAGCCGAAGCTCTGCGCCATGTATGTGCTGAAAAAGCTGCGCGGTGTAAATGCAGTGCAGACGCTTTCCCGCTTGAACCGTGTATGCCCGCCCTTTGATAAAAAGGTCGTGGTCATGGACTTTGTGAACCACGCAGAGGAAATAGAAGATGCCTTTGCACCGTTCTATACTACTACAGTGTTGTCCAACACCGCCACGATTGCCCAGCTCCGCGAACTGGAAAATAAGATTGACGGTTACAATGTTTTGGATGACCGCGATGTGGATACTGTTGCAAGCATTGTTTACAATCCGAAAGGAAAGCGCACTACAGCCAAAGAGGACCGTCTGGTTTACCAGTGTATCCAGCGTGCTGTGAATGTGCTGAAGAATCAGTTCAACGAGGACCACCAGCGTGCTTTTACCAAGAATTGCCGTGGTTTTGTGCGTTTGTATGAGTTCCTGTCGATGGCCTCCAGCTTCGGCGACCCGGAACTGCACAAGAAGTATGTGTTCGTTAATCTGCTGTTGACTTATTTGGTCGTAGGCAACAGCGGTGGCATCAGCTTGAAGGATAAGATTCAAGCTACGAATTTTGTGCAGGAAAGTCAGGGCGATAAGGGCAACAAGCAGCGCCACGCCAGCGCCCCGAACGTAAAGCTGAGTGGGGCCGATGTGGGGCTGACCGTGGATGAAGTAAAGCATCTGTCGGAGATTATTGACGAGGTGAACTCCCGCGCAGGCAAGGGCTACGACAGCAGCGCCATGACGAAGGTTATGCTGCAAATCAAGGACTTGCTGCTGCATTCGGATAAGCTGAAGACCTCTGCCAAGAACAACACCGAGCAGGACTTCGAGTTCAGCTTCTACGACAATACAGATGACGCGCTGATTGAGGGACTTTCCCAGAATCAGGACTTCTTCAGCCTGCTGTTGAGCAATGACGACATCAAGCACCGCGTGCTGGGTGTGTTCCTGCATGAGGTTTACAAGGAACTGCGGGAGCAGCCATAAACGGCGTGTAGGACAACCAATTACAAAATTGACCGCCTGAGCATCATTCAAATGCATCTGTAAAACTAAAAATACACTTTTAAGGAGTGGCTGTGAAAGCAGCTGCTCCTTATTTTTTGCAACTTTAACAGCATACTGCACTATACGGGTAAAGTTACAGCATACTGCCGTTATACGCTAATAGTTGTTTCCCCTATATGGCACTATAATTTTAGCGTGCACAGAAATTATGAAAGGAAAACATGGCGCGCTATGAAATTGAATTATGAAAATCGTATATGAAAACGTAAGTGACCGCCTCCAGGTCATCCTCTCCCGTCTGAAAGGCGTGAAGAAGGTTGGCCCGAACACCTACCGGGCTTACAGCCCTCTCCGCGACGAGAAGGAACCCAGCCTGTACATTACCGAGAAACCCGATGGCATCATTCTTATGTGTGACCACGGTGGCGGCAAGGTCGAAGATATTCTTGCGGCCATCGGGCTGACGATGCGTATCCTGTTCCCGGATGGTGTATTTTCCTCCAAAGCCTTGTATACACCATTATTTAGTGCATTTTCTAGTTCAAAAACTCCGGCTTCATCGAGTGGCTCATCTGTCCTGCCCAGATATCTGTGCTCTCTGTTTGAGACAGTGCAGCCGTGTCTTATAAAAATACAGTTTATTTTATTTTCTGACCGATTCCACATATTACGCGAACTACCTCGTCTGCTTTTTTTGCAAGCAGTATCTCCGCTCTGCCTGTCTGCTCCCTGTACTCTCTCTCAAACGCATCAAGAGGCACTATACCGTTTCCAATCTCATCAGCAATTACTATTGTATCCGGATTTTCCTCTGCAAATTGCATAAATTTCAAAATATATTCCTGCAACGGAAGATTTTTCTCAAGCACAGCCTTGATAAAATAATGGAATTTATCTATTATGAGTATACTCTCATCATCGACGGCAAAATCCCATGGCCATTCCATGTTTGATGCCTTATCATTGCAGGCATTATCTTTTAGAAAAAAGCAGTCATACACATCATATTTTTCTGATTCTTCTATCATATTTTCGAGCACATAATCAAGCTTTCCCTGTGCCACTCCGCCTATCACAAGCTTCATATTTTCTCCAATTCCAAAGTTTAAAATTCATAGTACAACTTTTATCAAAATTCTTATCCGTACCATTCCTATATTCAAAACAAATATACTAAATAATAAAAGAGACACCACCCAGAGCCACTGCCATGGCGCACTCACATATACACACAAAATACCCTGCCGTATCGCCTGTGATGCCGCCAAGCTCCTTTTTTGTTTTCACATAATAATACCAAAAGCTAAGTGCTGCCGCAATGATCATGGCCACTGCATAAGGCAGTGACACAATGAGTAAAACAGCCATACACAGTGCAAGCTGGATGTATAGTGCTGCCCTCACGATCGTTCTGTGTGCAGTGTCTGCAAACATAAATAACAGTCCATCGCTTTTTGCCGATTTAAATGACACAACAGCTATTCCGCTTAAGCATCTTGCGATGAAAAAGCCTGCACAAAAAACAATAAATGCTTTATCATCCATTATCTGAGAAAAAGCTCCCATGAATAATAATCCGTAGGCTGCAAGCATTATAACGGCAAACGCTCCTATATGTGAATCCTTAAGTATTGCAAGCTTTTCCTCCCACGGTTTGTATGAATGAAATGCATCCATTGTATCCATAAAACCATCTATGTGAAAGCCTCCCGTAACCGCTATCGGAATGAGTGCGCCTATGCATACATAGCAGATATCCGCCACTCCAAAATGAGAGTATATATATCTCCAAAGCATAAGAAGCAATCCAATCACAGCTCCTATCCACGGAAAGAATACCAGCATGTACTTCATGTCATCATCATTCCATTTAAATTGTGGCATAGGTATTTTTGAATACATGGAAAAAGATACTATGCACGACCTTATTAACTTCATAATACACTTAACCTCCACACTGCCTCACTTAACCGCAACAGGAATGCCTGCAACCACCTCAACGACACGCTCTGCCATCGCAGCAAGCCCTCTGTTTACAATCCCCATTGCCTTTATGTAATTCATCGTTGATTGATCATAGCTGACTCCGTCTTCAAATACATTGTTTGTCACAATTATAAGCTCCGCAACATTTTCACTTAAGATACTTACATCTTTTAACACCTTTTTACTCACATGGCTGATTTGAGCAGTATCATAATCCTTCATATTTTCAGGGTCATCCAAAGCCTCTTTTTCAGCTTCGGCAGCCTGCATACCGGAAGCATCTACAGGTGGAAACATCTCATTTGCCACAAGGTTTGACATACACTCAAGCAGTGCTGACCGCCCGGTTTTTAAACTGCTTTCTGATTGCAGCTTAGAAACAGCATTTTGGATATCCCGAGGCTGCTCGATGGTAATAAAGCCTTTTCCGGCACGAAGTCTTCTGTGCCTGTCTATCTTCCGCTGCCCCTCATCATCAAATACCTGCATGGTGGCAATGTAATATTTTTCTTTGTATCCATTTTCATTTGACACGCGACAAATATACTTTTCTGCATATGCTGATTTGCCGCTGCCGCTGCCGCCTGTTATAAGTGTAATCATCTATACGTACCTCTCATACTGTGATACCGAGATATCGTCGAAGGTTGTCCGTCCTTTGTATACGCTAAGTGCCATATCCAAAAGCGCAAACATCATCACGGCACCTGTTCCCTCTCCAAGCGCAAGGGATGCTCTTATGACCGGCCTTACGGAAAGTGCCTCACACAAAAGCGCCACGGCAGGCTCCCTGCCCTCATGGGATGGAATGATAAAATCAGTAACTCCGGAAAGAAGCCTTCCTGCTGCCAACGCAGAAACCATGCTTATCACTCCGTCGAGCACAACAGGAATATGGTATAATGCACCGCCTATACACACTCCGACAAGTCCTGCAATATCGAGTCCTCCGACTGTCATAAGTATCTCAAAGGTGTCCTTATTATATAAATCATACTTTTCTATTGCGCTCTCAATTACACGGATTTTTTTCTCAAGCCCACTGTCGTTTAGACCTGCTCCTCTTCCTGTCACCGTGGCCACATCGCACCTTAGCATGGCGGCTGCCATTGCCGCGCTTGTGGTGGTGTTTCCTATACCCATCTCACCGGTTGCAATAATTCTACAGCCGTCTGCCTTACACCCACGCACTATTTCTATACCTGCTGCAATCGCTTCAAGTGTCTCAGCCCTTGTCATGGCAGGCTCTTTTGCAAAGTTTCTCGTGCCCATGCGCACCTTTCTTTGAAGCAGCCCTTTAACACTCTCGTCACTGTTTATTCCTATATCCACAGGAATTGTATCAGCCCCTGCAGTCATTGCCATGCGTCCGACAGATGAAGCCTTCCTTGCCATGGATTTTGCAACTGCAAGTGTCACCTCCTGTCCGGACTGGCTGATGCCCTCAGCAACCACACCATTATCCGCACACATAATTATGACCGCCTTTTTTGAAATATCTATATTTTCATCTCCCAAAACAGCGCCGATTTTGGCCGTTAAAAGCTCAAAATCACCCATGCCGTCGAGCGGCTTTGCCACGGAATCCCAGTTTGAACGGATTTTTTTGTACATTTTTACATCAGGTGGCGTTATTTTTAATTTTTTTAATTCTTCAACTGTAAAATGGTCAGAAATAATATTACTTTCAATCATATTTTGCCTCACGAAGCATGCCGTACACTGCATCCATATCCAGATACTCTCTCAGTGTGTCCGCAAGCCTGTCATACTGTTTTTCTTTGAAGCTCTTATAGCTTACAATAGCGCTGTCATTCACATCAATGCCCTTTTTATCGGCAATATAATCCACTATAACTCTGGCGGCCTCTGCAGTATCAAAAATGCCGTGGATGTACGAGCCATACACATTTCTGCCATCAGATATGACATTATTTAACTCATTTTTCCTGTCAGCACAAGCCCCCTGCTCATCTGAAGCTGCGCTATATGCGCTCTTACCCATATGTATCTCATAGCCCAGAAAGTGACAGCCTGAAAGCTTGCTCAATACACCATCTACATGTGTTATTTCACCGCTTGTCTGAAGCCGTGTCTTGCTGTCTTTTAGAACGGTATCTATAGGAAGAAGCTCCATGCCACGCATATATCCCCCCTCCTCAACACCGTCGGGGTCGGCTATTGAAGCCCCAAGCATCTGATAGCCTCCGCATATTCCAAAAACAGGTATCTCACAGGAGAGTTTTTTGACAGCGGCCTCGAGTCCGTTTTGTCTCATCCACAAAAGATCCCCCATCGTATTCTTGCTTCCCGGCAAAAATACGATATCCGGATGACGCAGCTCATTTACCGTTGACACATACCTCACTGTTACTTCGGACATCTGCTCAAAGACATTGAAATCAGTGAAATTTGATATTCTCGGATATCTGATGACCGCTATATCAATAAGCCCATCTGTCTTTTTGTCAAAGCGCTCTGTCAGGCTGTCCTCATCCTCAAGCTGTACATCCATATATGGCACCACTCCGGTAACAGGCACCCTGCCTCTCTCCTCAAGCATCTGTATTCCCGGGTCAAGTATTGTCTTGTCTCCACGGAATTTATTGATAATAAGCCCGCAGACACGATTCTTTTCCTCATCGGTTAAAAGCATAAGTGTGCCAAGCAGCTGCGCAAAAACACCACCTCTGTCGATATCACCCACGAGCAGCACCGGTGCATCCACCATATGCGCAAGCCCCATGTTTACAATATCATTTTCCTTCAGATTTATCTCCGCCGGGCTTCCGGCGCCCTCAATCACTATGATATCCGCATACTCCTCAAGCTTTTTAAATGCCTTTTTTATATCCGGTATGAGAGTTTTCTTGTATGCAAAATACTCTCTCGCCGGCATATTCTTAAGCACCCTTCCGTTTACAATCACCTGTGAGCCTGTATTATTTGTAGGCTTTAAAAGAATAGGATTCATACACACCATAGGCTTAATGCCTGCTGCCTCAGCCTGCATCACCTGGGCCCGTCCCATCTCAAGTCCTTCGTCTGTTATATAAGAGTTGAGCGCCATGTTCTGTGATTTAAACGGTGCCACCCTGTATCCGTCCTGTCTGAAAATACGGCACAAGCCCGCGACAAGAAAGCTCTTGCCTGAATTGGACATTGTACCCTGTACCATAATTACCTTTGCCATATCTATACCTGCTGTCTGAATTTATGTGGTAGTCTGTTGCTTTATCATGAATATTAAACTGTAATGTGAACAGTAACTTCCTTAAAGCTGTGCCAATTGTTCCTCATGAAAAGGAATTTTTATAATTTTTCCTGTAGAGACTGCATACTCATAAAGTCTGCTGTTAAACTGCTCATACGTGCCAAACTCTGTTCTGTCACATATGACACTCTCGCATGCATCAATAAGCTCCTTTGCCTTTTCAATAAGGGCATCGTCTACAGGCTCAAAGCTTCTTGCGCTGACAATCTCAGCAGAAAGCGCCTTTGCCGCAGGATAATCCAGATCATTTTCATAGATGATTCCTGTAGCAAACGGGATACCCTTTCGCTGTAAGCTCCTGAAGCTTTTTCTGCCCAGGCCCCCTCCTGCTATGACAAATACCCTCGCCATTCCATCCGGTTTTTCCAGCTCTAAATCCTCTCCTGTTTCGTCAAAGCTTCCTGCCGTAATTCCAAAAAGCCCTGAAACATATTGGTCAGTAAATACCTCCTCGGGAGTTCCGTATCTGTCCACATATCTGCCATCTATACACAAAATATGGTCTGACACACGCTTTGCCATATCAAGCTCATGGAGCGACATGATAACCGTAAGATTCTTCTGTCTTTTAAGCCTTTGGAGTATTGATAAAAACTCAAGCTTGTACTTTATATCAAGATATGAGGTAGGCTCGTCTAACACTATAATCTCCGGCTGCTGGCATATGGCCCGCGACAGCATGACGCGCTGCCTTTGACCATCGCTTATCTTTGTAAAATCCTTATCTTTTATCTGTGATACATTGACCAGCTCCATCGCCTCATCCACAGCCTTTTTGTCCTCATCCGAAAGTACTCCGAACCGGCCTGTGTATGGATATCTGCCGGTCGCAACCACATCATAGCAGGTCATAAGCTCCGTCTTTAGCTTATCGGTGAGCACAACAGCCATTTTCTTTGCAAATTCATTGCCATTCATCGTCACTACATCACTTTTATCAAGATATATCGTACCGCTCACAAGCGAAAGCTGTCTTGCAATACTTTTTAAAATAGTCGATTTACCGGCACCGTTTGGTCCGATTAATGTGAGAATCTCTCCCCTTTTCAGGGAAAAATCAATATTTTCAATAAGCGGCCTGTTATCATATCCAACGGCCAGCTTTTGTGCAGTAAAATAATATTCCATCAGACATTTTTCTCCTTGCTGCGTCTTATCATGATAAACAGCACTACCGGTGCACCAAATACTGCCGTAACCGTGCTGATACTAAGCTCCGTAGGCGCAAACATCATCCTTGCAAGCAAATCACAAAACAGGCAGAACACCGCTCCCCCAAGGAAGCAGGCCGGTATCATATATATGGGCTTTGTGCTCTTTAGCATGCTTTTTACTATGTGTGGCACGGCTATTCCGACAAACGATATCGGTCCCGCAAACGCCACTATACATGCGGAAAGCAGGCTTGAAAGCAATACCAGAAGCACCCGGATGCGCTTTATGTTTACACCCAGATTTACGGCATATGACTCTCCGAGCTGATATGCCATAAGAGGCTTTGACATTAGAAAAACAAAAACAAATGTGATTCCCACCACAATGCTCATCACCCCAACGCTGTCCCAGGTCATGCCCGAAAAGCTTCCCCTTGACCAGTTATGCAGGTTTACTATGTCCGAATCATCTGCAAATGTCACCACAAACTCCGTCACCGCAGAGCATATGTAGCCAATCATGACACCGCTCACCACAAGCATTGACATGCTGCTTACCTTTCTTGAAATGATAAGCACAAAGCCCATTGAAAGCATTGCTCCCAAAAACGCTGCTGCAATCATGGCCAGTGAGCTCACACGTATGGCATTTCCAAGTAAAAATACCATAACAAGTGCCACAATCATCTTAGCCCCCGATGATATGCCGAGCACAAAAGGTCCCGCGATTGGATTATGAAAAAAAGTCTGCAAAAGATATCCTGCAAGCGCTAACGCCCCGCCCAGTATCATCGCTGCGATAGCTCTTGGCATGCGGATATCCCACACAATACGTCCTACCCTGTCTGAGTGATCATAAAGTGTTGCAAATGCAGCCTTAAATGATATGTGTACAGTTCCTATACACACATTCATGATAAGCAATATGATAATTAAGATTATAAGAATAATAAATGTTGTAAAACACCTTATTTTTCTGGTTTTTTCCATGTTGTAGCTCCGCTTTTTATCTTTTTGTGCTATTGATTTTCCTGTTGAGCTTAAACAGATATTTCATGCCGCTGTCGGATGCACCTGTAATCATCGAATGCATATCATCAATCATATATCCTATGGACATAGACTGCTGATACATATCGTTCGTGGTGCAAAATACATTGCCGTCTTTGACTGCCCTAAAATCAGCAAGCACCGGGCACTTGTCCAAAAGCTCATTCAAATTCTTCACACCGCCGTCTATCGCACTGTTATATATCAGATAGTCAGCATCTATTGCTCCATTGTAGAAATCCTCTAGCTGCATATTCATGGTTGACCTGCCTGTATCGTCGTCATTTGATGCATCAAAAATATATTTTCCGCCGGCAAGCGAAATCATCTTTGGCACATAATCTGTGCTTTTGCGCACCTGAACCTGTCCATTGGACGTGATATAGAAAAATGCAACTGTTGGTCTGCTATCAGCATTTGCAGCAGTATCTGTCTTTGCGATGCGATTTACAATATCCACCTGCTCATTAAAGAGCTCATCGGCCTTTTCATCCCTGTCTGTGAGTGCTCCGAAAAACTTCACCCACTCCACTCTTCCAAGCGGCTCCTCCTCATAGCTTGAGTACTCGATTATTGAAGGGATATCAAAGCTTTTAAGCTTTTCAGTCACCTGCGGCGAATGGGTAATCATAGTATTTTCTATGGCAAGAGAACAGTTTTCTGACACCAAAAGCTCATAATCTGGCTTTGAATATTTGCCGGCATATAGCATCCTGCCACTTTCAAGAGCCTTTCTTGCACTGTCAATGTACCAGCCATCACTGTCAAGCCCCGAAAATTTAATAGTGTCCACTGCATCAAGCTTGTCAAACATATCCATCACCCCTGATGCGACCAGATACAAATCACTTACAGGCTCCTTCAATACAATGATATCCTTGTCAATATCCTTTGGAGTCTTTCTGCCCTTTGGCACGGTAAGTATTTGGGTACCGTCCTTTGTAGTAAGTATCTTGTATCCACCCTCATAATAGTCAACAGAAAAATTCTTTGCATATAAAAGCTTCATACTGCTCTTATATATAAGACCGTTTTGTGCCTCTGCCTCAGCCTTCGATTCGGTATTCCCTGAATCGGAAGAAGGACTGTCACAGCCTGACAGCCAGAACAGTCCTATAATTGATATCAATATATATATAATTATCTTTTTTCTTCCATGCATAGCTTAATTATTCTCCATCCTCACCAAGCACCTCTGTAGCAGAATCTGAATGAAAGGTGAGTGTGTACTCAATCTCGTGCGGCTTGCTCATAGCAACTGTATCTCCGATAACCTGCATAGATGTATCAAGCTTAATCGGAATTTCAAATACAGAATTGCCGTCTGTATTTACAGGCATATATTTCTGTCCGTCAACTATCATATAGTCATAGTTTGGACTGCTCCACTGCACTGTTGCAGTAGCGGCTCCACCGCTTATAGTCACCTCAGCCGGTGATGCAATGCTCGCCTTACCGCTTCCGCCCTCGAAATCGAGATTGATATTGTATGTTCCGTCAGGAAGCTCTTTTCCTGCACTTTCAGATACGCTTGCATCTGCGTCCTCAGGTGTGGCATTTGAGACCTTTACCTTGTGGTCATACCATTTGCCCTTTGTACCGATAAGTGCAAGGTCAAATTCCTCATCCAAAACAGGAACCGGTATATCAAACGCATTGACCTCCTCAGTTGTGCCATCGCCATAATCGACAGTCTCTACAGTTGGCTCTAAAAGCTCAGCCTTGTCCTTTGAGGCATCCTTTGCTGTTCCCAAAAAGAGATTGACAATGTGTGTGGATGTGAGAGTAACATGTATTGTTGCCTTGCCATCCTTCACGGTGAGTGTACCTTTGTTGTCATATGCATCATTCACATGAAACATTGAGCTGTCTGTAGTAAACTCTGCTGTATATGTACCATCTGAAAGTGCTATCTTTTCTGTTTTTTCAGCCTTTTTTGTGCTCTCTGTCGCGTCCTGCACTGCTTTTTTGCTTTCTGTTTCAGCTTTTGCATTCTTATTACCGCAGGCTGCCAGGCTCATGGCACAAACCAGTGTCATTGCAACGATATAAGTAAACTTGTTTCTGAATAATTTTCTCATGTCTGATATACTGCTCCTGTTATTTTATAGCTTCCCCACTATACATTTAAGTAACTGCTACTTGCTCATAGCAGCCGCTGTATGCTCAACATAAAGCTTCTGGATACCCTCAATCTCACCAAGTCCGTTAATCTGTGTATCGATTTTATCGAACTTTCCTGATGCCTTAAACTGTGAAAGCCATGAATCATCATCTCTTCCCGCCATATCATTGTTGGCATGGTCTCCTGCAACAACCATAAGCGGACGAAGAATGACATTCTTGTAACCAGCGGCTGACACCTTCTCAATGACAGACTCACATGATGTATCCTCCGGCTCACCCTCTACAGTTCCGATAAATACGTTCTCATAACCCAAAGCTGTCATCTGGCTCTGCATCTGGCTGTATGAAATCTTTGCTGTATGGCTTGTTCCATGTCCCATAAATACAAATGCTGTGCCCTCTTCCTTTGCAGCATCAAGGCTGTCATAGCCTGCCTTTTCTACTGCTTCCTCTGTAAGAATTTCTGCAACGGCCTTTTTATCCTCATTTACAACTGTTGCATCACTTCCAACCTCACCGAGGAGTGGCTCTGCAATCTTTACAGACTCAAATTTATCCTTATACTTCTCTACAGCCTCTGAAAGCTCATCATACTCTGCACCATGCATCAGATGTGTAGGCTGTACCACAAGATTCTTTACACCATTTTTGACTGCACGCTCAAGTGCCTGATCCATATTGTCAATCTTCTCGTCATCTCTTGCCTGTACATGATTGATGATAATCTGTGCTGTGAAGGCTCTTCTGACTGACCAGTCAGGATTTGCAGCTGCTATTGCATCCTCCACACCCTTGATATCAGCCACACGGCTGTCGTTGAAGGATGTACCAAAGCTTACTACAAGAATCTCGTTCTCGCCGATATCATCCTGGTTTCTCGGATCATCCTTTGAAGCATCGCCTGTATCTCTGCCGAAATAGTCAGGATCAGCATTTTCTCCCTCTACAAGCTCCTTCTGTGCATCTGTGAGCTTGTCCCATGCCTCCTTAGCCTCCTTGCACTGCTTGTCTGTATCATCTGTTCTCTCCTGCACGTAGATTGCATCGATTAAATCTGCCACATGCATTGCTGCCTCCTGATCTGCGTTTGCGCTTGTCTCACTCTCTGAAGCCTTAGATGCCTGTGTACCATTCTTTGCATCATCTGCCTTGCTGCCACAGCCGGTCACTGCTGTCATAGCCATAACTACTGCCATCAGTACTACTACTAATTTCTTTTTCATGTTTTCTCCTTTTCATTCTCCTTGCAGCTATTAAGCTGCACATGTTTTAAATATGTAAGACGAAAACATTTAAAGCGTCAAAAATAAAAGCTCTTTGTACTATTATGTCAAAGAGCTATACATGTCAAAATCCTTCTAACCCAGACTATGCGGCTATCATAACCTTGTCTGTAATTATAATTATTTCATCACGTACAGCCAGTTACTCGTGGCTTGAAACACTATTGTTTCCGTACAACACAAAGGCAGGTCTCCCGGCTTATATATCATTGCTTCGGCCGTCTTCCCGGTTGCCCAGTGACCTATCGGCCGTCACTCCTTAATTACGGTGACGAGTTCGTACAGGATTTGCACCTGTTTCCCTTTTCACCGGAGCCAGCTTCACATCGCCTGTCATAAATCAGATTCAAATGCTTGTCTGCTCCGACACCTTTATGCTACATATTCAGTTTCTTCGTGCGTTGCTTATGCAATCGCTTGGATTATTATATTACAACTTGTAACATTATTCAACAGATTTTTATCAGACGCTTTACAGACACATTTACAAAAGCGGCGCAAAAAGCTGCAAAATACTCTGCAGCAGCCTGCCTGCAAATGAGATATCATTTGTGCTTTCCTCATACACCTCCTCTGAAACCGCAAACGTCTCTATCGCATCCTCTTTTATTTTTCCGATGCACTGAGTTCTGTACATGTATACAAAATCCTCAAAATTCCAGTACATGCTCCTGAAATCCAGATTGCATGTGCCAACTATCGCAGTATCATCATCTGCCACAATACACTTTGAATGTATAAAGCCGGGTGTGTATAGATATATCCTTACCCCCGCCTCAATAAGAGGTCTGAAATTGGCTTTTGTCTGCAGATAAATGAGCTTTTTATCGGGAATCTCAGGTACAACAATACGCACATCAACACCTGACCTGGCTGCCGATATCATAGCATGTGACAGCTCCGTTCCAAGTATCAGATATGGTGTAAAAATATAAACATATTTTTTAGCTCTTGAGATGATACTCACATAAAGATTCTCTCCTACATCATCATGCTCAAGTGGAGAATCGCAAAACGGCTGGACAAAACCGCTTTTCTCTGACTGACTGAAGGTATTGTGTGGATTCAGATATTCATCATGCACAGCATTGTCCTTATTGATATAATTCCACATCTCAAGGAACATTGTCGTGAAACTGTTTACACACTCTCCCTCCACACGGATACCGGCATCCTTCCAGTAACCAAACCTGATTTTTTTGTTGATATACTCATCTGCTATATTGTAACCACCGGTATGCGCCACACGTCCGTCTATCACCAGTATCTTCCTATGATCCCTGTCATTCATAATTACTGAAAGCATAGGCTTATATGGATTGAATCGTCTGGTCTGTATTCCGATGCTCTCCATCTCCTTTATAAAATGTGGCGGAATGGCATTTATGCTGCCAAAATCATCATATATGATTCTCACCACAACTCCATGCTTTACCTTTTCTTTGAGTATATCAAGTATCTGATCAAGCATAACACCACTGCCGATTATGAAATACTCCATAAAGATAAACTTTTCAGCTGACCTTAAATCTTTTAAAATGCTCTCAAAAGCCTCCTCACCTGATTTAAAGTACTCTGTGCAGTCCTCCGCATACAGTGGATATTTCTGATTTTGAGTGATAAGCCTGCTTTGTCTGTATGCATCCATATCTGTCTGTCTGAGAGTCTCATTTAGCAGCTCGTTCTCAGGACGAAGCGGAGCATATGCTTCCACAATTCTTGCCATTCTTTTCTGTGTCTTCGACGTAAGCTCCGGTCTTCCGAAAAAGAAATAGCACGGAATACCAACGATTGGAACACTCAGTATCAAAAATATCCATGACATTTTTATATACATTTTCATCCGCCTGTTGACAATATAAAGCGAAAGCAATATGGCTGCCACATACAGCAAATCCTGAAACACCCTGCTGGCAACAGATGCCGTATAAAATAAAAAGAACCACCATATCATCTGTATGATTATTATTGTCGAAACTATAAAAAGCTTTGAAAGCAGTCTTTGTAATATTTTTCTCATATAAGCCCTACCACGAAATTATAATTATACAACCTAATATTTCCTATATTATCTATAATAAATCTCTAATACATATTATAATATTCCCACCAATTTATCAACATTTATAATCCCCCACGATCCTTTGTAACTATCCCCTGCCCTGTCACATGTATTATACAGGGCAAGCTTAACCGCCTCCGGTCTCATATTTGGATTTTTTTCCAATAGAAGTGCTATGGCACCTGACACAATCGGTGTAGCCATTGAAGTACCTGTTTTTCTTACATATGTGCCATCCCTCGTTCCAAGGCTTATGATATCATGCCCGGGAGCCAGAATCTCAGGCTTTACAATACAGCAATCGGTCGGACCTTTGCCACTTCTTATATCATCAAAGCTTCCGACTGTTATTATTTTTCTTGAAATTCCCGGCACAGTTACAGAAAACGGTGACGGGCCGTAGTTGCCCGCTGCTGCAACAACTACCACTCCCATATCCCACAATTCATCTATCAGCTTCAATATCTTAATACGCTCTGCTGTATCAGAACATGGCAGATATCCTACAGAGAAGTTGAGTATTTTTATATTAAGTCTGACGCAGTTTTCTTTTATATACTTAAGTGCACGAATTGAATCCGATGTCTGTCCCATGCCAAGATAATCAAGCACCTTAAACACATATAGTCCTGCCCCCGGAGCCATGCCTATATCTGCAGCTGATAATATACCGCACACATGTGTACCATGCCCATTATCGTCATAACATGTCTCCTTTCCACCCACAAAATCCATAAAGTGCTTTATGCACCCATCAAGCTGTTTGTGTTTAAACACACCTGTATCAAGCACTGCTATATTGACATTTTTACCACTATATCCATTTTTATATACCAGATTTGCATTTATACTATATTTCGCATTTTTCATTATTATTTTATTTTTTAATTTAGTATATGATTCGTTTTCACAATCTGACACAGCTGCACCTGTTTTGCCTTAACTCAAACCTCATTAATATAATTTCATATATTAAAAGGACTGCACCTGCGTGCAGCCCTTTACTTGGATATTATTGTTATACTTTAACGTATATTAGTTTAATCCTCTTTTACATCCTTCATAGAGAAGCTGATTCTTCCCATCTTGTCCTTGCCAAGGCAAACAACCTTTACCTTGTCTCCAAGTGTGAGTACATCCTCTACTCTGTTGATTCTCTCTTTTGCAATCTTAGAAATGTGAACCATTCCCTCTTTGCCAGGAGCAAATTCGATGAAAGCACCGAACTCCTTGATGCTTACAACTGTTCCCTCAAGGATCTGTCCCTGCTCAAAATCAGTTGTGATAATCTTAATCATGTCGATTGCCTTTGCAATCATCTCTTTATCTGTTCCGCAAACTGAAACAGCGCCATCATCTGTGATATCAATCTTGACACCGGTTCTGTCGATAATCTCATTGATTGTCTTACCCTTCTGTCCGACAACATCACCAATCTTTGATGGATCGATTGTAATCTGCTCAATCTTTGGAGCCCACTCATTTACTTCTTTTCTAGGCTCAGCGATTGCCTTGCTCATGACCTCATCCATGATGTAGAGACGTGCCTCACGTGTTCTTGCGATTGCCTCCTCAACGATAGGTCTTGTAAGTCCGTGAATCTTGATATCCATCTGGATAGCTGTAATACCCTTATGTGTACCTGTTACCTTGAAATCCATATCTCCGAAGAAATCCTCAAGCCCCTGGATATCTGTAAGTACAAGGAAATCATCATCTGTATCGCCTGTTACAAGTCCGCATGAGATTCCGGCAACCATAGCCTTAATCGGAACACCTGCAGCCATAAGTGACATACATGATGCACATGTTGAAGCCATTGATGTAGAGCCGTTTGACTCAAATGTCTCAGATACGGCACGGATAGTATATGGGAACTCCTCAATGCTTGGAAGTACAGGAACAAGTGCCTTCTCAGCAAGTGCTCCGTGTCCTATCTCACGACGTCCCGGTCCACGTGATACCTTTGTCTCTCCTACAGAGTATGCAGGGAAGTTATAGTGATGCATATATCTCTTTGTTGTGATATTTGCATCAAGTCCGTCGATTTTCTGAATCTCTGATAAAGGAGCAAGTGTTACAACATCACAAATCTGTGTCTGTCCACGGGTAAACATTGCAGAGCCGTGAACTCTAGGAATCAAATCAACCTCTGCTGCGAGTGGTCTGATCTGGTTGATTGCACGGCCGTCCGGACGCTTATGATCCTTTAAAATCATCTTTCTGACAGTCTTCTTCTGATACTGGTAAATAGCCTCACCAAGTACTGCAAGGTACTCCTCATTATCAGCGAAGGCTTCCTCTAACTGCTCTGTGATAGCTCTTATATTTTCCTCACGCTTCTGCTTCTCATCTGTGAATACTGCTTCCTCCATCTGCTCAGGAGTAACAATTTTCTTGATATCCTCGAACATCTGCTCAGGAATAGCACAGCTCTCATACTCGTGCTTTGGCTTGCCAATCTCATCACGGATCTGATCCATGAATGCGATAACTGTCTGGTTGATATCGTGGCACTTGTAGATTGCCTCAATCATCTGATCCTCAGGAATCTCATTGGCTCCTGCTTCAATCATGATGACCTTTTCCTTTGTAGAAGCAACTGTGAGCTGTAAATCGCCCTCATCCCACTGCTTCTGTGAAGGGTTTACTATAAACTCTCCATCAACAAGTCCCATCTGTGTCATGGCACATGGTCCGTCAAACGGAATATCTGATATATGAACAGCAAGAGCTGTACCGATCATTGCAACTATCTCAGGACGGCACTCAGGATCCACTGACATGACAAGGTTGTTTAATGTAACATCATTTCTGTAATCCTTTGGGAAAAGAGGTCTCATAGGACGGTCAATTACACGATCTGTAAGGATGGCGTTCTCAGATGCCTTTCCCTCACGCTTGTTAAAACCACCCGGAATTTTTCCTACAGAGTACATCTTCTCCTCAAACTCAACGCTGAGTGGGAAGAAATCCACACCGTCACGTGGCTTGTCAGATGCTGTAGCTGTTGAAAGGACTGTTGTATCACCATACTTGATAAAAACAGCTCCGTTTGCCTGAGCTGCTACTCTTCCGATATCTACAGTAAGAGTCCTGCCGGCAAGTTCCATTGAATAACTTTTGTACATATTAATTCTCCTTAAAATTCTTTTGCAGAAGTGTATTCCTCTTCCGAAACTACTAAACAATACATGTACTCTCATGCACTCTTTAGTGGTCTCGGCTTACTTCTGCTTTTCAAAAAACAATAATAAAAACAATAATAGAGCGGAATAATAGTTACTCCGCTCTAAAGAAAATACTATTTTCTGAGTCCTAAACGCTCGATAAGTGAACGATATCTCTCGATATCAATCTCCTTAAGGTATGCAAGTAATCCACGTCTCTGACCGATCATCTTTAACATTCCTCTTCTTGAGTGATGATCCTTTGGGTTCTGTTTGAAATGCTCAGTTAACTCTGCGATTCTTGCTGAAAGAATTGCAATCTGAACCTCTGGTGAACCTGTGTCATTTGGTGTTCTACCGTACTCTGCGATAATAGCCTGTTTCTTTTCCTTTGCGATCATTGTTGATCCTCCTTATATTATAATGCGCCCTGATAACTGTATGATGCTCAGCAATAGGTCGGAGTGTCCAACTACCGAACATGGGCAAAACCATACTTATGCAGTATAGCATAGTAATCATTTGTTGTAAACTGTTTTTTTATTAATCCGGCAAATATCTTGCGACACAAATCGGATTTCTGTAATATGCATTTGAAACCTTGATTCCATCACGCTTGTTGCTGGCATGTACAATCTGTCCGTTTCCGATATAAATTGCAACATGTGAGATACTCCTTCCACTTCCGTAGAAGAATAAATCTCCCGGCTTTGCTTCAGATGCACTGATTTTTGTGCCATATGAAGGCTGTGCTCTTGATGAATGCGGTAATGAGATTCCATACTTTCCAAGAATTCTCATTGTGAAGCCTGAGCAGTCAACTCCCTTCTCAAGGCTTGTACCACCCCACACATATCTGTTTCCGACAAACTGTAACGCATACGATACAACAGATGCCCTTACATCTGATACGCCGTCACCATACTTCACCTGCTCTATTGTCTTTGCTGTAGGAAGTGCCTGTGCCAGTGTCACATAATCCTGTGATATATATCCTACCGAATCATCCACACTTATCTCAACCCAGCCGTCAGCGACAGAATTAACCGTAAATGCCTCTGAATTTCCAACCTGCGAAAGCACCGCAGCCTCTGTTGACTTCTCTGCACGCACATTCAGTGTTTCCGTATTTACTGTGGCAACCGTCTTAATCTCCTGTTCTGCAATAGCCTCTGCCTCATCTCCTGTTACAAGATACTGCTTGTTTACATATCCTGTCACCTTGCCTGATGTGACCTTGTACCATTCTCCGGCATCCTCAAGAAGCTCACAGGCATTGTGATTGGTAAGTATTCCTATTACCTCGCTGTCTGTCGAAGCTTCCTGTCTGATATTTAAGTTTCCGCTGCTTATAACCGACATACCAAGATTTGTATAACCACAGGTCTGTGCGGCTGTCGGTGTCTGAGCTGCTTCATTTGCCTGTGCTTCCTCATTTGCCTGCTCAGACTCCTGTGAAGCATCGTCTGTCTGCGGTGCGCCCTGTGCAGATGCTGTTACAACATTGCTGTCATTTTGCGCAACAGTAAGCTCAGCTCCGTAGTATGTGAGAGCAGATGTCGCTCCTGCTGTGAGAAGCTCTGTAGCATCTGCCGCCTCTGTCAGACCAAGGGCCACCCCCGCATTGACTGTTCTGTTTTCCTTTAATGATGTTCTGGCATCTACTGTGCTGCTTGAACTCATAGATACAGCACCTATAATAATAGCAAACGCTACAACGCCTGCTGCCTGTCCTAATTTTAATTTATTTTTCATATAGCCTCCAGTTCATGCTATCCATAATCCCATGTTTACGAGTATATCACAAATTGTTAAAATGTCAATATTTTTCCGTAATATTTCCGTAATATTTGTCATTTTTTCGTTATTTTGGGTAATTTCGCAAAAAAACAGCCACACTAGAATGTGTGACTGCCTGCATAATTGATTGTATAATTGATATCTGCACTCATCTGGCTCTTTAACGCTTCTATTGAATCAAACTTCATCTCAGGTCTTACGAACTTATGAAGCTCTACCATGATATCCTGTCCGTAAACATCCTGCCCAAAATCTATGATATATGTCTCTGCACCGATTGGATTTTTGCCCTCTATAGTAGGCTTGCATCCTATATTGGTTACACCAAGGTACCAGTTGTCCCTGACAAGAACTCTTGACATATACACTCCCTTTGGTGGAAGCAGCTTATCGTGCGGCACTGAAAGGTTGACTGTCGGAATGCCAATAGTCCTGCCCAGTGCTCTGCCATGCACTACTCTTCCTTTTATGAAAAAGGGATATCCCAGCAGTTCATTCGCCTTTTTAATATGTCCTGCCGCAATCTCCTCGCGGATATAGGTACTGCTTATATCCCTGGCTCCATCCTTTATCTTGTCCACCACAATAAGCTCGTATCCAAGCTCTCCTGCCATCGCAGAAAGCAGCCGATGGTCTCCTGCCCTGTTGTGCCCGAAACGGAAATCATCTCCGACAATGATACACTTGACATTAAGACTTTTAACTATCCATCTGACAAACGCATCCGCCTCCATCGTCATCACCTGTGGCACAAACGGACACTCTATCAGATAGTCAATACCTGATTTTTCAAACACATACTCTTTTTCATCGTTTGTGATTATAACCTTTGACTCAACGCCAAGTACCTCCGATTTGGGAGGAATGTCAAACGTAAATATGATGCGCTTGTAGCCATGCAGATTGCTCTGTTCAATTTGCTTTTCCATCAGAAATTCATGTCCTCTATGAAGCCCGTCAAACTTTCCAAACGAGATGACGGACGGCTCCTTGACATGAAAATCCAGAGTTTTGCTTATATATTCCATAATATCTGTATACTATTCTATTCCATAAAAATCTTAACCGGCTTAAACTCACCGGTCTCATCAAGATACGAATACACACCGACAAATATGCCCTCATGATTGTATACTCTGTATCTTATATCAGAGTCAGCACTGTGTTTTAAATAATCCGTAAGCACTGCCGGAATTTTATTTCCATTTCTGACAAGCTTATCAGCATCTGAAGCAGTATGCACTGCCGGCAGATTTTCGAATACTCCGTCAACAGGCATCACCATATCAAAGCAGCCTTCATCCACCTTTGACTGAATCTGTGAAAGTGTAAGTGCATGCTCTAAGTCAAAGCCTGCTACCCTTACTCTAAGCAGTGACTTCATGCAGCCATGGCAGCCCAGCCTCTCTCCGATGTCATTGCACAGCGTCCTGATATATGTGCCCTTTGAACAGTGCACCGTCATCGTAACCTCAGGCAAATCAATGCTTTCAACCTTGATATCAAACACCTCGATATCCCTGGTTTTTCTCTCTATAACCTTGCCCTCCCTGGCAAGCTCATATAGCTTTTTCCCATTGACCTTTAGAGCCGAATACATTGGCGGCACCTGCTTTTGTCTGCCAATAAACTGTGATATTGCATCATACACCGCCTGCTCAGTCACATTGACCTTAGCCTGATTTAAGACCTGCCCTGAAATATCCTGTGTATCTGTCTCCTGTCCTAAAAGCAGCACAGCTTTATAGACCTTGTCCTTATCTGTCAAAAGGTCACACACTCTGGTTGCCTTTCCAAGGCAGACAGGAAGGACGCCTTGCGCATCAGGATCAAGTGTACCCGTATGACCAATCTTCTTCTGGTGGAATATGCCTCGAAGCTTTGCCACAACGTCAAAGCTTGTATAGCCCTTTTCCTTGTATACATTGATTATTCCATTAACCATCTGCCCAAGAATCTCTCCCTAAATATTGTCCTTAATTGCCGTAAGGATGCGGTCTGTTGCCACCTCAAGCGGTCCGTCAATCGTAAATCCAGCGGCCTTTACATGTCCACCGCCGCCAAATACCGACGCAACCTTTGCCACATCATAATCACCGTTTACACGCAGGCTGCCCTTGTAGGTACCATCCTCATTTTCGTAGAGAAATACAGCAACCTTTATATCCTTTGTCACACGCAGCTGATTTACAATGCCGTCGAGATGCTTTGGAAGCACATCGTACTTCTCCATCTCAGCGCGCGATACTGCAGACAATATAACATCACCATTCAGATACAAAGCAGCATTCAAAAGTGCCTGCCCCATAATCTTGTTCTGAGCAAATGTCTTTGTATAAAATGTATCATCGATTATCCTTGAATAATCAATGCCCATCTCCATCAGGGAGCCTGCTATATCCATAGTCTTTTTTGAAGTGCATGAATACTGGAACACGCCTGTATCATGCACCATGCCTGTGTAAATACACTCTGCTATCTGTATTGTGATGCGCTCCTTCGGCAGAAGTTCAAACACAAGCTCACAGGTTGAGCTCGCATCCGGAAAGATGTAATTTGCGTCTGCAAAGGCCCCGTTTGTAACATGATGATCTATGCAAAGTGTCCTTTTTGCAGACTCAAAATACTTAGCTGCACTTCCCAGTCTGCCTGTGTCACTGCAGTCACATGCTATGAACAGATCGTATACTGTATCATCCGCATAGCTGCTGTCAATCTCATCTGCTCTTTGCATGAACTTAAAGATGTTCGGGCTTGGCTCTAAATAAAGCCTTGCCTTTATATCAGGATAATAATCCTTTATGTAGTTGTATACCGCAAGTGTTGAGCCGACACAGTCTCCGTCCGGTCTCACATGACCGGAAACGGCAACTGATTGTGCATCCTTTAAAATAGAATCAATCTCTGTCATAATCAATCCTCTTTGTTAATCCTCTTTGAGATTTTTTGTTACTTCATCAATCTTTTTAGACATCTCAACACCATACTCTATAGACTGGTCTATGATAAATGTAATGGCAGGTGTATTTCTTAAATTGATGTTCTTTGCGAGAGTTCTGCGTATATATCCCTCCGCTGACTTAAGTCCTGCAAGCGTATCAGCCTGTGATTTCTTGTCACCAAGCACACTGATATAAGCCTTTGCTGTCTTTAAATCAGGTGCCACCTCGACAGCAACAACACTTGTCATGGGATTGATACGCGGATCCTTTATCTCACCGCGTATGATATTTGACAGTTCACGCATTACCTCTTCGTTGATACGAATATTTTTTATGCTGTTCTTTCTCATATAATCCCGCTTTCTTTTTATATTAAACCGTAACTATCCGAATAGCTGCATTAATTCAAGATGACCAATATATGATTATCTCGGAACCTCTACCATCTTGTAAGCTTCAACTATATCGAATTCCTGAATATCATTAAATCCGTCAAATACAAGACCACACTCATAGCCTGTCTTGACCTCCTTGACGTCATCCTTGAATCTCTTGAGTGAAGCAAGGTCTCCCTCGAATATCTGCTCACCCTCTCTGCTAATTCTGACACGGCAGCCTCTCTCCATAAATCCGTCAAGCACATATGAACCTGCAATGTTTCCAACGCCTGAAGCCTTGAAAATCTGTCTGATTTCCGCATGTCCGATAACCTTCTCCTCAAATACAGGATCAAGCATACCCTTCATGGCAGCAGATACATCCTCGATTGCATTGTAGATGACCTTGTAAAGTCTGATATCTACGCCCTCACGGTCTGCTGTAGCCTTGGCAACAGGATCCGGTCTGACGTTAAAGCCAATGATGATTGCATTTGATGCTGATGCAAGGATAACATCTGACTCGTTGATGGCACCAACGCCGCCATGGATGACCTTGACCACAACCTCCTCATTTGAAAGCTTGACAAGACTCTGCTTAACAGCCTCAACTGAACCCTGTACATCTGCCTTTACGATGATATCAAGCTCCTTCATGTTGCCGGACTGAATCTGTGAGAACAGATCATCAAGTGACATCTTTGCCTTTGTATCCTCAATGAGCTTATTCTTCTCCTCTGAAATATATGTGTCAGAGAATGCCTTTGCCTCCTTCTCTGAATCACATGCCACAAATGTCTCACCTGCTGAAGGCACACTGTTGAGTCCAAGTATCTCTACAGGTGTAGAAGGCTTAGCCTCCTTTACTCTGCGGCCCTTGTCATCAATCATGGCTCTTACCTTACCATAGCTGCTTCCGCATGCGATAGGATCTCCGACATGGAGTGTTCCTTTTTGTACAAGCACTGTGGCAACCGCACCACGGCCCTTGTCAAGCTGCGCCTCGATTACGAGACCTCTTGCGTTTCTATCAGGATTAGCCTTGAGCTCGAGCACCTCTGCTGTGAGAAGAATCATCTCAAGGAGATTGTCGATACCCTCCTTAGTATGTGCAGATACAGGACAGAATATTGTGCTTCCACCCCAATCCTCCGGGATAAGCTCATACTCTGAGAGCTCCTGCTTAACCTTGTCGATATTGGCACTTGGCTTATCTATCTTGTTGACAGCAACGATAATCTCTACACCGGCTGCCTTTGCATGGTTTATTGCCTCAACAGTCTGCGGCATTACACCATCATCTGCAGCAACAACAAGGATTGCGATATCAGTAGAGTTTGCACCACGCATACGCATTGCTGTAAATGCCTCATGTCCCGGTGTATCAAGGAATGTGATGTTCTGGCCATTGATTGATACAACAGATGCACCAATGTGCTGTGTGATACCACCTGCCTCACGGTCTGTAACACGTGTCTGTCTGATGGCATCAAGCAGTGATGTCTTACCATGATCTACGTGACCCATTACGCAGACTACAGGTGGACGAGGAACCATCTTGCTCTCATCCTCTTCATCCTCCTTGAGAAGCTCTGCAATCACATCGACCTTCTCCTCTTCCTCACATATGAAATTGAACTCTAACGCAATCTCCTCAGCAGCTGCAAAATCAACCTCAGAGTTAACTGTTACCATCTCGCCCTTCATGAAAAGCTTCTTTACGATGGCTGAAGGCTGAACCTTCATCTTATCAGCTAAGTCCCTTATTGTAATCTTCTCCGGAAGAGAAATTGTCTTAATCTCGTTCTCATCCTCTTTTGGCTGTGTCTTCGGCTGCTGTGGCTTTTTCTTTCCGCCGTGCTTCTCGAGATTGATGTAATTCTCCTGCTTCTTTCCGAGCTTATCCTGCTTCTGGCTCTGATTGTGATTATGCTTATTCTTTCTATCGTTGCCTCTGTCGCGGCTCTCCTTTCCTCTTACATCATCAGGAGCTGCAACTGCAACTGTTTCTTTTCTGAAACGATTTCTGTCATCACCTCTGCTGCCTGTTCTATCGTTATTTCTGTCATTGCTCCTGCTTCTGTCGTTGCTTCTGCTTCTATCATTATTTCTGTCAAAGCTTCTGCCACCCTCTGCAGGACGTCTGGAGTCATTTCTGAAGCCTCTGTTATTGTCTCTATTATTGTCTCTGCTGTTATCTCGGTTATTGTTGTCGCGATTGTTTGTTCTTCTATCGCTGTTTCTGTCCGTATTTCTGCTTCTGTCGGCATTTCTGTCAGTGTTTCTGTTGTTGATTTTCTCGCCATTGTCCTGACGTCTGTCGCTTCTTCTATCAGCGTCAGCCTGACGTGCCGGACGCGAATTGGCTGCCTTCATATCTGCATATGGATCCGCTGTACGCTCACTTATAGGGCGCATAGCTCTCTCTCCGACAGGTCTTGGCTTAATAATGCTGTGCTGCTCAGGACGTGATGACTGATTATCGCGTCTGCCATTGCCATTCCTGCGCTGCGAACTGTTATTTCCATTATTTCCGCTGCCGTTTCCACCATTTGTTTTCCTACCCTGCTTACTGTACTGTGCATTGAAAACAGCTGTGATGCTTGCCTTTTTCTTTGGTCTGTCGGCTGCCTTAGCCTCATCCTTTTTAGGTTCTTCCTTCTTAGGTGCATCTTTTTTTACTTCTGTTTTTGCGTACTTCTTTCGTACAATTTGCTGTGCCTCATCCTCAAGACCGCTCTGCACATTTTTGACAGCAAACTGTGTGCCGTTTAATGTGTCTATGACTTCCTGCGACTTTATATTTAATTCTTTTGCAAGTTCATGAACTCTCATTTTTGCCATATATCTATTTTCCTCCATTATTCAGTTTTATTCGACTGCAGCTTTTTTATCACTGCATTTGCAAGGTTTTCATCCGTTACTGCAAGGGAAGCGCGAAACTCTTTGCCTATTGCATTCCCTAACCCCACCTTGTCACTATAAAAATAAATCGGAACCTCATAGAAAGCAGTCATATCCGAAAAATGCTTCTTTGTGTTGTCTGATGAATCATCTGCAACTATCACTAAAAATGCCTTTCCAGTCTTTACAGCTTTCTCTGTAGAAAACTCTCCGCTAACCACATTGCCTGACTTTGCTGCTAAGCCCAGCATAGAAAGTACTCTATCTGTCAATTTGGTTCATCTCCTTTTCAAGCTCCTCATATACCTGTTCTGATACACTAACGCCAAGGGATCGCTCAAGTGCCTTTGTCTTTTTAGCCTTTTTAAAGCATTCAAGGCTCTTACATATATAAGCTCCCCTGCCGTTTTTCTTGCCGGTGTCATCGAGAATTATGTCACCCTCCGCAGTCTTTACCACGCGAATAAGTGACTTCTTTTCCTTCATCTCCTGACAGCCTACGCATTTGCGCATTGGAATCTTTTTATTTGCCATTACTGCTCATCACCACTATCTGCCGCATCATTTTCTGTACCTGCTGCTTCGTTCTCGTCAGCCTCTGTATCAAAAGCCTCTGCCTGTACATCTGCCTGTTCTGTATCAGCTAATCTCTCGTTCTCAGCAAGCTCCTCATCCGAATAATCATAATCGTCATCATAATCATCCTCTTCATAGTCATTCTCATAATCCATGAAGTCCCCTGACTCTCTGGCCTGTGTCTCACTCTTGATATCAATCTTGAAGCCTGTAAGTCTTGCTGCAAGTCTTGCATTCTGTCCTTCCTTACCGATTGCAAGCGAAAGCTGATAATCCGGAACAACAACCTTTGCTGATTTCTCATCTGCATCTGCGATAACAGAGATAACCTTTGCAGGGCTAAGTGCGTTCTGGATAAGTATTGCCGGATTCTCATCCCATGTGATGATATCGATTTTCTCACCGCGAAGCTCATTTACGATAGCATTTACTCTGGCACCATTCATACCTACACATGCTCCTACAGGGTCTACGTTTGGATCATTTGACCATACTGCAATCTTTGTTCTGCTTCCGGCCTCACGTGAAATAGCCTTTATCTCAACTATGCCCTCTTTAACCTCTGTAACCTCTGACTCGAAAAGTCTCTTCACAAGCTCAGGGTGTGTTCTTGAAACAAGAATCTTTGGTCCCTTTGATGTGGACTTAACCTCAAGGATATATACCTTGATACGCTCTGTAGGCTTGAATACCTCACCCTTTATCTGCTCACTCTCAGTCAGAAGTGCATCTGCCTTGCCTAAATTGATGCTGACATTCTTTCCGATGTATCTTTGAACAACACCTGTCACAACATCCTTTTCCTTGCTGTTGTACTCGTCAAATATTACCTTTCTTTCCTCCTCGCGGATTTTCTGAAGGATAACATTCTTTGCGTTCTGTGTAGCAATACGTCCGAATTCCTTTGACTTTACCTCAACTCTCACGATATCTCCAAGCTGATAGTTGCCGTTTACCTTGTGGGCATCTGCTAAGGAAATCTCCTCAACCGGATCCTCAACCGTATCTACAACCGTCTTCTCCTGGTAGCATGAGAAAGCACATGTCTCAGGATCGATTTCTACCTTTACATTGTCTGATTTACCAAAATGGTTCTTGCAGGCAGTCACAAGAGAGTTCTCAATTGCCTCAAGTAAAGTTTCTTTACTGATGTTTTTCTCCTGCTCTAATATATTTAACGCTTCTAATAACTCATTGCTCATTATTTTTTCCTCCTATTTGTGTTATCGTGCGCTTTAATTAAAAATCCAATGCCTGACGTATAAGCGCAATGTCACTCTTATTGAATGTAGTCTCATTGCCGTCTTCATCGGTTATTGTCACTGTATCCTTATCATAGGCTTTAAGCAGACCATAAAATTCCTTTGATTTGTTGATAGCCCTGTATGTGCGAATCTCTATCTCCTTATTCATATTGCGCACATAGTCCTTTTCCTTCTTGAGAGGTCTTCCAAGCCCCGGCGAGCTGACCTCGAAGGTGTACGAATCAGGAATATAGTCCTCTCTGTCGAGAATCTCATTCATCTGCCTTGCAACCACTTCACAGTCATCAACAGTTATGCCACCCTCCTTATCGATATATGCTCTCAGGTAGTTCATGCCGCCTTCCTTAACATACTCGACATCAACAAGCTCAAAATTCATGCTGTCAAGAATTGGTTGTATAAAGCTCTCTGTCTTTGCCTCATATACACTTGCCTTTGACATTTTATCACCTCTCTTTTTTATATTTGTAACTATTCAGAGTTGTTCCAAGTGGTTCTGAATAGTTGCCTGATGTTTATAAACGTGAATTGAGAGAGGACTTTTGCCCTCTCTCAATCTAGTCAACGTTGTTATCATAGGTATAATAGCACTATCAGAAAAAAAAATCAAGTTTTTTTAAAAAAGTACTTGCTTTTTTTAAAACTCCATGATAGTATAATACACGGTTCGTTGGTCAAGCGGTTAAGACGCCGCCCTCTCACGGCGGAAACACGGGTTCGATTCCCGTACGGACTGCTTACTGATATTTATTTAATTAAATACAGCCCAACCCGAAAGCATCGCATTTATGCGATGTTTTTTTATTGTTGTTGACACCGGACGCACCCGTAGCACCAAAATGCACCTTGCATGCGCTAACGCTACGCTGTCAAGATACTGTACGAATTATGCTTTTCAGGCTCACTTTGCTTGACGAAAACGTCGAAACGCGCCGTCCATGGCGCGGTTCTCCTTGACTTGCCTTCCATGGCAAGTCATTTCTGTGTTTCATAGGCATAATTCTACAGTATCTAAACAGCTTCGCTAGTCGCTTATGCAAGGTGCATTTTGGTGCTACGGGTGCGTCCGGTGTCTATCCACGCTATGATAAATATTTCCGTCTTAAAGTAAAATTGCCTTGGGGCATTCCGTTTACCACAGAATGCTCCAAGGCATAAATATTTTAAGTATAAGCCTGAATTAAAAATTAATCATAATTAATCATCATATCCGTTAGGATTGTTCTTCTGCCATCTCCATGAGTCGGCACACATCTCCTTAATACCATACTGTGCTTCCCAGCCGAGCTCTCTCTTGGCCTTTGATGGATCACAGTAGCATGTAGCAATATCGCCAGGTCTTCTAGGCTTTATTGTATAAGGAATCTTAACACCTGTTGCAGCCTCGAAATTCTTTACGATATCAAGCACACTGTAGCCGTGTCCTGTTCCAAGATTGTAGATGCAAAGACCTGCATTCTCCTCAATTTTCTTTAAAGCCTTGACATGTCCAACCGCAAGGTCAACTACATGGATGTAATCTCTCACACCTGTTCCGTCAGGAGTATCATAGTCATCTCCGAATACTCCAAGCTCTTTGAGCTTGCCTACTGCCACCTGTGTGATGTAAGGCATGAGGTTGTTTGGAATACCGTTTGGATTCTCACCCATTGTACCACTCTTATGAGCTCCGATTGGATTGAAGTAACGAAGAAGAATAACGTTCCACTCATTATCTGCCTTATAGATGTCCATAAGTATCTGCTCAAGCATAGACTTTGTCCAGCCGTATGGGTTTGTACACTGTCCCTTTGGACACTCCTCTGTGATAGGAATCTGTGCAGGATCTCCGTATACTGTAGCTGATGAAGAGAAAATGATGCTCTTGCAGCCATTCTGTCTCATCACATCAACAAGTGTAAGTGTTCCTGCAATATTATTGTTATAGTACTCCCAAGGCTTTGCCACAGACTCTCCTACTGCTTTGAGTCCTGCAAAGTGAATACAGCTATCTATCTTTTCTTCCTTAAAAATCTTATTTAATATGTCTCTGTCAAGGATATCTCCCTTATAGAACTTTACTTCTTTGCCTGTAAGAGCCTTAACTCTGTCAAGTGACTTCTCAGATGAATTTGAAAGATTGTCAAGTACTACAACATCGTAGCCTGCATCAAGAAGTTCCACACATGTGTGGCTTCCGATATATCCGGCTCCACCAGTAACTAAAATTGCCATAATAAATATCTCCTTTTCATTTTTGTTAAATTTATTGTAGCGCATTTGCTCATTTTTGTATAGAATAAAATGTAGAAGAAATATGTAAAAATGTTGTAAAGGTAGGCAATATGAATAATAAATACAAAAATTCCTATATCGTAAAAGAAAAAGAGCTTGTATCTCTGTCCGTATATAACGTAGGCTTCCAGAGCTGTGATAGCCTGTATCAGTGGGGCCCCGGTATCAGAGACCATTATCTGATTCACTATATCATAAGCGGTAAAGGCCGCTACACTGTAAATGGCAGTGTTCACACATTAACTCCCGGTGATGCGTTTCTCGTATATCCAAATACCGAAGTGATTTATCAGGCTGATGCGCAAGATCCTTGGGAATATACCTGGGTAGGCTTTACCGGCAGCGATGCTGCAACCATTTTAAGAGCCACTGATTTCACAAAAGCGCATCCATACATACACAGTGTATCAAACGGAAACGAAATCAAAAGACAGCTCATGCATATATACGACGCCAGAGGCACAGAATTTGAAAATGCACTCGAAATGACCGGGCGACTCTACACCACCCTCGCTCTTTTTGTCAGTTCCGCCACATCAAAGCCGCCGCAAAACAGTGCAAACTCCTATGTACAAAAGGGCATCGAATACATCTCCGCCAACTATTCATACCCTATCACCGTTGAGGATATTGCATCATATATAGGCTTAAGCCGAAGTCACCTGTTCCGTTCCTTCCAGAGCATCCTCGGTGTATCTCCAAAGGAATATCTGACCGATTTCAGAATCAAACAGGCATGCTATCTGCTTAAACACTCCTCATTGTCCATCACAGCAATAGCAGGCTCTATAGGGTTTGATAACAGCCTTTATTTTTCAAAGACCTTTCATAAAATAAAAGGCCTTTCGCCTAAGGAGTATCGCAGTAAATATAAAAAAGCTCAAGAATAAAAAAACTGCCGGGCTTCACATGAAGCCCGGCAGCTTTTTTCATATATCTCTTATGCCAAACTAAGCAAGCTTAGATTTAGCAACCTCTACTAATTTAGCAAATCCTGCTGCATCTGTAACAGCCATATCAGCTAATACCTTACGGTTAAGGTCAACGTTTGCTAACTTTAAGCCGTGCATGAACTGGCTGTATGAAAGTCCGTTGAGACGAGCTGCTGCGTTGATACGAGCAATCCATAACTGACGGAACTGTCTTTTTCTCTCTTTACGTCCAGCGTATGAGCTTGTAAGTGCTCTCATAACTGACTGCTTTGCTACTCTATACTGCTTAGATCTAGCGCCTCTATAACCCTTTGCTAACTTTAATGTTCTGTTATGTCTTTTCTTAGCGCCTAAACCGCCTTTAACTCTTGCCATTTGTTGATTCCTCCTTAACTAATACTACCGATTACATGTATGGTAAAATCTTCTTCATATTCTTAACATTTGTCTCATCTGTCATTGTTGCTTTTCTGAGATTTCTCTTTGTCTTTGTTGTTTTCTTAGTTAAGATATGTCTCTTGTAGGCTTTATTTCTTTTTAACTTTCCTGTTCCTGTAACTTTGAAACGTTTTGCAGCTGCTCTGCTTGTTTTCATTTTTGGCATTGTGTGTTCCTCCTTAAATTGTTATCTCTTTTCTGCCAGCACCATACCGATGCTTCTTCCTTCAACCTTTGGTGCTTTCTCCACTACCGCTACATCTGAAAGATTCTCCGCTATATCATCAAGGATATGTTTGCTTGCATTCATATGAGCCATCTCACGTCCTCTGAATCTGAGTGTGATCTTTACCTTATTTCCTTTTGCAAGAAATTTCTTTGCAGCATTCATCTTGGTATTCAAGTCGTTAGCCTCAATGTTAGGTGAGAGACGAATCTCTTTCAATTCAACGGTCTTCTGCTTTTTCTTTGCATCCTTTTCCTTACGGGCCTGCTCATAACGATACTTACCATAATCAATCACCTTACATACAGGTGGCTTTGCATTTGGTGCTATCTTTACTAAATCAAGTCCTGCCTCGTCTGCAATCTTTTGAGCTTCTCTTGAAGAAACAATTCCTAACTGCTCTCCATCCGCTCCAATCAGTCGAACTTCTCTGTCTCTGATCTGTTCATTAATCATTAATTCGCTAATGGTCTTGTACCTCCATAAAAAATAGTGGATAGGCAGACTATCCACTATACAATCTTCAACACAAATGTTTGAAAATATTAACGCTAAGTCGCGCCATTGCGCTTAGGTGAGAGTGGATACTCTACTTTGTTTTCATACAACTACTAGAATATAGCACAGACAATTTCTGTTGTCAACACTTTTATCTAAATTTCTATAATCTAATATGTACCAAGAATCTTAAGGGCAATTGCCTCTTCCCTTATGCCTCTTAACGCATTCTGCACCGCTGTATCTGTAAAACGTCCTTCAAAATCAACAAAGAACCTGTACTCCCACGCCTTATCAGATATCGGACGAGACTGGATATTTAACATATTGATTCCATTGTATATAAAGTGTGCCAGCATATGATATAGTGCACCACTCTTGTGAGGTGTCTCAAAGCATATGCTTATCCTGTCCGCATCTCTGCGGCATACCCTTTTAGCCGACACAATTATAAACCTTGTTGCATTGTTTTTATTGTTCTGTATGCGGCTCTCAAGCACCTGAAGCCCGTATATATCAGCCGAGATATGGCTAGCTATGCCAGCCTGTGTGATATCTCCGTCATCCTTTACCTTCTTTGCAGAAAAAGCTGTATTCCTGACAGCCACCTGGTTAATATCCTTATGCTCATCAAAAAAATCTGAGCACTGCATAAGCGCCTGTGGATGTGAATACACAGTCCTTATATCAGAAATCTTTGCACCCGGAAGTCCCATCAGACTGTGGTCGATGCGTATAATCTGCTCCCCAACTATATAATTGTCGTATTCAACAAGCAGATCATAGTTTTCAGATACAATACCGGCTGAAGAATTCTCTATCGGAAGCACTGCATAATCAGCCTTTCCGCATTTGATATCCTCCATGGCATCCTTCCAGGAATCCACGTTGTAGCCATTACAGTTCTCGCCAAAGTATGTCTTCATGGCAAGCTGTGAATATGCACCCTCAACTCCCTGAAACACAATCCGTGCATTGGAAAAATCCAGGCTGTCTACCTCAGTAAAGTTTTCCTTCTCCACTATGCCATGCTCAGTCATAAGCTGATACTGCTTCTTTCTACTGGTCGACATAATCTGTTCAAAAAGCTCAACTATACCATGCTTCAAAAACTCATCATCTGCAAGAGACGATAATTTCTCAAGCTTTTCATCCTCTCTCGTCTTGTCAAAGACCTTTTTGCCGGTGGTTATCTTATACTCGGCAACGTGCTTTGAGATATCCATTCTTTCCTTATATAATCTGACTATTTCACTGTCTATCTCATCGATAGACTCTCTCAATTTCATTAAATCTTCCATTATTGTCTCCTAAAAAAGATATAATAAAATATTATTACAAATTTTATAGAAAGGCAAGTAATCCTTGAAAGATTTATCATATATAGATATAATTTAGTTAATATCTAAGCATAAATATCAAATACCCTCGGGAGAATTACATGAAAAAATATCTAAAAATAATTATTCCACTAATTTTAATATGCATCACAGGCCTTGTTATATACCATTTTGTATCAAAGGTAAAGCTTAATTCATCCTATGTAAATGGTAATACTGCAGGTAATCTGTACAATGCCGGGCTCTTCTGTGAAAGTGACGGTGAAGTATTTTTCTCAAATACAAACGACAACGGCAGGCTGTATGCCATGAATATTGACGGCAGCAATATACATAAACTGAGCAATGACACCGCCATGTACATAAACGCAGATAAAAACTATGTCTATTACGTAAGAAACAACAATCAGAAAATCACAAGTCAGACCTTCTTTTCATATGACAGGAACAGCCTCTGCCGCATAAAAAGAAATGGCCACGGCTCCACCGTGCTGGATCCTGACCCATGCATCTATGCATCCCTGATAGGCAATTATATATATTATCTGCACTATGACACACAAACAGCTACCTCTCTATACCGCATCAGAATAGATGGAGAAGAAAAAAAGAAAATAAAAAGTCACTATCTGTTCACCTGCAACACATCAGACCGGTATTTTTATTATAATAATCCAAAAAACGGACAGCTATACAGATATGACACTGCTTCACAGAGTGAAGCCTTATTCTACGACTGCAACTGCTACAAGCCGGTTGTGCTGGATGACACAAATGTGTACTACATGGATGTAAATCGTGACAATGCAATTGTCCATGTCAATATCAACAATCCCAATCCTGTAGTTTTAACGGAAGCCAATATTGAGCATTACAATGTATATGGCAGTCTGATATTCTATCAGCGCGGCGGTGATAATCCGGCACTGTGTGTTGTAAAAAATGACGGCACCGGCTTTAAAGAGCTTGCTAAGGGTGAGTTTTGCAACATAAACGTAACATCACAGTATGTGTATTTCACAGATTTTGTCTCGAACAAAGAGTACTGTACATCCACACAGAATCCGGATACAATAAAGGCTTTACAGCCATAACAGATAATTTCATTAAAAAGAACACGCATGATTAATCAACTCATGCGTGTTTTTTATTAATTCATATAAAATTCAAATCTTGATCTGTATATATCACTGCACTTTCCGGTATTCTGGTCTATCGCAATAACAGAAAGCACATTATTTCCCTCAGGAACAGGTATTGGAGCTGTATACTCTGTTGATGCAGCACTCGGATCTGACGAATCCCAGGTATAGTATACCTTGCAATTTTCAGGTACTGTGATTGTAATGTCTGTCTGTGCACCAAATGTACCTCCGTCAGGGTCTATCTCCGGTGCATCCGGTGCCTCAAACTCGATTTCATACTTGGCAGATGCCACCTCGCTTTTGATTCCTCTGTCATCAACCGCAACAGCTGTTATCTCATATGTACCTTCCTTGTCCAGGGTGATCGGGCTATAATATCTTTCTCCTCTGGTCAAAGGATCATCCGAATCATATGAATAGTATATTTTGGTATCGCTGTCTGCATCTATAGAAAGCTCAATAGTCTCTCCATACTTGCCACTGCTCTTGCTAAACTGCGGTTTAGATACAGTATAATCCGCAAAAAGCTTTAAAACAGATGCATCCTTAGCACTCTCACGCAGCGCAACAATTGCATCATAATCCTTTTTTGATTCATAAATCGAGATAAGCTGCTTATAAGCCTCTTTGCTCTTTGGATCAATATTGATAATTTCCTGATACAGCACAAGAGCGGCATCATAATCCTTCTTCGACATATATATATCAGCCAAAGCAAATCTGACATCTGTATTATCCGAATCAATCGACAAAGCCTTCTCATAATAAGAAACCGCGGAATTTATATTTCCCGCCGAATAAGCTGCCTTTGCCTGCTTCACCTGATAATCAAATGAATTGTCATGTGATCTGCTTACATTACGTGTAATAGCTGCAATAAGTATTACAATTGCTACAGCGCACACTACAGCTGATATAATAATTATCTTCTTCTGCTGCGCTCTCTTTGCCCTCTGTCCGTCAGACTGCGGCTTCTCACACGGTTGTTTCGTCTGAGACTGCTGCTCACCTGTCTGATCCTGTCTCACTTGCTGCTTTACAGACTGTGACATTCTGTCCGTTTTTTGTCCGTTCCACTGACCGGCACTATGAAGCTGTTCCCTCACCGGCTCATCAAACCTGATTGTCCTATCAGACACAGGCTTTGCAGTCTTTTGTCCATCAGTTCGCCTGTCATCATTTCCAACCAGATTATCAAGATAATCATCAAATTCGTTGTAATCAGGCACTATCTGAACCGGATGCCCACAGACATCACAGTACAGACTGCCCGCCTTCAATTCATTACCACAATTGGCACATCTCATACATCTAATCCTCTTACTTATTGTCTAATTATCTAATTATCTCTTCATAGCCTCAACACAATTGCTCATGAGCATCGCAATTGTCATAGGACCTACACCGCCCGGTACAGGTGTGATATGTGACGCTTTAGACACAACAGAATCAAAATCCACATCACCACACAGCTTATTTTCAGCATTTCTGTGGATTCCAACATCAATGACAACCGCACCATCCTTCACATATGAAGCATCTATAAACTTAGGCTTTCCTATTGCCACTATAAGTATATCAGCATTTTTACATACATCTTTTAAATCCTTTGTATGTGAATGACATACCGTAACAGTTGCATTCTCCCTAAGCATGAGAAGTGACATAGGCTTGCCGACTATATTACTTCTGCCAACCACAACACAGCTTTTACCATCAATATCTATATTGCTTCTCTTTAAAAGCTGAATGATACCGGCCGGAGTACACGGCAAAAAACCAGGCTTTCCTATAACCATCGCTCCAACACTCTGTGGACTGAAGCCATCAACATCCTTTTTGGGATCAATAGCATCAATAACCTTGTCCTCATCGATATGCTTTGGCAGTGGAAGCTGACAGAGAATACCATTTACAGAAGCATCAGCATTGAGCTTTTCGATAAGTTTTAATATCTCATCCTCCGTAGTCTCCTCTGCAAGTTCATACGAAAGCGATTTGATTCCGACATACTCACACGCCTTTTTCTTGTTGCGAACATACACTGATGATGCAGGGTCATTTCCGACCTGAATCACCGCAAGGCAGCCCTCGATACCTTTTTTCTTAAGCTCTGCCACTTCTTCCTTAAGCTCATCCTTAATCTGTGTTGAAATTAATTTTCCGTCTATTAGATTAGCCATATTTCCTCCTAGAATAATCCTGTGATCACACCATTGTCATCCACATCAATGCCGTATGCAGCCGGCTTCTTTGAAAGTCCCGGCATAGTCATAATAGAACCGTTTACTGCTACAACAAAGCCTGCACCTGCTGACGCATAAACCTCACGTACGTTGATTTTAAAGCCGCTCGGTCTGCCAAGCTTCTTAGCATCATCAGAAAGCGAATACTGTGTCTTTGCCATACATACAGGGAAATCTCCCATTCCAAGGTCTGTAATTCTCTTAAGTTCTCTCTCTGCTGCCGGAGAATATGTAACACCATCTGCTCCATATATTTCTTTTGCAACAGTTTCAATCTTTTCCTTAAGTGACAGGCTATCATCATAGAGCACCTTAAAATTGCTTTCCTTGTGCTCGATTGTTTCAAGTACCTTGTTGGCAAGGTCAATTCCGCCTTCGCCACCCTTCTCCCATACCTCTGAGAGTGCAAATTCACAGCCTCTTTCCTTACAGAACTGCTCTACAAAATCAGTCTCAGCCTTGGTGTCTGTGACAAATGAATTTAATGTGACAACTACAGGCACACCAAACTTGTGAAGATTCTCAATATGCTTCTCAAGATTTACGATTCCAGCCTTAAGTGCATCAAGATTCTCTGATGAAAGCTCATCCTTCGGCACGCCGCCATTATATTTTAATGCTCTGATTGTTGCAACAAGTACAACTGCATCCGGCTTAAGTCCTGCCATACGGCACTTGATATCAAAGAACTTCTCTGCGCCAAGGTCTGCGCCAAAGCCTGCCTCAGTGATAACATAGTCTGCAAGCTTTAATGCTGTCTTTGTGGCACGGACACTGTTACAGCCATGTGCTATATTGGCAAAAGGTCCACCGTGAACTATTGCCGGTGTATGCTCAAGTGTCTGGATAAGGTTCGGCTTTAAGGCATCCTTTAAGAGAGCTGCCATAGAGCCTGTAGCCTGAAGATCATCGGCTGTGACAGGCTTTCCGTCAAAGGTGTATGCCACGATAATTCTGCCAAGGCGCTTCTTTAAATCTGCCATATCATCGGCCAGACAGAGTATTGCCATAATTTCAGATGCTACAGTGATGACAAAATGATCTTCTCTGACCATTCCGTCCATCTTGCTTCCAAGACCAACAACGATATTTCTAAGGACACGGTCATTCATATCCATACATCTCTTCCATACAATCTGGCGTGGGTCGATACCAAGCTCGTTTCCCTGCTGGATATGATTGTCAAGAAGTGCCGCAAGCAGATTGTTCGCAGATGTAATTGCATGAAAATCTCCTGTAAAATGAAGATTTAAATCCTCCATTGGGACAACCTGTGCATATCCGCCACCGGCTGCTCCTCCCTTGATACCAAAGCAAGGTCCAAGTGACGGCTCACGAAGTGCGATAAGTGCTTTCTTTCCCAGGCGTCCAAATGCCTCTCCAAGACCTACGCTTGTGGTTGTCTTTCCCTCTCCTGCAGGAGTCGGGTTTATAGCTGTAACAAGTATGAGCTTTCCGTCAGGATTTTTCTTTGTGCGATTGATAAGCTCATCAGAAATCTTTGCCTTATACTTTCCATAAAGCTCTAAGTCATCCTCTTCAATCCCTATAGATGCTGCTACATCCTTGATTGGAAGCATTGTAGCTTCCTGTGCGATCTGAATATCTGTTTTCATTTTTCTTTGCTCCTTTGTGTTAATTATTCTCTAATATAGTATCTAATTCCTCTTTAGTCACCAGAACCTTGCGGGGCTTTGTCCCCTCCTCAGGTCCCACTACACCGGCTTCTTCGAGCTGATCCATGATGCGGGCAGCCCTATTAAAGCCAATTTTAAGGTATCTTTGAAGCATTCCGATTGAAGCCCGTTCCTTATCTGTGATAATTGACGCTGCCTCCGCAAAGTAAGAGTCCCTGCCATCATCCGTGTTTTCCACATCTGAAATAGTAACTGTTGTATTTGTCGTATCATTCGACAGGCTCTCCATCTTTTGTGCCACATCATTACTGTACTGTGCATTCTCATTATTTTCAATAATAAATTTCACAATATCGGAAACTTCTTTATCTGAAACGAATGCGCCCTGTACTCGAAGGGGCTTCGGAACACCCTGTGGGTCAAATAACATATCTCCTTTTCCAAGGAGCTTTTCCGCACCATTCATATCAAGTATGGTACGACTGTCAACACCGCTTGTAACCGCAAATGCGATACGGCTTGGCATATTCGCCTTGATGAGACCTGTAATAACATTAACAGAAGGCCTCTGTGTAGCTATAATCAGATGTATACCGGCTGCTCTCGCAAGCTGTGCCAGCCTGCATATTGCCTCCTCTACATCCTTTGATGCAACCATCATAAGATCTGCAAGCTCGTCCACTATAATGACAATTTGTGGCATCTTTGGCGGTTTTTCTGTATCCTTGCCATCCATTGCATCAATCATGGCATTGTAACCGTTTATTTCCCTGACACCGCTGTTTGCAAACTTCTCGTATCGGTCTGTCATCTCTGAAACCGCCCAGTTTAATGCTCCTGCAGCTTTTTTAGGATCTGTAACAACCGGAATCATCAGATGAGGTATGCCATTGTATACACTAAGCTCAACCACCTTCGGGTCAATCATAATCAGCTTTACCTCATCCGGCTTTGCCTTGTATAGTATACTCATGATAATTGTATTGATACAAACTGACTTACCTGAGCCGGTAGCACCTGCAATTAAAAGATGTGGCATTTTTGCGATATCCGTAACCTTAACCTTGCCTGCAATATCTTTTCCCACTGCAAAGGTAATCTTTGATTTGGCATTTTTAAATTCTTCAGACTCCACAAGCTCCCTGAAGGAAACAGCAACACTCTGGCTGTTTGGCACTTCGATGCCCACAGCGGCTTTTCCCGGAATAGGAGCCTCGATTCGTATATCCGCGGCTGCCAGATTAAGCTTTATATCATCTGCCAGATTCACAATCTTTGATACCTTCACTCCAAGCTCCGGTGTGATTTCAAACCTTGTAACAGCAGGACCGCAGCTTATATTATTCACCTTCGCATTCACCCCAAACACATTAAGAGTCTGTTCAAGCTTTGCCGCCGTCTCACGCAGATGAGCCTGCGAATCACCGGTTTTCCCCCTGTCAGGAGCCTTAAGCAGATCAACAGTCGGAAATACATACGGCTTCTGCTGGATTGCATTTTCTGCGTCATTTACCACTATCTGTTCGCTGACTTTTTCAACCTCTTTGGCGAGCTCATCCTTGTCTGATTTGACCTTTTTCTTACCTGACTCTGCTGCTGGTGGTTTTGTCATTACCGCATCTGCAACCGGAGCTGACAATTTTGATTGCAGCTCATTATCTTTTTGTATGTCAAAATCATCAGATATATCAGGCTCCACGCAGCCCGATATAGGTATCTGCGACACATGGCTTGCAGCTGCTGCACCCGAGCCGTCCGGTTTCATGCCATTAATCTGCTGCAGGGTCTTTCTGCCAAGCTCATCTGCACCATCACTATCGGCTGTGCCACCCAAAACCGAAACAGGCTCCGATGCCACACCAAAGTCCGGTGTCTGCACTATTTCACCTGCATTCCCTGATGTAAGGCTTGTCGTCTTTTTCTCCTTTATTGCAGGTGAACTCGGGTAATTCTCTATAGTTATCTCACCAAGCGCATCTGTAGCAGCTGCACCTTGTCCAAATATCCCCACATGCGCTGTATCACTACCTGCCATGCCTGAATCCAGCGCGTTTTCACTGCCATCAATTTTTGTATCAAGTGACACGCCCGTTATCTTATTGTCCATCCTTCGGCCGGCACGCTTACTCCTTCTGCCACCTTTTGCAGCCTCCTTTATGTCACTGTCTGTATCATCTGAAGCTAAACCCTCTCTTGTCTGACGCTCTCTTGACTTATACTGCCGATACTCCTGATATCTCTCATTATTCTCACGCGCTGACTCGTATACCTTTCGGCCGCCGTTTCTCATACCCTTCATGAATGATTTACCGGTAATGAGCACAAGACAGATAATCATCACAACTATTGTCACCACGTATGCACCTATAATTCCTACCGCCGGAACTAAAATGCAGCCTATAAGAGCACCTATAAAGCCACCACCTGAATGCCTTTCAACACTGTCAATGTATGACTGCACCGGTGAAACCGCGAATTCACCATACACTGCCAGGTACATAAACACACATATAAACCATATGAAAACTATGGTCATAACAAGCTTCATGATAGCATATGAATTGCCCTTATTGGACACAGCAAAAAAGCTGCCCACCAGAAGCACAAGCGGAAAAATATATGCCACCATTCCAAATACACCAAAAAGGAAACCGCTTACTGCGTTTCCCAAATGACCGCCTATTCCAAAATTGCTTATAAATAAAAGGATTGAAACAGCTACTACTATCCAGAGAAATATTTCCTTTTTAAAGGCCTGCTGCCTCTCTATCTGAGCCATTCTCTCCTTTTTTGTCTGTCTTTTTGCTGAGGATTTCTTCCTCGTTGCCATGTAACTAACCTCCGTGTTTTGATTTACAGAGTATATAATAACATATTTCTTCTGTTCTGTGTAAATTTTCTAAAGTAATTTTTCGATTTTGTGATTAAAGGGTCAAAAGGTATCATCGATGCATGCTTGAATGCAATTCAATGTATACCTTATTGACCCGCACTACACCGAGAAAGTAGCAATTTGCTGCGGGGACGCAGCAAATTAGCGGATTCGAGGTGGAGTCAGATTACGGGAATGCGTAGCATGTAGTAATCTGATTAATCATAAATGAGGTGCAAAATACCCCGCCATGAATGGCGGGGCAAAATGTTATGCAAAAACCACAATTTCACCAAAATATTTTATTCACCAATAAGGTAATTGTATAATCCCTCATATTTGAATTTCGAAGCATTCCAAGAGAAATCATTAGCCATGCCCCTGTCCACAATCTGGTTCCACTCACGCTTCTTATCGAAGAAGATGTGCTTAGAATAATTGATGACTGCAAGCATCTCATCGGCATTGTAGTTTGAGAACGAGAAGCCATCTCCTGAATTCTCATACTCATTGTAAGGCTTAACCGTATCCTTGAGACCTCCTGTCTCACGAACAATCGGAACGGTACCGTAGCGGAATGAAATAAGCTGTGTCAGACCGCAAGGCTCAAACCTGGACGGCATCAAGAATGCATCAGCAGCCGCATAGAGCTTGTGAGCCAGATCATCAGAGTAACATATATTTGCCGAAACTCTGTCAGGGTATTTCCATGCATAGTGTCTGAACATATTCTCGTACTGAGGATCTCCTGTACCGATAACAACAAGCTGTGTGAAATCGTCCACGATACCTTCAATCACATGATTGATAAGGTCAAGACCTTTCTGGTCTGTAAGTCTTGAAATGAGACCTATCATATACTTCTTCTTGTCAACCGCAAGGCCAAGATCCTGCTGAAGCTTTGTCTTGTTGTTGAACTTCTTCTTTCTGAAATCGGAAGCATTGTAATTGCAATAGATTCTGCCATCAGTCTGTGGGTCATAAGCATTGTAATCAATACCGTTTACGATACCCTGCATGTCAAAATGTCTGGCACTTAAGAGTCCGTTCAATCCCTCACCATAGTACTCCGTCTGAATCTCGTTTGCATATGTATCACTGACAGTGGTGATATAGTCAGCATATACAAGACCACCCTTAAGCATATTTGCGTCCTTCTTGAACTCAAGCTTGTCCGGTGTGAACAGATTGTCTGTAAGACCAGAAACACCCTGTACCCACTCCCTGTCCCATATTCCCTGGAACTTAAGATTGTGGATAGTGATAATTGTCTTGATACCCCAGAAGAATGGATTTGCGGCAAACTCATTCTTTAAGTATACAGGCAGAAGACCTGTCTGCCAGTCATGACAGTGTATAATATCCGGCTTAAAATCAATAAGCGGGAGCATTGAAAGTACAGCCTTGTCAAAGAATGTATACTTCTCAATCTCAAACTTAGTGTCAGAAGTATATGGAGAAAATCCTGTAAAAAACTCCTGATTGTCAATAAAGTAATATGTAATGCCGTCCTGCTCATATTTGAGCACTCCGACATACTTGTCCTGCACGTATGGACCTGAGCTCATGTAAAAATGGGTAACATACTCAAAATTATTGCGATACTGCTCCGGTATACAGCTATAATCAGGTATTACAACCCTTACATCCCAATAGTTCTTGTCAAACTCTTTAGGAAGTGCACCGCACACATCTGCAAGACCTCCTGTTTTTATAAATGGTACACACTCTGAAGCTACAAATAGAATCTTTTTCATATTCTCCTCCCGCTAAAACCCGTGATATATAATATTTAGTTTACTCTTCCCAATTGTGGTATACTTCCTGGACGTCGTCATCATCGTCAAGAAGGTCTAAGATACGGCCGATATTTGTGATGTCAGCTTCATCTGTCAGTGTGACATATGTCTGTGGAATCATTGTAACCTCTGCCGAAGCCATTGTGATGCCTGCCTCCTCAAGAGCAGCCCTGACTGCATCAAAATCAGCAGGTGCAGTTGTGATTTCGTAGCTGTCATCCTCATCGGCGAAATCCTCAGCGCCTGCATCGAGTGCCTGCATCATAAGGTCATCTGCATCCATATCGCACTCTTCCTTGTCGATGATGATCTGACCCTTCTCGTCAAACATGTATGATACACAGCCCTGTGTACCGATGCTTCCCTGTCCCTTTGTAAAGGCATTACGGACATTGGCCGCTGTACGGTTCTTATTGTCTGTAAGACACTTTACGATAATAGCTGTGCCTGATGGTCCATAGCCCTCATATGTAGCTGTCTCATAGTTTACACTGTTGCCGTCTCCTGCTGCCTTTTTGATACCTCTTTCGATTGTATCGTTTGGCATATTGTTGGCCTTTGCCTTGGCAACTACCTGTGCAAGCTTGAAGTTATTGGCAGGATCCGGTCCTCCCTCTTTAACTGCAACTGCGAGCTCTCTACCGATCATTGTAAAGATTTTGCCCTTTGCAGCATCATTTTTCTCTTTCTTATGCTTGATATTCGCAAATTTAGAATGTCCTGACATAATTTGTATCCTCTTTTCTACTTTTAAAAATAATCCATACCTTATAATATCATTTTTTCTCTTCCGGCGCAAGTTTCTTAATCATTACCTGCTTAATCACCTTATCCTCGACGCTCATAACAGAAAATCTGTAGCCATATGCGCTAATCACAGTCTTATCCCCCTCCTCCGGAATCTTATCCGAAAGCGATATGATAAAACCGTTAAGCGTCTCGTAGGCATCATCATCAACAGGCAGTGACAGCGCCTCCTTCACATCGGAAAACTCAGTCATGCCGTCCATTATAAATGTCTCGTCATCATTCTTTCTGATGTAGTTTTCTTCCTCATCGTGCTCATCCTCGATATTTCCGACAAGCTCCTCGAGTATATCCTCCATCGCGATAAGTCCAGATATCTGTCCGTACTCATCCACAACCATCGCAAGATGACTCTTTTTAGACTGCATCTTTTTAAACAGATCGTTGATATTTACAGTCTCTGGTATGAAGTCCACCGGCCGGATAAGCCCTTCTATGTCCTTGATACTGCTGCGGTAAACCTCATTTTTTTCAAAAAATGTAAAAGCATCCTTGATATGTAAGACTCCGATGATACTGTCAACATCATTCTCATAGACCGGAAAGCGAGATTTGCCGGTATCTATGATAAATTCGATTGCATCAATAAAGGACATACTGCCGTCGAGGCTTACGATATTTTTGCGGTGAGTCATGATATCTTTTACTTCCTTATCATCAAACTCAAATACATTGTGTATCAGCTCTGCCTCAGATGCAAGGATTGTTCCCTGCTCATGCCCCTCCCTGACCATGGAAATAATTTCTTCCTCTGTGACATCATCATTTCCAAGTATTCCATCGAAAGTCTTTTTGTTGTTTTTCATTCCATAAAGCAATACTCCAATACACAAAAGAAGTATCACTACAAGTATTGATAAAATTATAATTGCATATAACATAATGTTTTATTATCCTATGTAATAAGTTCTAAGCTGATTTCAAGCGCCCTGTCTATTTTAAGCAATGTGTCCTCATCAAGATGGCACACCTTATCCTTAAGCCTTTTTTTGTCGATTGTGCGAAGCTGTTCTAAAAGTACAACCGAATCCTTTGCAAGCGCATACTCCTTGCAGGCAAGCTCCACATGGGTGGGCAGCTTTGCTTTATGCATCTGCGAGGTTATTGCTGCGCAGATTACCGTCGGGCTGTGTCTGTTTCCGACATCATTTTGTATTATAAGGACAGGTCTTATCCCGCCCTGCTCTGAGCCTACAACAGGCCTTAAATCAGCGTAATAAATATCTCCTCTTTGAATAATCATACACGAATACACTCCATATTATGGTATACAAAAAGTATCTCCAGATTTTTCGAGTGTATTCTTAAAAGTTACACTTTTTTAGTTTTTGTGGTAAATTCTTGGAACACGCGGTGTGATAAGACATGCAAACTCATAGTTGAATCTGCCTGACAGCTCACCTAACTGCTCCATTGTGATTGTCTCATCCCCGTCTTTACCGAGCAGAGTAACTGCATCGCCTATTTTCACGTCAGGTATGTCTGTCACATCCACCATAAACTGATCCATGCAGACTCTGCCGCATATAGGTGCTTTTTTTCCTTTTATGAGAACCCAGCCCTTGTTTGAAAGTCCTCTTGAATATCCATCACCATATCCCACCGGGACAGTTGCTATCCTCATATGATGCTCTACTGTAAATGTGCCGCCGTAGCTTATATGCCTGCCCGGCTCAAGCTCCTTTACATAAGCAACCCTGCTGTGCAGCGACATGACAGGCTTTAGGGAGATTTTACTCTTGTCTACCTCCTCTGACGGCCACAGACCATAGAGTGTGATGCCTGCTCTTACCATATCCATATTGCACTCAGGGATTTCTACTATTCCTGCACTGTTTGAGCAGTGCTTAATCGGGATCTCGACTCCTCTTGCCTCAACAAGAGCTATCATTCTCTTAAAAAGATCAAACTGCTCAAAGGCAGGCTCCTTTGACAGCTCATCTGCCCTTGCAAAGTGAGTGAATATTCCCTCTATCATAATATTCGGCAGCTTAGCAATCTGTGCAATAATATCTGCACTTTCCTCTGTCACCTGAAAGCCTATACGGCACATGCCGGTATCTATCTTGATATGTATCTTACAGGTTTTATTCTTAGCGACAGCGATACGCGATAGCTCCTTAGCTGTCTCATATGTACATACCGCCGGGCGCACATCGTTGTCCACTATCTCCTCAAACTGCTCCGGGAAGCTGAGTCCTAAAATAAGTATCGGCTTTTTCCTGCCTGCCGCAATAAGCTGCATTGCCTCGTTGCTTGTAGCAACGGCATAGCCCCACAGATACGGAAGCGGCTCCAGTACCTCTGAAACAGCCTCAGCGCCATGACCGTAACCATCAGCCTTTACGACTGCTGCCATCATTGTCCCCGGCTTTAGCTTATTATGCATCGACTCCATATTATATAAAATTGCATCCAGATCTATATCTGCTCTGATTCTGTTAATTGCCATTTTTTTCCACCTTAATCCAAACTTTATCTAATCCATCAATAATATCACTTGCTATCATACCATAAGAGCCGGTATTGTCAAATACCATATCACCGGCAAGTCCATGAATAAATGCACCGTATGCCGCGGCCTTTTTCGTGTCACGCCACTGTACCAGAAGACCTCCCACGACACCGCTTAGCACATCTCCGCTTCCGGCTGTTGCCATACCGCAGTTGCCGGACAGATTGATAAACTTTTCGCCATCAGCCGCTGCGATAATCGTACGAAAATCCTTAAGCACACAAGTCACATCGTACAAGCCTGCAAACTCTCCTGCCACACCGATGATATCCTCCTGTATATTAGCAATGCTCTTTTTCATAAGTCTGGACATCTCGCCCAGGTGCGGAGTCACGATGACAGGCATTTTATGCTCATTAAGTAAAGTCATGTTGTCTGATATGATATTAAGCGCATCCGCATCAATCACAAGAGGTATCTCTGCTGTTTTTAGTACTGTTTCAACTAACATTTTGGCATTATCAGACTTTGAAAGGCCTGGACCTATCACCACTGCATCTGCCCACTCAAGCTCTGTCTCAAGCACTTTAGCTGACGCGATATCAGTACAAAGCAGTGCTTCCGGCAAAGCACATTGGATTATTGAGCGGTTGCACTCCGGCGTTATAATTTTCACAAGCCCTGCTCCGCTTTTGTATGCAGCCTTTGCCGAAAGCACCACCGCACCGGCCATATTGCGGCTTCCTGCTATAACTAACAGTTTTCCGAAAGTTCCCTTGTTGGAGTGTGCCGGTCTGTTATCAAGCTTCTTTAAATCAGACTCATCAAGAGCCCTTACTGATGGCAGATTACCACAAAAGCTGTGGTCATCTATGCCTATAGGCACCACCTTAACCAGACCGCAATAATCACAGCCCGGCCACAGGAGAAGGCCTGTCTTCTTATAAGAAAAAGTATATGTGAAATCTGCTTTAAAAGTGCATCCCATCACATGTCCTTTATCAGAATCCACTCCCGACGGCACGTCGACCGCCACCCTGTAAGCATCTGTCTTGTTAACGGCTGAAATCACATCTGCTAAAGAGCCTTCTATGGCTCGCTTAAGCCCTGTACCAAACAGTGCATCTATTATTACGTCACTTTTACACACACACTCAATATCAGAGACCACCTTAAAGCCATACCTTGCGTATATATTTTTCTGCAGCTCAAAGAGCTCGCTTCCTGCCTCATCTGTGCCAAAAGCATAGTACACCATGCATCTGTATCCGGCCTGATTTAAAAGTCTTGCTATCGCGATACCGTCTCCTGCATTATTGCCTCTGCCACATATCACGGCAAACTGCTTTGATTTATCAAAACATGCAACAAGCTCCCGGACAACACCGGCCGCAGCCTGCTCCATCAGCACCACCGAAGGAACCAAAAAGACCTGTGATGTTGTATCGTCCAGAAGCTTCATTTCATTACCTGTAACAATATATTCCAATATCAATTCCCCTTATTCTCATTGTTTGCATTATCAGCATTTGCATTATTGGCATTGAAAACCATAGGATCGTCATATTCAATATCAAAAAGATCTAAAACCTCAGCGCCAAAAATATCATGAAGATACGAATAAATCTCCCTGTTGTTAATATCTCTGTTCTGTTTTCTGATTATATTTTTCTTAAGTTCAACTCTTATATTTGCAATCCAGTCGTCAATTTCTTTTGATTCCAGTTTATTTTTCTCGATTTTTTCACTGAAATAATCCATCGACAAAAGCATCAGCCTGTCATTTACAGCTTTTATATTCTTCTGGATTTCAATAAGCTCTCCCTCAATGTTGTCAGCTTTCTCATTTATCTCATCTATAAGCTGCTTATCCTTGTCACGCTTTTCATCGCCGTCATCTCCCATGTTGGCAACAATATTAGACATAATTTTCGACTTAAGCTTTTTTAAATTCTTAAGCTCATTGTTGTACTTTCCCTGCAGCTTTAACAGCTCATCCAGTTCTTTTTCCGTGGCTGATATTTCGTCAGTCTTACCATGAATGGCAAAAAGTCTGTGCCACTTCTGGTCTAAAACCAGTAAAGGCACCTTTTTCCCTTTTAATGCAGCCTCAAAATCTTTTTTATCATTCATAAGACTCACCTTCTATTTATTTTTGGAGTTTTTAACAATATTATAGCTGAGCTGCATAAGGCTATCAGACAGATGAACACTCTCCACAACCACATCTTTATTTGGAATTTCAAGATCAACATGTGCAAAATTCCATATAGCCCTTATTCCTAAATCCACAAGCTTTGACGCAATAGAGTCAGCCTTTGACTTTGGCATGGTGAGCGCCGCAATATCCACCCTGTGTGTTCTGCAATACTCATCCAGCTCACTTAGCATAAGGATTGGAATACCTCGCACACTCTTTCCTGAAAGCTCAGGATTTACGTCAAAAAGCGCTGTTATGACAAAGCCAAGCTTTTCAAACTTTACATAATTGGCGAGTGCCTGACCCAGATTGCCTGCACCGATGATAATTATTCTATGCTCTGTGTTAAGTCCCATTATCTTTCCGATTTCCTCGTAGAGAAACTGAACATTGTATCCGTATCCCTGCTGTCCAAAGCCACCGAAATTATTGAGATCCTGTCTGATTTGTGAAGCTGTCACTTTCATTCTGTGACTCAGATCGTTTGATGAAATACGCTCCACTCCCTCATCCAAAAGCTCTCCGAGATATCTATAGTATCGTGGCAGCCTTCTGATAACCGCCTGTGATATTTCTTTACTCAAGTCTTATTCCTCCAATCATCAGGATATCATTTCTCTTTTAAAGACAAAAACCCAAGATTAATTATAATTTTTTGAAGGTCATCTGTCAATGTGTTAAGAATTTAACATTCAAAAAATTCATAATTATCCCCGGGTTATATCTTATTCTAAGGCTAAAAACCAAATTTCAGATTAAATTGTCTTCTCAAGCTCCTCTCTGATTGCCTTGATGAAGCCTTCGCTGTTTAAAACAGTAGGATTTTCAATTGTTGTGATGAGTGCGAGATCCTTTGTCATCTTTCCGCTCTCAATAGTCTTTATGCAAGCTGCCTCAAGCTTGTCTGCAAACTCAGAAAGTGCCGGAATCTTGTCAAGCTCTCCTCTTTTTCTGAGTGCTCCTGTCCATGCAAAAATAGTAGCTACAGAGTTTGTTGAGGTCTCCTCACCCTTTAAATGCTTGTAATAATGTCTCTGAACTGTTCCATGTGCTGCCTCATACTCATAGTATCCGTGAGGGGATACAAGCACTGATGTCATCATGGCAAGTGAGCCGAATGCAGATGAGATCATATCACTCATTACATCTCCGTCGTAGTTCTTGCATGCCCAGATAAATCCACCCTCAGATTTCATTACCCTGGCAACTGCATCGTCAATAAGTGTGTAGAAATATGTAATTCCAGCCTTCTCAAAAGCATCCTTATACTGTGCATCAAAGATTTCCTGGAAGATATCCTTGAAGGTGTGGTCATATTTCTTTGAGATGGTATCCTTTGTAGCAAACCATAAATCCTGCTTTGTATCAAGTGCATACTTAAAGCAGCTATGTGCAAAGCTCTCAATTGAATCATCCAGGTTATGCTGTCCCTGAATAACTCCTGCGCCCTTAAACTCATGTATTAATTCTCTGGTCTCAGTTCCGTCTTCTGCTGTAAATACAAGCTCAGCCTTTCCGGGACCGGCTACCTTCATCTCTGTTGCCTTGTACACATCACCATATGCATGACGAGCGATTGTGATTGGTTTAACCCATGTCTTTACGTTTGGCTCTATGCCCTTTACAACGATTGGTGCTCTGAACACTGTTCCGTCAAGCATGGCTCTTATTGTGCCGTTAGGGCTCTTCCACATCTCCTTTAAATTGTACTCTGTCATTCTGGCTGCGTTTGGTGTGATTGTCGCACATTTTACTGCTACACCGTATTTCATGGTTGCCTTTGCTGATTCAACGGTCACCTGATCATCTGTACGATTTCGCTCCTCTAAGCCCAGATCATAATACTCTGTCTTTAAATCGATAAAAGGTATTAAAAGCTCATCCTTTATCATCTGCCAGAGGATTCTGGTCATCTCGTCTCCGTCCATCTCTACAAGGGGTGTTGTCATCGTAATCTTGCTCATTCTTAAATCTCCTTTACTTAATAAGGTTTTCCCAACCAAGGTGTTCCATATTTTTCTTTGAATTGTTTATATGCTCTCTGGCGCATTTTTCTGCCAGCAGTGCGTCATGATTCTTAATTGCCTCGCATATCTGTTTATGCTCGTGAGTGGAGTTTTTAGCTCTTTTTGTCTCGCCGAGTGTCACCTTTCTCACTCTGCCGACATACTCATGATAGTCCTTTAATACCCTCATAAGCTCCTTGCTTCCGCCGGCCTCATACAGCAGCTCATGAAACCTATTGTCCAGCTCAAGAAGCTTCTTTGCATTGCCCTTTTTCTCGTGAAACTCCGTGAGATAAATATTCTCCTCCATGGCCGCCATAAGCTCATCCGATATCCTCGTTGCAGCCCATCTGGCACAAAGTCCCTCAAGCAGAGCTCTTATCTCGTATATATCCCTGATATCGTCCGTGGAAACACCCTCCACGAACGCTCCCTTATTGGGGATGATGGACACAAGTCCCTCAAGCTCAAGCTGACGCAGTGCCTCCCTCACAGGAGTCCTGCTCACCCCTAGCTCATCACCGATATTCTTTTCTTTAAGCTCATCGCCCTTTGCAAATGTTCCTGCAAGTATACCATCCCTGATATGATTGTATACTCTGGCACTCAGGCTGTAATTATCATGTGACATGTACTAATCTACCTCACTATAATACTATATTAAGCTTTTTACAGCAATCAGTAATTTGAACTACAAGCTCATTATCTGTGATGGTAGTCACACGGCCCTCGTCATACTGCTCATCTACCCATTTCTTTATCATGGTCACAAGCTTTGAGTTCTTATCTACTTTTCTGTCATCCGGCAGGCGGTAATAAGTGTTTATCCACAGCGCTATTCCTGCAAGTCCTGATGTATTGGACACAGCTACAAGAGGTGGTCTGTTTAAGAATTTACCTGTATCGAATATGTTGTAAATTTCCTCATTTTTGAGAAGTCCGTCAGCATGGATTCCGGCTCTCGTCACATTGAAGTTTCTGCCGACAAAAGGTGTACGGCTCGGCTGCACATATCCAAGCTCCTTCTCAAAGTACTCTGACAACTCTGTGATAACCGTTGTATCCATTCCATCGAGTGTGCCTTTAAGCTGTGCATACTCAAATACCATAGCCTCAAGTGGTGTGTTTCCGGTTCTCTCTCCGATACCAAACAGTGAACAGTTGACACCGCTTGCTCCGTAGAGCCATGCCGTAGTCGAATTGTTTACTGCCTTGTAAAAGTCATTGTGTCCATGCCACTCAATCTGTGATGAAGGCACACCTGCATGTGTGTTAAGTCCGTATATGATACCCGGAACGCTTCGAGGTATAACTGCTCCCGGGAAGTTTACTCCATATCCCATTGTATCACAGGCACGCACCTTAATCGGAATCTTGTACTCCTCCTGCAGCTTCATGAGCTCAACACAGAATGGAATAACAAAACCATATATATCAGAACGTGTGATATCCTCCAGATGGCACCTAGGGCTTATGCCGGTCTCAAGACACTCCCTGATGACTGACAGATACATATTCATTACCTCGCGTCTGGTCATCTTCATCTTATAGAAAATATGATAATCCGAACAGCTTACCAGTATACCGGTTTCCTTGAGTCCTATATCCTTTACAAGCTCAAAATCCTTTTTGCTGGCACGAATCCACGATGTAACCTCCGGGAACTTATATCCTCTCTCGAGACACTTGTAAACAGCGTCCCTGTCCTTTTTGCTGTAGAGGAAAAACTCGCTCTGTCTGATTATTCCCTTAGGACCACCAAGCTTATGTAAATAATCATAAATGGTAACAATCTGCTCCGTCGTATACGGTGCTCTCGACTGCTGGCCATCTCTGAATGTAGTATCTGTAATCCAGATGTCCTCCGGCATATTGTGAGGCACTATTCTGTCATTGAATGCTATCTTAGGAACTTCTGAATAAGGAAAGAGATTTCTAAAAGTATTCGGCTCATCTACATCCACGAGCTGATAAAAATGCTCTTCAAGCTGCAGTAAATTTGTTTTTTCGTTCATCAAAACTTCTCTCATCTTCGCATCTCCTGTGCTTAATTTTATCTTTTGAATAATTGTATACAATTATACTTTTTGTGTCAATAAAAAAATTTAAATCTTAGTGTAACACTTTGTTATGTCTATCATAACCTAGAGTGTAAATAAATTTTATTGGAGGTCACTTATGAGTGATTTAGCAGCAACAAACTGTTCATGCAGCAATACAGATAACGGATGTGGATGTTCTTCTATTTTATGGATTATCCTGTTACTGTGCTGCTGTTGTGGAAATGGCAACGGAGGCTCTTTCTTCGGAGGAAACGACTGTGGAAGCGGCAATAACAGCTGTATCTGGGCTATCATCTTACTTTTCTGCTGTGGTGGCTTTGGCTTTGGCGGCAGCAGCAATAACGGCTGCGGATGTGGCTGCGGCTGCTGATTTACATTTTTACTGCGGGTCTTTTCGGCCCGCAGCTTTTTACGACTTTTCAGTATTCTTTTTTTGCCTGTGCTGCTCTTTTTCTTTGAGCTTTTCAAGGACTTTACATTCGCCCTTCACTCTGTGCTTTTTGATGCATTCTTCATCTATCTCGTATACGTCGTGACCATCTATGATAAGCATATATCTTTTTTTAATAATATATGCTGTAAACATGCATAATGTGAATCAGGTGACATATTATATAGAAATATATTTTAAAGGATTTTTATGGACGAGAACAGCCTGTTTACACCATTCGATGAAATAACCCAGACAAGGGAGCTTCAGATGCTTAAAACCATAATCCCATATATGCCGCATGACTCACAAAAGCAGATGACTCTTATGGTTCACTACATATCACTTATGAATTCAATGAGAATGATAGATTGTGCACCGGCACTTTCTGTTGCAGAGACAGAAAGTATGGCAGACAGAAGGCTTTCCATGCTCAATGCCTTAAAGAAATACTGCAGCAAAAGCGAACAGGATACGATAGACAATCTGTTAAATATTTTTTCAGTTTTGGACAATAGGGAGATTTATGACAAAGCAGGAATTTTTAAATAATTTTGCACAAAAGGAAAAACCGAAAGATACAACGAGCGCCATGCCATTTCTCATGGAAAGTATTAAGGAGGCAAAGCGTAACGGCATAGAATTTACCAAAGAAGAGGTATATTCCATGTGCACCGAGCTAAGCAAAAACCTGCCTGAGAAAAACCGCAGGCAGGTTGAAAGGCTTTTAAAAATGCTATAGTTAATTTTTAAACGAATCTGTATTTATGCGAAGTATCTTGTCTATCGGAGCAGGCGAATTTCCCTTGCCATCCGTACCCTCAAGGTACTTCTCCCCCGCAGATTCAAAAATGACATACAATCTTTTATCCACACTGTCAAGCTCCTCTGAGCCCGGCGGCATCTCTATTGTGATGTCGGGGCTGTTGGGCCTTGACGACAGAGCTATGAGTGATTTGTAGCACTTGATATACGATGACTCATTTCTGCCATAGGAGGTGCTCAGATATACCTTTCCTGAGGCATCAAATGTAACTCCCTGCACCCTGGCAGGTATCGTATATGTGCTCAGGCTTGTGAGCTTGTCGTCCTTTTTGTCATAATAATATGCTACCATCTTTGACTTAAAAAGGATATTATGAGTGGCTATCCACAACCTGCCCCCATAGTATGTGATGCATGACGGCTTGTTTCCCACATCAAACACATCTACCACACCTGTCGCATCGATGACCTGCTTGGAATTCGCAGTGGCCATTAGAGAGATAAAATCATACGAGATACGCTCCACAGTTGTGTCGTAGGAATTGCACACCCATACATTTTCCCCGTCAAAGGCAATTCCGCCCAGGTGACTGTTTGCATCCATGCCAAGTGTCACAAGGTACTCTCCGTCCTCCCTGTCAAATACCATAAGCTCCCCTAGTGAGCCCTTGTCATCAGAATAGCTCGTGATAAGCACGTATTCGTCCGTGATACAAATCCCCTGAGGACACTGTGCCTCACTGAAAATATAATTATTGAGAAAATCATTTTCCTTCGTCTCCGGCATGCCCGGAATATCTATTTCATCTATAAAATCATAATCGCAATCCTTAAGCGCCAGTGTATGCGCTTTTTTATTACTCCTGTAATTGTAATGCTCTACGCTGTATTCATTGTTAATCGTCCTGACCCATTTGGCATATACCACATATCCATTTGCTTTTTCGTAGGTCAGAACATCCGCCTTTTTTGAAAAATGCTCATCCAGATACCAGCCATCAAATTTATAACCGTATTTGTGTGGTTCTCTTAGTCCCATGAATTTCTGCTTTGGTGTGATGTATCCATAATTATTGATATTATTTGCCGCACCGCCCAGATTATAGTAAATATATGAAACACCATCACTTTCTGACATATTGTCAACCAGTGTATTTAGTGATGGCCCGGAAGCAAAAGAGGCAGCTTCTGCCTCTTTTATCTCCGATGCAAACACATGAGTATTGGTAAAAATCAATGTAAGTAATATAATTAATGCTATTCTACTCTTCAACTTCAACAAGCTTGCTTGCCCTTTCTTCTATCTGTTTTGCAGCCACATCATCCGGTGCCTGCTCATATCTGGCAAACTCATACGAGAATGTGCCGCTTCCACTCGTCATTGAGCGAAGTGTGGCATTGTATCCATAAAGCTCCAGATAAGGAATATCCGCAACTATCTCCTGATATCCATTGTCTGTCGGGTTCATGCCCATCACTCGCGCACGTCTCTTGTTAAGCTCACCCATCACATCACCTGTATAGCCCTCAGGCACCACTACCTTAAGAGTGGCAATCGGCTCAAGAAGCACCGGCTTTGCCTCCATAATGCCCTTTTTAAAGGCCTGCTGTGTTGCCACCTTAAAGGCCATCTCAGATGAATCAACCGGATGATAAGAGCCGTCATACAGCACAGCCTTTATACCTGTCACAGGATAGGCTGCAAGAGGTCCCTTTTTCACGGACTCTGCAATACCCTTTTCAACAGCAGGGAAGAAGTTCTTCGGTACAGCTCCTCCTACGACCGTCTGCTCAAATACATATGGCGTATCCATATCACCTGACGGCTCAAAGGTCATCTTGACATGTCCGTACTGTCCGTGTCCGCCCGACTGCTTCTTGTACTTATACTCTACGTCAGATTTTTTCCTGATAGTCTCCTTAAAGGCTACCTTTGGACGCATAAGCTCTATCTCCACCTTGTACTTTTCAAGAAGCTCACTTGCCACTACCTCAAGCTGCATATCACCGATACCATATAGTACAGTCTGTCCATTTTCGCTGTCATTTACACTGTTTAATGTCAGATCCTCCATTAACAGTTTCTGTAAAGACTGGGAAATCTTGTCCTCATCGCCCTTTTTCTTTGCCTTGTAGCGCATTGCCACATACGGCTTTGATATACTTGTTCTAAGATATGTAACCGGCATATTTCTGGTGGAAAGTGAATCTGTCGTAAGAGTCTTTGTAAGCTTTGCAAGCGCTCCGATATCACCTGCATGAAGCTCCTTCACCTCTTCCACCTTACTGCCTCTCATCACATAGAGCTTTCCGATTTTCTCATCGCAGTCCCTGTGATAATTGTAAAGTACATCATCTGTCTTTAGTACGCCCGAATTAACCTTGATCAGTGAATACTTACCGATGTACGGGTCAACTATAGACTTGAACACATAAGCGCTCTTTGATTTTGCAAAATCATAATCAGCATTATACACCTCATTTGTCTTGGTGTTAATACCGGTACAGCTTCTCTTCTCAGGACTTGGCAGGTATTTCACAATATCAGCCATAAGTGTATACATGCCTCTTGCGAGAATATTTGAGCCCATGAGCACCGGTACAATAGAGCCCTCAAGCACGTTTGCACGAAGCGCAGCCCTGATTTCATCATCAGAGAACTCCTCTCCGCCGAAATATCTGTCCATGAACTCCTCGCTTGTCTCAGCTACAGCTTCAACTAAAGCCTCACGACATATTCCCAGGTTCTCCTTTGAGTACTCAGGCACATCAAACTTATCCACGCCTCCGCTTTCATTCCATCTCTTTGCCCTCTGCTGGATGACATTGACATAGCCCACAAACTTCTCATTCTCTCTGATTGGCAGATGGAATGGAGCTATTTTCTTGCCGTAAAGCTCCTGCAGCTTTAATACCACATCCTTAAAGCTTGCATTGTCGATATCCATGTCCGTCACGAAAATCATCCTCGGCAGCTTGTATTTCTCGCATATCTCCCATGCTCTTTTTGTGCCTGTCTGTATGCCTGCCTTGCCTGAAACCACGATGATTGCAGCATCTGCAGCCGATACAGCTTCTTCAACCTCTCCCACAAAATCAAAAAAACCAGGAGTATCGAGAATATTTATTTTGACATTATCCCACTCAATCGGTACAACCGATGTATGTATAGAGAACTGACGCTTTATCTCTTCCTTGTCAAAATCGCTGATAGTGCTGCCATCCGCTACAGTGCCCATTCTGGTGGTCTGTCCTGCCAGATATGCCATAGCTTCCACGAGTGATGTCTTGCCACAGCCGCTATGGCCTAAAAGCACGACGTTTCGAATCTTCTCAGTAGTGTAAACATTCATTTCAAGTACCTCCCTGACATTATTATAGTATGTAAACATTGTACTAATATTTTATATAATTTACAACACTTTTATGCAATCTGACGATTATTTTTTATTGTTATATTGTAATAAATATGCCAATAATTTATTGCTTTATAGTGTTAAATTGGATATAATATATTGTAAATATTCAAAACCACTATAGTGCGATTTTGAGAATGTGCGTGTGGTGATTCTGAATAGTTACAATAAAGAATTAGGAGATACACATAAATGCATTTTGATAAAGTTGGCTTTATAGGGCTCGGTCTGATTGGCGGCTCTATAGCCAGAAAAATGAAAGAAAATAATCCAAAGGTCTCAATTATCGCAACAGCAGGGCATCAAAAGACCATAGAGGATGCCTTTGAGCTTGGCCTGATAGATAATAATGAGCTTTTAGAGCTTAACTCTTTTAAAGACTGCGACGTAATCTTTCTGTGTGCACCGGTAAACAAAAATATCGAATACCTCACACAGCTTAAGGATATCATAAAGGCTGACTGTATCATCACAGATGTAGGCAGCACCAAAACCCAGATTCACGAAAAGGTTATAGAGCTTGGCCTTGAGCGCAATTTCATCGGCGGTCATCCTATGACCGGCTCTGAAAAAACAGGCATACTCAATTCAGACAAGCAGCTTTTGGAGAACGCCTACTATATTATCACTCCTACTGCTGCAACTACTGAAGAAAATCAGAATGATTTCAAACAGTTTGTACTTTCACTGGGCTCAATAGCTCTCATTTTAGACTACAGGGAGCACGACCATGCTACCGCAGCCATCAGCCACCTGCCACATATGATTGCATACTCTCTTGTCAATCTGATTGAGCATATTGATTCCGAAAAAGAGACCATGAAAACTATCGCTGCCGGTGGCTTCCGCGATGTGACACGTATCGCCGCAAGCTCCCCTGTCATGTGGGAAAACATATGTGAGTCCAACAAAACACAGCTGCTCTCACTCATGGACCAGTATGAAGCCAATTTCCATAAGCTTCGCGAAATAATTGCAGAGGGCAGTTCTCAAAAGATGATTGATTATTTCCAGGATTCAAAGAATTACAGGGATTCACTCACACTTCCCGGTGCCAAAATCCGCAAGGATTTCCACGAAGTATTTGTCGATATTGCCGATGAGGCAGGCGGTATTGCAGTGCTTGCAAGCCTTTTAGCCTTCAACGGCATCAGCATCAAGAATATCGGCATCATAAACAACCGTGAGTTTGAGGAGGGTGTACTGCGCATAGAGTTCTATGACGAAGATGCTCTTGAATCGGCTATCAGCGTACTTAAAGAAAGAAACTATACTATTCACCGCAGATGATTTATCCTGTTATATGGTTTTAATCCCAAAAACAAAGAGCCGTAAAACGAATTTGATTCGTTTTACGGCTCTTTTTATACCGTCCAATGCAGCACTGTTTACAGATAAACAGAAACCAATAACACTTTATTAATATACGCTCTCCTCAAGTACCTCATAGAAATTCTCAAAGGTCTTGCGGCAGCAATAAGGGTCTATTATCTCAACACCCTCTGCCTTAAGCCCCGGCAAAGTAAATGACATGGCTACGCGATGATCGTCATACGTTTTAATTTTACAAGGCTTAATACGCTCTGCCGGATAAATCTTTAAGCCATTTTCAATTTCTTCAACCCTCACACCTAATTCCGTCAGGTTTTCCTCGATGGCGTTTATCCTGTCACACTCCTGCAGACGAATATGCGAAATGCCTTCTATCCCTACAGGTGCATTTGCAAACGGTGCAATCGCAGCAAGTGTCAGCGCCTGGTCTGAGAATGTTGACAAATCCCAGCTTCCGCCATGTATATGAGCATTCTTTGGTGGCATACACACTATGCCGTCTGCCTCATCGGAAATTGTGCAGCCCATATCCGCAAGCACATCAAGAAATGCCACATCTCCCTGCAAGCTGTTTTGGTGTACCCCCATCACCTTTGACTTAACATGTAAAAGCGGGCTCATTGCATAAAAATAGCATGCAGCCGACACATCCGGCTCTATATCATAGTCTAAGCTTTCATACGCCGCTTTCTTAGGGATAATAAAGCTGTTATTCTTTTTGTCCTGCATCACATCGAGCCCAAACTGCTTCATCATAAGACGCGTCATCTCAACATATGCCATACCATGCGTTCCTGTGACATTAATCGTAAAGTTCTTTTCCATCACCATAGCCGAGATAAGAAGGGCACTCAAAAACTGGCTGCTCTTGTCTACGTTTATATCAACAGTATCAGCATACTCCCCTGTATTTCCGATGGTAAAAGGAAAATGATATTCGTTCTCATCATACTCAATATGGGCACCCAGCTTTTCAAGCGATACAAGCAGATCCTTCATAGGACGCTTCTTCATCTGCTCAGAGGACACTATATGGTATCTGCCCTTTGACAGTCCAAGAAGAGCTGTAAGAAAACGTGCAGCGGTACCTGCACTTCCCACATCTATCTCAGCTTCATTCTTTGGTATCCTGCCTCCAAAGCCTGTTATTGTTATTTCTCTTTTATCCTCATCCACCAAAACCGGAAATCCCAGACGAATCAGTGCATCTATAAAATGTCTCGAATCATCACTAAAAAGACACCCTTTTAAAACGCTGCGCCCGCTTGCGAGTGCAGCGATTAAAAGGGCCCTGTTTGTGATACTCTTTGAGCCAGGTACACTGGTTACTATATCATGTGGATGATTTACTTTTTTTACTTTATAAATCATTGAAAATCTGATAAATATCAATCTTGAGTGCATCAGTGTCTGTCATACCGATAAACACAGCACCATAGTGATATACTCCTTCTTCACTGTCTGTTCTTCGTACAATCTCGACAACCGCATCCACAACCTCCTTGGTCCAAATTTGGATCTTGGTGTCATAATATGTATGTATATCAAGAGGTACCTTTGCATTAAATCCTATACCGCTTCTGGAAATATCTGTGACATCCACATGACAATACTTAAGTGTTGTCACTCCGTCCTCATCCAGCCGCTCTAACTGTACCGATACATCAATGTCAAGTCTTTTATGTCTTCTCTTTTCTTCCATTCACTTTACCCCATCTATTATATTATTGACTAAGGGAACAAATTACCCTCAAACAACATATTAGTATATATGACTGATTTTTACAAGTAAAATTTATTCAGCTGCCTAATCGTCCATATGCATATCGTTCGTTATAAACATCGCATCACCAAAGCTGAAAAACCTGTATCTTTCATCTACAGCCTCTTTGTATGCATTGAGGACATGCTCTCTGCCTGCTAATGCTGACACAAGCATGACAAGTGTAGACTGTGGCAGATGGAAATTTGTAATCAGACAGTCAATCACCTTAAAGCTGTATCCCGGATAAATAAAGATATCCGTCCATCCGCTACACTCTTTTAGCATGCCGTTTTCATCGGATGCTGCCTCTAAGGTACGAGTGCTTGTAGTGCCGACAGATATTATTCTGCCGCCATTTTTCTTTGCATTATTAATCTTGTCTGCAGCCTCCTGTGACACCATGTAAAACTCAGAATGCATATGGTGATCAAGCACATTATCCACCTTTACCGGTCTGAAGGTACCAAGCCCCACATGTAAAGTCACCTCTGCTATATCCACTCCCTTATCCTTTACCTGCTGTAAAAGCTCCTTTGTGAAATGCAGTCCTGCCGTAGGCGCAGCGGCCGAGCCGTCATACTTTGCATATACTGTCTGGTAGCGGTTCTTGTCCTTTAGCTGATGTGTGATGTATGGCGGCAATGGCATCTGTCCGAGCTTATCAAGTATCTCCTCAAAAATACCCTCATAACTGAACTGAATCAGCCTGTTTCCATCATCAACCACATCTATTACTTCACCGGTTAAAAGTCCGTCACCGAATATAATTTTCGTGCCCGGCTTTGCCTTTTTACCCGGCTTTACAAGAGTCTCCCATACGTCATTTTGTCTGCGCTTTAGAAGAAGTATCTCTATCTTTGCCATAGTGCCTTCCTTCACGCCAAAAAGACGTGCAGGAATTACCTTTGTATTGTTGAGCACAAGGCAGTCGCCCGGTCTTAAATATTTAACAATCTCCTTGAACACATGATGGCTGACTTCTCCTGTCTTCTTGTCAAGCACCATGAGTCTTGAGCTGGAGCGGTCCTCCAGAGGATCCTGTGCTATCAGCTCCTCCGGAAGATCATAATCAAAATCTTTTACGTCCATAATTTTCCTATTCCTAACACTATACTAACGTCTAACCACGAAGTGTGATACCTGCAGTCTCTTTAAGATGAGCAAGTATATCCTTTACAAAGCCCTCGACCTTCTTAGTCTTAAGCTCCTCATCCTTTGGTGTAAATACTACACTGTACGCCATGCTCTTCTTATTCGGAGGAAGCTGTACACCCTCGTAAACATCAAACAGTGTAACATCTGAGACATAATCACAGGCTTCCCTGATACCGTTTTCAATCTGCTCACATGTGATATCCTTGTCCACAACAAAAGCAAAATCTCTCTTCTCATCATCAAATTTTGAGATTGGAGTAAATACTCTGTCCTTTCCATACCACTGTGAAAGAACTCTTAAGTCAAGCTCCATCACATATGCCGGTACTCTCATGTCAAGCTCATCGCATATCTCATATCTTACCTGACCGAGATATCCGATTTTTTGTCCGTCACAGAATACCTCTGCGGTCTGATATGGATGAAGGAATGGCTTTTGAGCCGGCTTGTATGTAAACTTCACATCAAGCGCATCTGCTACAGTCTCAGCCAGTCCCTTTATAGTAAAGAACGATTCATCCTCACCGAATACACCTGCGCAAAGTGTCTCTCTCTCATCCGGATACTCTGTAAGCGGAAGCTCCTTTGCGATAAAGATATTTCCAAGCTCAAAGATTCTTCCCTCCAATATACCCTTCTTCTGGTTTCTTGCTATGGCATAAAGCATCTCAGAAGCAAGTGTTGTTCTCATAAGCGAGAGGTCAACATTGATTGGGTTTATAAGCCTGATAGCATGCCTTTCAGGTGCATCCTCCGGGAATCTGAGCAAATCAAGATCAGCTGGTGAGAAGAATGAGTAATGTATTCCCTCATACGCGCCTGCTGCACAGAGCACCTCTTTTATCTTGCGCTCTGTCTGCTGTCTAAGGTTGAGTCCTCCGAGTGTAACCTGTGCCGTAGGCATGAATGCAGGAATGACATGATCATAGCCATACATACGGATAACCTCCTCGGCCACATCCGGATAATCCTCCATATCCTCACGATATGCAGGGATCATGAGTGTCAGCTCATCACCGCTTACAACCGGTGCAAAGCCTAAATTTGTGAGTATTCTCACGATATCCTCTGTAGGTACCTCTATTCCAAGCACACCATTAACCTTTGCAATAGAAACCTTCATCTCTTTTGGCTCAAGCGAATTTCCAGTAGTCACCTCAACGTGAGTTGAAGAAACCTTACCACAGCCAAGCTCCTCCATCAGGTGAAGTGCTCTCTTCATAGCCATGGCTGTTGTGTACTCGTTTACACCCTTTGAGTAAAGTGCACTCGAATCAGATGACTGTCCCAACGCACGTGAGCTCTTTCTGATATTGTCTCTTGCAAATTTTGCAGATTCAAACATCACCTCTGTTGTACCGTCGTTAATTTCAGAGTTTAAGCCTCCCATGATACCGGCGAGCGCAACTGGCTTCTTTCCATCACAGATAACCAGGTTATTGCTGTTTAACTCAAATTCCTTCTCATCAAGTGTGACAATTTTCTCTCCATCATTTGCACGTCTTACTACAATCTCATCTCCCTCAAGGTATGAGTAATCAAAAGCATGCATTGGCTGTCCGAGCTCTTTTAAAACAAAGTTAGTGATGTCTACCACATTTGAAATAGAGCCTATTCCGACAAGTGCAAGACGTTTTCTCATCCATGCCGGTGACTCAGAGATTTTTACATCATGTACATAGTGAGCTGTGTAGCGAGGGCAGATGTCCTGTGCAAGAACCGAAACCTTGAAATTTTCCTTCTTCACATCATCAGCAGTATAGTCAAGTGCAGGCTCCTTAAGATCTTTTCCCAAAACAGCAGCAACCTCTCTTGCCATGCCATATATACACTGGCAGTCAGGTCTGTTTGCTGTGATTGCAATATCAAAAATCCAGTCATCAAGGCCGAGGATAGGTTTTACATCATCTCCCGCCTTAGCATCCTCAGGTAAAACCAAAAGTCCGTTGTAGCCTGCACCCGGATAGAGGTCCTCATTTAAGCCAAGCTCTACGCCTGAGCATAACATTCCATATGAATCATATCCACGCAGCTTGCCCTGCTTTATCTCCATCACGCCCTCTATTGTAACATGATCCTTTGCTGTGGCATATACTGTGGCACCGATAAGTGCAAGAGGATATTTGCCCCCTGCCTTTACATTGTCCGCTCCACAGCAGATCTGGAATGTGCCATGTGCTCCGGCATTTACCTGACACAGGCTTAGGTGTGTCTCAGGAATCGGCTCACATTTTTCTACAAGGCCGACTACTACGTTTGAGATATCCTTTCCCACCTCATATGATTCCTCAACCTCGAAACCACATGAGAATAATTTTTCCTCTAACTCCTTTGGTGTTACATCTATATCTACATAATCTTTTAACCAGCTAAGTGGTGTTAACATAATTTTTGCCTCCTGTTATATATTCAAGAAAAATGAATCTAGTTGTCATCAATCTGGTCTAATACCCTAAGGTCTGACTCGAATAAAAGCTTGATGTTGTTAATTCCGTATTTGAGCATTGCAATACGCTCAAGACCGATACCAAATGCAAAACCACTGTACTCATTTGTGTCTATGCCACAGCCCTCAAGCACCTTTTTATTTACTACGCCTGCACCAAGCACCTCAATCCAACCTGTGCCCTTGCATAAAGAGCAGCCCTTGCCGTGGCACTGGAAGCAGCTTACATCAACCTCTACAGACGGCTCTGTAAATGGGAAGTATGAAGGACGAAGACGTGTTGTGACATTCTTTCCGAACATCTTCTTTACAAGCTGGTCAAGCATACCCTTTAAATCGCACAGTGTGATGCCCTTATCTACCACAAGTCCCTCCATCTGTGTGAACATAGGAGAATGTGTCGCATCATCATCCGAACGGAAAACCTTACCCGGTGAAACAACCTTGATAGGTGGCTTCTTTGCTTCCATAACGTGAATCTGTCCTGCTGAGGTCTGTGTACGAAGTAAGAACTCAGGTGATAAGTAGAACGTATCCTGCATATCACGCGCCGGATGATCCTTTGGAGTATTTAAAGCTGTAAAATTATAGTAATCATTCTCGATTTCTGTTCCCTCATAAACCTCAAAGCCCATAGATGTGAAAATCTCTGAGAGCTGGTCCTTTACCTGTGTTACAGGATGAAGATTACCCTTTTTGCTTCTCTTTGCAGGCATAGTGACATCTATTTTCTCGCTCTCATACTTGCGCTTAAGTGCCTCTGCCTCAAATTTCTTAACCTTCTCATCAAGAAGCTTCTCAACTGCCTCACGTGTCTCATTGACCCACTGGCCTACCTTTGGTCTCTCATCAGGAGCAACATCCTTCATGCCCTTTAAGACAGCTGTGAGCTCACCCTTCTTTCCAAGAATTGCAGCACGCACATCATTTAATTTTTCAAGACCGTCAGCCTTATCAATTTCAGCAAGTGCTTTTTCTCTGATCTGTTGAATTTTGTCTCTCATCGAATTTCACCTCATAATATTTTTCTTAATTTGCATAAACTCGTAAACCCAAGCTTGAATTCGCCGTTTATGCGATAAAAAACGTCCCTGCATGGCTATTAAACCATGCAGGGACGAAAATTCCGCGATACCACCCTGATTTCCATTGAAGAAATATCCAATGGACTCTCATTGATATGTGTAACGTACATAACACGTCATGAACTACTGTGCTTCATCCATGCAGCTTCAGTGTGAACTTCAATCAATAGCCTTTTTGTAAGACTGTTTTCAGCCGGTGACAATCTCTCTCTGGTCAAAGTACTATAATCTACTATGCACCTTCATTGCTTTTATTATATATAGCTGCGACATATATATCGCAAATGCTTATTTCTTAATAACACATAAGTCATTTTAGCACAATCTCTATATTTTGCAAGTAGAAAATTTTATATTTGATTTATATTTTATTTCTAAGCCCCTTAGGATAATGGTTTTTAACCTGTGTGCCATTCACCTTGCCCCAGCCGGCCGTGTATCCGTCCACACATACAAGTACCCAGCCCTTTTTGCATTCAGCCGCCTGCTCATCAGATAACATAACTGACTGACCATTGAAAAAGCCGATAGTCTGCGGATTGTCACATGTAAGCTTTACTACGTTTTTAGCCTCACTTAGCTTAAGTGCAAGTGCCAGCGAATGTGACGGCTCAAAGCGCTGTTTTTTAAACTCTCCTATATGTAGCCCTGCTCGCTGCACCTTAAGCCCTTTAATATCAACTTCCATATCAGGCAGCCTGTAGAGCTGCTCCCCAAACATGACAAGCCTTGAGTTTTTTATCCATGCTGCCATATCCTCTGATATGGTCTCATCAAGAAACTCTGAGAGAAGCTTCATATTTTCTTTTGTAAGAGCCGGCTTCGTTTCATTTTTCCTGTTCTTACTATTTTTGTTCTTTTTGGTTTTCCTGTCAGCTTTAAGGTCTGTGTCCACACTGCCTCTTCTCACAAGCTTTGCCACAAAATGTCCCTCTCCGTCCACCTTATGCGGCCAGAAGCGCTCCATTTCTTCAAGTGTAAAATCAGGATGTCTCTCCAAAAAACACTCAATTACATCCTCATTTTCTTCCTTCGAGAAGGTGCATGTGCTGTATACTATCACGCCTCCCGGCTTAAGCATCACCGCAGCATTATCCAGTATTTCCTTCTGCCTTTCCGCACAGATTGCCACATTTTCCATGCTCCACTGCTCTATTGCCTCAGGCAGCTTTCGAAACATTCCCTCTCCTGAGCATGGTGCATCCACCTGTATAGCATTAAAAAAGCCTGGGAAATGTGAAGCAAGAACAAAGCTGTCCTCATTTGTCACAATCGCATTTTTGATTCCCATACGCTCTATATTCTGCGACAAAATCCGGCTTCTTTGTGTATTAATCTCATTTGATACCAAAAGTCCGCTGTCTCCTAAATATGTGGCAAGCTGTGTGCTCTTTCCACCGGGTGCCGCACACAGGTCAAGCACTCTCATACCCGGCTTTGGAGCTAAAAGTGCAGCCGCCGACATGGCACTTGGCTCCTGTATGTAGTAAAGCCCCATCTCATGATACGGATGCTTTCCCGGACGCACATTCTCATCAAAGTAATATGCCTCATTTGCCCACGAAACCCTTTTATCTGAAGAAATTCCAAGTACTTTCAATATCCGCATTATTTCTTCAGGGCTTTGCACTTTTAAGGTATTGAATCTAAGCGCCTGAAATCTGTTATTGTCATAGCTGTATAAGAAATCATCCCACTCATCACCCAGAAAGGCCTTCATCTTTTTTTCAAACTCTATCGGTAAATTCATTGTCAAATCCTCTTGTTCTCTTACGAAATAATTACAATGTATCTTACTATCACACACATAGTCATGTATCTAAGCACTTCGATATTACCACATTTCTACTATCCATGCTATCAATTTTTTTAAACGTTAAAATTCACCTTTAAATCGGCTATAGTGGCTGCTAAATATAATAAAATCCCGAAAGTTATAATAATTGAGGCATATCACTGCTCACTACGTACACTGCTTATATCCACCACTGTCACATCCTTATAATAATATCCGATTATATCCTTATAGCTGCTTCCTGCCTTTGCCAGCTTGTCTGCCCCATACTGGCTGAAGCCTATTCCATGGCCAAAGCCTCCGCCGGACAGTGTATAGTGACCATTTGCACCGGCACTCACACTAAAGCAGGCGCTTGGTATCATCGACATATTCTCCCTCGCAGAGCCATCGTTTAATGTAACTTTTTTCTGATAATGCCCTAACGCCTTTCTTATATCATTCTCCGCCGTAAAGGTCTGCGATTTGTTTCCATAATTTATTGTAAGCGAAAGTACATAACCGGCATCTGACGTCTTATCGACAGAAATACCTGTTGCTGTGCCGTACTGAGGATCATTGTATGCCGATAAATCAAGCTCCGAGGTCCATCTGTAGTATGGCGAATTGTCATCCACCGACTCCACCTTGTGTATGAAATCCGGTGTGCTCGAAGACCAGACCTCCATATCCTCGGTTTTTCCGGCAGACGTAGAAAAATAATAGCATGTTATCAAGCTCCCTCCACATGAGACAACCTGTCCTGCTGTAGCTTTTACAGCCTCATCGGTCGACTGCTTTGTTTCTGAAGCGTTATATACCTGAAAAGCCGTTGTATTGTCAATATTTGCTCCGTATAGCGCATACTGTGTATTTTTCATCTGTGAATATACAAAGGTTCTTGCGCAAACAGCCTGAGCCTTAAGCGCCTCTGCATCAAATGTAGACGGCATCTCCGACGGCAGCACATAGCGCACATATGTCTCCACATCGACTGTATTCACCGCCACAATACCTTCCTCTGTCCCGATAAACTCAAATGAGCCCGGATAGCTCTTACCGTTTATGCTGACATAATTGTCCGCTGAGCTCACCTTTATCTTACTTTTCTGTACGTTTGCCATATATGCTCCCACATCATCAATAGCATTGCTGCCACAGTCGGCATCATCCACATAAAGGTTAGCTGCGGCAGCTGCCGCAATTGTTGGAAATGCATCCTTTCCATCGTTTTTTATAAGCACTCTTATGTATGTAAGGTCAGGTACCTGTCTTCTGACAATGGCACATATCCTGCCGGAATCAAGTATGTAAGAAAGTGTTTCACTTCCGATTATCAGGTCAGAAACCGCAATTTCCTTAGGTGAAGTGCCTGTCTCATCATACACCGGCAACTCGCTTGACTGCATTGGAATGTCACCCTGCCCTGCAATCTGCATGGTACCGTCTCCGTACGACAGCATCACACCTGATATATCATCCGGCTTTACCTGTATCTTTTTGACCTTAGAGCCACTGATTTCAATATCACAGACCCCTGTAAAGCTCTCTTCCATGGTACCCTTTGCCCTGTATAGATCTCCATCACATATGAAAATCAGCCTTCCATCATCATTTGACACAATATATGCATTCTCATACACCATATCCTTAGTCACTGCCCTCGCCTGTTTTACAAGTGCCCCTTTTTCCTTTTGCGCCATAACAATTGCAAAAACAATAACCACGCATACCACGGTTATCGCAAGCATTATCCAGACCATCTGATTCGGCTTTTGCCGTCTTCGTCTTCTATTTGCCAAATTTCTGTTCTCCTTAACACCCAAATAGTGGTTACTGCTCAAAAAATGGGAGCTGCAAAAACAGCTCCCTTTATCATCTGTACTTAAGAATCCTTTGTGCTTTAAAAATCTTTTGTATCTCATAAATCTTTTGTGCGTCCGGAGTTCTTTTGTACATTATTATTCTTTTGTAAGAACCCAAAATGCCGGTCCTGTAATTTAGACTCCTAGCGCTCTTGCTAGGTGGGTAACCGCAGTCTGCCTTCTGCCTTCCGCTGCATAATGACGGCCTGACATCCAACAGCTCATATAGGAATCCCGTTTAAAGTAAATGTAGGTTCTAAATACACAGGGTTGTCGAACATCTCAGGTATCTTTGTAAATTCATTATACTTTATTATGTCTCATGTTGCAATGCAAAATTCATGTTAGAATTTAACAAATTTTTCTCTGGCATTTCGTAACATATTTGAAAACCAGATAATTACTGCGACGAATATAATCATCTCCACATATGACCAGTACGGTATCTTTTTGAGGCAATCCGAAACTATCGCAACTATACTGATAACAAAAATCACAATGCCGAATACAAGTGACTTTGGATAAATATAAGCTATATATCCGGCCGTATCCTTTATTTTTTTCATCTCATCCTCAGCCACAAAGGTACTTTCAATTTTGCCGCTTTTCTTCATTCGTAGTGACACAAATATTATGTAAATTCCTAGTATCAGCGTGACCGCATCTATTATAATAAAATAGTTCATGCTTCTTTCTCCTGTATTTTTATTTATTATTCCTAAATAGTTATCACGGATCTTATATATAGAAAAAATATGTAAAATCACCAAAATTAGTATAACCTCATGTAAGGAAAAAATAAATGGTAAATAAGTCCCAACTATTTCTTGAATTTCTATTATTAATGTAGTAAAATATATTTATATTTTCAAGGGGAAGGAGTTTTTAAAATGCAACTTGACGATTTAAAAATACTTATATGCGATGATTCGATTCTCGCAAGAAAACAGATGAAGGACATAATCAATTCCATTGGTTCACCAACTATCATTGAGGCGGCAAACGGACAGCTCGCCATTGATATGTACAAGGAGCATAAGCCAAATCTCACATTTATAGACATTGTAATGCCGGTAAAGGACGGAAATGCCGCTATCTCAGAAATTATGGAGTATGACAGCAGTGCTACCATCTTCGTTGCGTCATCTGTCGGCACACAGTCCGAGCTTAAAAAGGCTCTTGCTGCCGGAGCATGTGACTTCATTCAGAAACCAATCGACAAGGATCAGGTCATAAGTCTGATTAAGAAGCACATAGGAGGAAATTAATATGTATACTCAATTTTTTGGCAATTTTCTCCTATCAAAGGGGTATATCACTAATGAGCAGCTTTTTGACGCACTCAAAGAAAAAGCACAAAAGCACGCAAAGCTCGGTACTCTTGCCATCCACTCAGGGCTTATGACAGCTGCCGAGGTTGATTCAGTAATAGTCGAGCAGACCCATCAGGACAAGAAGTTTGGTGAGCTTACAATAGAAATGGGCTATCTGACAGACGAGCAGGTAAAGGATCTCTTAAACATCCAAAGCCCTGACTTTCTTCTTTTAGGACAGATTCTTTTAGACAAAGGCATAATTGACAATACCACTCTCGAAAAAAGTATACATGATTACCGCAGTGAGAATGCTATTTCCAATCTTGACATGGTACTCGAGGATAAGGACAGTATAAATCATCTGATAGGTCATTTTTTTGCCAATACAGGCATAGATCCTTCTGCCATTGACATTATGTATCTTGAGCTTTTGTTTAACAGCTTTATCCGATTTGTCGGTGATGACTACACTCCGCTCTCTGCCGAGATATGTGACAGCTTTAGTGCGGACTGCATGGTACGTCAGGACATCGAGGGCAGCTATGCCATATCTACATACATAGGCATGAGTCAGACAACAGCCATCAATTTTGCATCACGCTATGTAAATGAATCATTTTCAGTATACGACGAGTATGTACAGGCATCTCTCGATGATTTTCTGAACCTGAACAATGGACTGTTTCTGGTCAACTGTTCAAATGATCAGGCACTTGAGCTTACTCTCACTGCACCTGAGCATTTTGATGGACAGACACGCAGCTTCAATAAAGCCTGCAAGCTCAAGCTGTTATACCCTTTCGGAGCCATTCACTTTATTATTGAATTCTAATATCTCTGCAAGGCAATTTCAGTAATCTGATAATTATTTACTCTATAATTAGAGCACAAAAAGAACATCTGCAATCAGCAGATGTTCTTTTATGTTGCGCTATATATAATTATATATCAAACAAATTACAATTATATGATTAAATGGGCAAAAGGTAACATTATATTATTACTGTACACCGAGCATTTTCTTAACAGTGTTTTCCATCTGATCCACATCACAGACTGTATTGTGAAGAATCTTTGCATCCCTGATTTCCTCGATGGCATTTGGTACCTTAACGTTGCCAAGCTTTGAAAGCTCATCTACAAGCTCAAAGTCTGTCATTGAATCGTACTTAGGATCAATTGCATCCATCACACTTCTTGTGAATTTGAATGGACTTGCTGTAGATGCGATAACTGTCTTTGTAGCTGTATCGCCTGTAGCCTCTTTGTACTTACCATATACACCGGCTGCAACTGCTGTATGAGTATCAATTATGTATCCTGTATCCTCGTAAAGCTTTTTGATGACCTCTGCGGTTTCCTTCTCGCTTGTGTAATTGCCATAGAAGTCAGAAAGCTTTTCCTTCATCTCAGGTGTTACAGTGTATTTGCCATCCTTAGCAAGCGAAGCCATAAGCTGAGCATTCTTATTTGCATCATTTCCTGCGATACGGTAAATGAGTCTCTCAAGGTTTGAAGAGATGAGAATATCCATGGATGGTGAATTTGTGAGGATAAACTCTCTGTTTTTATCATACTCTCCTGTTGTGAAGAAATCATAAAGCACCTTGTTCTCGTTTGAAGCGCAGATAAGCTTTGCAACGGGAAGTCCCATGTTCTTTGCATAAAACGCTGCAAGTATATTTCCAAAATTTCCTGTAGGAACAACGATATTTATCTTCTCATCCTTTGCGACAGCTCCCTGTGCAAAAAGCTTTGAGTAAGCATATACATAGTACACAATCTGTGGTACAAGGCGACCTATATTGATTGAGTTGGCGGATGAGAACTGATAGCCTGCGGCATCCATCGTCTCTGCAAGAGCCTTATCATTGAACATAGCCTTTACTGCTGACTGTGCTTGGTCAAAGTTGCCGTGAATACCCACTACATGAGTATTGGCACCCTTTTGTGTAAGCATCTGCTTCTCCTGAATCGGGCTGACACCATTCTTTGGATAGAAAACGATAATCTGTGTCCCCTCAACATCAGCAAAGCCTGCCATAGCTGCCTTTCCTGTGTCTCCTGATGTGGCTGTCAGGATGACAATCTCGTTTTTAACATTGTTTTTCTTTGCAGATGTGATAAGTAAATGAGGCAGAATGGATAATGCCATATCCTTGAAGGCTATTGTAGAGCCATGGAACAGCTCAAGGTAGTAAGCGCCGTCAGCAAACTTAAGCGGTGCAATCTCAGTAGTATCAAACTTGCTGTCGTATGCCCTGTTGATACAATTTTTAAGCTCTTCCTCTGTGAAATCCGTAAGGAAAAGCTTCATAACCTCATATGCTACCTGCTGGTATGACATCTTAGAAAGCTCCTCAACAGAAACATCAAGTGCCGGAATGCTCTCAGGTACAAATAATCCTCCGTCATCGGCAAGGCCCTTAAGGATAGCCTGTGAAGCTGTTATTTTCTTTTCACTGTTTCTTGTACTTGAATATAATAAATCCATTTTTTACCTCATTTCTCTTTTTATCTTATCTAAATCCATATTGCTGCATCTATATGCAGACAATTATTATCCTTTATAGTATAATAAATTTCATATATCAAATCAATAACAAAAATGCTACAATTATATAAATGTTTTAACAAACAATAACAAAATATATGTGAAAGGGACACAATACATCTATGCTGCAAGGAGTTTACACCGCTGTCAGAAAAGACGGCACCATTTACTACAGGTCCAACATCACCTACAAAAGCAAACACATCAGTCTCGGAAGCTTTGACAGTGAGCTTTCTGCAAGCCGCGCCTATGCCACTGCATCGACAATTTTATTAAAAGAAACAAACAGCATAGAGGACTCTTACTTTCACACCCATGCACTTGCATTTGATAAAATTGTAACTCTTATTAATTTCCGTGATAACGGAATGTACATCAAAACCCCAATATACCTGCGCAAAAACTATTTCAGCTACTATCTGGATATATCACATGAGCTGAAATTCGATATAGACGATTTGTTTTACTACTCTGAGCATCGCATATTAAAACGCCAGGGACATCTGTACGTCAACGACTACGGCATGCAGGTCACCCTGCTTAACCGCTATGGCATACAGCCTCATGCTGTTTGCGGACGGGACTATGTATTTGTAAACAACGATCCAACCGACATGCGCTACGAAAACATCAAGCTGTTAAATCCATACCATGGTGTAGAGATTGTCAAAACTGCAGGGCTCGACAAATATAAAGCTCGCATACACATAAACGGTAATTTTGTCATAGGAACCTACAACACAATCGAAAAGGCCGCTATTGCATACAATAAAGCTGTCGATATGGCTCATGCACATGGCATAGAAAAAAACTATCCCGAAAACTATATCGAAAGTATATCAGGCAAGGAATACGCGGATATTTACACTTCTGTGACAGTTTCCAATAAATATTTGCAGTATCTGCAGCAATTTGATTTATAGAACGCATATCCCACAGTTTGCATATTACCATTATTTTTAATATTGTACTAAAAACTCCCGCGGTTATATAACCTCGGGAATTTTTATAATTACTTCTGATTTATATAGTTTACAAGTCCCTCGCAGTCGATAATCTTCTGCATGAACGGTGGGAATGCCTGTCCCTTAAACTTCTCTCCTGTTGTCTCATCTGTGATGATACCTGAATCAAAGTCTACTGTCACCTCATCACCGGCTTTTATTGCCTTTGCTGCCTCAGGGCACTCAATAATAGGAAGACCTATATTGATTGCATTTCTGTAGAAAATTCTTGCAAATGTCTCTGCGATAACACAGCTTACGCCGGCAGCCTTGATGGCAATCGGTGCATGCTCTCTTGATGAACCACAGCCGAAGTTCTTGTTGGCTACCATGATATCTCCGGCCTTTACATTATTTACAAAATCCTTGTCGATATCCTCCATGCAGTGTGTTGCAAGCTCCTTAGGATCAGAAGAATTCAGATATCTTGCGGGAATGATTACATCTGTATCGACATTGTCTCCATATTTAAATACACGACCGTGTGCTGCTTTCATTGTGCTACCTCCAATCTTTACATAACATCCTTTGGTCCTGAAATCTTACCTGTAATGGCACTTGCAGCTGCAACAGCAGGGCTTGCCAGATAGACCTCAGAATCCACATGACCCATACGTCCGACAAAGTTACGGTTTGTGGTAGATACGCATCTCTCGCCCTCAGCGAGCACTCCCATGTATCCGCCAAGACATGGTCCGCAGGTAGGTGTGCTCACAATGGCACCTGCCTCGATAAATGTCTTAAGAAGGTCCTCTTCCATAGCCTGAAGATAAATCTTTTGTGTTGCAGGAATCACGATAACCCTGATACCATCCGCAACCTTTTTACCCTCAAGAATCTTTGCTGCAATACGCAGATCATCCATACGGCCGTTGGTACATGAGCCGATTACTACCTGGTCAATCTTTACATCCCCCACCTCATCGATGGTACGTGTATTGTCAGGCAGATGTGGGAATGAAACTGTAGACTTAAGTGTGCTAAGGTCGATTGTATACTCCTCATCATACTCTGCATCACTATCAGCCTCATACTCTGTGAACGGACGCTTTGAATGCTCTTTCATGTACTCTCTTGTGAGATCATCTACAGGGAAGATACCATTCTTGCCGCCGGCCTCGATTGCCATATTGGCGATAGTAAATCTGTCGTCCATAGAAAGATATTTAAGTCCATCTCCGACAAACTCCATTGACTTATAAAGTGCACCGTCCACACCAATCATACCGATGATATGAAGGATGACGTCCTTGCCGCTGATCCACTCAGCCGGTTTTCCGACGATATTGAACTTGATAGCAGAAGGTACCTTAAACCAGGCCTTGCCTGTAGCCATTCCTGCTGCCATATCAGTACTTCCCACACCTGTAGAGAATGCTCCTAAAGCTCCGTATGTACATGTATGAGAATCAGCTCCTATAATCACATCACCTGCTACAGTCAGTCCCTGCTCAGGTAAAAGTGCATGCTCGATGCCCATTTTTCCTACATCAAAGTAATTTGTAATCTCGTTTTTGCAGGCAAACTCGCGAACACATTTACAGTGTTCTGCTGACTTGATGTCCTTGTTTGGTGCAAAGTGATCCATAACGAGTGCAATTTTATCTTTATTAAACACTCCCTCTACCTTCATCTTGTTGATCTCATGAATCGCTACAGGTGAGGTAATGTCGTTTCCAAGCACAAGATCTAAATCAGCCTCAATGAGCTGTCCTGCACTAACAGAGTCAAGGCCTGCGTGTGCAGCAAGAATCTTCTGTGTCATTGTCATTCCCATGCTTATATTCCTCCTAGCATATAAAAATATTGTATTATGATTGTATCTGAATCAAGTTTACTTAAGACATCATAACATATGATTTACCATAATAAAAATACATAATAAACATATTTACCATAACTAAATCTCATGGTATAATAAACACAGATTTGTTGATGTTCACACATTTTTGTGACAAGCAACGATTACAGCCCATTAAAAGTACAAACCACAGGAGGTACAAATGAACCAGAATCTCTCATCTTACTGGATTTTCTATACTGTCGCCAATGCCGGCAATATATCAAAGGCAGCCAAGGAGCTCTATATCAGCCAGCCTGCCATCAGCAAGTCAATTCAAAAGCTCGAGGACGGACTGGAATGCAAGCTTTTTTCCAGAAGCTCCAGAGGTGTCGTCTTGACCGATGAGGGCAGGCTTCTTTATGATCATGTAAGCGAAGCCTTTGAGGCATTAAATGAAGGGGAAGAAAAGCTGAAGCGCTCAATAGAGCTCGGTGTCGGCCAGCTTAAGATTGGTGTCAGCTCAACCCTCTGCAAATACATGCTTTTGCCATATCTCAAGGAATTCATACACAGAAATCCTCATATAAGCATCTCAATCGAATGTCAGTCCACAAACGAGACCTTAAAGCTCCTCGATGATGACAAAATAGATATAGGTCTGATCGGAAAACCAGCATCACTTAAGACCTTTAATTTCTATTATCTGGACAACATCGAAGATATATTTGTCACTACAAAGGACTATCTGCGCAACTTAAGCGCCCGTGGTGTCAAAAAGAGCGAGATTTTGCAAAATTCTACTCTCATGCTTCTCGATAAAGGCAATATGACACGTAAATATATTGATGATTATCTGCAGGAGAACCAGATACACGTAAAGGACTCTATAGATATATCAAATATGGACCTGCTCATCGACTTTGCCAAAATAGGCGTAGGTGTGGCCTGCGTCATAAAAAGCATAGTTTCAAAGGAGCTTGCTGACGGTACCCTGATTGAAATTCCTCTCGGCATACCAATCCACAAGCGTGAGGTTGGCTTTGCTTACAAGGAGTCTTCAAAGCTTTCCACCTCTTTACAGACCTTTATCAAGTTTTATGAGAGCTACACACCAGAGGATTTTTAAATAACAAAATATGACCCCGGAGGTATTACCTTGAAAGAACAGATACACACTATTCCCATATCAGACGCCTTTGACAATGCCGGCGAATGCCCCTTCTGCTATATAGAAAAACGCACTGAGGATCACGTCATGGATTTTGTACTTGGTCATGGTGCCTCTTACATGGAGGCTGACATACGCGATATGACCGATAAGGAGGGCTTCTGCCGTGCACATTTCAAAAAAATGTTTGACTATGGCAATTCACTCGGAAACGCCTGGATACTAAAAACCATGTACATGCGCCATATTGAGGAGATGGACAAAGAATTTAAGAACTTTAAGCCTGATTCAGTGCAAAGGAGCGGTCTTTTCAAAAAAGCAAACGCCTCCTCCAATTCCATCGTGGACTGGATTAACAAGCGTGAATCAACCTGCTTTATATGTGACAGCGTAAACAAGACCTTTAATGCATACATGAAAACCTTCTTCACTATGTATGAAAAGGATCCTGAGATAGAAGAAAAGCTAAAAAACACAAAGGGCTTCTGTCTTGACCATCTGAAGGTGGTGCTTGAGGGCGCTGATACATATTTAAAGGGTGAAAAAAGAAAAGAATTTTATGACATAGTGCTTCCAATGATGCAGGAAAACATGAAGCGTATCTATGATGATGTTGCATGGTTCATCGAAAAATATGATTATAAAAATAAAGATGCTGACTGGAAAAATTCCAAGGATGCGATTCAGCGCGGTATGCAGAAGCTTCGCGGAAGTGATCCATCGCTTCCACCACATGTTCTCAAAAAATAAAATCACCCGGTATTCTGCCGGCCGTCTAATGGCTGTGCAAAATACCGGGTAATTTTTATTTCATTACGATGTTTACAATACGTCCCGGAACATAAATCTCTTTTACGATATTTCCTGTAAGCTTATCTGCAATAACATCCTTTGCTTTTGTGATAACCTCATCCTTAGGATCCTGTTTTCCGATTGCAAGAGTGCCCTTTGTCTTTCCGTTGATCTGTACAGCAATCTCTACTGTATCCTCAACAGTCTTTGCCTCATCGTATACCGGCCATGGCTCAAATGCGATTGTATCGTCATGTCCCATTCTCTGCCAGATTTCCTCACCAACATGTGGACATACACAAGAAAGCATCTTGATAAGTCCCTCTGCAAACTCTCTAGGACATCTGCCTGCCTTGTATACTTCATTGACAAAAATCATCATCTGGCTGATAGCTGTATTGTAGCCAAGTGCCTCAAAGTCGTTTGTGACCTTCTTTACTGTCTGATGATAGATTCTTGTGAGCTTTCCGTCATCCTCTTCTATAATATTCTCAGGCTCAGTAAAGAAATTCCATACACGTGTGATGAATCTCTTTGCTCCCTGTACATTGCTGTCGTTCCAAGGCTTTGAAACCTCAAGTGGTCCCATGAACATCTCGTAAAGACGAAGTGTGTCAGCGCCATACTCCTCGACTACATCACTAGGATTTACTACGAACTCCGGGAATCTCTTGCCCATCTTGATACCGTTTGATCCAAGGATCATTCCCTGATGTACGAGCTTCTTAAAAGGTTCCTTTACAGGAGATAAGCCCTGATCAAAGAGGAATCTGTTCCAGATTCTTGAATACATGAGGTGTCCCACCGCATGCTCCGGTCCACCAACATAGAGATCTACAGGCATCCAGTGCTTTAAGAGCTCCTGATTTGCAAATTCCTTATCATTGTGTGGATCGATATATCTCATATAATACCATGAGGATCCTGCCGAGCCAGGCATGGTGGATGTCTCACGAGTGCCCTTTACGCCGTTTCTGTCATACTGCTTCCACTCTGTAGCGTTCTCAAGAGGTGCCTTGCCATTCTTGCCCTTGTAATCCTCAAGCTCAGGAAGGACAAGCGGAAGCTCATCATCAGGAAGGAAATAGATTGAACCATCCTCCTTGTATACACATGGAACAGGCTCTCCCCAGTATCTCTGACGTGCAAAAATCCACTCACGGAACTTGTAATTTACAGTTCTCTTTGCCACGCCCATCTTCTCAAGCTTGGCTGTGATAGCTTCCTTGGCATCCTCGACTACCATTCCGGTAAACTCCTCTGAGTTGATGAGCTTGCAGCCCTTTCCAAGGTAATCATGCTTCTCAAATGCATGCTCTGATACATCTGCACCATCAATTACCTGAATCATCTCAATATCATGAGCCTGTGCATACTCGAAATCTCGCTGATCATGGGTAGGAACTGCCATAACAGCACCTGTACCATAGCTTGCCAGTACGAAATCACCGATGAACATGCGCACTTCCCTGCCGTTTACAGGGTTGATACAATGAAGTCCCTTAAGCTCACAGCCTGACTTTGTCTTGTTAAGCTCAGTTCTGTCCATATCGCTCTTCTTTACAGTCTCATCTATATAAGCCTGAACCTCTTCTTTGTTCTCGACTCTGTCCATGAGGCCCTTTACTATATCTCCGTCCGGAGCAAGCACCATAAATGTGATACCATATATTGTCTCAATACATGTAGTAAAGATAGAGAACTCTCCACCGCCTACAATCTGGAATTTGACCTCGACACCTGTGCTCTTGCCAATCCAGTTTCTCTGCATTTCCTTGGTAGACTCAGGCCAGTCTATCTCATCAAGCCCCTCAAGGAGCTTTTCTGCAAATGCCGGCTGGTCAATAACCCACTGTTTCATGTTCTTGCGGACTACAGGATAGCCGCCACGCTCTGACTTGCCATCTATAACCTCATCGTTTGAGAGAACTGTTCCAAGCTCCTCGCACCAGTTTACAGGCATATCAATATGCTTTGCATATCCGGCCTCATAAAGCTTCTTGAAAATCCACTGTGTCCACTTGTAAAACTCAGGGTCACTTGTAGAAATCATCTTTGACCAGTCATAATCAAAACCAAGCTCTCTTAACTGCTTTGAGAAGGTCTCTATATTCTTCTGAGTGAAACCGTTTGGATGATGACCTGTGTTTACAGCATACTGCTCTGCCGGTAAACCGAATGAATCATATCCCATCGGATGAAGTACATTGTAGCCCTGCATTCTCTTCATACGCGACATAATATCTGTAGCTGTATAGCCCTCCGGATGTCCAGCGTGAAGGCCTACTCCTGAAGGGTAAGGGAACATATCAAGTGCATAGTATTTAGGCTTTGAAAAATCCCAAACATCTGTCTTGAATGTCTCGTGTTCTTTCCAGTATTCCTGCCATTTTTTCTCTATGGCCTTGTGATTGTATGGTTCTGACATACTTGCCTCCTTATATCAAAAACGCTCCGCCTCTCAAAGAGACGAAGGCGTATTTTTAATCCGTCTGATTAACATTCATAATTTTACACATCACACTATATTTTGTCAAGTTTTGCTATGTAAAAAACCCGGTGCATCACTGCCCCGGGTCTTATTGTCATATATATCTGACAGATTAGTTGTTGATGAGCTTGTCGCTCTCATCATTCCAGCTGTAAAGCTTACGGATTTCCTCACCAACCTTCTCTGAAGGATGCTCAGAAGCAAGCTTTCTCATAGCCTTGAAGTGTACCTGACGTCCTGCTGGTGACATATCAAGTAAGAACTCCTTAGCAAATGTACCATCCTGGATGTCAGAAAGAATCTTCTTCATAGCTTTCTTTGTCTCAGCTGTAACAATCTTAGGTCCTGTTACATAATCACCATACTCAGCTGTATTAGAGATAGAGTATCTCATACCTGCGAAGCCTGACTGGTAGATAAGGTCTACGATGAGCTTCATCTCATGGATACACTCGAAGTATGCGTTTCTTGGGTCATAACCAGCCTCGCAAAGTGTTTCGAAACCAGCCTGCATAAGTGCACAAACACCACCACAAAGAACTGCCTGCTCACCGAAGAGGTCTGTCTCTGTCTCTGTACGGAATGTTGTCTCAAGAAGTCCGGCTCTTGCTCCGCCGATTCCAAGACCATATGCAAGTGCAAGGTCCCATGCCTTTCCTGTAGCATCCTGCTCTACAGCGATAAGACAAGGTGTTCCCTTTCCTGCCTGGTACTCTGAACGTACTGTATGTCCCGGAGCCTTAGGTGCGATCATAGCTACATCTACATCCTTTGGTGGCTTAATGCATCCAAAGTGGATGTTGAAGCCGTGAGCGAACATAAGCATGTTGCCCGGCTCAAGGTTTGGCTCGATGTCCTTCTTGTACATATCTGCCTGTAACTCATCATTTATAAGAATCATGATGATATCAGCCTGCTTTGCAGCCTCTGCAGCAACATATACCTTGAAGCCCTGCTCTTCTGCTTTCTTCCATGACTTGCTGCCCTCATAAAGACCGATGATGACATTACATCCTGAATCCTTTAAGTTAAGTGCATGTGCATGTCCCTGGCTGCCGTAACCGATAATGGCAATTGTCTTGCCCTCTAATAATGAAAGGTTACAATCATCCTGATAAAATAATCTTGGTTCTGCCATTTTGTTTTCCTCCTGTTAATTTAAGTAAACTATTTATATGTAAGGATTGTCCTGTGACTAATCCAACATAACTACATCATCGGAACCTCTGGTAAGTCCTGTGATTCCCGTTCTTGCAAGCTCTAATATTTCATAGCCGCTAAGTAAGTCTATGAAATTATCAAGCTTGTCCTGTGTACCTATGAGCTCAATAATCATAGAGTCATGAGTGACATCAACTATCTTGCCGTGGAAGATCTCAGTCACATTCATAACTGCCTGTCTTTGTGTATCGAGTGCTCTTATCTTTATCATAATAAGCTCCCTGCACACTGAGAGTCCCGGCTCAAGCTTCTTGATATCAAGTACATCCTCAAGCTTCGCCAACTGCTTCTCTATCTGCTCAAGCACCTGCTCATCACCGCTTGCAACAATTGTGATACGTGTGTAGCGCGGATCTGCTGTAACCCCTGAGGAGAAACTATCAATATTAAATCCCCTGCGACTGAACAGTCCTGAAATACGACTGGTCACTCCGGGATTGTTCTCAACTAAAAGAGATAATGCCTGTCTTCTCATCGAAAAACCTTCCTCACAATTTCTATTATTTCTGTTCACATGATGATAATATTACTATAATCTGTATTTGTCAAGCAATATCGTTAATATAACTTAAATTCATATTATCAATAACAATATTTATACATCCATAACCTCGATAAATGCCTGTTTTATAACGTTTTATACAGTATCTTCAAAAAAAGCCGGGCGACATACACCGCCCGGCTTTAGAATTATCTAATATAATTCTGCTGTAATATATTATAACTGTGGTCCTGCTGCAACAAGTGCTTTACCAGCCTCATTTGTTGTGTACTTAACAAAGTTCTTGTTGAATCTCTCTGCAAGATCTTTAGCCTTTGCCTCCCACTCAGAAGCATCAGCATATGTGTCACGAGGATCAAGGATTCCTGAATCAACTCCAGGAAGCTCTGTAGGAACCTCGAAATCGAACATAGGGATCTTCTTTGTTGGAGCATTAAGGATATCACCAGAAAGGATAGCGTCGATGATTCCTCTTGTATCCTTGATTGTGATTCTCTTTCCTGTTCCGTTCCATCCTGTATTTACAAGGTATGCCTTAGCGCCTGACTTCTCCATCTTCTTAACGAGCTCTGCAGCGTATTTTGTAGGATGAAGCTCAAGGAATGCCTGTCCGAAGCAAGCTGAGAATGTAGGTGTTGGCTCAGTAATTCCACGCTCTGTTCCTGCAAGCTTTGCAGTAAATCCTGAAAGGAAGTAGTACTGTGTCTGCTCAGGTGTAAGAATAGATACTGGTGGAAGTACTCCGAATGCATCTGCTGAAAGGAAGATTACGTTCTTTGCAGCCGGTGCTGAAGATACTGGCTTAACAATATTTGTGATGTGGTTGATTGGGTAAGATACACGTGTATTCTCTGTTACACTCTTGTCCTCGAAATCAATCTTTCCATCATCAGCAACTGTAACGTTCTCAAGAAGAGCATCTCTTCTGATTGCGTTGTAGATATCAGGCTCAGACTCTTTGTCAAGACCGATAACCTTAGCGTAGCATCCACCCTCGAAGTTGAATACGCCGTTGTCATCCCAGCCGTGCTCGTCATCTCCGATAAGAAGACGCTTAGGATCTGTAGAAAGTGTTGTCTTACCTGTTCCTGAAAGACCGAAGAAGATTGCTGTGTTCTCTCCGTTCATGTCAGCGTTTGCTGAACAGTGCATTGAAGCGATGCCCTTAAGTGGGAGGTAGTAGTTCATCATAGAGAACATACCCTTCTTCATCTCTCCGCCGTACCATGTATTGATGATAACCTGCTCTTTTGATGTGATGTTGAATGCAACACATGTCTCTGAGTTAAGACCTAACTCCTTGTAGTTCTCAACCTTAGCCTTTGAAGCATTGTATACTACGAAATCAGGCTCGAAGTTCTCAAGCTCCTCTGCTGATGGCTGGATGAACATGTTTGTTACAAAATGAGCCTGCCAAGCAACCTCAACGATGAAACGAACTGCCATACGTGTATCCTTGTTTGCTCCACAGAATGCATCTACTACGAAAAGCTTCTTGTTGCAGAGCTCTTTCTTAGCAAGATCCTTAACTGTTGCCCAAACATCCTCTTTCATTGGATGGTTGTCGTTTGGATACTCAGGTGTATTCCACCATACTGTGTCCTTAGAATTCTCGTCCATAACGATATATTTATCTTTAGGAGAACGTCCAGTGTAGATACCAGTCATAACGTTAACTGCACCAAGCTCTGTCTCCTTACCAACCTCGTAACCCTCAAGGCCGGCTTTTGTCTCTTCCTCGAATAATGTCTCGTAAGAAGGATTGTGAACGATCTCTGTTGTTCCGGTAATGCCATACTTTGTTAAATCAACATTTGCCATTTGAATAAACCTCTTTTCTATAAATTATGGATTTACATCCATTTCTTTTGTTAGTATATATGTTTGTTAAAAAAAAATCAATATCTACTTTTCAATTTACACTAATTTCACACTTTTTCGACATGAATAATATATTTCTCTCTCATCAGCCTTTCGCATATCTGGTGAGAAACTGCCTGGTACGCTCCTCCTTCGGATGGTCAATCACCTCATGTGGGTCGCCATGCTCAACAATCACACCGCCGTCCATGAAGATCACCTGATCTGCAACATCACGCGCAAAGGCCATCTCATGTGTGACAATAATCATTGTGGTATTCTGCTGTGCAAGGGAACGGATGACCTTAAGCACCTCTCCGGTAAGCTCCGGGTCAAGAGCTGAAGTAGGCTCATCAAAGCAGAGTATATCAGGCTTAAGTGCCAGTGCCCTTGCTATAGCTACACGCTGCTGCTGTCCACCTGAGAGCTGATGCGGATAATGGTTCATCCTCTCAGCAAGCCCCATTCTGTCCAGAAGCTCCTTTCCATGCTCATCAATACGTGTAAGGATTGCTTTTTTATCCTTTTTAAACTCAGGTGTCTCCTGTGCCAGAAGGCGCTCTGCCAGAGTGACATTCTCAAGTGCTGTGTACTGTGGAAAAAGATTAAACTGCTGAAACACCATACCAAAATGCAGCCTCTTTTTGCGAAGCTCCGCGTCTTTATCCTTGCCCGCTTCGGAAGCATCAAAAAGAGTCTCACCATTTACAATAATCTGGCCACTGTCAGGTCTCTCAAGGAAGTTAAGGCACCGTAACAGCGTAGTCTTTCCTGAGCCTGATGAACCGATTATCGCAAGAGCATTGCCCTCCTCCATGGAAAAGCTGACATCCTTAAGCACATTAGTCCTTCCAAAATGTTTTTCTATATTTCTAACCTCTAAAATTGCCATGTCTTCCTCCTACCTGAAATAATCCAGCTTTTTCTCGATATAATTAAATAAAAGTGTAAGGATTCCGACAAATACGAGATAAAATACACCTGTATAAAACAGCGGCCATGTAAGTCCGTCAGACTTCATAAACGCCGCTCCCGCAAAGGTAAGCTCGTATGCCGCAATAATTCTGGCAAGAGAAGTATCCTTTACAAGAGTGATTATCTCATTTGACATAGGCGGAACAACACGCTTGATCATCTGAAGCAGAGTGATTTTAAAGAAAATCTGCTGCTTTGTCATGCCTAACACCTGTCCAGCCTCTCTCTGACCGGCCGGAACACCCTCTATGCCCCCTCTGAATATAACAGAGAAATAACATGCATAGTTGATGACAAACGCTACAACCGTCGCTGTAATACGTCCGGTCTCGTCACCACTCCATATAGCCTGATGAAGCCAAAGCCCCGGTCCGTAGAATATAATGATAAGCTGAAGCATAAGCGGTGTGCCGCGGATAACCCATACAAACACATTCATGACAGCCTTGACAGGCTTAAACCTGCTCAAAAGCCCAAATGCAAATATAAGCCCCAGTGGCAGTGAAAATATAAGTGTCAGTATAAATATTTCAAAGGTGGTCCACAGACCACTCATAAGTGCTTGCGTAACAGTCCAGAACATTTTATTTCTCCCGCTCAACAACTACCTGTGCATTGTTACAGTATGCATTTGTGCATTCCATAGACTTTGTAACCTCATCTGTGAGTGTCATACCATTCCAGACAACGTCAATCTTCTTTGAATCAAGCTCCATAACCTTGTTGTCCCAGTCGATAACTACAAATTCAACATCCACACCGAGCTTCTCACCGACAAGTCTTGCCATATCAGCATCAAAGCCAATCCATTTGTCATCCTTATCCTTGTAATCCATAGGCTCAAACTCTGTGATACCGACAATCATCTTGCCCTGTGACTTGATATAATCCACATCACTGTCGCTTTCAGACTGCTTGAACTCGCAAGGCTCCTGCTCAAGAAGTGAATCCTGTACTCCGTATTTCTTTGCAATCTCCTGCGAGCTGCCATCAGCATATGAATCTGCGAGTACACTGTTGATATATGAAGCAAGATCAGAACCCTTACGGCATCCGACACCATACTTCTCTGATGTAAGCTCTGTTGTATGTACTAAATCAGGGTAGCTTGTGCCCTCTCCAATCATGGCTCCTGCCATTAAAAGGTCTATGATTGCCGCATCAGATGTACCTGATTTAACCTCCATAAGCGCATCAGCCTGTGATGAAACCGAATTGTAATTAAAGCCCTTTTCCTTTGCCACAGCCTCTCCTGCTGAGCCTGCCTCAACTGCGTAGGTCATGCCGTCGCCCTTTTCGCTTTTTTGTGTTCCCGCACCCTTGCTGCCACCACAGGCAGTCATTGAAAGTGCTAAAGTTGCTGTCAAAAGAAGTGCTAATCCTCTTCTCATGCTCATTTCCTCCATATGTTAAATAATCATTGTAATTATTCAAAATCATCCAATAACTACAATCTTTTAACATATTAGCAAATTATCACGCTAAAGTAAAGAGGAATTATCCACCAAATCAACAGTTATGTTCTTCCATTTTATACAAGCCCCAGACTTTTAATTATATAAAGCCAGAGTGTCAGCGTAAACGCACTGAGCAGTGTTGTGAGCATTATCGTGGTCGATGAGATAACGCCCTCATGCCCCATGTTCCTTGCCATGACAAAGCAGCTTACTGTAGTTGCTGAGCCAAGCATCACAAGAATTGCAATAAGCTCACTGTCCCTGAACCCGAAGGCTACCGCAATAGGAAGAAATACTGCCACAAAGCCTACAAGCTTGATAAATGTGGCTGCAAATGCAGGCTTCGCCTTTGCTGATGCTTTTTTCAAATCAAATGTGGCACCCATAGCCATAAGTCCCATAGGCGTTGCCATATTGCCAATGCTTGTCACTGCCTTTGCCGGTATTCCCGCAAACGGCAGACCAATAGCTGACCACAGAAGTCCTGCAACAATTCCTAAAATAATAGGATTGGTCACTATTCCCTTAAATGTCTTTTTGAGCACTGCCCTGTCTATGCCGTTTTGCCCCGGCTTAAAAAATGAAAGCACTATAACAGCCATCACGTTGTAAAGCGGTACGCTTCCTATAATCATGACAGGTGCCATGCCTGCGTTTCCATAAATATTCTGGATAAAGGCAATTCCAAGCAGTGCCGCACTGCTTCTGTATGAGGCCTGTATAAACTCGCCCCGTATGGATTTATCCCTCCACAGACATGATATGAGCGTTGAGATTGTGATGCTTATCAACGTAACCACAAAGCAGAATACTATAAATTTAATGTTCCAAACCCTTGAAAAATCAACTGACGCAAGATCACTAAACAGTAAAAAAGGTAAAGGTATCTTAAACACAAACTTATTCATCCTGTTTGCAAAGTCTTCGTCCAAAATCCCCACCTTGCGAAGAAAAAGTCCAAACACCATCATCAGAAAAATAGGTCCTGTGGCATTTAGACAAAACATTAAATTTTCCATCTCAAATTAAGCCTCCATCACATCCGTAATATGTAGTTTATAATTATACTATTTTGTACATTCCAGCTACCACAATAAGCTTTGAACTGAGATATGTCAACCTTTTATTGCACTGTAGATTATTTTAAAAAATTATGGTACACTTATCGCATATTTTATTTAGGAAGGAATTAAACGGTTTGAAAATTCTTATTTTATCCTGTGACACCGGCGAGGGACACAACAGTGCCGGTAAAGCTATAAAAGAAGCGGCAGAGCATAAAGGACATTCTGTGACAATGATAGATATGTTTCTCTTATCGGGTAAAGGAACATCGCACGCAGTATCAGGAGCATATATAGGCATTGTAAAGCATATTCCGTTTTTCTTCGGACTACTCTATAAGGTTGGCATGCTGATATCGAGTGATAAACGTAAATCCCCTGTCTATTTTGCCAATGCCCTGCTTTGTAAAAAGCTATCAGCATACATTGAATCAAACGACTTTGATGCTGTCGTCACACCTCATCTGTACCCTGCTGAGACCCTGAGCTGCATGAAGCGAAAAAATCTGCTTCATATCCCTGCCGTCGCTGTGGGAACCGACTACACCTGCATCCCATTCTGGGAAGAGACAAATATGGATTATTATGTTATTCCACACGATGATCTGACCGATGAATTTGCAAAACGTGGTATTCCTGAAAACAAGCTGCTGCCATTAGGCATCCCGGTACGACAGGCCTTCTGTACAAGGACTGCTAAAGCTGCTGCAAGAACAAGATTACATCTGCCATCCGATGTGCCTATCTTTCTTGTGATGAGTGGCAGCATGGGTTTTGGCAAGCTTGCTGTCTTTGCCGCAGAGCTTGCAATAAGATGCCATAATAATGAGCATATTGTAATCATTTGCGGCAACAATACTAAAATAAAACGCATACTGCAAAATGAGTTTAAGTTCAACAAACGTGTACACGTAATAGGCTACACCAATCAGGTTTCACTTTTCATGGATGCCTGTGATGTAATCTATACAAAGCCAGGCGGCCTCACGTCAACTGAGGCACTTGTAAAAAATATACCGATTGTACACACTGCTCCAATCCCCGGATGCGAGGCAGCAAATGTTGCATTTTTCAAAAAACGTCATCTGTCTGTCTCATCAAAGCGTCTGTCAAAGCAGATTGAGCTTGGGAAAATAATGATAGAAAATAAAGAGCTAAATGCAGAAATGATACGTGCACAGCGCCGTGAGCGAAAGCCCTATGCTGCCATACAGATTGTTGGTCTGCTTGAAGAACTGACTCACACTGATACAACTGACTGACTATAAAACCATGTAACTATAAAACTATAAGGAAATTATCATGCTATATTTTTTATTTACACTCTTAGGCTTCGTACTCGGAAGCACTCTCTTTGCTTACTGGATACCAAAACTATTAAAAAACATTGACATCTGCACACTTCCCGATGACCACAATCCGGGTGTGAGCAACGCATTTATGTATGGTGGCTTTTTATGCGGAATACTCTCACTCATATGTGAGCTTGCAAAAGGATTTATCCCGGTGTATATTGGTCAGAAATGCTTAGATATAAACTCACTTCTGTTTGTACCTGTTTTAGTTGCACCTGTCTTTGGACATGCATTTCCTTTTTTACAAAAACAAAAAGGCGGTAAAGCTATTACCGCCTCCTTCGGAGTCCTTTTGGGTCTGTTTCCGGAATTGCATCCGGCTGTCTATTTGGCATTTTTCTTTATATTCTTTTCAGTTGTAGTAATAATAAATCCACATTCGCTCAGATCTATTCTGACATTTGGTTTTTTTGCATTCAATGTCCTTTTGACTATAAAAACAGCCTCAATCCAGATTGGTTGCTTCATAATCGCAGGGATTGTGATATACAGACACCTGATAAAGCACAATAACGGACCGGTAAGGATAAGTATACTGCATCAGCGGTAATTATGGTATCTGCTTTTACTCATTGATTTTGCTTCTTACATAACTGTTTATTTTCATACATATAAGAATCAGCACTATCAAATAATATTTGTAATGTACTCTCCTTATAATCCTCCGATATCGCCCATCCGCAAGCGTAATCAATTTGCAGTTCATTTCCGGTGTTGTTTAATTTATCTTTTTCCAGACATAAGCATTTCAGGATTTCATCAACCTCCGCTTTATCTGTGTCATAAATGACTACCATAAATTCATCGCCGCCATATCTTCCCACAAAATCTTTTTCAGGAAATACGCTGCGCAAAAGTCCGGCAAACTTTACTATCAGCCGGTCTCCTGCCGAATGCCCCATTGTATCATTAATAAACTTCAAATTATTTAAGTCAAAAATAATGCATGCCGTAGGTGAACTGATTATCTCATTATTGTTCAGAATTTCTTTACAGGCACTTCTATTAGGCAATCCTGTACGGGCATCAGTATATGCTCTTTGCTCTAACAGTTTATTTTGCCTTGCCATCTTCATTGCCATTATGGTCTGTACAATAATCAATATCACAAGACACAGCATATCAAGTGCTGACAAAAGCTCTATCGTGCGGATCTTTGTAGCAATCTTTTCTGAATAATTTTCCGCTGCAGACACAGTATCATCAGCAAGCTTAAAATAAGTCTCACTCATATTGACAATATCTGTATTTTCATATCCGCTGCTTCTTACAGCTTCAATTTCTTTTTTTATTTTATTCCAGTAATCAATCTGAACCTGCAATTTGTCCTGATATTCCTTGTCCCGAAGCTTTACCAGATCATAATTTCCGTCCTGATATTTTAATCCGCTTAAAATATCATCCAAATATTTAATCAGCTCATCATTTGGGGATCCTGTAATCTCCAATTTTACTTCACGCTGTGTTGCTCCACGTACCAGACCTGCGTAATTTATTACCCTTGCCGTTCCTTGCAGCCGGTTAATCTGTATCATCATAAAAATAACAAGAATAACCAATGCAAAGATAAGACAGCTTTGTATAATACCTATTATATTTCTGCTTTTTTTATTCTTTAACTTCATTTTCCGATTTATCCTTGCAATTCTAATGTTCCAACATAGTCTCCATTATTATATACAAATGGTCCAGCCTCTTTCTCTTCTCCGAAATACTCAGGTCTTAGTGAAAGAATACTTAATAGTTCATCCATATTATTCACCTTTGTTGCCTGATATGGCTGCTCAAATGCTATTTTTTCTACAAACAAATAATAGTCACTGTACTTTATCAATACACCTGTATGTCCCACGAACATAGCATCAGAATCCGGATCATATATTGCTATACTAATAAGTGAAATACGATTACTGTCTATTTGAAATCCATACTTTTTCCAGTTGTCAGAGAATGTTTTTTCAGGATGTTTATCATCCGTAATGCTCTTTTCTCCGTATAATGTAGTAAACATGTCTTTATTCTGCCTTATGATTTCATACCTGTCTACATTATCTATTGCTTCCGTATCAAACATTAAATATGTGCCACTATAGCTATCTTCCGTTGACTGTGCGTGAAGCAGCCCATCCAGCAAAAGAAAAGCTGTCATTCTGCAATCTGCATCTGAATAGTCATGCTTTTTCTCCCAGCCATCCATACATTTAACAGTATCTGCTTTCATTTTATATTCATCTGACCAGGTATCCTTCAGCTTTGCATTCTTCCCGGCTGAATCCGCAAAATCGGTCACCCATTCTTTAAAGGTATCTACATGCGATGCCCCGGCTGAACCAAGCTCATCGCACACCTCAGTAATGGTATTGCTTCCACCCATATATGTTGCAGTTGGCAGCTCCTGTTTTTTATTCGAATCCTGCTGTTTCGACTCCTCGGCAGTATCCGTGGTAATATTATCCTTGTTTATATTTTTATTACCACAACCGCCCAACAGCTCTGCACAAAGCATCATTCCAACTATTATTGCAATTAATTTCTTCTTCATGGTTATCATATCTCTTTCTGATTATTTGTACTGTCCTGTACTTTTTTAAAGTACATTACTATTTGTACTATGTAAATAGTATGCTGACAAAATTAAAGAAATATTAATCACTAAAACTTCACACATGCCAAATGTTGATAGTGCCGTCCGGTGTGTAGACTTACATCTTCCGATGGAAGAACTCGTCAGGATTATCCTCCTTTAACGCATCTTACACATGTTTTTTCGCCACTTACATCCAAATGCGAGACATTATATATGAAATATTGTATGATTAACTCACCAAAAAGAAAGGAGGATTTTACATGAAGGTAAGTATAGAACTTTCCCCTGAATACAGCGAACCATATGCCATCATATATGCAGATAAAATCACTGACAGCATCCAGCGTACCCTTGATATATTCGGTTCAAATGAAAGCCCCATTACAGCTTTTAAAAACGAAAATGATATTGTCATTTTACAGCCAAAAGAAATATACATGGTAAGGGTAGAAAACAAAGATACTATTATTTATGGCAAAGAACACCGCTACCGTTCCCGAAAAAGACTGTACGAAATGCAACAGCAGCTTGGTGCCGGATTTATGCAAATTTCAAAATCAACTTTGGTCAATCTGTCTTATATGAGCAATGTCGAGGCTGGTTTTAGCGGCACTCTTCTTTTGAAACTAAAAAACGGATGTAAGGATTACGTATCAAGAAAATATCTGCCTGAGTTTAAAAAATATCTGGGATTATAGGAGGACAAAAATGAGAGAAACTATGAAAAATTTGACTAAAAACACTATAACCAGCATTGGTATAGCATTAACCGTTTTCTGCGTTACAGGAATGGTATTTGACATCGCCTATGACGGTAATTTCAGTTTAGATAATTACCAATTTTCCAAAATGGTTATCGGATGCATAATTGTAGGTCTGGGTTTTGGACTTCCGGCCATGATTTATCACAAAGACAATCTTCCAATGCCTTTTAAAATAATTATTCACATGGGAACAGGCTGTGTTATTTATACAATCGTCGCATATACTGTCGGATGGATAGGAGGAACAAGTTCTATCATTCACGGAATTATTGCAGCCATATTTCAAATAGCTTTGGCATTTATAATTTGGGGATGCTTCATGCTTCACTATCGCAATGATGTCAGAAAAATGAATGAAAAAATCAAGGAATTATAGACTTGTTCATACTGCGTGTCTGTAGAGTGACGCCCTGCAATATCGAAGTAAAAAACGAGGGCAAATCAAACCGATTTATACCGAATTTGATTTGCCCTATAAATGCCAATTCTCCTGTTTTTATCATTCACGTAGAATATACTCATACATTTTGAAGTTTCTGTGTCCTACAACCTCATAAAAAATGTTCTCTGTACTTATATACTGAAAGCCAAGACCCTTATAAAAGGCTTCTGCAGCAACATTATTATCTATCACATCAAGATGAATCGCTTCACTTCCGCTTTCCTTTGCGTCAGATATAATATGATTCACAAGTATCTTTCCAAGCCCCTGACCACGATAATCATAACCGACTGCCAATGCGTGAATAATACACACATTTTGTCCGGTTTCTTTAATCTGCCACGAAACATTTTCATATTCATCATTTGAAAAATGATTGCATATGGCACATGCCTTTATCACATCATTTGCTTTTAAAATATACATTTGCTTTTGTTTAATACTCTCCATGAGCATATCTGGCGATGGATGCACACCCTTCTTCCATCCCGGAAAAGATGGTTCATCCTTGCTTTGCTCAATAAGATTCCAATACAATTTTTGAATTTCATCAAAATCTTCGATATCGGCAAATTTACAACTTATACTATTTTTATTTGCTTGAAACATAACCAAAATAAAACCTTTCAAATTTACTTATTTCCGCCATCATTATACCACCATTTGCACTGCTAAGTATGCTAATACTGTTCCTAAAAATGGAAATACTGTTCCTGGGAATCCTTTAAAGTTGTCTCTTATTGAAAGCTTCTTTATAACAACACACTGTATGATAATTCCCACAAAAATCATAAATGCGCCAAATATGTATGCTTGAATAGATTCACTTAATGAATGGATTCCCGAAATCCACATAGCATAATAGAGATAATCCCCAAAACCACAGGTTGGAATCAGCACGTCATTCTTTTCTATTCCATATACAAATAGCCTTGCTGCTACACTTTTATTTGCTATAGCCTTTGCATTTACTGTCCGCTTACCTATCCGGGTAAAGCTGACAATATCCATTACAGTAACTACTGCCGCAATTGAAATTGTACTTTTCAGTTCCAATTGCTTTCCAAACCAGCTTCCAAGAAACAAAACAGACCATATGCCGATAATTCCATTTATAAACAAGCGCTCTCTTTTATATTTTATGAAGAACAAGCTGAACAAAATATATACAACACCAGCTATGCCAAATACAAACAGAATTACATCTGTAAAATAAATATTAATTATCACTGCACAAAAACCATATATAACTATATATAATATCTGCCAAAATATTGCCTTTTTTATGATATCCTTATTCATAATCCTCACCAAACTATTCATATCACAATATTCAAACTGAAAACTGTGCTATAAATTATACCAACCCAAACCATACTTGTATCATGAATGTTCTTTCAGATACTGCAAAAATTCCGGTGTCTTTGACCAGTATTTTACACCCCAGTTTTCAAAATTCCATTCTTCCATGTAATCGTTGCACTCGAAATCCACATAATATATTTCTTCGTTATGTACAACAAAATTCGTTGGAAAATAATCAATGTTTGTATTGGCAGCATATAACAGCGCACACATTTTATGCAATTGCTCGATATAGTCAGTTTTCATCTTTTCTTCTAAAATCAACTGATAAATAGTGTCACCATCAATAAATTCCTTCAAAATACGTTCATTTTTCACATCTGTTTCAAGCATGGCAGGCATCTTTATTCCGATTTCTTTCAGTTTCTTGTAATCCCTGATTTCTGCCTCAAGCTTGTTTCCGAACTGATAATAATCACAAGGTTCATGATGTATCTGCTTCAAAACATACCTGTTATTTCCCGACTCTGCCAAATAGGAATATCCACCTTTACCCTTTCCCAGCAATTTAATTATTGTATAGCTTTTCCCATTTACGGTCATTTCTTTATCCATGTGCTCTCTCCTTTGCTCTACATCGCATTGATTACTGATTTTTAATATTCTGATTCAATATTACAATAGAAATATAGTTTTCACAAAGGTTAAGCGTGTAACCCACCACAAAATTCTCATTCGATTTTTGTGATATTTCCACATATTTCAAGATAGGTTGAATAGTTCGAAGAAATCGCTAAAAATAGAATAGCATTAAATATAAGCGGAAATATTCCTTCATCGCTAAGTTTGTACTTGTATTACTTTAATATCTTCCTTATCTGCTTATCCGTTGCCTCCGGATATATCTCATGCATATAGTCTACAAGCTGTTTCCATGAATCCAGCGGATTATCCTTATAGCAGGAAGTCACATAATCGTATCCATAGATATGCTCGATAGATGAATACACTGCAACATCCCATCCATATTCCATGCCTTTCTTATTCACTCTCTTCTTAAAATCGCAGTTGCACAGATATGTCTGCATCATAAGATTCGTTATTGCACCATCAAATCCTTTTTCTCCATCCTTGCCAAATCCAGCTTGTTTTTTCAATTCATTCGAATAAATCTCTGAATCAGCATTATCTTCTATAAAATTGACCATTATCTTTTTATGCTTATTAGGAGCTTTCCCATCATCATATAATGCATCAAAATCATATCCATCCCGGCGATAATTAGCAAATA